>FSSH01000897.1_pt1 | contig 51351 bp, 46 predicted proteins | sample 1166101 | NCBI WGS metagenome assembly FSSH01 (sample SAMEA32972668, study PRJEB13176) | freshwater metagenome | biome: Drinking water system; feature: Biomass in drinking water that filtered by 0.45 um membrane; material: drinking water | place: USA | collected 2012-12-20 | depth 0 m | reverse complement strand
TCGTCTAGAGGCCTAGGACATCGCCCTTTCACGGCGGTAACACGAGTTCGAATCTCGTTGGGGACGCCAAATAAAACAAAGACTTGAATGAATTCAGGTCTTTTTTATTTTCTCGGTGCAAGAAACTGCATCTGATCCAAAAAATCCAAGATCACTCTAAGAAATTATTATCCAGGTACATTTCCGGAAGAAACTTTTCTTAGGGAAACGCTGAACAATGAGCGACTTTAAGATTTCCCGGTAATCCTGCCAGTTCTTTAACAAAGATTCCCGGCAATTCATTTCTTGACGATATTTTACCGCCTAATTACCCCTGTTTCTGCTTCATCGTCCGCCACAGGGCGGCATAGCGAAAAGATTTCCACCCTGAAGCCGTCATCAGCCAGCGGCACATAGAATCACGCATCTCCTCCCCATTTTTGCGCTGATTCTCAATCATCCCTGCATTTTTATAAGCAAATCGCTTAGATAGAAATAAGCAAAAGCTTATTTATTTATCCAACCAGCGGCCTTATGATGAAAAAATCCGGGGTAGCAAGAAAATTCCCAGATAAATCAGTCATCAAAGTAAAGATCGGTGTGGGGTCTGCACTTTTGGGTATCTGTGTAGGGTCTCGCGTAGTTTCAATTCTAAAAATAAGGAGCTACTCATGAACAAAAATAAAGTCCTGGTTGCCTGCATTCTAACCTGCGCGCTGATGATGACATCGACAGCCAAAGCAGAAAGCTATTTCATCGACAAACTAAGCCAGGGTATTGCAAACATTGCCTTCGGCTTTATCGAAATTCCCAAAAACGTGATCAATATCACCAGTGATCAAAATATTTTTCTAGGTCTGACGTGGGGTGTTATCCGCGGCATTGTGCATGGTGTGAGCCGGACACTGGTGGGTGGCGTGGAAGTCATCACTTCACCGGTTCCATCCAGTGAATTTGCCTCGCCAGCTTATGTTTGGAATCGTTTCAGTGAAGACAGCCGTTATTTTGGCTTGCATTACCCCGGCTACTGGACCAGTTACGGCCCATTGGATGATGGCGAATAAGCCTGCTGCGACCCACTCGATCATAAGGATATCATCATGAAAAAATATCATTACTCACCGCTAGCAATTCTGATACTGCTCCTGGCCGCCTGTGCCACGCCAAAAACCGATACGGAGGATTTGAAGGCCGAGATCAAAGCCGCCAGATTGGGCCACTACGGGCAAGCCATGTGGCATCAAGAACAATCCGAAGAAGATCTGGAAACCGCCAATGAGATTCTGGGTCATCTTGAAAAAGATCATTATTGGAATATCAACGAAAAGCAAAAAGCCTTGGATGCCGCCAAATCAGCCGCACGCCATCGTTTGGAAGCGGAGAAAGAAATGTGTCTGTGGCTGACAGAAGTACATGGCCACAACCATCATAAAAAAGAATCGATTCACGATACCGTTGCTTATTTCAAAACAGGCAGCGCCGTACCCTTTAAAACCAAAGATGAAACCATCGGCAAAGTAGGCAACTGGCTGGAAGCCCATCCCGATGCGACTGCAACCGTCACTGCATCAACGGATACCGTCGGCAAACCGGCCTATAATCAAGATTTATCGGAAAGAAGAGCCCAGGCGGTGATACAACGCTTGGTGGCAAGCGGTGCACGGCCCAGCCAATTAATCACTAAAGCAATTGGTGAAGTTCCCGGCGCCGACAACACACCCGATCAGGAAAACCGCGTGGCGATTGTAATTACATCGCACCCCGTTTACATGGATTGTCCCAACGTGAAATAACGTGAAAAACTCACCTGGCTGAATAAAAACCAGCCCGGTGAGTTAGAATCTCAGTTCTAATCAACACGGGGGAAAAACATGAAATTACGCCACCTTTTTATGATTGCGATAGTGCTATCAACTTTATCCGCTTGCGGACAAAAACCAACGGAAACCACAGAAAAGGTCATGGATAAAGTCAACGACGCGCTAGACCGGCGCCCTAACGAAAAAGCGCACGATGCAATCGAAGATATCACGAGCGCGGTGAAGGATGCTTCTGAAGAGGCTCAGGGGAAAATGGAAGAAATCGCTAAAGAGATCAAGCATCAAACCGAAGCCTCAGAAAAATAATCAGCCATTGAGAATAAGTGTCATGACTTTTCAATGATGAGAAAGACGTGTTGCGATTTCACACATTGGTTTATTGTATTGAGACTGGTAACAACGCAAGGGTTCCATCATACAAACGAATCACTCCGATAGTTACTTCGTTACACGTAAATTGCCGGGCCGCCACAATTGAATCCGGCAATAGAAATCAAATCCGGATTAACGCCACCGGAAACGACATTAATGCATCAGCCGCGGCCAGCGCGAGAGTCCCGTTCATTTCCGTAAGCGCTATGGTTTCACCGGTTAACAGATTCAAACCATAATTTTTTACCATTGCAGCCGGTTGCGCAATTTCGATCCAGGTTGCGTTACCCCACACTGCCTCGCTCAACGGCAGTTCTTTATCCGCTGCCGTTATCAGCCGGGAAAACCAACGCGGCACGATGATGATCAGACTGATTGCTTCGGTTTGCCGCATGAAAGCGCAAATATGTTCCTTGTGCTCACCCGAAACAAGCAGTGGCAGATAAGCGCCATTCTGAAAAACTTCCGGCCATTGCTTACGGATTTGCAGCAATTGCCAGGTCAAATACAACTTGGCGCGCCCGTCAGCGCAATCATCCAAGAATTCCCGGACTGCTGAAGCCAATTGGGTTTGTGGAACAGCCACCGATTGTTTGACGTGCTCCAGCCATTGCTGACGCTGCAAATAATCAACCGGGCGGCGATTGTCCGGGTCGACCAAGTTGAACTCCCACAGCTCGCTGCCTTGATAAATATCGGGCACGCCTGGAACCGACAATTTGAGAAGAGTTTGACTGAGCGAATTGAACAAACCACAGCGCGCGATATGCCGGTTAAAGTCGATGAAATCGGCGAGAAAAACATTCTTTCCGGCGGGATTCGTGATTTGTCCGATGAAATTCAGCAAACCCTCTTCATATACCGCATCGGGACTAAACCAGCTGGTATGTTGCTTAGCTTCACGCACGGCTTTGATCATGTAAGCTTCGAGACGCGCCAGCAACGCGCCGTGTTCATCTGCGGTGAGCACTGCCAGCGGCCAGATGCCGAGCATCGTTTGATACAATAAGTATTCATCGTTGGTGCTGGGAATTTCCTTGTGTTCCAACAGCCGTTTTTTACTTCGATTCAACCGCCGCCAACGCCGCGCCTGCAAGTGCCATTGTCCGGGGATTTCGGATAACACATTGATGCGCATGCGCACATCTTCGCTGCGCTTGCTGTCGTGGGTGGAAGTATTGAGCATGGCATGAGGCCAGCGCTCCAGCCGCTTGAGGTTTTCCGCATGAAATGCCTTGACCGATGTGCCGAGATGACGCGGATCGCTGCCGACTTCATTGAGCGAAATCAACCGGTGATAGCGATAAAAAGCCGTGTCTTCGCAGCCTTTGGCCATTACCGGACTGGACACTTGCTGGAATTTCATGGCAAAAGCGGTAATTGCGGCATGGTAGGACACATCGTCGTCCTTTGCCGTATCCAGCAGCAATACGCCGCTAATGAAATCGAAAATGCTGACATCCTGAATTTGCGCCCTTTTTTTGGCGATCGCAACGGCCCACTCTACATAGCGCCGATCCAGCGCGGCTGTTTGGCCGTTACGGATGTAAGTGCGATAAACCGGCAAATAGGCGATGACTTCAGCCAACGCATGGCGCAGGTGATTGGTGGTGAAATCGCGCGTATGCGGGCGCAGTTCGCAGATGTGGCTGAGCTGACCGGCCAAAACATTCAGTTCACTGGCCATCGCATGCTTCATGATTTGATGTTTGCAGTGGTAAACCAGCTCATCAAAATCGATTTGCGTCCGGGTGAAGGCGCGGTACGTCCGGTTGAGCATCGTCTTGGCTTCCGGATCGATAAACAAGCCATTCGCCAGGCGGCAGAACTCGTAACCGGTGGTGCCGTGAATAGGCCAATCCTCCCGCAAGGATTCATGTTCCGCGAGAATCTTTTCCACCACGAGATAAACCGATTGTTCACCGGCTTGCGCCGGGGAGCGGATTGCGACGCGGTCTTGCAGCCGCTGAAAGTATTGCGGCGGATCGTATAAACCGTCCGGATGATCGATGCGCAAACCATCGACCTTGCCTTCGGCGATCAACTCCAACACCAGTTGATGGGTCGCCTCGAACACATGACTGTCCTCCATCCGCAAAGCCGCCAGGTCGTTGATGTCAAAAAAGCGCCGGTAATTGATTTCGTCGGATGCGACCCGCCAGTTGGCAACCCGCCACGATTGCGCTTCGAGCAATTCATGCAATAGGCCGGAGGACGCGGGGTGATCGGGCGTCCCGTTGTAATCACTGACCGTATCCTGAATCATCTGCCGGATTGGCGGCGATGTACTCATCAGCACCGACAAGCGGCGTTTCAACAGCTCCTGATCGCGATGCCGTTCGATAACCTTGCCGGGTGCTTCGGCATCGCCAGCCGGCAAATTGCTGAAGGCGGTAATCAAACTGGTGAATTCTTGCAGATCGGAATGGTCCGGCCGCAATTGGCCTTCCAGCAACGGCAAGCGATGCCGCAGCAACCGGCAATATTCGTGCGGCGCAACCGGCAAGCGATGCTGGAAGTACCATACGCTGAAACTACCGTTCGCTTCGTCGAACTGGAGTGTTAATTGACCGTTCTCCAGCACATCGCCGTAAGACTGGCCGAGGATGGGCAGCAACACTTTATCGCGAAGTTCGGCTTTAAGCGGATACCAGTCAATATCGAAAAATGAAGCATAAATCGACGCCGGGCCGTTTTCCAACACATCCAGCCACCAGCGATTATCCGCACCCATGACCCCCATGTGATTGGGCACCAGGTCCATAATCTGACCCATGCCGTGCGCATGCAATGCCGCGCAAAAAGTATCGAAGTCTTCCCTGGTGCCGATTTCCGGATTGAGCAGGTGGTGATCGACGATGTCATAGCCATGCGTGCTGCCCGGACGCGCTTTGAGATACGGAGAACAATACACATGACTGATGCCCAATTGCGCCAGATAAGGCACGATCTGCGCCGCCTGAGTAAATGTAAATGCTTGACTCAGTTGCAACCTGTAAGTCGCCAAAGGAATCCGCAAACATCGCTCCGGTTTGGGATTATCGCGAATGCGCGGACGTTCGTGCCGCATCGTCGCGGTAAACGTCTGTATCCGGCGATCTGCTGCGTAGGATTCGAGGCAGATGGGCAGCTTACGGCGCCAGTTCGGATGTTGCGTGGTCGTTGACGGAATATTGATCTGATCCAGCACTTCGAGGATATCGTCAATTTGCACCATCAGAATCTTGGCCGGACTGCGCGCCAGGTAACTGTAAACCGCTTGGCTGAATTCCGGAGACGCCAAGGGCAGCGAAATGGGATTGACCGTCAAACCATCCGGTAGCAACCCCGCTTGTTCCAGCCGCAGCAATAAGTAAGCACGCTCCTGCGCGCGTTCGACCACTTGCACCTGGCGTGCTTCCCCGGAACTGAATAGCTGCAAATCGCTGCGTTGCATGATGTCGCGTCCGGCCCAGTAACCCGGCAATGTCGGCAAGTCATGCGTCGTAACGGCGGTGAGTGCTTGCGCGGGGTAATTTTCCGGCGCGATGAAATTGCCACCGGGTTCTTTTTCCAGAATCAGCAAGCGGTACGACAAGATACCACGCTGCGGCAAAGCAGCGGTCACTTCTTCCGGTACGGTACCGAGATCTTCACCGATGACCAGACATTGGTTGCGCTGACTTTCCAGTGCCAAAATACCGAGCAGATCGTCAAACGGAAATTGCACATAAGCGCCTTCAGCAGCCGTGCAACCCGCGGGAATCCAATACTGGCGCATCAATCCCATCACGTGATCGAGGCGCAACGCACCGGAATGCCGCATGTTATGGCGCAATACACGAATGAACGCGGCATACGCGGTCTCGCGTAAACGGGCAGGTAGAAACGGTGGCAGCCCCCAATCCTGACCGAGTTGATTGTTCAGTTCCGGTGGCGCGCCGATACTGACACCGGATGCGTACAGCGCTTGATTGGCCCAAGATTCCGCGCCCCCTCCATCGACAGAGATGGCCAAATCCAAATACAGACCGATACCCAGCCCCAATTCCAGCGACCGCAGGCCAACGCCCGCAAGCTGCAGATCGGCCTGCCATTGCAGATAAGTAAAGAACTCGATGCGGCCGGGGTGATTGTCCGCGAATTGCCGTACTTCGCTTGACTGCGGATTGCGGTAGGGTTCCGGCCAAACCGGCCAGCCCCATACGGCGGGATCCTGGCGGTGAAAATGCTCTTGCAATGTTTCGAACAATGCATGCTGATACAAGTCATCGCCCTCGCGCGATTGAAACGCACGGAATTCCCTGGCGCGTTCGCTCTCCGGCAGCACATGGTGTATGCAAAAATGCTCAAACAGCATTTCCAGCAACGGCAGCTTAAGTGCGGCCACCCCGGCATAATCGACTAACTCAGATGCTCGCAATCCTTCCAGGCGTATTTGAAATTCAGGCGTTCTCAGTATGGCACGGGCTTCTTCGCATTCGTGAAAATCCCCGACTGCTTCAACATCCAGATAAAAGACATTGAGAAACAGTCGGCTCGACGGGCTGTACGGACTAGCATGCTCCGGGTTATACGGAAACATGGCATGTACCGGATTAATGCCGATGATGTCAGCATCCTGCGCTGCCCAATGCTCCAGAATTAAGCGTAAATCGGTGAAGTCGCCGATCCCCCAGTGCCGTTCCGAGCGGATTGCGTACAGTTGCACGGCCACTCCCCAAACCCGGCCTTCAGCGCTGATCGCCTGCGGTTGATAGCACATAGCGGGCGCAATGATGAACGTTTGCGCAACGCTGGTTTCCGCCGCTTGGGAGAGTTCCAACCGATGATAACCGCACGGCAGTTGCGGCGGTAAATCAAGCCGCCGCCGGGTGTAGCGGGTTTTCGCAATTTTTGTTGCGGCAAGCTTGGGCAATGCCGCTGGGTTGAATTGTCCTTGCAGGATTTCATGGTTTTCGAGATACAGGCGCCATGTCCAGATTCCGGCTGCCCAATCATCCGGTAAGGTGACCGGCACCCAGAATGGCTGCTCCTGTGTTGTCACCGTAACAGGTTCAAGGATACGCTGCCACGGCTGCAGTTCGTGCGCCTTGATGGCGGATGCGATGCGTTGCGGAGTGGATACATCGAATCCCATCGCAGCCAGGAGTTTGCGCTGCGATTGCGGCTGAGTGAAATGCGGCTGTTGCCAATTGTCGGTATAGACCGGCCGGATCCCCGCCAACTCGCTGAGCCGCGCCAATAATGCCCATTCATCGTCAGCTGGATTCATGAAAGCCTTTCAGGTGCCAGGCGGCAAAAAAAGCGGGCAGAATTTCCCTTGCCGCATTGGATTGACCATAGTTAGCGAGGCTGGCATATAGCAGCCGCCCTTGCGGCGGATGGGAAAGTTTGACGGGGACATCTCCAAAATTGACAGTAACGGTGAGCTGCCCTTGACCTGCAAGCAGCCAGACAGCTTGCAACGCATGCGATGTTAGCACTTCAAAACGGCCGCCTTCGATGCCTGGCAAAAGCGGCACAATCACTCGCGCACGTAAAGCAAGTAACGTCCGGTAGAGTATCAACCAGTCACGGTGAGGCGGCTCGTGTTGCGCTGACCAGTTCAGCTTGGCCAGTGCGAACGTACTGGCGGCGCAAGGATCGTGAAAATCTGAAAATTGCCCGAATTCCCTACGTCTGCCGTTCGTGACAGCTTGAGCAAGTTCACCGGTGAAACCGCAAAAGAAAGGAAACGGCTCCCGCGCATCCCATTCTTCTCCCATGAACAATAGCGGTACCGCGGGCGACAGCAGCAACAAAACCACGGCGGCACGCAACGCTTCGGGTGAAGCCAATACCGTGAGGCGCTCACCGGACGCGCGATTACCGATCTGATCATGGTTTTGCAGGAACCAGATAAAAGCCGACGGCGGCAAATGCGCACTCGGTTCTCCGCGTGGCATGGCATGGCGGTAAACCGAGATCTCGCCTTGATACGCAAAACCCTCGGTCAAACAGCGTCCCAAATGCGCGATGGGATTACCGGCATAATCCGCATAATAGCCATCACGTTCACCGGTCAGCAGCACATGGCAGGCGTGATGCGCATCATCGTTCCATTGCGCGGTGAATCCGGTGCATTCGCCTGACCGGTTGCGTTGCAGGTAATGTGCCGCATTGTGGTCGTTTTCCAGAATGAGATGAATATGGCGGTTTGCACCGAGCGTTGACCGGACTTGTTGCGCCAGTTCTTCGAGGAAATCCGGCTGACTGCCATCCATGATGGCATGCACGGCATCCAGCCGCAATCCATCGACATGGTATTCCTCCAGCCAAAAAAGCGCATTGTGAATAAAGAAATCGCGCACGATGCGGGAACATTCGCCGTCGAAATTAATCGCTTGACCCCAAGGCGTATGATAGCGGCCGGTAAAAAACTGCGGCGCGTAGCAATGTAAGTAATTGCCTTCCGGTCCGAAATGGTTGTACACAACATCGAGCAGCACCATCAATCCATGGCGGTGAGCGCTTTGAACCAGCCGTTTTAAATCATCCGGGGTACCGTAAGTACTATCCGGAGCAAATAGTAAAGCACCGTCATACCCCCAATTGCAGCGCCCTGGGAAATCGGCAACCGGCATCAGCTCAATCGCCGTGACGCCAAGATTCGCCAGATACTCGAGCTTCTGCTCGACTGCGGAAAAAGTGCCCTGCGGCGTGAAAGTACCGGTATGGATTTCGTAAATGACCGCTTCTTCCCAAGGACGGCCACACCACTCGTCATCGCACCACTCAAACGCTGCAGGATTGATTAACCGGCTGGCACCGTGCACATCGTCGGGATTGAAGCGCGATGCCGGATCGGGAACCCGGATATCGCCGTCGATCTGAAAGGAATACAAGCTGCCCGCCAGAACCGTCTGACAAGTCTTTTGGTACCAGCCATCGCCGCTGGCCTGCATGGGGAGCGGCGTGCCGTTATCGATCAGCACTTGTACATTCCGGGCGGCGGGCGCCCATAACTGAAAACGCACGGTATCGCCGGTGATAAATTCGGCGCCAAATGGCATGCGATGTTGTCTTTTCATTGGCATGCGGTTCAAACCTATCCATCGCCTATAGAAAACAGCGCGGTTCGCTCGAGTAAATCAAGCAGAATCAGCACCGCAGGCGCCACCAGTGCCGCTTGATCATTATTCATATCATTGGATCTCAATAATAATTTTTCCAGCAAGAAAAGTTGCAGCAGGTGTCCGGTCAATTCCGGATCACTGGGATGCGTACAGCACCCGGCAATTGTGCTGCAATATCCATCCCAAAAAGCTTCGGCGGAAACCGTCAACCACAACCGTGTGCTGGCCGCAAACAAGTCACCATGCCCGGTGTATTCGGTTAAATGCCGCTGCTGCGCCTGCGCTGCGGCCTGACAAAGCGAAAAAAATAAGCTTGCAATATCGATCAAAGGCAGCTTTTTGGTCCGCCTCGCTTCCAAAGGCTGGGCGGGATCGCCTTCGAAATCAGTAATGATGAAATCACTGTGCACCATCAATACTTGATCGAGATGAAAATCTCCATGAATGCGGCTAACGGTCAATTGGCGATAGCGGGATTGTAGTGTCGCAAGGTACCCGGATATTCTTTGCAGTGCGGCCAGCAAGCGTTGAACGGTGTCCGGTGAATATTGGCCAGCACCCTCTGCAAGAATTGCCCGGCATTGCTGCACTCTCACTGAGAATCCGTTTACCGGCACGGTTTCGGGATCGAAATCGGCATCCCCTGTCGTTTTGGCGAACACGCAATGCAAATCGGCCGTGCATTTGCCCAGCGCGGTCATTTGTGACTGATAACTGGCGTGCATTGACGCTTCGGATGTTTGCTCCGGTTCATTGATGCAGGACTTGAGACAGCGATCTAGATATTCCTGAGTGTAATTCCACACCGTGCCTTGATTGGGGATGTAACGATGCAATACCGCAATCGCCGCCGTACCGTTTACAGTTTGATATTCAAGACTGCCAGCAAAAGGTGCGATACTTTTGCACGGCGAAACTTCAGTCAGGAATCGCCCGATTTCGAGTTCCGGATTGATACCTTCCTGTATCCGGCGGTAAATCTTCAGAATGAAGCTTTCGCCATAAACGATGGAAGTGTTGCTTTGCTTCATAGCCGGACGATTTACCGCAAGCGCTTCCGGCCATTCCGTAATTACGGCGCTACTGGCGCAAACCATCTCGCCGGAAGCGAAAGGAAGGCGCATTTTTGTCTGAATCGCATTGAGCAGAAACTGGCAAAACGCATCTTCTCCAATGGCATCATAAAGAATGCCTTCGTGCGCGCGCTGCCTGATTTTGGCTAGCATCCAAGGTGACAAGGTATGATAGTGCTGCTCGGCGGCTTCACCCAGCAGCAATCCGAGCGGCAGGAAATACGTTTGTGAAACATCGTTATCAAACTGAATTTTAATCAATAAGGGCAACCAGCTTCTGCCGCCGGTTGTTTTCCAGGAATGATTCAGATCAAGATTCAATTGCGCTATCCGCAATCCTGCATCGGTATACCAGCGTTGTGATGCAAGAAACTGAGGCAATATTTCCGTCTCCAGCCGCTGCCGCGTTTTACTCGCGAGCAGGCTGCTGACTTCTCCCGCAGGTCTGGTCATTAACGCGGCTAGTAAGCTTTCCGGTAACACCAGCATAGGCATCTCCTCACGCGGCAGTTTATCGATATGCCAGATAGGCGCTTCGACATCGGTTGTCAGCCGGAACCAGTAAAAACCGTAACCCGGCAAACTGAGCAAATACGGCAGTTCGCCAATTGCCGGGAATGCGGTGCGTCCGAGCAATTCCACCGGCACGCGGCCTTTGTAGACGGCAAGATCCAATTCCACCGGTTGAGCCGTATTCGCCAGATTGGCAATGCAAAAAATGCATTCGTCCTGATATACCCGCAAATAAGCGAGTATCTTGCGATTTCCAGGGTGCAGAAATTGTATCGAGCCGCTGCCGAAAGCTTTGTGGCTTTTACGCGTGACAATGAGCCGCCGCATCCAATTGAGCAGTGAATTGTCACTGCGGCTTTGCGCTTCGACGTTGACTGCCTCATACCCGTACAGCGGATCCATAATGGGTGGAAGATACAACCGTTGCGGATCGGCCCGCGAAAACCCCGCATTCCTGTCGGGACTCCATTGCATCGGCGTGCGCACACCGTTGCGGTCGCCGAGATAAATGTTATCCCCCATGCCGATTTCGTCGCCGTAATAAATAATGGGGGAACCCGGCATGGAAAGCAGCAAGCTGCACATCAGCTCGACTTTGCTGCGGCTGCCGTCCATTAATGGCGCTAACCGCCGCCGGATACCCAAGTTAATGCGCGCGCGCGGATCGGTTGCGTAGGTGTCATACATATAGTCGCGTTCACGGTCAGTGACCATTTCCAGCGTCAGTTCGTCGTGATTCCTCAAAAATACCGCCCATTGGCAGTTTTCCGGTATCTCTGGGGTTTGGTCCAGAATTTCACTAATCGGATGGCGGTCTTCTTGCGCTACCGCCATGAAAATTCTTGGCATCAGCGGGAAATGGAAAGCCATATGGCACTCATCGCCGTTACCGAAATATTCCCGCACGTCTTCCGGCCACTGGTTGGCTTCCGCGAGGAAAATACGATCTTTGTAGCGGCTATCCAAGTCGGCGCGTAACTGTTTGATGACGGCATGGGTTTCCGGGAGATTCTCATTATTGGTCCCTTCCCGCTCGCACAAATAAGGTATGGCGTCGAGGCGCACACCGTCGACCCCCATGTCAAACCAAAATCGCATGGCGTGCGTTACCGCGTTAATGACATGCGGGCTGGCAAAATTCAGATCCGGTTGATGCGAAAAGAAGCGGTGCCAATAGTAAGCTTCTGCTGCTTCATCCCAAGCCCAGTTGGATTTTTCGGAGTCGGTGAAAATGATGCGGGTATTCTCATAACGTTTGACTGTATCGCTCCACACATAAAATTCCCGCTCAACCGATCCTGGCAGCGCTTTGCGCGCCGCTTGGAACCATGGATGCTGATTCGAAGTATGATTAATCACCAGTTCGGTGATGACCCTGAGGTGACGCTGATGCGCTTCTTCCAGAAAATACTTGAAATCGCTCAGAGTGCCGTAATCAGGATGGATGTCGTGATAATTGGAAATGTCATAGCCATCGTCTCGCAAGGGCGAAGGATAAAACGGCAATAACCACAGCGTATCAATACCGAGATCTTTCAGATAATCCAACTTGCTAGTCAGGCCGGGAAAATCACCGATGCCATCGCCGTTGCTATCGCAATAGGCACGCACATGTAATTGATAAATGATGGCATCCTTGTACCAAAGCGGATCTGTTGTACTATCCATTCTTTCTCCTCGAAGAATCTTGAGTGCATTAGGTAGTTGTTTTGGCGCGAATCTCGACTCACTGACAATCAGTGGATCGCTCAATCCATTTTTTATAAGGAAGATCGGGCATTGCCTGAGAATTCAAAAAACGCTAACTTCTGACCGCCATTTTCAAGACGAGCAATCCACGATCAAATTGATTCAAAACAGCACTAAAAAACAACCATCGGTAAAGCGGCGTTTTTCACGCCACTGCCCGTTAAATCCACTCATGGAGTTCCGCTTAATACCAAAATCAAAACGGCCTTCGGCCTTGGATAATGCGAATGACAATAGCCACGAGCGCAATGACCAGCAGGATGTGAATAAATCCACCGAGCGTATATGCGGAAACAAAACCGAGTATCCAGAGGATAATTAAAACCACCGCGATAGTTTCAAGCATTTGTTTCTCCTCATAATAATTACCGGTATCTCGCTAGAAACCAAGCTGCTAACGCAGCTATTCAACAACAGACTTACTGCGGTAAGTGCAAACGCTGCTCGATTCACCTTTCATCAGGGAAGCGCTGGTTAGTCCGGTGAGAGAGCGAGTACCGCACGCCGAAGTGATTCGCTCGTTTAGTCCATTATCATTTGCATGACATTGGATCGATCAGGAATATCCAAGCCACTCTCCGGCGATGTAATCATCATCCGGAAGTGCAGCATGGGCCACAAGCGCATTAAACAATAGGGCCACGGATGCGGGGACAAATCGCAAGAAATCATTATTCTTCACTGGATGAAGTTGCGATGAGAATCAGATCATTCTGTACCGATTTCACATTCTTTTGATTCTTAGCGACTTCTCCAGCTTTCTCGATACTTTCTTGGGAATCCAGCGCGCCGCTCAGTTGCACAACACCATTAACCGTTGTGACTTTAATCTCAGCCACTTTCAGCAAAGGATCATTTAGAATCGCCGCCTTCACACTGGCAGTAATCACGGAATCATCAATGTATTGCCCGCTTGCTTCCGTTGTCTCACTGATCGACTTTTCCGCTTCCTTCTTTGCATCGCTAATTTCCTTGCTTGCTTGCTCTGTGATCTGTTCAATCTTTTTTCCGGTGCTTTCAATTGAACGATCGAGCTTTTTCCCGGCTTTTTCCGCTTCCCCTTCTTGCTGGCAGCCGGTCAAACCAAGCACAATGAATAAACCAGTCATTACCAGGATTTTTTCTGCTGAGGTATTTTGCTCATGTTTGTTTGCGGTTTTCATACGTTCTCCTTGCGTTGTTATATGAATTAATACGATGAGATATGCATCAATGCATGTGTCAGAAATCCGAGGGGAATAAGATTACAGATTGCGTGCAACACCTTATTGCCAACCTCGGCACATTCAGATTCTAGCGAGTGGATAGGGGGCGGTCTGTGCGATATCGTACATAGCCTCTCTACCCAGCAGGCTTTCTGACTCCGGGGTTGAGGCGACTATTGGATTGCCTCAGCGTTGATTACTCTGCTTCTATGTATGCTACCGAACAGATCGCGATTGAATTTGCGGCTAAAGTGTTCCAGGTTGAGACGAGAATGGCTCTCGTTTCTTAAAGTAGCGGCGGCACTCATCGTTCATAACCATCCTAGGGAAACGCTGATTAATTCGGCGAACGAGATGAAGCACGAGGCGCACGGAACACAGCAACTGAGACATATCAACAAGATAGGAAAAGGAGCGAGTACCGCGCAAGGAAGTGATTCGCTCGTGTAGTCAATTAATCAGTGTTTCCCTAGCAAGCGATGACTAAATAGCCGTGCAAGATCTTTGATTAACTTGTCTCGGCTGATCATTTGTGCGCAAGAATCCGTGATTTTTCCGCATCTGCGCATCAGTACCGGAGTAGACAATTGACAGGAGACTCAACCATGAAGCATTTCGTTAAATTATTCTCTGCATCTTTTTTGATCTTAGTACTGCTGACTGTCATGGGGTGCGGGTCGACTCAGAAGCAGGAAGGAACGGGAGAGTATTTGGATGACACGGTCATTACCACGAAAGTAAAAGCGGCCATACTGAATGAACCCACGTTGAAGTCTGCTGAAATCAATGTTGAAACTTTCAAAGGCGCAGTTCAATTAAGTGGATTCGTCAGTTCCTCCGCCAGTATCAACAAAGCAATCGAAGTCGCCAAAGGTGTCGCTGGAGTCAAATCTGTAAGAAATAGCATGCAGCTCAAATAGCATAGAAAACCACACCAAAATAGCCATTTTTATGCGGATATTGCGTAAAAATGGCTTTTCTAATTGACCGGGAGACCATGAAATGATGAACAGAAAAATTCTTTTGGGGTTGGTTCTGATGGTTTTCTTCCCGTGCCATGTCTCCGGTAAAGAGGAAATACCCGCAGACGAGGCTGTAGCAATCCAACGCATCGCGCAGATGGTCGAGGAAAATATCCGGACCGGAGCCAAGAACGGTTCCGCGCACAGAGATGCCCATTTCAAAGCGCATGGTTGTGTAAAAGCGCAATTTCGTGTTCTTCAATTGCCGGATAACATGCGTGCCGGAATTTTCGCGGAAGCGCGCGAATATCCCGCTTGGATCCGTTTCTCCAATGGTTCCGGGAAAGTACAAAATGATTCGGCCGGCGATGGCCGTGGCATGGCCATCAAACTCATGGGCGTTGAACGTAGCCAGTCGGGTACGCAGGATTTCGTGATGGTGAATCATCCGGTATTTTTCGTGAAAAATGCGGCAGACTATGCCGAGTTTCAGCAAACGCTGGCGCAGGATAGTCCCATCAAGTTCTTTTTCCCCGGCCCCAATCCGCTGAATTTCCGTCTACATGAGCTGGCGACCGTCGTTGCCATCCGTGATAAGAAAGTTCTCAATCCATTGGACACACAATATTGGAGCGCGACACCCTATCAATTCGGCGATAGCGCTATGAAATTCACCGCCCGTCCTTGCGATAAATCTATGCATGCGACATTCACCGATACCGCATCTCCTAACTTCCTGCGCGAAAATATGCAAAAACATCTCGACAGTGGCGCTGCATGTTTTGATTTCATGGTGCAACTGCGCACAAACGCTGTAGAAATGCCCATCGAAGACCCTACCGTTGAGTGGAGCGAAAAAGATTCACCCTTTATTATGGTGGCGAAAATCACAATCCCACCACAGCCATTCAATACGCCAGAACAACAAAAGTTTTGCGAGGATCTGACTTTTACACCCTGGCATGCGCTGCCTGAGCACCAGCCATTGGGGGGAATTAATCGCGTACGCCGGGTAGTTTACGAAACATCTTCCCGTATCCGTCATGAGCTGAACGGTGTCGAACAGCTTGAGCCATCAGGTTTCTGATCACTATTGTCATGCACAAACCGGAATTACATTTCACTTCTGCTACTTACAAAACATAGTTTTTCTCGGCTTAAGTTGGCTACCGTACAGATCAATCCTGTTTTTGCTTATATTCTTACCAACAAGTGATGAGACATATTCATGTCCGATCATCACTTCAATAAACAATAGGAGACTATGATGAATAAAGATCAGATAAAAGGCCGTTTGGAAGAAACCAAAGGTAAAGTCAAGGAAGTCGCCGGTAACATACTGGACGACAAGGAAATGGAAATAACAGGAAGTATCGAAAAAAACTTAGGCAAAGCGCAGGCTGGCTTAGGTGACGCCAAGGAAGATATCAAAAACGCAATTCGATAAACCTCAGCATATCTGAGTACTTTTCAATAATTTTTACTGGAGTTAAAAAATGCACATTAAAACGATCACTTTATATACAAGCTTCTTAATTATATTTTTCTTCTCGCTGAGCGCATTCGCCGCAGGAAATCATTTAAACGAAGCAATTCAGCATGCTGAGGTTGCAGCTAAAGCGACAGAGGGAAAGGCTATTTCCCAGCATGCGGAAGAAGCTAAAACCCATGCGAATGCAGCAAAAGCTGATAAAATTCAAGCAACAGCTACTAATCCGCATCTGGATGCCGGCATTAGAAGCCTGGATGAAGCGATTAAAGAAGGTAATCTGGGCGCTGCTGATTCCGCGAGGAAAGCCGCAGAACAGGCTGTCGCTCATTTGAAGCAGGCTGCATGATAAGTGAACTCTCTCAATAGAAAAAAACGGCGGGTAAAAACCGCCGTTTTTTTGTTGATCGTTGATCTCTTAGTTTGAAATCATGTAACAAGAAACACTGTCTGCAAGTATCCCGGTCAATCCAGCGCTTCCATATTAAACTCACCGCATGCGGCCAAGTCGGATTCATGACCCGCAGGCAGTTGTGCCGCCAATGTCCGCAGCGCTGTACGTAACCCTTCCTCCAGAACCGGATGATAAAAAGGCATACGCAATAAATCTTGCACGGTTAGCGAACGATCGATTGCCAATGCCAGTAAATGTGCCATGTGTTCCCCGGCTGGCGCGCACATTTCCGCGCCCAGCAGCTGGCCATTTTCCATGTCAGCGTAAATACGCAGAATACCCTTGTTGTATTGACCGGTACGTGCACGTCCCTGGTGGTCAAAACGCGCTTCGCCAATTAATGTTTTCGCGTGATCAAGGTCTTGATACCGATTACCCGTCATTGCAATGTTCGGATCAGCGAAAACAATCGCCAGCGGCGTACGGCGTTTAAAACAAACCGGCACGGAACGGGTAGCATTAAACCCAGCGATATAGCCATCATCCGCGGCTTCATGCAATAGCGGCATTTGATCATTGGCATCGCCCGCCATGAATATACGCAGACTGGCGACTTGCAGGGTATCCGGGTTGATAGGCGGCATGCCATGCTCATCGAGCGAAACGCCTAATGTTTCCAGACCCAGGTTGCTGATATTGGGACGCCGCCCGAGTGCGGCAAGAACGCGATCGGCCGCTATCACTTCAGTTCCTGCGCACACTTTCAATCCGTCACCATCAGCCGTTAATTCAGCTTTATTGCCCAAATGAAGCGGAAATTCATGTCCCAGCAACTCTATCGCTACCTCAGTGACCCGCGGATCTGTCAGTCCGGCAATCGCCGGATTACTGCCTAATCCGGTTACCACAATGCCCAGCCGGGAAAGCGCTTGTGCCATTTCAACACCAATGGGGCCCATACCCAATATGGCCATTCGAGCAGGCAGAGTTTCCTGTTCAAATAAAGTATCCGTGGTCAGCAACCGCTCTCCCAGTGCGCTCCAAGGTTTGGGTACAACCGGACTCGATCCGGTGGCAATGATAATATTGTGCGCATGCAATTCCCGCCCATTGACTTCCAATCTGCCTGGCGCAAGCAATCGCGCTCGTCCGGAAATAGCACGTTTACCCAATTCCTGGGTGGTTTTTACGGTACTCGCGACAAAATTATCGCGCAACCGCCTGACACGCCGGAGCACGGCAGGTATGTCGCAGATAAGTGCGTCAGCGCCCTGAATGCCAAATTCCGCAAAAGTATTGCGGCGATAAAAGGCATTCGCCGCTTCAATCAATGTCTTGGACGGCATGCAACCCACCCGGGCGCAAACAGTGCCCCACGGCCCATCGTTAATGATCACGAAGCGCTGCGTGCGTTTTCTGACTTCGCGCAACGCGGCAAGCCCGGCACTTCCCGCTCCGATAATTGCGACATCCAGTATTTCACTCATGACATTTTCTTGATAACAAGGTAATCAGATTTGATTTTTTATTTCACACAGATCAATCTGACTCAGATGCTGCGGCACTTTTTATGCATTGATTCGTGCACTGCACGCTTTAATTTAGAAGCGCTGTCAGCGCGGAGTAACAGCACCGCTTTCATCGGATAAGATAATTTCTACGCGCCGGTTTAACTGGCGATGCTCGGCTGTATCATTGCTGGCCACTGGAAAAGATTCACCATACCCTCGCGCAGCGATACGACTGCTGCTGATTCCGCTATCCAGTAAAGCCATCCGTACGGCATGGGCACGACGCTCGGAGAGTGCCTGGTTATAGCTATCACTGCCCGTGCTGTCGGTATGTCCTTCGATCAATACGTTGCGTTCAGGATATTGTTTGAGAAAATCAGCCAACTTGTGCACAGTGCGTAATCCATTCAGTTCGAGCTGCGCCATGTTGGTGCGGAATAGTACATCCTGCAGGGTAATCACCAAACCCCGATCCGTTTTCTTGGCTTTTAATTCTTCTAACTGTCTTTGGGCTTCTTCAGCTTGCCTTTTCGCCTCTTCGGCTTGTCTTTTCGCGTCTTCAGCTTCAGCCGTTCTGGCATCAAGCAGAACGCGGTCACGCGCTGTACTCGCATTCTTTACCGCTGCTTCAGCCGTTTTCGCTTTGGCAGTTTCCTGCGCAATTGCAACTTGCTGGCTAGCCATATACGCCAAGTGATTCACCGTGGCATCACTTTCTCTTTTATTCAAAGCGGTATCCGCTTTATCCAGAAATTTGCTCGCTTCATTTAATTCAAGCGCAGCCATACCGGTGACCTGCGGATCTGTCAGTGCTTTGTTGTAATTGCTATGGGCCTCAGTAAGCGACTGATTTTGCGGCATTGAACTACAGCCAAAAATAATGGCAGGAACAACCAGAATCATAGAAAAATACCAATTATTTTGCATGATGGGCTCCTTGAAGATTATTGGATTTGGCGGTCAATCTCTTGGCGTAACACCCGGCTGGATTCTTGCAACGCTTCCGCCGCTTTTTGTGCTTTATTGGTACGGGCCATTGCTTCCGCTAATTTGGCGTCAATTTGCGCTTCTTCGGCAAATTGACGAGCAAGAACATAATTCTTATCGCCCATGGCACGCTCAGCAGCTTCCATTTTGTCGATTGCCGACTTGAGCTGTAATGGAGCGAGTTCATTGCCGCCAGCGCTGAGTGCATTATCGACGGCAGCTTTGGAAGTCGCTAACTGCTCAGTCGGCGCTGGAATGCTTTCACAGCCTGATAGAAAAATCGCGAAACATACCAGCGCACCTGCCATACGCATCATTGGATGCAATTTCATATCATTAAAAGCCTTCTGTGTTTTCTTATCCATCGGATTAACCCTCCATATCATCGTTGAATATGTATTGAGTACTCTTGAATTCAAACAGCGATTGAATAAACTAGGCAGCCAGCAAGCGCTCGAATTCCGTCTTAACGACTTGGTAACATTCGCAAGAACGCGCTTCCAGCCCTTCTCGATCCAATACGGCAATGTGGCCCCGCCTGCAATGGATCAGTCCTTCTTGCTGCAATTTTCCGGCAGCTTCTGTAATACCCTCGCGGCGCACGCCTAGCATGTTGGAGATCAGTTCCTGAGTGATCGCCAATTCATTGGTCGGAAGCCAATCGAAGCTTAACAGCAGAAAACGGCAGAGCTGTTGATCGACCTTGTGAAATCGATTGCAAACAGCCATTTGTGCTGTTTGCGTAATGAGAACCTGCGTATAACTCAGCAGCTTATGATAGAGCGAACCTTGGCGGCTAAATTCTTCCATAAACAAATTTTGTGACATCCGATAGGCATAGCCGGTACTTTGTACCAGCGCTCGAAAAGGCATCGCTGAGCCAGTCATGAAAATACCAACGCCGACCACACCATCATTGCCGATGGATGCAATTTCCGTGGTTGCTCCATCTTCTGTGTCGTAGAGTAACGACATAAAGCAATCCGTTGGAAAATAAACATACTGTAGCTTCTCTCCTGAGTGGAACAGAATTTCACCAGGTGACATTTCGGTGAGTTCCAAGTGCACAAGGATGCGCTCGTAATCTGCTATGGGTAATGCTTTGAGCAGCTTGTTCTGTTGTGGGTTGTGTATATCAGTCATAATTAATACCTCCTATCTGTAGAACTAAACGATATGACCGCAATAGTCATGGCGTTTTTAAGAAACAGTATTCCGGTTAAATTAATTCGGTGATATGAAACAATTCAGAGGAAAAAAGAAAGCTTAACTTTTCTCTTCACCCGTAAAGAATTTCACCAAAGATTATCTGCATTAATGCTAGGCGGACAACGTCGTAGATGTAGCTAATTTCTTGAATGCGACCTGGCTTTGATATGCATCACAATACCTCCATCTGTAACAGTCGCGTCGTATATTTACACACGCTACACTTTTTTATGAACAGCATTTACGATTAAAGTTTAATTTCATTATAGTGTTTTTTCTAAAAAACTATGTACGGTACCGCACATAGTTTTTTAGTGCCGGAGGTTGAGAAAGGTCATACTCAAGGAAAATTTAAACCATTTTTTCAGCTTGGGATGGCACTATCAACTTTATCCGCCTGCGGACAAAAACCAGCGGAAACCACAGAAAAGGTAATGGACAAAGTCAACGACGCGCTAGACCGGCGTCCTAACGAAAAAGCGGCGATGCAATCGAAGATATCACGAGCGCGGTGAAGTATGCTTTTGAAGAGGCTCAGGGAAAAATGGAAGAAATCGCTAAAGAGATCAAGCATCAAACCGGGGATGCTGCGAAATAATTCAGCTCGAGTTCTGCCGTTTCTTTATTTCTTAATTGCATTGCAGCGTTTGTTCTTTCTTCATACGTACTAAAATAAGCTGAATCCGCCGCTACTGACGAAAATCCGCCAACGCATTGAGTAAATAATCCAAATCTTTCTCAGTATGTCCGGCGGAAACCTGCAAGCGGATTTCCTGATCGCCTTGCGGCACTACTGGATAATTCAGGCCCGTGGCGAGAATGTTGTGATCGAATAAATGCGCCACCAATGCGGCGGTTTTCGCGGTGTCGCCGATAAATACCGGCACGATGGGGTGCTCACCGGGCAAAGTTTCAAAGCCCAGCTGCTGCAATCCGGATCGGAGTTTAGTGCTGAAGCTGCGCAATCGATCCAGCAGGCGCAAGCCTTCCGCGCTTTCCAGAACATCCAGCGCCGCCAACGCAGCGGCCGCTTCGGCGGGCGTGATCGGGTTGGAATAGATATACAGCGGCGCGGTTTCCCGTAAGTAAGCGATGGTCGTGGCGCTGGCAGCAACGTAACCGCCGTTGACGCCGAACGCCTTGCCGAGCGTGGCGATCAACACATCCGCCCGCCCTCCCGCGACTTCTTCGGTACCGCACCCGGTTTTGCCGAAAGCGCCGACGCCGTGCGAGTCATCTACTATCGTGACAATGCCTTCGGGATAATCGCTTTGGTGCTTGGCACAGCAAGCCTCGAATTCATCCAGCGGCGCATGATCGCCGCGCATGCTGAACACACCGTCGGTGACCACACAGACACGTTGATAGCGGTCACGATTGGTGCTCAGGATTTTTTCCAGATCCAGCATATCGCCGTGCGCATAAATCGCTTTTCCGGCCGGGTGCGCGAGACGGATCGCGTTAATGATGCAATTGTGGTTCAGGGCATCACTAACCACCAGCGTCTGTCCGGAAATCAATTGCGGCAGCACGCCAACCATCGTGGCATAAGCCGCGCTGAACAACATCGCTGCTTCACGGCCATGAAATGCCGCCAGTCTGCGCTCCAGCTCGACATGCGGCGCATACGTGCCGCTGATAAAACGCACCGCGCCGGGACCGGCGCCATACTGTTCCACTGCCCGCGCTTCCGCTTCGATCACGGCGGGATGTTGCGCCAATCCCAAATAAGAATTCGAGTTCATACGCAAAAATGCGCGTCCACCATAACCGTGCAGCTGGTAGCGCGGCCCAAATCCGTCTTCCGGCGAGAGAATGCCGGTAATGATTTTCTCATCGCCCTTGCGGACGCCCTGCTGTTGCAATTGGTTTAATTTTGCCAGGAATAGCGGTTCCACTTTCGATAGCGACATAGAGATCTCCCATTAACCGTTACGTAATTTGGCGCTGATGTGCGCCAGCATATCGGCCACCATGCCGGGCAAATCGAAGCTCGGCTGCCAGTCCCATTCAGCCCGCGCGGCACTGTCATCCATATGCCGTGGCCAAGAATCGGCAATCGCTTGCCGCAGCGGATCGACCGTATAGCCGATGGTAAAACCGGGCAGATGCTGTTGTATTTCCACTGCCAACTGCGCTGGGGTAAAACTCATCGCAGTCACGTTAAAACTGTTGCGATGCGTCAATTTGCCGGGATCGGTTTCCATCAGTTGCGTTGCGGCTGCAATGGCATCGGGCATATACATCATATCCAATTGCGTATCGGCGCGCAGAAAGCAGTCGTAATGCCGCTGCTTGACCGCGGCGTAAAAAATATCCACGGCATAATCGGTCGTACCGCCGCCGGGTAGCACTTGATTGGAAATCAGTCCGGGATAGCGTAAGCCGCGCGCGTCGACGCCGTAGCGGCGATGATAGTAATCGCACAGCAATTCACCCGACACTTTGGTGATGCCATAGATCGTCGAAGGATGCTGCACGGTATCCTGCGGTGTATTGTACGGCGGTGTGCCGGAACCGAATGCGGCAATGGAACTGGGGAAAAATACTTGACAGCCATGCAGGCGCGCGCTTTCCAGCACATTGAGCAGACCGTTCATGTTGATATCCCAGGCTTGCATCGGTTGTTCTTCGGCCACTGCGGAAAGCATCGCGGCGAGGTGGTAAATCACCGTGATACCCTGCCCGGCAATTACTTCATCCAGTGCGGCCGCGTCGCGCACGTCGAGACTGCAATACGGTCCGGCTTGCGTCAAACCGCCGGAAGGTTCGCGGCGGTATCCGGCGGCAACGACGCTTTCCACGCCGTAACGCTCACGCAAAGCCAGGGTCAATTCCGTGCCGATTTGACCGGTCGCGCCGGTTACCAGAACTTTAGGCATTCCCAACCTCCACGCTTCGATATTCTGCCAGCCTTCTGCTTTACAGCGCCTTGCAGAGGGAAATCAAAAAGCTTCGCTATTTCTTTCTGCGCTTTTCAACCGCGTTTGCCAGTTGTTGCAGCACGTGCTCGGTCGCCTCAAAGCTGATGCAACCGTCCGTAATACTTTGCCCGTAAACCAATTCTTCGCGTTTTTTACCGTCAGCTTTTTGGTTACCTTCCACCAGATGACTTTCGATCATCACGCCGCAAATGGCATTGCTACCGCCTGCAATCTGTTCCGCCACATCGGCCGCCACATCGGTTTGACGGCGGTAATCCTTGTGACTATTGGCGTGGCTGAAATCGATCATCAAATGCGGCGGCAGTTTGGCTTTCTTCAATTCTTCCACCGCCGAAGTGACACTGGCGGCATCGTAATTGGGTTTACGCCCGCCGCGCAGGATAATGTGGCAGTCTTCATTGCCTTTGGTGGCAAAAATCGCGGTATGCCCTTCTTTGGTGACCGACAGAAAATGATGCGGGCGGGAAGCGGCTGCAATCGCGTCAATCGCAATATTCAAATTGCCATACGTGCCGTTTTTGAAACCGATCGGACAGGACACGCCGGATGCCAGTTCGCGATGCCCCTGGCTTTCGGTCGTGCGTGCGCCGATGGCCGCCCAGCTGATCAAGTCCGACAAATACTGCGGACTAATCAGGTCCAAGTATTCGGTAGCCGATGGCATGCCGATGGTATTCAAATCCAGCAACAACCGGCGCGCCGTGCGCAGACCTTTGTTGATATGAAAACTGTTATCCAGATCGGGATCGTTGATTAGCCCTTTCCAGCCGATGGTCGTGCGCGGTTTCTCGAAATACACCCGCATCACGATATGCAACTGCTGCTTCAGTGTTTCGCGCAAATGCTTCAAACGCGCGGCATACTCCAGCGCGGCGTCGACATCGTGAATGGAACAAGGACCAACCACAACCAGTAAGCGGTCATCTTCGCCGTGCAGAATGCGATGAGTGGCTTGCCGCGCGGCATAAACGGTTTGCGTCGCGCACTCCGTCATCGGATATTCACGATGCAGTTCAACCGGCGGAGTCAGTTCATGCACGCCGACAATACGTAAATCATCGGTCTGGTATTTCATAACAATTCCTTTTATAGACTTTCGGGTCTAACAGCAAAGATTCGCCTTGCAATACACAACGCGGATCGGAAAAAAACGTATTTTAACCTAAGCGGGGAATTTCATCAGAACGGACTTCAGGAAAATCGCTCGCGCAGCCAGACCTCCAGTCTGCGCGTAGCAATCACATCGTCACGGTTATAACCCAGTATTGCGGCTTGCAGTCTTTGTTTTTCCGTTAAGCTTGTTTCCGCACGAAAACGGTTGAATTGCACCACCGACCACTGCGATCCGGATTCCTCATTTTCCCATTGGAAATTCACCAGCCCCGGATGCTTGCAGATATCTTTCAGACCATAGCCTTGCAGCGGCAACACCAGACAATCCAGCACCGGATTTTGCATGTCGAACAGCGGGCTATCCGCGCCCAGCAACCATTTCACCGTAGCATGATTTCCCATACCGTAACGCTCGGCGTACTTGCCGATTGTCGCCCTTTCGTGATTGGAATAATGCGCCAGCACTAGGGCCGGATACTGTAAACGATATTCATCCATTTTCTGTAAGAAACCCAGCCAGCCTGAATAGTCGCTGGTCTCATCATCGGTCCAAACGTATTCAAAGCTTTCCCGGTCATAAGGCGGCGCCAAAAATCCCCACAGATAAACATGACGCTCGCGATTCGGAGTTAATGGATTGTCTTCGATATCGAAATGCACCCAAGTACCTTGCGGCAGAACGGCTTTATTCAGTTGAAATACTTCACCGTTCAACATCGAGCGGGCCTGCAAAATGGCGCGGTGCTTGCGTTTACTCCCCTTGAGATGCGGCACATCCGGCAAGGATTCGGCCGACTCCCGGGCAAGCTGCGAGATCGTTGCAATTCCAGCTTGCGCCAAATGATCCGCGGCTTTACCGTGCACGCCATACAACAGCGAAATATCCTCTCTGGCTTCAAATTCCGGGCGGCAAGCCGCTTCGTGCGGACAAATACGGCATTTGCTATGGCTATAGCGGACTGCGGGCGGTTGCGGCAAATCCAGTAGTGCTCTCATGCTGGTAATAAATTCATCGACCAATGGTTCGACTTCATCGCCCAATTGCGCAACGCGGCCATTGCCCAAAAAAACCATCGCCGGTAAATCGTTGCCCAGTAAACGGCGATAAATTCCCAATTGAATCTGAATCGACTTTTTATTTTCACTCGAGGAAAGCTTCGCATCCGCGGACTGATATTGCCCGCTTTCATGCCGGATCAGGAAATCGGGATAACCCACCAGCCCTTGCCGTTCATCCAGTAAACGGCCTTGATAAATCACCGGCACGCCTTGCTGCATCAGGGCCTGCGTATGTTCAAAGGAGACCGCTTTACTGACGGCATGTTGATCTCCCAGCTTGGCCAGCATGGCGGCTTCATGTTCCAGGCCAAGATCGCTGAGCAGCCGATTAAATCCATCGAGTTCCGCTGCAATCGGTTGATGTTTATCCAGCCAGACACGCCGGACACAAGTCATCCATGCGCTGGCGTCACTGGGTTTGATCAGAGTTGGGGAAAAATTACCGGCAGTCATCGCTCTACGGGTGAGCTTCTCATAAAACTGCTGATTTTAGCGGATTTAAACCATTTGCTGCGGATGGATTTTGCGGGAAAAATCCGGTTGATTCCGGTGTAGCGGCCAGACACCGCTAACCGTAGATATCTTCCTTAAACTGTTGTTGAATCGATTCCACTCTCTGCCGGTTTTCAATCAACGCATTCACACAATCGATATCCAGTTTTTCACCGGCGAGCTGTTGCAACATGGCGAATGCTTTTTCATTACTCCAAGCTTCCTTATAGGGGCGGCGCGACGTCAGCGCATCAAACACGTCGGCCACCGCAACGATGCGCGCTTCCAGCGGAATCTCATCATTGCGTTTACCGGTAGGATAACCACTGCCGTTCACCGCTTCATGGTGAAATTCAGCGATATTGCGCAGTACGTCAATGTGATGGATACTGCCGAAGCCAAAATTCATCACGATATCGTCGATCATTTCCCTGCCTTTTCGCGCATGCGTATTCATGATCGCTCGTTCTTCCTCGTTCAACGGCCCCGGTTTCAGCAAGATACTATCAGGTATGGCGATCTTGCCGATATCGTGCAGCGGTGAAAACATGAAAACTTGCTCGATATACGCATCGTCCAGATCGTATCTTTCGGCGAGCGCTTCGGCGATGATGCGGCTGTAGCGTGACATACGATCCAAATGGCTGCCCGTTTCGGGATCGCGGAAATGCGTAATGCCGCTGGTCGTTTTCAGCGCGGCGTTCATGACCTTCAACGTGGCCAGTTCATTGACAATCATCAGTGCGATCAGGTGTCCGTAGATATCGAGAATGCTCAATACATTCTCAGTAAATACCTCGGTTTCATGCGAATTAAAAAACAAAAATCCGACAAACTCACCGCCATGAAAAATCGGCATGGTATAGCTCGCGGCATAGCCGGAGCGGCCGATACGCTGGGTATGTTCGTGCGTACCGCTCTCAAAAGTCACCAGATTATTGACCACCCGCGGCAAGCCTTGGACGAGGATTTCTTTTAACGACGGCGCGTTATCCAATGACGTTTGATAGTGCAGCAAATGGTTTTCTCCGTCGCTGCTATTCAGATACGTTTTCAGCACTCGGGTCTCAGGATCGTACAGCGCGATTGCAATCCGTGAAATAAACGGAAACTTGTTCTGAACAGAACGATGCGCACTGATCATTTTATCCTTCAGTGGCAAAGGTTTATTCAAGTCGTCGAGCAGATCGCGATGATGAAACATTTTGCAATTCCCGGGTAAAAATAACATAACGGCCAGATCAAATTTGAGTTTGAATTTATTTCCTTTTACCGGCAAATGCGCACTTCAGCCGTGATTGAAATTGGAGTAATCCATCATCAACTGGTATACTTCCGCCACATTGAGTTTTATGGCGGGCCTCCCCGCATTGCAAGGTAGTCAATCTGGTCAGGTCCGGAAGGAAGCAGCCACAGCTATTTATTGCGAGTGCCGGGGGTCGGGCTCGCCACCCAACACGAACTGGGATCTGCCTTTCCGGATTTTTACTGGTTTAACAGGATCTAATTCGCTTTTCCAATCAAAAACGTGTCCCAAACACAAGTCCTTGCGCGTAAGTGGCGCCCGAGAAATTTTTCCGAATTGACTGGACAGGAGCATGTGGTCAGAGCATTGACCAATGCGCTTGAGCAAAACCGTTTACACCATGCGTATTTACTGACCGGCACGCGCGGTGTCGGCAAAACCACCATCGCCCGCATTCTGGCGAAGTCGCTCAACTGTGAAACCGGTGTCACCGCAACGCCTTGCGGTGCCTGTGCAGCATGTCTGCAAATCGATGCGGGAAGTTTTATCGATTTGATCGAATTGGATGCGGCGTCCAACACGCAAGTCGATAACATGCGCGAACTGCTGGAAAATGCGCTGTATGCCCCCACCGGTGCGCGTTACAAAATTTATATCATCGACGAAGTGCACATGCTGTCGAAATCGGCGTTCAATGCCATGCTGAAAACATTGGAAGAGCCGCCCGCGCATGTCAAATTCGTGCTGGCGACCACCGATCCGCAAAAAATCCCGATTACCGTGTTATCCCGTTGTTTGCAATTTAACCTGAAACAAATTCCGCAAACGCAGATTGCCGCACACCTCAAGCATATCTTGACGCAGGAAAACATTCCTTGCGACACCCCCTCGCTGCAGTTGGTCGCGCGCGCCGCGCAAGGCAGCATGCGCGATGCGCTCAGTTTGTTGGATCAGGCCATCGCGTTTGGCGAGGGCAAAATCGAGGAAGCCGGTGTGCGGGATATGCTCGGCATCATCGATCAAGGCTACTTGTTCGATCTGCTCGAAGCCTTGGTGCAGCGGGATGGCGCAAAATTATTGTCTCTGGCCGATGAAATGGAAGCGCAGTGCCTTTCCTTTGATTCCGCCTTGCAGGATCTGGCCGCGTTATTGCATCGTATCGCACTGGCGCAAACCGTGCCGCAGGCGATCAGCGAGGATACTCCGGAATACGCACGTATCGTTGCATTGGCAAAATCCTTGGCGCCCGATGATGTGCAGCTGTTTTATCAAATTGCATTGCACGGGCGTAGCGATCTGAGTCTGGCGCCCGATGAATATGCCGGTTTTACCATGACACTGTTACGCATGCTGACGTTCATGCCGGATGATCTGGCAACAAATCGCCAGAGCCCGCAGGCCGCACCTGTGAGCAGCAAGCCGTCCGTAACCGCAGAGAAAAAACCGCAAGCAGCGCCTGAACAAACTATCCCTCACGAAAACACCACCGCTCCCCTGCTGGACTGGCCGCAACTGAGCCAGCAATTGAAGCTGACCGGCATGGCAAAAATGCTAGCGCATCACAGCGAAGCCAAAACCATCACCGGAGAGAAAATAGAATTATGCGTACCGGATGTGCATAAGCACCTGCTGGAAAAAAAATATCAGGATAAAATCCAAGCAGCGCTGAATAGCTATTTTGGCAAGCCCGTTACCTTGAGTTTTTCCGTCGGCAGCATCACCGGATTAACACCGGTGGCACTGCAACAACGCGAAGAAGAAGAAAAGCAGGCCAATGCCATTGCAGCCATTGAAAAGGATCCGGTCGTACAAGAATTGATTGAGCAGTTTGATGCAAAACTGATCGTTCCTTCCATTAAACCCATTGAAAAATAAAGGAGACAAAAGAAATGAGAGGTAATATCGGAAACATGATGAAACAAGCGCAAATGATGCAGGAAAACATGCGGCAAATGCAGGAAAATCTGGCCAGCATTGAAGTCGAAGGCCAATCCGGCGCCGGCATGGTAAAAGTCACGATGACCTGTCGTCATGATGTCAAACGCGTCCACATTGATAGCAGCTTGATCGGCGACGACAAGGAAATGCTGGAAGATCTGGTAGCCGCCGCATTCAACGACGCCGTCCGTAAAGTCGAAACGACCACGCAGGAAAAAATGTCGGCGCTGACCAGCGGAATGGGTCTGCCACCGGGATTCAAATTGCCTTTTTGAAGTTGAAAATAGGAATTATTTATGAGCAGATTAGTAAGATTGTTGTACTGGAAGGGTCTACGATTAACAACCTGATGCATTTGTTGAGAAGGAGTCGGTATTGATTTGTTATTCTTCCAATTTGATCAATAGTCATATGTTGGCTCACTAAAATATTAACTGGGGTTGCTCGAGTTCAAACAACCGACAGTGGAGTTATTCAACGATGGATAAAATGCTAGTAAGCAATAATTTATTAAAGCTGTTGTTTGAGAAGATCGACAAAGAAAATGATAATCTTAATGAATCGGAATTTTTAGAGGTTTTAGTACAAGGACTTAGGGGAACATTAGATATCATTAACGCCAGTTTGTGGAGAGCTAATTCATTTAGACACCATGATGACATAAGAAAAGCGAATAACGGAAACCAGTACTTCACCTTATTGGGATGTCACGGATATACACCAGATCCCGGAAACATTAAAGAATTTGTGCATGGAACCAATACTGGAATCTTTAGTACGATTTATGGGCAACTCGTTGATAAGCCTTATTTTGAGATCTCATTGTCGAAGTCAGATGAACTGAGATTCCTTCATACTGCACCGAAGCGCGTAAAAGAATTCAATCTAGATCATCTCATCATCGTTCCGATGATCGACAAAAAAACAACAGGCTATGAATGGCAAGGGGTGTTGAGTTTATATGTCAAACCCTATGGCGACAAATCGCGGGATGCGCTTGACAGTTATATTCAATCGATTAAAGCCATCTTTCGGATAGGATTGCAGAATATAAAGCGTTATCACTCAGCTGAATTAATAGATAAAGTCATAGAACGCTTTGGAGATTCGAAGAAAATAGACAGAGAAAGTGGAATCAGAGAAAGAAATAAAGATACTGCTAGCATTTTGTATTTTTTAATGATCGAATTAAGGCGATATATAGCATTCGATACTTGTTCGATTTTTATGTGGGATCCTACTCTGCACAAGCTTGAACTCAAAAAAAGCCTGGCGAGTGTATTTGAATCGAATCTGGATAACAAATCACAACACAAGAATCCTTCTTACTCTGCAGGGGAAGGCAAAACAGGCAAGGTTTACCAAACCGGAGAGCCTCTGATTATCGATAATATCAAAACCTCTAATGAAAGGAATAAATTTCTATTTAGAGAGAAAACACAACACGAGCTTAGATCATTCATGGCGGTTCCTATTATTCATCCAGCCCGGCCGTTGGAGGTGTTAGGCGTCATCCGCTTGGTCAATCGATTGAATCATTTTAATCACGACATTGTGGATTATTTCGGTCCTGACGATTATTCATTGATTAAAAAATTTAGCTCTTTACTGGCATTGCATCTTGAAGTTGAACAAAGTGAAAAAATGCGCAAGGCTTTTGTCAATCATATGGAGCACGAAATCGCAGGACCGATTACATCCATTAAGAACGATGCAGACCGGATTCTGCAAAGAAAAGAGCAGAATCGACTGCAAGACTGGCAGCTCGAGGAAAACTTAAAACACATTATTGAAACAGCCGGTCTATTGGAATCGATCACTCAAAATGTTCGATTCACAGGTAAAGGCTCGGAAGATGCGCCCCGCGCCGCATTATATCTGGAAATTATTCCAGTCAGTTTCTTAAAGGACATTCTGGAGCCAGCAAGAGAAATCGTGATACCGCTACTAAGAGAGCATGGTTTTCAACCAAAAAAAGAGATCGTTTTTGATGGTAATGACTTCAGAATCTATGTTGATAAGGAAGCATTCATTCAAGTTTTCGTGAACTTATTTTCCAATGCAATAAAATACAGGAACAACGATATCCGTTCAGCTCCCTTGGCCGCCGTAACTTGGACAAATGACCCGAATCAATCGATTCAAATCAATGTGACCGACCAAGGGCGCGGTATAGCCAGAGAAAACAAGGAGCGTGTTTTTGATTTTGGTTTTCGGGAAATAGAAACCACTCAAACAAACGTTCGGGGATTAGGGATCGGACTTAGTGTTGTCAAAAAAATCATTACTGATTTCCATTCGACAATAGATATTACATCGCTTAAAAATCCGACCAATTTTTGTATTAGCTTGTCGACAAAATTAAGTGGAATCGGCTACAACAAAGAAGCTAAGTGGCGAGAAAAAAATAAAGTTAAATCGAACTAATCTGGAGGAACAGAATGACTATTTTTTGGGTAGATGATGAAATTAAATCTTTTACGAGGCCGTATTATGACGAATTAAGGGATGAAGGTTATGAAAACAAAATTGCAACATTTGTAGAGCCTGATTCTGCGCTGAAGTATTTTAAAAAAAATCATGCAGATCTCTCTTGTGCAATTATCGACCTCATGATGCCGACGGGTAAGACATTCTCTCCAGAAGAAACAGAACTCGGAACACGAACGGGAAAAGCTTTAATCACTCAATTGCAAGAAATTGACAAAGAGATACCCATCATTATTCTCAGTGTTGTTCGTGATCGCGATATCGTGGAGTGGGTAGAAGAAAAAAAAATAACATATCTAAAAAAAAGCAAAACATTTCCAAGAGAATTACTAGCTAAAGTAAAACTGTTAAAAAGAGAACTATAAGAACGTGACTAAATCTGAATTTAGATGGTTATTACGCACTGAATTGCCATGATCTATTTCTTTGTATGCTTGTCTGTACTTTTTAGTTTCATTGCTTTAGTACTGCCAGGATTAAATGCCGATGGCTCAGTGACGGCAACAGATATACTGAATTTACTGGGCGTCACGATAACCGGTATTTCATTTATGATTGCATCCTATTTCGCACTTAAGGCGATAGATGCTTATAATCAGCTTAAATATGCTCATAGTCAGCTTGAAAAATTAGCAAAACATTTGCAAGAAATTAGCAACTATAAAGAAAAACTCAAAGATGAAGTAACCACTCTTTCTAAAACAAAAGGCGAGATATTTCTGAGTATAGGGGAAGCTATAGAAACAATTCTTGTTGACATTACCGATACTTTACATGCTGCTGCTGAATCAGAAGCATTATCTAAAAAATCGGCTGATGACATCTTGAGGCTAACAAATATCACTTTGCGTCATCAAGGCAGATTATCTTTTATTAAGCATTTACCTGAGAGGATTAAATACTTAAAGCTGCTAAGTGAATATGGGAAGAAAGATGATGAGGAAGATCTAGAAAAACTGTTTCAAGACCCGACAGAAAGTGAAGAAATTAAATCCCAAGCCAAGCATACTTATGCAAAAATCCTAGGTGAATATGGGAATGAAAATGATCTCAAAAAACTAGAAAAGTTGTTTCGAGATCCAACAGAGAGTCAAGAAATTAAGTCACAAGCCAAAAAGGCCTATGTAAAAATTACAGAGCGACTCGCAGAAAAGAAAGAAAACCAAAATCCCCCAACATAAATAAAGTCTATCCTGCTAGTCTTGGGAATATCGTTTCACGATTAATGCAGACGGAAATGACTTTACGCTCAATCGTAGTTCCAAATTTACAAAAAAATTGTAAACAACATATTAATAAAAGTATCGAATTGTTAGCTGTTTAACATTCCCAGCAATGACAGCACAGTCTCCCGGTAAAATAGTTTAAAATTCGCCGTTTCTCTAATGCTCCGGTAGTACTCATTGCGAGCTCATCAATTATGAAAATCAACAGACCCATCAGGCCTCCGCAAAAAAAAACACCGCCTGCTGAACGCGCGCCGAGCCAGAAGCCGGTCACAACACGTGACGAACCGCCAGCAGTGACTTTTAAGCTGCAAAAGCTGCTGGCGCAAAAAGGATTGGGCTCACGGCGGGAAATGGAGGAATTAATTGCGACCGGTGCAGTCAGCGTCAACGGCAAGACCGCCACACTCGGCGACCGCGCCGGGCCGGGTGACGTGATCCGTATTGGCCGACGCGTGATTCGCGTTCATGCCGAAACGGATTTGCCTAAAGTGCTGCTGTATCACAAACCCGAAGGCGAAATCGTCAGCCGTGACGACCCGGAAGGCCGCCCTTCCGTTTTCGACAGGCTGCCGCACCTGCGGTCGTCCAAATGGATCGCCATCGGGCGGCTGGATTTCAACACCAGCGGACTGCTGATTTTCACCAACGATGGCACATTGGCCAACCGGCTCATGCACCCACGTTTCGAGATGGAGCGCGAATACGCTGTGCGCATACTCGGCGAATTGACCGAAGAACAAATGCAACAACTCACTACCGGCGTGACATTGGACGATGGCGAAGCAGCATTCACCTACCTAGCCGACCAAGGCGGCGAAGGCTCGAATCACTGGTACCGCGTCATCCTGAAAGAAGGCAAAAACCGCGAAGTACGGCGTATGTTCGAGGCCATCGGACTCACCGTCAGCCGCTTGATGCGCGTCCGCTTCGGCCCGGTCAACCTGCCGCCACGCATCAAACGCGGGCAATGGCTGGAACTGGATGAGAAGGAAACGCGGCGGCTGTTGAGTTTGATTGGCTAGATCTTTACGCGGCGGTCAATCGCTTTGCGCGAAAAGCTCTGGCAATTTTTTCCAGATCTAAAACCGGTATCATGCGGATCGAATTATTTACCCCGATCTGGGCCAGTTTGTTGGAATGTATCGCAAGCATCAGGCTACTCCGCTCAGCTCCGCCCAATTGAGGCAATTCCGGTTCCCACTGTGCCGGTTCGATTGATTCCAGCGCGGGAATCGCGAACCCCATCGCTTCGTTATCGACTTCAACCACCAGCACACTGGTTGCCGCGGTTCTTTGGATAGATTTTCCGGTTACCAAACGGCTCAGACAAACCACCGGGATGCTGCATCCGCGCACGACCACCATTCCCAGCATGGGGCCGCCTTGATCCAGGATAGGAATATCGCTTGTAAATGGCAAAATTTCCTTTATTTGCTCAAAAGGTGAGGCTGTTTCACCATCGAGCTGATAAGTAATCATATTAGGACGTTTTCCCGGTTTTCCGCTGTCCGGTGTAGCTTTCTGCGTGGCATGCCGGTTTGCGGCGGATTGACCGGTCGTGTTAACACCGGCAAGATTGACTACTTGCGGATCGGACTTAAGCGCTGTGTCGTCCAATACAAAATATTGCGATGCCGCAGCCAGCTCATGCTGAAGGGTTGTATCCGGCAGCACACCGCAGAACAAGGAAGGCCGCGGCACGGTGTAAGCAGGCATGTTGATTACTTCACTTTTGTGTATACGGATAACATTAATGACTTTGCTTACAAGAAGCGCGACCATCCCTTGCGGCAAGTGAATCAAAACGGCTTGTAAATGCGCGGTTAAATCTATCTCACCGAGTCCGCATAGATTCAGCAAGTCAAGTACGGGAACCTTAGCGCCATCGTAACTGATTACACCATGGCAATTGCCCATCGCCAATGCCGAATGTTCAATGGTGAAATCCGACATCGTCGTATAAACCGCCATTGCATCGATAGCGAGTGCGACTGAACCGCAACGCATCAGCAGCATAGGGTGCATTCTGCCGTTTTGAGCTTTATCTTCCTCCTCACCGGGAGCGCTTTCCAAACGCCTCGATTCGGGATCTTCCGTCACGGGAACATCTTTAAGCATGATCAGTGCCGCTGGAGACAATATATTAACCAGCACACCGTCATCGTCACGCCGGAGACAACCGCAGTACACCAGAAGATCGGCGGCGGCAAAAGTTATCCGGTTGGTGTTTTTCTCATTGCCGGTGAATACCCCGGTTACCGTTTCCGTGAGCAAACCGAGGAGCTTGTTCTCGTACGCCATGATAATGACATTCGGAAACGCAATATCCGTAACCGTCAAATCCAGTGCAATGCGCAGATCAATAACCGGCACCATGACCCCGCGTAAATCAATACCGCCGATTACGTATAGCGCGGCGCATGGCAATTTCGCCAGTACGCCGCAGGGAATCACTTCGCGTAAGGTTTCCATCGGTAACGCCAGATCCATGCCCGCAATGCGAAACCCGCCATAGCCTGCTTGAGTTGTAGTCGCGTCCATCATTTTTATTTTATGATGCCTTCGTGCTGGCGATTTGTTCAATCAGCAGACTGACTTCTTTAGCCATCGTGCTTTGGCTTTCCGCCGATTCGGCGATTTCCGCCACGCTCTTACTGGTTCGAGCGACGCCGGACATAATACCCTCAAAACTGCGCGACGCATCCCGGCTTACTTCCGCTCCTTTCTCGACATGCTGCGTCGATTCATCGATCAGCTTGGTGATCTCGCGCGCCGCCACCGAACTGCGCTCGGCCAGTTTGCGCACCTCATCGGCTACCACCGAAAAACCGACCCCATGCTCACCGGCGCGCGCTGCTTCGATTGCCGCGTTAAATGCCAGCAGATTGGTTTGATTGGCGATATCGCCGATCACACCCACGATCTCCGATACCCGTGCAGAGCTGGTCTGAATCGACGCAATCGCGGCGATCGATTTTTGCAATGCATCGAAACCGGATTGTGCCGCCGTGGAAGAATCATGCGCCAATTCCGCTGCCACACCTGAATTGGCAGCAATCGCATCGACACTTTCAATCAGTTTGCGAACCTGAATATTCATTTCTGCAGCACCTGCTGCGATACGTTTTTCCAATTTCACTTCGTTCGTGACATCGTGCGCATATTTCACGATTTTCATCACTTTCCCATTGAGATCGAAGATCGGGTTATAGGTTGCCTGTATCCAGACATCGCGATCGAATTTACCGACACGATGAAAACGGCCGCTGATAAATTCACCTTCGCTCAACCGCAACCAGAAATCGCGGTATTCCTTGCTCTGAGTATATTCACCGGAACAAAAAATACTATGATGCTGATTCTGTATCTCGCGCAATGTATAACCCATTGCCGTCAAGAAGTTGCGATTGGCGTTGAGCACATGGCCATTCAGATCGAATTCGATAACCGCTTGTCCACGGTCGATTGCCGATACTTTCGCTTCAAATTCCGAGGTATGCAGTTTGCTGGCCGTGACATCGGAAGCAAACTTCACCACTTTGGCTGGATTTCCTTGCGGATCAAGAATCGGGTTATAGGTTGCTTGAATCCAGATTTCGCGATTATTTTTACCGATCCGCTTGTACTCGCCCGATTCAAATTCTCCTCGAGACAAACGCTCCCAAAACGCATGGTATTCCGTGCTTGCGGCTTCTTCCGGATCGACAAACATGCGATGATGCCGCCCCGTGATGTCGTCCAAACTCAAGCCCGTCAACTTGAGAAAGTTTTCATTGGCTGTTAGAACCTTACCGCTCATATCAAACTCAATTATCGCTTGCGAACGATCAATTGCACTCATTTTACCTTCAGCATCCAATCGACTCAGTTTGGCATCAGTTACATCGTCAGCAAGCATCAACACCTTCACCAAGTGCCCGTCAAGCCCCATAACCGGACTGAAATTAGCCAAAAACCACCGTTCTATTCCGCCAGCGCCCTTGCGCCTAACCTCAATATTTTTTGCATGTCCTTCACGCATGGAACGCCAAATACCAGTACTAACACTACTGTGAGTATCTTCTTCAAATTGAATATGGCTTTCTGATTTACCGACGAGGTCTTCAAGTCCGAAACCAAGCGCATTCTGCATCTTCTCGTTAGCACTCAGGATATGACCATCGGCGGATAACTCTAAAATACAACTACTGATCGATACAGCGTCCATTCGCGCTGACATTTCCATTCCCAGCAGCTTAGATGCGGTGATATCACTGCAATACTTTACTACCCGCACCGGTTGTCCGTTCAGATCAAGAATCGGGTTATACGTGGCTTGAATCCATACCCGCTTGCCATTCTTACCTACGCGTAAATATTCACCTGAATAAAATTCACCTTCGCCCAGTTTCTGCCAGAAAACACGGTAAGCACCACTAGCCGCTTCCTCTTTGTCGACAAAAATACGGTGATGTTGCCCGTTGATTTCTTTCAGCGTATAGCCCATCAATTTGAGGAAATTTTCATTTGCGTCCAGCACATTACCAGCCAAGTCGAATTCAATGACACCTTGTGAGCGTGATATGGCTGCGATTTTGCCTTCATTAGACAGGGATGCCAATTTTGCGCCAGTGATGTCGTTCGCAAATTTGATGATTTTGCAGGGTTTTCCATCTACATCCAGGATCGGTGTATAAGTCGCCTGCAACCATACCGGCCGGCCTTGCCGGTTTAACCGCATGAATTCCCCATGTTTATGTTTACCGGCGCGTAAGTCATCCCAGAAAACTTGATATTCCGGGCTTTTCTCATAAGCCTCTTCACAAAATATACGATGATGCTTACGTACAACTTCTTGCAGCGTGTAATCCAATGTTTCCAGAAATTTTTTGTTGGCTGTCAGTACATAACCATCGAGATCGAATTCGATAATAGCGTGCGTATGGTTGATAGCCTCTATTTTTCCATCATCTTCGAGCGATTTGGATTTTCTGGCCGTAATATCACTGGCTACTTTAACGACCTTGCATGGCTTACCGTTACCATCCAGTACCGGGATATAGCTAGCGCAAATGTATATATCATATCCATTGGCCGCAACGCGGCGAAAATCGCCAGAGGTGTATTTTCCCGCGCGCAAATCCGCCCACAAGTTCTTATATTCCTCGCTATCGGCCGCACCGGAAGGGCAAAGTTGACTATGGTGCTTACCCACCAGATCTTCCAGAGAATATCCAAATAATGTCAGGAAATTAGTATTGGCAGTTTGTATGTTGCCATCGAGATCAAATTCGATAATGGCCTGGCTTTGCTCAATCGCCTTATAAACCTTGGTCAAATGCTCTTGATCGCCTTCAGATAAGGCTTGTGCTTTAATGGATGGTAAAGCTGACATATTTTCTCTCCAAATCTCCTTGATTTAATAGATGTACCGCAATAGCTTGTAGGTTTACTCTGATAGACCATAGGCGCGCTCTGACAGTACGGTTCATTTCAATTACGGCAAAAATACTCTCCGGTTAAACACCGATTAGAATGATCTTTATCGATCTAATCCACCCATCGCTTCAATAAAGAAAATGTAAGACAGGTGTCTGAAACACGGCACAGAAGTGCCAGCGCAATGACACTTGACCGTGAATCATGCGGAAACATTGACGAAACAAACAGGAGTGATTGCTCAGCAGGCAATGCCGGAAAAATCAAACGATAGGACTGAAGTATATCTAGGTGAGAAACATGCCCCCTTCGACGGGCTAGCAATTCTGCAATTGATCCTTTTGCAGCAAAAAAACAAACGCATCCCCCGCGCTGGTTTCCAGCCAGGTGAATGGTAATTGCGGAAACGCCTGTTCCAGCGCGTCGCGGTTGTGACCGATTTCGACGATCAGAATGCCGTCATCGGTCAAATGCTGCGTGGCTTGTTGCAGGATTTTCCGGGTTGCATCCAGGCCATCGCCGCCGCTGGCCAATGCGTTTTCCGGTTCATGGCGGTACTCCTGCGGCAATTGTTGCATCGATTCGGCGTTGACGTACGGCGGATTGCTGATGATCAGGTCGTAGCGCTTTCCGTGCAGGGCTGAGAACAGATCGGACTGGATCAAGCCGATGCGGTCTTGCAGGCCGTAATCCTGCACATTCTTATGCGCCACGGCAAGCGCCTGCGCGGAAATGTCGACAGCGTCGATGTCTGCATTTTCAAACGCGTGCGCCATCAGAATAGCCAAACAGCCGGAACCGGTGCAAAGATCGAGCGCAGTTGTGATGTGATCGGGATCGGCAATCCACGGCGCCAGTTGCGTTTGCAGCAATTCAGCGATGAACGAGCGCGGGATGATGACGCGTTCGTCGACATAAAAACTGAAATCGCCGAGCCACGCTTCGTGCGTCAGATACGCCGCGGGAATGCGGTCTTTGACGCGGCGCTCGATGATGTCCAGCACTTGCTTGCACTCGCTATCCGTCACGCGCGCATCCAGGAAAGGTTCCAGTTGATCCAGTGGCAAATCAAGGGTTTTCAGAATAAGATACGCCGCTTCGTCGTAAGCCGTGGCGGAACCGTGGCCAAAATGCAGACCGGCTTTGTTAAACTGGCTGACGGCAAAACGTAAAAGATCACGGATGGTATGAAGTTGCGATTGCGCTTGAGCGATCATAGGTGGTCACATTGTTAGAAAAATGAAGTGTTGATGTTAAAACGGCCAGAGAATGCTTTACCGGCCGGAATGGGGTAGCAATGTAGCACAAAAACCGCCGTGACGATGAAGCGGCGAATATCGATTTTTTGCAACGAAAACGGAACACCATTGGAAACAAATCCCGATCATTATTTCATGCAAGCTGCATTGGAACTGGCGCAGAAAGCGCAGGATTGTGGCGAAGTGCCGGTGGGTGCGGTGGTGGTGCAAAATAGCCGCATTATCGGGCACGGCTACAACCGCCCGATCTCCACCGCCGATCCCGCCGCGCATGCCGAAATCATGGCAATGCGCGCTGCCGGTAGCCATCTGGGCAATTACCGCTTGCTCGGCTGCACGTTGTATGTGACGCTGGAGCCATGCACGATGTGCATCGGCGCAATTTTTCACGCACGCATTCAACGTCTGGTATATGCGGCGACTGACCCGAAAACCGGAGCGTGCGGCAGCGTCATCGACCTTCCGGCGGAAACCCGGCTGAATCATCATTTGCAGGTAGAAGCCGGTATGATGGCAACCGAAGCCAGCACATTATTGAAGCAGTTTTTTGCGCAAAGGCGCAAAGCAAGCGAGCAGAACAGCCATGAAAATTAATATCACGATTGCAACCCAGCAACTGGATTTACTGGATGAACACGGACAAATCGTGCGGCAATACCGGATTTCCTCGGCCAAAAACGGCGCCGGCCAGGAAAATGGAAGTTTCTGCACACCGCTCGGGAAACATATCATCCGCGCCAAAATCGGCGCCGGTCAACCGGTCAATACGGTTTTTATCAAACGTCGCCCGACCGGGGAAATCTATTCACCGGAGTTTGCCGCGCAATTCCCCAGAAGGGATTGGATTCTGACGCGTATTTTATGGCTATGCGGCTGTGAGCCCGGTTTTAACCGTTTCGGTACGGTCGATACCATGCGCCGCTATATTTACATTCACGGCACGCCGGATAGCGTGGAAATGGGTAAACCCGGATCAATCGGGTGTATCCGCATGCGCAACAGCGAATTACTGGAGTTGTTTGACTGGGTGAGTGCAGGAACTGAGGGCACCGAGGTGAATATTCACCGGTAACAGCCTGAGACGGGGCGCCGCACTTTTGCAACCTATTGGCGTTAAACGCAGCGCAATGTATTGAGTATTACATCAGCCCCGTCTTTGTTATTCTCATTTTTGCAAATGCCTATACCAGCAGCGAACTCTTGTTTCTGGCTCGCGCGGCAGTGCCATCATCGATTAAAATCTTGAGCGCAGGAAACTCTTTTTGATGCAACTCCTGCAAGGTATAGATTTCCTGTAACACTTCCAATGGGAATCCTTGTCTGTTCTGGTCTTTTTCAACGACCAGCAATTTCTGGATGAGCTGATAAAATTCCTTGTATCCCCAATGCAGTTCGATCATATCTGCAATTCTTTTGTAGTTCGTATCCAGTAACGATTCTTTATCGCCTAAATAAGCTTTAAATCCTTTGATTGAATTTTTTAATGGCATATCAGTACTCCTTACGCTTTTCCAATATAAATTATTCATTGATCGCTGAAAAATTTGAATAATCCCAGCTCAATATTCTGGGATTACGGATTCTTCTGTAGAAAATACAGAAATCTCACGTCTCAGTTTTTATATTTAACGGCAAACTGTAGGAATTATCTGAATCAATTTTTAAAAAATTTTTTATGCTGAATAACCTGAGAGCAAAATCGAGCTCAATTGAAATAATGCGCACTTCAGGAAAGTACCGTATTGCTGATTAAAACCATTCAAAGCAGATATTCTTCATAAAATTTAACCGGTTCCTCCCATACCCTGCTCATAGGCGTTTGATGCAGCGATCAAATCAAACCTTATAAGCACCGGTGTTCTGTAAAGTATTTTCAATCTTTCAATCTCCTAACGAGGTGGCCTTCTTAAAATAATTTTTCTTCTGTGCGTTTATTCTGGCTGAGCAACAAAAGGTTCAACGTTGATAAAGATTTTTTGCTGCATGGGTTGAGGTGTGCTTATGAACACACAATAATATGTGATTAACTCTATAATAATCAATTATTTGAACCTAACATAAATTAATTGATCGCAAAGATTACTACGCCATGATGTTAAAATTTCCTACTGAAAATCCATTTTGAATTTTAATTTATCCACTCAACACCCGTTCTCATTACCCGGAACTGAATCACTTTAAAACAATCGATGGTTTAATCATTTGCGTCCACAATCCATGAAAATAAAAAACCATCGGCTGCTAGGATTGCTGTTAATTCTGGGTTACCCGATCGGCGCTCACGCTCAGTTGAGCGCCAGTGTAACCGGCACGACCGATTATATTTGGCGCGGTTATTCCAAAAGCGATGGAAAACCCGCCGCACAGCTCAACATAGACTACGGGTTCAAGTCGGGACTCTACCTTGGCACTTTCGCTTCGACAGTCAATTTTGCCGATCAGGGATTCGCCGCGCGTTCCGATGCGGAATTCAAGCCCTATGCCGGTTGGGCCTATCAGCTATCGAACGATTGGCGCTTTAATGCGGAGTGGACTCGTTATATTTTCACGGGCAAAATCTTCGGTCAGGAAGTTGATTACAATGAATTTTACTGGCATACGCATTTCCGCGATTTGCTATCCGCCAACTTTAGTTTCTCCGAAAACGGCTACCAGCAAAACCATATGTCGTTCAATTATGAAATCACCGGACGCTACCCGATCACCAGCTCCATCGAAATGTCAGGCACGTTCGGCTACAGCCAGCAGAAGAAAGTGCTGCACTATGATTACCTTTATTGGACTTCCGGCGTGACTTGGCATTTTTCTCCGAACATCGGCGTCGATGTCCGCTACTATTCCGGATTGGATCTAGGCGCTGAAAAAGAACATATTGCAGGTTGGCAATTCCGGCCGCATGTGGTTGATAACCGGGTTTTATTCTCTATTACCGTCGGGTTCTGATTTTTATTTCTGCCGCAATGAACTTTTAATCCACCACACGGAATAAACAGGGCAAATTTACCGAGACTTAATCAATAGTCATAGCGATTATGAAACACCATGAGTGAATTGCCCGGGTCTAAAGCAAGAAAATCTTTTAACTCGAACGAACAACAAGTTAAGGAACGGAATTTGATCGCCGAAGCTGCGGGTGGCAATGGAAAAGCTTTTGAGCAACTGTACCAACGTTATTTTGACCGCTTGTATCAGTTCATTTTCCATATTACCCGGCGGCATGACTACATTGAAGAAATTATTAATGACGTGATGTATGTGGTGTGGGAAAAAGCATCGACCTACGATCAAACATGCCGTCCGTCCACCTGGATTCTAGGGATTGCGTATTTCAAGGCGCTAAAAAGTATCGAACAAAACCTGATTCGAGAAGACCGGTCCGTTGAATTTAACGATGAATTGGATTACTTTCCCAATCCCTCGGCGCAGTGGGTTTCGCAGCTCGAGATCAGTAACTGGCTGGAAGCGGGCTTTGATAATTTATCCCCGGAACAGCGCGCTGTAGTAGAGATGACCTATTATCAAGGGCTACATTACAATGAGATTGCAGAAATCATGCAATGCCCTGAGAATACAGTAAAAACCAGAATGTTTCATGCACGAAAAATTTTAGCGAAGTTACTTCCAGAGCTTAAAGGCAGGAGTTAAACGATGTCCTCTACAATGATCAATGTCACGGGTAAAAACGAGCATCAGAAAGTATGGAATCTCCTCCCCTGGTATGTAAATCATTCCCTGGACGCTGTTGAGAAAGACCGGGTGAGAAATCACGTAAGGACGTGCATAGCCTGTAGAATTGAGCTGCAACAGCAACAGCAACTATTTGAGGAAATGCAACAAACGGATCTTCTACGGCAGGTTTCGCAAGCTGCTTTCGCGCAACTGAGAAAGCGCATTGAGCGGCAATCCGTAATTCACCCTCTTATTCAACATAGCCAGCTCAGCCACGAATCCAAACTTTCTTCCGGCCAATCTCCCGGTTTTGTAAAATACACCGCCTTGGCAGCGAGTTTATTATTGCTGGCCATGCCATTTATGTTGCATTTACCGGCAGATCAATCTGCATTCACAGCGGAATACAGAACACTCGCCAGCGCACCGGAAAATACACCGGCGCACAATCGGGTACGCATCGTCTTCGCCGATCAACCGGATCCCAAGCACATCGGAGCCATCTTGCACAGCGTCTCGGGCCGCATCGTTCAAGGGCCTTCGGAAAATGGCATTTATGAAATCCAAATCGGTGACCGGCATACACACCCGCAAGAAGTCGACGAGGCCATCGCCTATTTACGTAACAATACCCAGATCATTTTTGCCGAACGGGTTCAAGGATTGCAACCAGCCGGTCAGGACATACGCTAATGCACACTCATCACGTGCGCATCCACGCCTTTTTCTTTTCGTTGCTCATGGCGATGTTGGCCGTTTTACCCGCCAGTGCCGAACAGGAATTTTTTGTCGATCCTCAGCTTTTCGATAGCACGCAAGCCGACCGGATTATTTTAGTCACTTACACCGACAAGCACATCAATCGCATCCCGGTTGGCGTGGCAAACCAATCCTATCGCCGCCGAGGCGAATACAGCAGTTCAACCTGGGGAAAAAGAGTCGCCTCCAGTATCGAAGCGGATTACAAACTGACCATCCTTTCGCAATGGCCAATCCGGGAAATCGGTGAGCATTGTGTCGTCTATCTGATTGACGAAGACCAATCCGTGGACGCAATCATCAAGGCCTTAAGCGAGGACGATCGTGTCGATAATGTTCAAACGATGAGCACTTTTAAGGTCATGGCGGATAGCTACAGCGATCCTTATTACCGCCTGCAATTCAATATCCAGTCGATGAATCTGGCCGAAATACACAATCACGCAACCGGCAAAAATGTAACCATCGCCATTATCGATACCGGAATCGACGCGACACATCCCGACTTGCAAGGTCAGATTCAGCAAACTAAAGATTTTGTTACCCCAAAATCTCCGGAATCGCTCAACGATCTGCATGGCACCGCCATAGCCGGCGTCATTGCGGCCAAAGCAAACAATGGACAAGGCATCGTCGGTATCGCGCCGGATAGCCACGTAATCGGATTGAAAGCCTGCTGGGAAATCAAAACCGGTAGCTTCGAGGCGGCTTGCAATAGCTTCACCTTGGCGCTTGCGCTCAATACCGCCATACAAATGAAAGTCGATGTGCTCAATCTCAGCTTAACCGGACCACATGATCCGCTGCTGGCCAGATTAATCGATAAAGCCGTGCAAAAAGGCTTGATCATCATCGCTTCGCAAGCGGATAGAAACGATAGCAAGTCTGGGTTCCCAGCGCAGCAACCGGGCGTTATCGCGGTTCGCAGCACGCATACCACCATCATGCCATCATCCGATGACGGTGATGCCCTCGCCATCTCCGCGCCAGGGCAGGAAATACTGACGACGTTACCCAAGGGCACGTACGATTTTGTTTCCGGTAACTCCCTCGCAACAGCACACGTCTCCGGCCTTACCGCCTTACTGCTGCAAATCAACCGCAACCTGACGCATCAAGAGATCTCCAGATTGCTGGAGAAAGCCAACGAACCCACTTTCTACCAGTTGTTCAGCAAAAACAAACTGTTCAGTACCATCAGCGTAAAAACTTCAAAAACCCATCAACAGCAATCGGGAAGTTAATTTCATCGTCTGAAATAACGCTTCCGCACCATCTCGCCGGAGCATTTCACTCCACCCAGTTTCACAACCCCGCTTCACCCGGTAAAATCAACTACAGCAGGCTTGAATGTATTTGCGCGTCGCGCAACGCAGCCGAATTTCGTTTTGCGCGGTGTCGTGTTAATCTCTGCGCTGCATTTTTCAAACGATTCCGTTTGGACTTGCTGCTTTTGCAATCTGATTTGAATTGATGGGTTATGAACAAGGATAAAAAAATAAAAGTATTATTTGTCTGTATGGGCAATATTTGCCGCTCGCCAACGGCGGATGCGGTATTCCGGCACCATGTCAAAGCCGCCGGGGTTGATCATCTGATTCACGTGGATTCCGCCGGAACGCACGCCTACCACATCGGCGACCCGCCGGATCATCGCGCGCAAAGCACGGCATTACAGCGTGGATACAAAATGCACGAACTGCGCGCCCGGGCGGTAGAGTCCAGCGACTTCGAGGAATTCGACTATATTCTGGCGATGGACAAGGAAAATCTCACGTTACTGCTACAACGCAGCCCGCGGCAGCATGTCAACAAAATACAGCTTTTCATGCAATATGCGCCCAGCGCCGAGGCGGACACCGAAGTGCCCGATCCCTATTTCGGCGGACAACAAGGATTCGAGCTGGTGCTGGATATGGTCGAGGAAGCCAGCCAAGGTCTGCTGATGCATCTGCGCACTATCAATACACAACAAGGACAATTCCCATGAAAACAAAAGCCGCTGTCGCCTGGAAAGCCGGTCAACCGTTGACGATTGAAGAAATCGACCTGACCGGCCCCAAATCCGGCGAAGTGCTGGTCGAAATCAAAGCCACCGGCATTTGCCATACCGATTACTACACACTGTCGGGCGCCGATCCGGAAGGTTTGTTTCCGGCCATACTCGGTCACGAAGGCGCGGGCGTGGTGGTCGATGTCGGCCCTAACGTCAAATCATTGCGCAAGGGCGATCACGTCATCCCGCTGTACACGCCGGAATGCCGCGAATGCAAGTTCTGTCTGTCGAAAAAAACCAATTTATGCCAGGCTATCCGCAGCACCCAAGGCAAAGGCCTGATGCCGGATAGCACCTCGCGTTTCTCCATCGATGGCAAGCCGCTGTTCCATTACATGGGCACATCGACCTTCTCCAATTACACCGTCGTTCCCGAGATCGCACTGGCGAAAATCCGCGAAGATGCACCATTCGATAAAGTATGTTACATCGGTTGTGGTGTCACCACCGGCATCGGCGCGGTGATCTACACCGCCAAAGTCGAAGCTGGCGCGAATGTCGCCGTGTTCGGTTTGGGCGGCATCGGCTTGAACGTGATTCAAGGCGCGCGCATGGTCGGTGCCGACAAAATCATCGGTATCGACATCAACCCAGAACGCGAAGCGATGGCGCGTAAATTCGGCATGACGCATTTCATCAACCCGAACGACGTGCCGAACATCGTCGATGCGGTAGTGCAGTTGACCGACGGCGGCGCGGACTACAGTTTCGAATGCATCGGCAGCACCAAGGTCATGCGCCAGGCATTGGAATGCACGCACAAAGGCTGGGGACGCAGCATCATCATCGGCGTGGCCGAAGCCGGTGCGGAAATCAGCACCCGGCCGTTCCAGCTCGTCACCGGGCGCAAATGGGAAGGCTCCGCATTTGGCGGCGCGCGCGGCCGCACCGACGTGCCGAAAATCGTCGACTGGTACATGGAAGGCAAAATCGACATCGACTCGCTGATCACGCACACGCTGACGCTCGACAACATCAACGAAGGCTTCCGCCTGATGAAAGCCGGTGAATCGATCCGCTCCGTGGTAATTTACTGATCGTGACGGCACTCGAAACCCGCAGCCTGCATCACTGTTTTGGCGGCATCCAAGGCTATTATCAGCACCAATCAACAGTAATCGGCCTGCCGATGCGCTTCTCCGTGTATCAACCACCGCAAGCGAAAGACCGCGCCGTACCGGTGCTGTTTTTCCTCGCCGGACTGACCTGCACCGAAGAAACCTTCATGATCAAAGCCGGGGCGCAACGTTACGCCGCCGAGCTTGGCTTGATGCTGGTCACGATGGACACCAGCCCGCGCCAAACCGGCATTCCCAGCGAAACCGACGCCTGGGATTTCGGCGCCGGCGCCGGGTTTTACCTCGACGCAACGCAAGCGCCGTGGTCGAAGCATTACCGCATGGAAAGCTACATCACGCAGGAACTACGCAACATCATCGTCGAACAATTCCCCGCAGATCCGAATCGCATCGGCATTTTCGGTCATTCGATGGGCGGGCACGGCGCGTTGACCCTGGCGCTACGCTACCCCGATCTGTTCCGCTCGGTCTCAGCATTCGCACCGATCTGCGCGCCGATGCGCTGCCCGTGGGGACAAAAAGCCTTCAGCCACTACCTCGGCGAAAACCAGCAAGACTGGCAACAATACGATGCCACCACCCTACTACTCCAAGCCGGGCGCCGCGTCCCCAATCTGCTCGTCGACCAAGGATTCAACGACCAATTCCTAACCACACAACTCTTCCCCGAAGCACTGGAACAAGCCTGCGACGACGCCGGTCAGCAACTGACACTGCGCTATCATCAAGGCTACGATCATAGCTATTACTTTATCAGCACGTTTGTGGGTGAGCATTTGCAGTATCATCGAAAACAACTTGGCTAACGTGCATTTGAACTACATTCATGTCTTTAAACAACTGAGTAGCTCTAGTTCGATATGCTAGAATTTCGCATGGACTTTGAAATTATTGGCGAAATCAAACACTCCGAAACAATTGCTCGCGGTTCCGGTATCCGGGAGATAAACCGGCTTCGAAAAATTCATGGCCCGGGCAATTGGCGCAAACGCAAAGGTAACGCGATGGTGCGTTTGCATGACGGATCAATCCGGGAAGCCGAGATTCATTGGTATGAAGCTGCCGGTATCGGCAAGCGTGAATTCAAAATCAAACGTTATAGGGATATAACATCATGAGTAAACATCAATTTGCAATTTGCACCGACAATCGCGGATATGAAGTATCGCTTGAAGTCCGCAAACTATACGAAGTATTACCCGACGCCGATGCGGAAAAGCACGCGCAAATTCGTGTCATCGATGAATCGGGAGAAGATTATTTATACCCGGCCGCTGCTTTTACTTGCATATCGTTACCAGATAATGTTGTTGAACGAGTTATTTCTGCGCATGCTTAGTAGCTCGTAGGGCGGAAGCCTGTTAAAGCGTTCCGCCAAAAACATAAAATATAGCGTAATGTTGCAAACGGCAGAACACCCTGACGGGCTTCCGCCTCACCGGTTGGATTTCGTTTGTAACTCAATTATTAAGTTACTCTAGATACCTAATTTTAATTAAGTATCAAAACTTTCAAATCCCAGCTCACCTACTACAGAGACTTCTTCTTTTATGACCGGTTCGACCTTTCAGACTAACCCTTACGATCTCTACAAACTCTTGGAAGATTGCCATCGCGGCATTATACAGCTGCCGGATTTTCAACGTAGCTGGGTGTGGGATGAAGAGCGTATCAAGAGCCTGATTGCATCAATCTCGCGCGCCTTTCCAGTAGGTGCGTTAATGACACTAGACACGGGCGGCGAGGTGAATTTCAAGCCGCGTCCCGTGGAAGGTGCCCCCGCCGAAGCAAAGAACAATTCGCCCTATTCACTTTTGCTGGATGGCCAACAACGCATGACCTCAATGTATCAGGTGACACTACGCGGTAAGGTAGTCGAGACGATTACGCCTAAAAATAAGAAGGTAAAGCGTTGGTTTTACATCGACATCCGCAAAGCGTTGGACCCTACTGTCGACCGCGAGGAAGCCATCGTCGGCGTGCCCGAGGACCGAATCATCCGTACCGATTTTGGTCGCGAGGTGGTACTAGATCTGTCCACACCCGAGAGCGAATATGCGGCACTAATGTACCCCGCAACTCAGGTGTTCGACTGGGACCGCTGGCAGGATGGATTCGATAAACATTGGCGCGGTGACGAGCATGAGGTGGTACGCGAAACCTTCCGTGCCTTCAAGCGTCAGGTCCTGGAGAATTTCAAGTATTACCGTGTGCCCGTTATCTCGCTAGACCGCAGTACATCTAAAGAAGCAGTATGCGTTGTGTTCGAGAAGGTCAATACTGGCGGCAAGCCGCTGGATGCCTTCGAGCTGGTGACAGCTATGTATGCGGCGGACGGCCACGAACTGCGTAAAGACTGGTATGGAGACGATACGCACAAGGGGCGCCACCGGCGCTTTGTTGATACGTTGCGCCCGGCTGACTCGGAAACTGGGATCATCGCTAACATTAGCAATACCGACTTTCTACAAGCAATTTCGCTGTTCTACACACGGGATCGTCGCCGCGAAGCGGAGCGTGCGGGCAAAACAGGCAAGGAGCTGCCAGCCGTAATCGGGAATCGCCAAGCGTTGCTGAATCTGCCACTGGCAGCTTACAAGCAATATGAGAAACAGGTGGAGCAAGGCTTTGTGCAAGCAGCTAAGTTTCTGCATATTCTACATATCTATCGGATCTTTGATCTGCCCTATCAATCGCAGATCGTGCCGCTTGCGGCCATTATCGCCGACATCGGTGATGCGTGGGAGCACGATACCACTCGTGCCAAGCTTGTGCGTTGGTACTGGAATGGCGTGTTCGGTGAGTTATACGGCTCGGCGGTAGAATCGCGCATTGCCCGGGATTTCGTTGAAGTGCCGCCCTGGCTGCAAGGTGGACCTGAACCTTCCACGGTAAGCGAAACCATGTTTCGCGCCGACCGCCTGAAAACTATGCGTATGCGCCTCTCAGCCGCCTACAAGGGTGTAAACGCGCTGTTAATGAAAAAAGGAGCGCAAGATTTCCGTTCTGGACAAAAATTCGACCACACCGTATTTTTCGGTGAGAGTGTGGACATCCACCACATTTTCCCGCAGGATTGGTGCAGAAAACAAAGTATCAAACCGGCGGAGTACGATTCCATCATCAACAAAACGCCACTGTCTTTCCGCACCAACCGAATCATTGGTGGCATTGCTCCATCCGAATACTTAGCCAAGCTGGAGAAAGGCGACAAGCAGACTCCGGCAATCGATCAAAAACATCTGGATGCCTATCTACGCTCGCACCTCATCGATCCTGACATCCTGCGGAGTAACAACTTCGATACTTTCATGGTAGACCGGCAGAAACAGCTGCTTAGACTGATTGAACAAGCAACCGGCAAGACTGCCTACACAGGAGAGACACTAGAAGAGGGTGTAGATGTGGAAGACGATGCAGATATGATCGAAGCTCAGATGGTAATTACTTCTTAATTCAGGATAGCATTGTCCCCAATGCAATGACTATGTTACTGTCGCCATTGTTAATTGAATGCACAGTCATACTGTACGGAAATCAAAATGGATAATATCAGCGTCAATAAATTTCGCGATAACTTGAAGAACATTGTTGAGAAAGTGATCAGCGAGCATCAGCCGGTTAAAATCACACGACGGAGCGGAGAGGATTTTGTGGTCATCAGCGCCGAAGATTGGGCGCGTGATCAAGAAACACTGTTTGTGCTTCAAAATTCCCATCTCATGCAACAAATTCTGGCTTCGACACAAACCCACGCTGCAAAATCGGGATACACGCCATCGGATGAAGAAACCCAAAAGGTCCTTGGTGTTTGAAGGTAATACGTGGGAAGTTTACGAAACACTAAAAAACCGTGACCCGCGCCTGCATAAATCGCTTTGCAACATCCTGAAAGAAATGTTGCGCGATGATCCGGCGGCGGGTATCGGCAAACCGGAAATGTTGCGTCATAACTTAACAGGCTTTTGGTCGCGCAGGCTTAGCCAAAAAGATCGCGTGATCTACAAATTTGACGACAAGTACGTTTATATTTTTGCCATTGGCGGGCATTACGAACAACTGTAAATCGCTAGCCGAGCACGCATCAGCATGAAGAACATAGAACTACTTTCAGTTTGATTCCCATCACCTAAAATCTCCACTTATACCGCCGACCTCTTTTTCAATCCCTTGATCCCGGATTTCCAACATGCGCCCCATCGTCGACATCGCCGCTAAGCTCGGCCTGCAACCAGATAG
>FSSH01000946.1_pt1 | contig 51362 bp, 41 predicted proteins | sample 1166101 | NCBI WGS metagenome assembly FSSH01 (sample SAMEA32972668, study PRJEB13176) | freshwater metagenome | biome: Drinking water system; feature: Biomass in drinking water that filtered by 0.45 um membrane; material: drinking water | place: USA | collected 2012-12-20 | depth 0 m | reverse complement strand
TTTTTAGTGCGCGAAGAACTCGAGCGCGCCGGCCTCACCGCCCACGCCATTATCCTCGAACCGTCAGCGCGCAACACAGCCCCGGCCATCGCTGTCGCGGCGCTCGCGGCCCTTCGCTCCAGCCCCGATGCCATCCTCGTCGTCATGCCGTCCGATCACGTCATTCAAGACGAGGCAAAATTCGCTGACGCCGTTGCCCGCGCGGCGACGGTTGCCGCCACCGGCAAGCTCGTGATGTTTGGCATCAAGCCAACGGAGCCGCACACCGGCTATGGGTACATCCAGCAAGGCGCCGCTCTCGATGGCGCTCAGGGCAGCGCTTTCGAAGTCGCAAGCTTTGCCGAGAAACCTGACGCCACAACCGCCGAAGGCTACCTCGCGCGCGGAGATTATTTCTGGAACAGCGGCATTTTCGTTTTGCACGCCCGCACGTACCTCGATGAAGTTCGCCGCTTCAATCCAGACATCGTCGACGCCGCAACCGCCGCATGGTCGGAAGCAAGCGACGACCTCGGTTTCATTCGCCTCGGTGCCAGCGACTTTGCAAAGTCTCCTAATATCTCGATCGACTATGCGGTCATGGAGAAAACCGCGGCTGCCGCCATGCTGCCGCTCGATGTCGGCTGGAACGACGTCGGTTCTTGGGCGTCGCTTTGGGATATCGCGCCGCGCGACGCCGATGGCAACCACGTCACCGGAGATGCCGTTCTTGAAGACACCAGCGGATGTTATGTTCACTCCGATACGTCGCTGGTCTCAACCATCGGCGTCCGTGATCTGATCATCGTCGACACGCCCGACGCACTTCTCGTCGCCGACAAATCCCGCAGCCAGGATGTGGCGACCATCGTCAAACGGCTGAAGCAATCCAACCGCAAAGAGCACGAGCAGCACGTTCGCAACTATCGTCCGTGGGGCTTCTTCGAAACGCTCAATGTCGGCCCGCGTTTTCAAGTGAAGCTTCTGCACGTCAAGCCGGGCGGCAAACTATCGATGCAAATGCATCATCACCGGTCCGAGCATTGGGTGGTCGTGCAAGGCACCGCCAATGTGGTGATCGGCGAAACCGAACAACTCGTGCGCGAGAACGAGAGCGTCTACATTTTCGCCACGCAATGGCACCGCCTTGAAAATCCCGGCAAAGTTCCGGTTGAAATCATCGAGGTGCAGACAGGCTCGTACCTCGGTGAGGACGATATCTATCGCACTGACGACATCTACCATCGCGCGCCGGATGAGACCAAATAACCGGCTTTATCGCGGTGTTTCACTGCCGGGTCGCAACGGAAAAACGCGCCCGCTCGTAGGTGCGCCAGTTGGCGAATTCGTCGGCGCGATCGGCGGCGGCGGCACGTCTGTGGCCGACGCAGGTGCCGCCATGTCATCTGCGCGCGACGCGGGTGAACCCGCCGTCACGCCGCTCGAAGCTTCGCCCGGCTGGCCGAGTTTTTCTTGGAAACGGCGCCAGCTCAGCGGAATAGCTGCCAAATAGGCAAGCGTCAGTGCCGTCAAAGTCTCGTAGGGGTAGGTGACCAGCATCGCCACCCCGCCGATGGCGACAATGAACATCGGCAGCACCCATTCGCGCCCAACCCGCTCGCCGAGCAGTTTGCCCGAGTACGTCGGGATGGTTGAGACCATCAGGAATGCCATGAAGAGCGTGTAGATCAGCACGAGCTTTAGCGCCCAGGGCGCCTTCATGCCCTCCAATCCGAGCTGCGAAAGATAAACCGGCAGCAGCACGGCGATCGCCGCCGCAGGCGTCGGCACTCCGGTGAAAAAGTTCGATTGCCATTTCGGCTTGTCGTCGTCGATGGCGGCGTTGAAGCGCGCCAAACGCAGCGCCGAGGCGAGCGCAAACATCATGACGCAGATCCAGCCTGCGCTCTTGAGTTCACCCAGTCCCCAGTTGAACACCAAAAATGCCGGCGCTACGCCGAAGTTGACGAAGTCGGCCAAGCTGTCGAGTTCCGCGCCGAAGCGAGACGACGCCTTCAGCAGCCGGGCGATACGGCCGTCGATGCCGTCCAGCAACGCGGCGAACACAATCGCGGCCAAGGCAAGATCGTAGCGGCCCTCGATGCCCATGCGGATCGAGGTCAGGCCGGCGCACAGTCCAAGCAGCGTGAAAAAGTTCGGCACCAGCATGCGCACCGGAATGCGCTGATGGCGAAACAACGGGCGGCGGCGACGGCGCGTCGTCGCGGTTTCCAGCGTCGGCACTTCGGGATCCATCATGTCCTCCCTTTGTGATCAATCGCGTTTGTTAACCGCGGCGCACAATCGTCATAGCACATGCTAGTCGCGGCGCACTTCGCGCTCCGGCTCGTCCGACGTCAAATCGGCAAAAACCGTTTCGCCGCCGATAGCCCGCTGCCCGACGCTCACCAGCGCGTGACGACCGACCGGCAAATAAACGTCGACGCGAGAACCAAAACGAATGAGGCCGAAGCGCTGGCCGACATTCAACGCGTCGCCAATTTCGGAAAATGTCACGATGCGTCGCGCGACCAATCCGGCGATCTGCACGACGCCGACTTCGGCGCCATCCGCCATCTCGATCACCAGAGCCCGGCGCTCGTTGTCTTCGCTGGCCTTGTCGAGCGCAGCATTCAAGAACAGTCCCGGACTATACACCGATCGTGAAATTCGGCCGGCAACCGGCGCGCGATTGATGTGCACATCGAACACCGACAAAAACGTCGAGATCCGTGTTCGCTCGTCGGGGCCCATGCCAAGCTCGACTGGCGGGCGCACCTTTTCGATCGAAGATATGCGCCCATCCGCCGCCGACACGACCAGCCCGGCTTTCACTGGCGACACGCGGGCCGGGTCGCGAAAGAAGTAGATCACCCACGCGGTGATCAGCGCCAAAATCCACGCCACCGGCGGATAGACATAGAAAAACGCCAGCGTTGCCACCGCGCCGACCGCGACGAACTTGTGCCCATCGGAATGCACAGGTGCGAGAGAATCGAAAATCGTTTCGATCAAGCCGTGACGTTCAGACACTTAAGAAGCCTCCAGGGGCGATTGAGTTCAGCTCAGCGGCACGGCGACAAATCGCAGATCGCCTTTGCCGTCTTCGACACGAAGCAGCACCGCCTTGCGTCCCGACTTTTTGACTTTGTCGACACTGCGCGCCACATCATCCGGACCCGCGACCTGATCCTGACCGGCTTCAACGATGATATCGCCGATCTTGATACCTTTTTGCGCCGCTGGGCTCGCCGGATCGACAGCTTCGACGACAACGCCCTTCACCTTGTCGTCGAACTGAAATTTTCGGCGCACATCACGCGTCAGGCGAGACAACGTCAAACCCATCACAGGCGCGCTGCTTTTGTCGTCCGGCAATGCCGCTTGCGGCGGCGCGTTGTCATTGTTCGTGATCAGCGTCGAGGGGTCTTCGTCTTCTTCCAACAATCCAACGGCGACCTGCTTGGTCAGCCGCGCACCATTGCGCACCACCTCGACATCGACCGATCGGCCAATGGTTGTTTGAGCAACGATTTTTGGTAAGCCGCGCATCGTCGTCACAGCTTTGCCGTCGAATTTCAAAATCACGTCGCCCGCTTCAAACCCCGCCGTTGCCGCCGGACTGCCCGGCGTGACGGCTGAAATGACGGCGCCGGCATTTTCCGGAATGTCGAGTGCCACCGCCACGTCGTCGGCCACCGTCGAAATTTTAACGCCAAGCCAGCCGCGCCGCGTCACGCCGAATTGCTTCAACTGATCAACGACCATCGAAACGGTATCTGACGGCACCGCGAAGCCAATGCCGATCGAGCCGCCCGTCGGCGAAATGATGGCCGTGTTCACACCGATGACGTCGCCCGCCATGTTGAACAGCGGCCCGCCCGAATTGCCCTTGTTGATGGCTGCGTCGGTTTGCAGATAATCATCATACAAGCCCGAATTGATGTCACGGCTCTTGGCCGAAATGATCCCGACACTCACCGAGCCTCCAAGTCCGAAGGGATTGCCGATCGCCAGCACCCAGTCGCCGACCTCCAGCGTCGCCGACGAGCCGAACTTGACGTCGGGCAAGGGCTTCTTCGGCGTCACTTTGAGCAATGCCAAATCGGCTTTGGTATCGCGGCCGATGACTTTGTCGACCTTCAGCTTCGAACCGTCGTGGAAATTGATGACAATTTCTTCGGCGCCGTCGATCACGTGATTGTTGGTGACGACCAGACCTTCCTTGCCGTCGATGACGAAGCCCGATCCCAGTGATGAGATTTTGCGATCGCTGCGCGGCACGCCCCCGCGCTTATTGAAAAAGTCCTCGAAGAAATCTTCGAACGGCGAGCCTTGGGGTACGTTCGGCAATGGCACGCCTTGCGGGCCCTTCACCGTCTGCAACGTCGAAATGTTGACGACGGCATCGGACAGACGCTTGGCCAGTGGCGCCAGCGACGTCGGGCCGGCCTCAGCCGCAGCCGGCCGCGGCCAAACCGCCGGCGACAAGGCAGCCAACGGTAAGACCGACAGCGCAACGCACAGAGCATAGTTCGCCGCCGACCGAACCAAGCGCGCCGCTGTCACCAGAAATCGCGAACCGTCCATAAACCACCTCTCGCTCACGCCGCGTCTGGGGTAGGCCGAGGTTGCCCGTCCGCCGAACCAGCAAACCCGTTCAAACGAACCAGGCTCGTTGCTAAAGCCATGACCCGCTCTCAGCTTCGACGACGGTGTTAACCGCCGCATTAGCCCAATCGACGCTCATTTAGCATGAAAAACACTGCCTTGACCGTCAACGAGCTGATCGTAGCATGTGGCCTCAGGGCGGGGATAAGTTGGCAACAATTTTTTTAGACGCAGCGGTCGCACAGCCCGTTGGCCTGCTGCGGCGGCCCCACGGTGTGGGCGCAGGCCGTCGGGCCCGCGTGACTATCCTTTCGCCAACCAGAACAGGCCGACCCCCAGCGCCACAATCACCAGCGCCAGGGGCTGCAACCGGCTATTCGGCACGGTCGACAATTCAGCGAGCATCCGCCGGGCAGCATCGGGCGCGAGGGCCCACAACATGCCCTCAAAGACGAGGGCAATACCGATCCCGGCCAGCAGCTCACTCATCGCGGCTGCGTGGAACTCGCCCCGCCACCACCTCCGTCGGGATCCTGGAAGTATCGGAAGAACTCGCTGTCAGGCGACAGCAGCATCCGCGTATCTCCCGGCTTGATAGAGTTCTCATAGGCCTGCATCGACCGGTAGAACCGGAAGAAATCCGGATCGCGGCCAAACGCTTCAGCGAAGATGCGATTGCGCTCGCCTTCGCCTTCGCCGCGCAGCGTGTCCGATTTCCGGGTCGCCTCAGCTTTGATGATCGTGACTTCACGATCGGCATTGGCGCGAACGCGGTTGCTTTCGGCTTCGCCTTGGGCGCGAAGTTCGGTCGCTTCCCGGACACGATCCTGCTTCATGCGTTCGAAGACTTTGACGAGGTTTTCCTGCGGCAAGTCTGCTCGCTTGATGCGCACGTCGACGACTTCCAGACCGTAGTCGCGGCCTTCCTTATTCACCTGATCGGCGATCTGCTTCATCAGGCTTTCGCGCTTGTCTTTCACCACTTCCATCAGCGTTGCGCCGCCGAGCACGCGGCGAATTTCAGACTCGACCAACGGCCCGACGACCTGGCGAACCCGCTCCTCGAAACGAACATTCTGATAGAACTTCAGCGGGTCGGTGATGCGATAACGGGCATAGGCATCGACGATCAGACGCTGCTGATCCGATGCCGTCACTTCCTGCTCGGTCGTGTCGAGATCGAGAATGCGCTTGTCGAAATAATCGACGGTATCGACGAATGGCACTTTCCACTGCAGACCGGGCGTCGTGATGACTTGCTGGGGATTACCAAAGCGCAGAACAAGCGCCTGCTCGTTTTGATGAACGATGAACGCCGAGGCATAAAGCGCGAGCGCGCCGAGACCGAGCAGCGTGGCGATGAAAGCGAAAAAGGCGCGCATTATGGCTGCCCTCCGTCGGTCGGGCGTTTCAGCATTTGGTCGAGGGGCAGGAAGGGTACGACACCTTGCGAGCCGGACTTTTGATCCAAAATGATCTTTTCAGTACCCGATAGCACTCGCTCCTGCATTTCGAGGAACAGGCGTCCGCGCGTCACTTCGGGAGCTTTCTTGTATTCGTCGTAGACCTTCAAAAACCGCGAGGCTTGACCGGTCGCTTCGGCAACCGTCTGATCGCGATAACCTTCCGCGCCGGCGAGAATCCGGTCCGCATCGCCTTTGGCGCGCGGCAAGATCTGGTCGGCATACGTTTGCGCTTCCTTGATGAAACGCTCGCGATCCTGGCCGGCGGCGGCAACGTCGCGGAACGCGGCGATGACTTGCGCCGGCGGATCAACTTCCTTCAGCTGTACCTGGTCGATCTTGATGCCAGCCTTGTAGAAATCGAGGATCTGCTGCATCAACTTTTGCACGTCTCCCTGGGCTTTCTGACGGCCGGCGGTGAGCAGCGGCTGCAGCGGCGATTGGCCGACGACTTCACGCATCGCGCTTTCAGCGACCTCGCGAACCGTGATTTCGGGCTGTGCAATGTTGAACAGATATTGCTCGACGCCGGTTTGTCCGGTCGCCGCATCTTTTTCGGCGCTGATGCGCCAGAACACTACAAATCGTACGTCGATGACGCTGCCATCACCGGTCAGCATCAAGCTGTTGTCGGTCCCAACCGCACCACTGCGAGTGCCGACTTCGATGGTCCGCTGTTGCGTGACCTTCGGCAAGCTCACTTCCTCGATCGGATACGGCCAACGGGCATGCAGGCCCGGCCCTTCCCAGCGATGGAATTTTCCAAAGCGCAGCACGATGCCCTGCTCGTCGGGATTGACGCGATAGAAAAATCCGTAGAACGCGACGCCTGCGAGCAGCAGCATCGCCAGCAGGAAAATGAACGGCTTCGGCACGCCGCCGTCGATGCCACCACCTGATGCGCCGCCACCACCGCCACCGCCGCGCATGACGCGCTTCATACGATCTTGGCCACGCCTGAGAATTTCATCGAGATCGGGGGGTTGATTACCGCCGCCCCCGCCGCCGCCCTGGCCCCACGGTCCTCCGCCGTTGCCGCTGCCTTTTCGGCCGCCGCCGCCACCGCTGCCGCCGCCTTGATTACTCCAGGGCATAAATCGAGTGCCTCATATGACTGTTGAGTTGAGCCCGCAGTCCAAACCCGGCTGACAGCGCTTCGCGCTCGTCGCCAGGATCGGTCCGCGTCTGCCGCACGGCTTCGGGATTAAGCGAAATGCGCGTCATGGCCGGATCTTGAATGCGAGTGCTTATAGGACAGGGGTCCGCATCGCGCAATTTTTGTCTCGTCTCGTGCGGCACAGATTGGGTCGCGGGCAGCGACCGTCAAGGGCCGGGATACGGCATATATCCGTGGCATTTACCGTATCGCACGATCGTTATTCGCGAGCCACCCGTTCGTAGACGATCAGCGTTGCCGCATGGTCGTCGCGGGGCCCTTGATCCAAAGCCTCACGCGAGACCTCGCGCCACGTTCGCGGATCGGGTGTCGCGAAGTGCCGATCGCCGTCCGGGCTTGCATGCACACGCGTGAAATAGATGCGGTCGGCGATCGGCGCCGTCAGGTCGTAGATCGCGGCGCCGCCAATAATCATGATCTCGTCGGCGCCCCGCGTTGTCGCCAGCACACGGGCCAACGTGACGGCCTCGCCGACCGTGTCACACGCCGAAACACCGTCGACAGAAAAATGCGGGTCGCGCGTCACGACAATGTTGTCGCGACCGTCAAGCGGCTTGCCGATGCTGTCGAAGGTGCGCCGCCCCATGATCATCGGTTTGCCCATCGTCAGGCGCCGAAAGGTTTTCAAATCCGACGACAAACGCCAAGGCAAGCCGCCGTCACGGCCGATGACACCGTTTTCCGCGACTGCAACGATGAGGGAAAGTTTCATGGGTGAGCCCTAAACCGCCACAGCTGCTTTGATGTGCGGATGCGGGTCATAGCCGGTCAGCGTAAAATCGTCGAAGGCGAAATCGAAAATCGACGTCACCGCCGGATTGATCGCCAACGTCGGCAGCGGACGCGGCGCGCGCGACAATTGCAAATCCGCCTGCTCCAGATGGTTCATATACAAATGCGCGTCGCCGAAGGTGTGCACGAAGTCGCCCGGTTTTAGTCCCGTCACCTGCGCCATCATCATCGTCAGCAGCGCGTAACTGGCGATGTTGAACGGCACGCCGAGAAACACATCCGCCGAGCGCTGATAGAGCTGGCACGAGAGCTTGCCGTCAGCCACGTAAAACTGAAATAGGCAGTGGCACGGCGCTAATTCCATCTTCTCCAGTTCAGCAGGATTCCAGGCAGAAACTATTATTCGTCGGCTATCGGGACTATCTTTGATAAGTTTGACCGCATCCGAAATTTGGTCAACGACCTGGCCGTCCGGTCCGCGCCAAGACCTCCACTGGACGCCGTAAATTGGCCCGCAGGTTTCGAAGGGGGCGACGGGGATTTTTTTAGAACGATCGCTCGAGTCCTCGACAAGCAACCACTCCTCTCTTTTCCACTCGTCCCAAATGGTCACGTTGTTTAGCTTTAAATAGGCAAGGTCGGGATCGCCCCTCAGAAACCAGATCAACTCATGGATGATCGATTTGACGTGCAGCTTTTTCGTCGTCACCAGCGGAAACCCGGCGCTCAAATCAAAGCGCATTTGATGACCGAAAACGCTGAGCGTGCCGGTACCGGTCCGGTCGGTTTTTTTCGTGCCCTGGGTGCGCACTCGGCGCAGCAGATCGAGATATTGGTCCATGCCGTGCTTCTAGAGCGCTTTGCGATCTGATGGAATCAGATCGGCGCTCTAGCCCCTTACTTCGCCGCATTTTCTGACGACGAACCGGGATCCACTTCGTCGGAAAATGCTTCTAGCCTGATTCCGGCGAGCCGCCACACGTCTCAGCCAACGAACACGCTTTCCGGCACGGACATCAGCGCTAAAATGATCGCAGCGTTGTAGAAGCCGTGGCAGGCGATCGGCGCCAGCAGACTGCCGGAGGTCTGCCGCACCCGGGCGAGGTACAGGCCAATCAGAAAGATCGCCGCCAGGCCATAAGCTGAGTAGCTGACGTGCAGGGATGCCCACATCGTCGCTGAGACGAGCGCCGCCAGCACTGGGCCGGCGGGCGAGGCTGTGAGTGTTCCGAACAAAACGCCCCTGAAGACCAATTCTTCGGCGATCGGCGCGCCGACAGCCGCAGCCAGCACGATCAGCCACCATGAATTGGTCCGCACCAGTCCGGCAAACGGGCCGACGTCGTGCACGATGCTGGCTGGATCGTGCAGGAAAATCGCCGCGCCGTAGCCCGTTGCCAGCACCAGCAGCAGAGCCACACTCGTCGCAACCGTGCGCCAACCGCCGCGGGGCTTTCGAAATGACAGCAGCGATGCGGTCGCGCCACCTGCCTTGCCGGTCATGGCCTGCACTATTGCTCCAACCGCCAGCCCCAGGATCACCGACGTGACTTGAAACGCTATGAGAAACATGGCCAGACGCGCGGTGGTCAGACCCTCGAGTTCGCCCGGCCTGTAGGCTCGCGGCGATCCAAGACCCGTCCATCGGTCGAAGCCGTAGGCTGCCGCCGACGCGCACACCGTCGCCACCGCGACAATCGCCACGACGGCGATGACCACGGCGGCCGCTTGCGTCCACGAAACGCCGCCCCTATCCGCCTGCGCGGGCAGGAAATCACCAGATTCGCCGTGCCGGTCGATCAACATCCCTCGCTTCCGGGTGCCGGGGCCGGCTGTGCCGACCCGTCGAGGGGCTGGCACTCGCACCGCCCTGCGGCTCTCGATTAGGCCTTACAACTCCGTCTCGACTACGGCGTTTCCCGGTTGCCCGATGTCGCGCCGCCAATTTCGTCGTAACGACACACTTTGTTTTGCTCGCAGGCAGGCCTATATTGAGGCTGCCGGATTCGTCCGGCTATGGCGATAAACGCGGTCGTAATAAGCGGTTCGGACCCGGGGGCGGTACCCGGCGCCTCCACCATATTTCTTAGCCGCGCCTTGCGGCCGGCTCCCGGAACGGGAGTCGCAAGGCGCAATGCAAGAATCCTATGGGGGCGAACTAGGATCGACGAACGTGTAAAGGACTTAGCTTTTGCCCGGCATGATACCACCGTCATCGGGTCATACAGAGTAGTTGCAAATGACAACTATGCTGAGGCACGTCTCGCTGCTTAATGCGGTGCGATTAGCCTGAACTCGAAGTCCTTGCCCCTAGCCGGGTAAGGCGCGGTCCGGAGGGCACCGGGCAACAGAAGCCCTCCATTCTTTTCGCCTTAGGGTTCGCTCTGGGGCGAGAGTGGCGGACGATGCAACGACGGCCAACGCGGCAGGGCAAGTTTCTGCGCGGTGCGAAAAGGCGGGGAATGGCAACGGAGCCGACGATCGATTACGAAGCCTTGCAACAGGACGCCATGCGCGGCGTCGTGCGTTCGGTTTTGCAGCAAACCATCAAAAATGGCCTGCCGGGCGACCATCATTTCTACATTTCATTCCTGACGCTGGCGCCGGGCATCATTCTGTCGAAGCGGCTGAAAGAAAAGTATCCGCACGAAATGACCATCGTGCTGCAACACCGGTTCTGGGATTTGATCGTCAACGACGAACGCTTCGAAGTGAAGCTGACGTTTGATGGCATCCCCGAACGCCTCGTCATTCCATTCGCCGCCATCAAAGTCTTCATCGACCCGAGCGTGCGTTTCGGCTTGCAGTTCGAGGATCCGTCATCTGACCGGCACATGCCCGCACCACGCCACACGATGACGATGGATGCAGCCTTCGATCAGGTTGGCGAAGCACGCGCTGACAGCCCGCGCGCAACATTGAGCAAAAAGCCCCGCGCACCACGCAAATCCAAGACCGACAAAGATCCAGTCGTGCCCGTCAGCGCTGTGCCCACAATGGCGCCGCAACCGCAACCGGCGTCTGCGGCCGCACTGCCGGCGGCAACTGTGACCGGATCGTCGGCTACCGTCCCCGGCCCAGTCGCCGTTGACCAGGCAGCGCCGGAGGCCAGCGCGAAAGTCGTCAGTCTCGATCAGTTCCGCAAGAAGTAGCTAGGCGGTTGGCCATCGGCCGGTGCAAAAGCTCAGCCGGTCGATCGCTCGACCACTGCTTCGGGAATTTTGCGTTTGATCGACCGGGCGAAATTCAGCTCCAGTTTGCCATCGCGCAACTCCGAACACAGCACGCTCGCGACAAACGGATCGCTGGCTTCGATCGCCGCTTGCTCGCGGCACGTCGCCGCCGTCTCCATCGGCTTGACGCTCACGCTCTCGGCCCCATCCGGCATCGATAGCGTCACGATCATGACGATGACACTAGTGTCCATGGTGTGCTCCCCAGGCTGTCTCAAGACTGTGCGAACGATCAGCGGATGATGCCGCGATCTGTCCAGCTCGTGCCGACACACGCAACGCTACGCTCCGACGGCCGTTGCTCGCGCTGCCCCAGCGCACGACCAACGACCTCTCTTTCGACCCGACTCAAATTTCGAAACTTAAGAAAAGATTAACGGAAATAACGGCTGAATTCGGATCGATTTAGCCTCAGCTTCAGACTATGGGACGAGGCGCCGCGCAGCCCATCCTCGACGCTCGCTCGCGCCGCGCACGCGCTCATGCTATCGCGGCACGTCCCGCCGCATCGGCATCGCCAGCAAGATTGAGCACCGTCCCATGTCCCAATCCCGCACTGAAACAGACACGTTCGGGCCCATCGAAGTGGCCGGCGATCGGTATTGGGGAGCGCAGGCGCAGCGATCGCTCGGCAATTTCAAGATCGGCTGGGAGAAACAGCCAAAACCGATCGTCCGCGCGCTTGGCATCGTCAAGCAGGCCGCAGCCATCACCAACATGAGCCTCGGCAAGCTCGACGCCGAACTCGGCGACGCCATCGTCAAGGCCGCCCAGGAGGTCATTGACGGCCGCCTTGACGAACACTTTCCGCTCGCCGTCTGGCAGACCGGTTCTGGCACTCAATCGAACATGAACGCCAACGAGGTGATCTCGAACCGCGCCATCGAGATGCTCGGCGGCGTTATGGGATCGAAAAAGCCGGTGCACCCCAACGACCACGTCAACATGGCGCAGTCGTCGAACGACACGTTTCCCACGGCGATGCATATCGCCTGCGCCGAACAAATCGTCCGCGATTTGCTGCCGGCGTTGCGGCATCTGCATGCAGCCATTGGCAGCAAGGCTCATGCTTGGTCGTCGATCATCAAGATCGGCCGCACGCACACGCAAGATGCAACGCCGCTGACGCTCGGCCAGGAGTTTTCCGGCTACGCCCAGCAAGTCGCCAATGGCATCGCGCGCATCGAAAGCACGCTGCCGGACCTGATGCAGCTCGCCCAAGGCGGCACAGCCGTCGGCACCGGCCTTAATGCGCCCAAGGGCTTTGCTGAAAAAATCGCGCAGGAGATCGCTGGCATCACGGGTCTTGCGTTCACGTCAGCCCCAAACAAGTTCGAGGCGCTGGCCGCCCACGATGCCATGGTGTTTTCGCACGGCGCTATCAACACTGTGGCCGCATCGCTCTTCAAGATCGCCAACGACATTCGCTTTTTGGGTTCCGGCCCGCGGTCAGGCTTAGGTGAACTGGCGCTGCCCGAAAACGAACCGGGCTCTTCGATCATGCCGGGCAAGGTCAATCCGACGCAATGCGAAGCCATCACCCAGGTTTGCGTGCAGATTTTCGGCAATCACGCCGCGCTGACGTTCGCCGGCAGCCAGGGTCACTTCGAGTTGAACGTGTTTAATCCGGTCATGGCTTATAATTTCTTGCAATCGGTGCGGCTGATGGCCGACGCCGCTGTGTCGTTTGCTGACAATTGCGTGATCGGGATCGAACCGCGCGAAGACAACATCAAGGCGGGATTGGACAGATCGCTGATGCTGGTGACCGCACTGGCCCCCAAGATCGGCTATGATGCTGCGGCGAAAATCGCAAAAACGGCCCACAAAAATGGCACCACCCTTCGCCAGGAGGCGGTCGGCGGCGGCTACGTGACCGATCAGGACTTTGACGACATCGTCCGCCCGGAAAAGATGATCGGCCCCGACGCCTAGTGCGTATCGAACTTATGAGCTGTTTGAATTTACCACCAATCCAACCGCGATGGGCGTCGTCGGGTGCGCAGACGCTATCGCGTAGCCTTCAGGCTCGATCCCAGTGATTTTTCGAGCCCAGTGTTTTGGAGCGCGTGCACGCGATGTCGGATAAAATTGTCAATCTTAACAAGGTGCGCAAAGCCCGCCAGCGGGACGAAGCAAAAAGACTAGCCGAGGAAAACCGCGCGCGGTTCGGGCGAAGCAAAGCCGAACGCGACATCGTCGGCAAAGAGCAGCGGCGCGCCGACGGCAAGCTCGACGGCGCTGAACGCGTGCCCACCCGGCTTGATGAAAACCATGATGATCTCGATTCAGGAAATGTCTCGTGATGCGACCTCAAAAACGATCATTCTCGATCCAAGGCCACCGGACGTCGATTTCGCTTGAAGCGCCGTTCTGGCTGGCATTGAAAGCCGCAGCCGCCGAAGATGGCGCGACGCTGGCGGCATTGATCGGCCAAATCGATAGGGACCGCGATGGTGCCGGGCTGTCGAGTGCCGTCAGAGTGTGGCTGCTGCGCCGCATGCAACGGCGAGCCGGACTTCCGGTTCCTGGCGACATGGAGTTGCCTGAGCCCGCCGCTGCTGAGTAACTGACATTCCGGCAGATCACAGGCATCGACCCGCCTGTGCAATCGGGGCCGCCGCTTGAGCCGATCCTGCCGACGGCGGGTATAGTGCCTTGCCTGCCGAATCAGACAAACGTCAGGATGGGTCAATCTAAGCCGGAAGGGCTCTAGGGGATCGACCTCAATGAACGCATGATTTCGTCGCCGGGCGTTATCCGCGGGGCGGCCTCGCGCGCCGGCCGTGGCGGACGCGGCTTGGCTGCCGCTGGCCTTGGTTGATTATCCCCAGGCGTTGCCGCAGACGGCGCCAAGCCCTCGGCCGCACCGAGCGGAGCAGATGCCCCGGCATTGCCGTTCGCATCACCTGCGTTTGTCGCAGTCGTGGGTGGCGTTGGTTGAACTGTCACAGTTGAAGTTGCCCCCTCCTTCGAAGGTGCGCCTGCGTCAGACGGCATGACTGATGATGAGTCTGCCGAAGGCGCTCCCTCGGAATGCGCTGACTCTGGAATGACCGGCGGGGGCGCCACCGGTTGGTCGCGGCTGGCGCGCGCAGCGGCCCGCTCGGCGGCTTGGGCCTTGCGCCGTTCTTGATCGAGCCGCGCACGCTGCTCGTCCAAACGTCGGATGCGTTCCAGATCTTCCACTTGGCGCTCGGCCTGCAGCAAAACGAGTTCTTTCGGTAGAACGCTCGCATCAATCACCGGCGGCACGCCCGCCGCAGCCATCGCCTCATCGAAGCTGCCGCGATAGCTGACCAACACCGGCGATAATGCGGCCGCCCGCGTCGTCGGAGCCCAATCCGTTGGAATGTCGGCCGCAGCCAGATCGGCGCGAACTGGTGGCGTAATCGCCGCCCGCCACGAACTTTCAAAGCCGAGCCCCAGCAGATCGACCGTGGTCCGATTGATCAACCGGCCATCGGCTGACTCGATGCTGAAAGCATCCATGCTCGCCGATCCATCGGCGAGCGTCACGGCCACGGTCTGGGTGCCGATATCAACCGAAGCTCCCGCCAGCGCCGAACTTAAAGCGCTGCTGACCGCCTCAGCGTCATTGGCTAGTTTGCCCGCTAAAACCTGTTCCGCCACGCCGCGAACAACGGCGAGGTTTGGACCTGCGACGCGCATGTCGCTCGTCGTTATCGTGCCACGACCGGCAACAACGGCCATGAGAGCGGCAGGACTTTGCGCCCGCCCGCTGACGGCAATGTCGAAGCCCCACTGGCCAGTTCCGAGCCGGCTCGCCCGGGCACCCTCGGCGCGCTCAAGTCTGAGCTTGGCATCGGCGGAGACACCGTCAGCCGCGCCCTCCAGCACGATATCTCCCGTCAATTGCCCGCCTGCCGCCTGCGCCGTCACGGCGTTGAGCGCCAGTTTGCTGGCCGCGAACGCCAAGGTCATCTTGCCCGCGCCCGAGGTCAGCGCATCGCTGACAATCAACTGGTCGAAGGCGAGGCGAACGTGCCCGTCGACATTCGCCAGAGATGTAAAATCAAACCGGCCCTCGGGCCAAATCGTGCGCGGCATGGTGTCGTCCTGCACGGCATCGTCACTGGCAGGATTAGCCGAAATGACTCGCGCCGGATCATCGACGACAGCGGCGAGCAACCCCGCAACGGAAACGCGGTTGGCCGTGATGTCGCCCTCGATTTTCGATCGCCCGGTGTCACTTCCGGTCACGGTCGCCGTCCCGCTGAGCGTCGCTCCGCCAATGCCAAAGCCACGCGATGCGACCGTCCAGGCAGAATTGCGGAATGCAACATCGAAGCGCCCGTCGACCGCCGCGCCGGTCATCCCACGCGACCGCGACAATCCAGCCAGACCCAACACGTCCCGGACATCGCGCGCCGTGACGGCTGCAGTACCGTCGGCCAAAACCGCATTATCTGCGCCGAGACTGAAGGACCCGGAGTAGCCGAGCTTCAAGCCGTCAGCATCGACATCGATCGCCGCGACGGCAGCCTTATCGAGAATGCCGGCCATTGTGAATGCGGCCAGCGTCGCTCTCGGTGCGCTCGAAGCTGGCGCTGCCGCATCGCCGCCGGCCAAAACGAGGATGTCGCGGATGTCGTCTCCGTCGACCGTCACATGCACTTCACTCGGTGTCGATCGCCAGGCAGCGAGGCCGCCCTCGAACCGCGCCTTGGCGCTGACACGCGCGGCGCCGACCATGCCATCGATCGTCAATGCTGCGCCGTCGAGATCTGGCTGCCCCAAGCGCAACAGCCCGGCAAGGCGCATCGACGGCAGGTTCGCGGCGCGCTCCGCGCTGATGATATGATCCAGATCGAACAACGCGACGGCGTCGCGCATGGCGGCGGCATCGGCTGCGGTCACGTCGAATGCGACCGTGCCCTTCGGCCGGCTGCGAGCATCCTGAACTCCGCCGTCGGCATGCACCGTCAATCCGGATGCGGTGGCGAAGTTCGCCGACGCAATGCGGATGTCTCCATCTTTCAGTGTCAGACGCACATCGACATCACGATAAATCCTGGAGTTGTGCCGCAATTCGCCGGCTAGAACGCGCAGCGTGATATCGAGATCGGCGAGCGGCTTGGCCGTCGTCACCGTCGCACCGATGGACGCTGGTGCGGCGGCCGACCCTGGCATCGCGGTGCCGGATAATACCGATGCGACCGCCGCTTCGAGATTTCGTGTCATCGTCGGAAACACGTCGGCACTATCGAGTTCAGCACTTTCGATGGTGATTTCGGCCCGCTGGTGACCATCATCGATGATACTGACGTCGCCGGTCATCGTCCGTCCGCCGACGATGACAGACGCCTCCGTCAGATCAAATCGATTGGCACCGGCTCGGACGCGGCCATCGATGGAAAATTCACCGTTCGAACCGATGTCGATGTCGACGCCGGACTTGTGCGCCCACGCTTTCAATCGCGCCAAACTGGTTCCATGGACAAAAACCTGTCCCGAAAAATCCGGCTGACCGGCATCGTTTTTGAGGTCGCCCGACAGCAACAATCGGGAACCGCCAGGCAAGCCCGCATTCAGTTGCGAAATGCGAATGACGCCATCACTCCGCTCGGCGTCGATCTTCAATCCGCCGACCGTTTCCCCAGCAATTTTGACTTGCTCAAGATCGATACGCGCCCTGGCTTTGCCGTCGCCCGCCACTTCGCGCAGTAGCCCGAGGGTCAGTGTTTTGATCTGTTCGAACGAAGCATCCGGACCGTGGCCGCCGGCCAATTTGTCCAAGTCGAGCCACTTCGATGTCAGATGAACGTCAAGTCGCGGCGCGTCGGTCCAGCGCGCCGACGCGCTTCCGCTCATCGTTTGCGGTTCGGCAGCGTTGGCAACCGATAAGACGACATCTTTCAATGCTCCGCCGCTGGCGTCAGCACTCGCCGAAGCCGTGAGCTCAAGCGTCGGTCGCAGCACCGGAGCATTGTTGGCAGTAGACCCGATGGCTGTGGAGGCGCCAACGTCGGCTGCCGTGCCAGGGGCCATCGGCAGTGGGAAAGCACCGGTCAACTCGCCGGTCAGCTTTGGCTTGCTTGTGAACCCTTCAACGCTGCCGTCGAACACCAAGCTGTTTTTACTTGTTTCGCCCCGCGTCGCAGCCTTGATGCGGAACCCGCCTTGGCCCTCGGCAGCCGTTGTCGAAAACCGGATGTCGCGCTTTTCGCCGCCCCACGCCGCCGTGCCGGCAAAACGAAATGGCCCGGCGAGACCATCCGCCGAAAGTTCGCCATTGATCTGTTCAACGCGGACAATCGATTGCGAGGCGGCATTGTACATGCCGAGGGTACCGTCGATCAGCTTGACCGAATGCAGCGTCACATCGCGCGGGACGAACGGCAAAGAGCCCGGCTGCAAGCGGATGCTCGACCAGTTGCCGCCGCCCTGCCCATCCAGCGCCAAGGTCAGGACTGGCCGGTCGAGTTCGACCTTGTTGGCTTCCAGCACGCCGCGCATCAACGGCGAGACGGCCAGCCACATGGTGAAGCTTTCGGCGCGGATGAATGGCTCGCCGGTCTGGCCGGAGACGTCGGCCAAGCGCACTTTCTCGAACCTTACATAAGGGGTCGGCAGCAGCCGCAAGTTGACCGCGCCGCTGACGCGGACGTCGCGCCCGAGCACCTTGCTGGCTTCTTCTTCGAAGACGCCGCGGTAGCCATTCCAATCCACCATCGATGGGACGGCAAATAGTGCCGCGAGCATAACGACCAAAAACCCACCGAAATACAGTAGCGCGTTGTTCATGGAACGGGGCCTGGTGCGGGCTTCGTCGCGCCCGGCGTCTCAATTGATATGATCGTTTGCCAGTGTTGGCACGCTGACGTGTCAGGCCATGCCATGCGCGCGTCGCCGAGAGCAAATTGCGCCCCGACTGCGCGCCGCATTATCTCACACCACGACCCATCCCTGAACTGAAAACTTGGCGGAATTCCAGCCTGTTGCCCACACTGTGGGCGACCCCCGCGATCGACAGAACTCGCAACAACTTTCAAGCCTAAAACGCAAATCCGCCAGTTGTAGGACGAAGGTGCATACGCTACCTCCCTGGAATGACTGCAACACGCTCAGAGACCGCTGATCACGATCACGGTTGCGATCAGACGCCTGATCGAGACGACGCGGCCGATGATCCGCCGTTCGATCTGCCGGAAGCGCCGCCCGAGCGGCGCGCCCCAGATGCCGATGCTGCGCGCTTGAATGCTCCCGCGTCGTCGAATTCCGCTCGTGCCATCGCCGCGGCTCACCAGGCACCTGCCTATCTCGACGGCCTCAACCCGGAACAGCGGGACGCGGTTCAATCGACGGAAGGCCCGCTGCTGGTCCTTGCCGGAGCTGGTACCGGAAAGACGCGCGTCCTGACCACGCGCATCGCCCATATTCTGGCGACCAACCGCGCCTACCCTTCACAAATCCTCGCCGTCACCTTCACCAACAAGGCGGCGCGCGAGATGAAGGAGCGCATCGGCACGCTGATCGGCGGCGCCGTCGAAGGCATGGCGTGGCTCGGTACGTTCCACGCCATCGGTGTCAAAATTCTACGCCGTCATTCCGAGCTCGTCGGCCTTAAATCAGGCTTCACGATCCTCGATCCCGATGACCAGCTTCGCTTACTGAAACAGGTTCTTGAAGCCGCGAATATCGACAAAGAGCGCTGGCCGGCCCGGCAACTCGCCGGGTTGATCGATGGCTGGAAAAATCAGGGCCTGACGCCGGATAAAGTGCCAGCCGCCGACGCCTTTTCGTTCGCGGCCGGAAAAGGGCGCGACCTCTACGCCGCCTACCAAGCACGCCTGAAGGAACTCAACGCCTGCGATTTCGGCGATCTGCTTCTCGAATGCCTACGGCTGTTTCGCGAGCATCCCGATGTCCTGGCCGACTACCATCGGCGGTTTCGCTATATCCTCGTCGACGAGTACCAGGATACCAACGTTGCCCAATATTTATGGCTGCGCTTTCTCGCCAAAGGCTGCCCCAACATCTGCTGCGTTGGCGACGACGATCAATCGATCTACGGCTGGCGCGGCGCTGAAGTCGAAAACATCCTGCGCTTTGACAAAGATTTTCCGGGCGCCAAAGTCATTCGGCTCGAACGCAACTATCGCTCGACCGGAAATATTCTGGCAACGGCATCGTGCTTGATCGCCAAGAACGAAGGCCGCCTCGGCAAGACCTTGTTCACTGATGGCGCGCTCGGCGACAAAGTTGCCGTCGCAAACTTCTGGGACGACGAAGCCGAGGCTCGCTCGATCGGTGACGACATCGAGAATATCCAACGCGCCAAACAGCCGCTCAACGGCGTCGCGGTTCTGGTGCGGGCCTCGTTCCAGATGCGTGTCATTGAAGATCGCTTCATCACCCTTGGGCTGCCTTATCGCGTCATCGGCGGCCCGCGATTTTACGAACGCCAGGAAATCAAGGATGCGATCGCCTACCTGGAGGTTGTCGCCAACCCATCCAACGATTTGAAGTTCGAGCGCATCGTCAATGTGCCCAAGCGCGGTCTCGGCGATACCACTGTCAAGCGGGTGCACGATTTGGCACGTGCGCGCGCAACCTCATTATACCAAGCGGCGCGCGAGATCGTCGAGACCGATGAACTCGCTGGCAAAGCCCGCAAATCTCTATCTGATCTGATCCGCGCCTTCGAACGCTGGCGCGGGCAGCTGGATGGCCTGCGCCACACCGAGCTTGCCGAACGCATTCTGGACGAGTCGGGCTATACCGCCATGTGGCAGGCCGACAAGAGCCCGCAAGCTCAGACCCGGCTTGAAAACTTGAAAGAACTTGTGCGCTTCATGCACGATTTCGACAGCCTCGCCGGATTTCTCGAACACGTCTCGCTGGTCATGGATGCCGACAAAGGCAATGACGGCGAACGCGTTTCGCTGATGACGCTGCACGCCGCCAAAGGCCTCGAATTCGCGACCGTGTTTTTGCCCGGTTGGGAAGAAGGCCTGTTTCCGCATCAACGCTCGCTCGACGAAAGTGGCAAGGCTGGGCTGGAGGAGGAGCGTCGGCTTGCTTACGTTGGCATCACGCGCGCCAAGCGATTTGCAAAAATTTCATTCGCGCAGAACCGGCGCAATCGCGGCCTGTATCAGTCGGCTATCGCGTCGCGCTTCGTCGACGAATTGCCGGAAGCGCATGTCGATATCCTCGAAAGCGTAACGCCTTATGGGGGCATCACGCACAATTACGGCTATGGAAATTCGTCCGCTGCCAGCCGTTTCGACCGCACGTCGACAGCGCAACCATTCGCGTCGACCTATCAAACGCCCGGATGGCAACGCGCGCAGCAAACCTGGAACTCTGGTCGCGATAGTAAAAAGCCACGCGCGCCGGTCATACTCGAAGGCGAGCTGGTGGCGTCGTCATCGGCGAGCGCGCCCGGATTTCAGAAAGGCACGCGTGTCCAGCACGAAAAATTTGGTGACGGTACCGTGACAGCCGTCGACGGCAACAAGCTTACGATCGACTTTGATGACGGTACGACCAAGCGCGTCGTCGCAAGTTTTGTCGATCTGTTGTAGCGGCGGAGATGACGCGCCGACCCTATTGTGCTCGCATAAGCTCGACACGCATCACCGTCATGTTGCCCCAATCGATTGGCAGTGTCGGACCTGCGTGCGTTGAAATTGCGCTCATGCCCGTGGGGGGCGTGGAACCTAGGGGTGACTATTGAGTTGGGAGGGTAGAACCTGGATTGGGAGCTATCCATGAGCGAATATCGTGAGATTTTGAGTGATAAGTCAGCTGTCACGAGCGGCCGCCGGGCAAAATTTGCGCAGGGGGAAGCCTTGCGTCGGCCGGATCAAGTTGGTCATCAAAACCATGCTTCGGCTTTGAAATTTATTGAAGACATCGCCCCTCTGACCGACGAGCAGTTACGGATGTTGCCGGTCGCACACCAATACTCGTCCTAATCAACGTACCGTTCGAAAGAACGGTTTAATCATAAAGCAACAACGGTGCCGCTCGATGAGCAGCACCGTTTTTTGTTGTCTGAACGCGCCTATGCTGCCGCGCGCCGGTGTTTGATCATGTCCCACGCCGCATTGATCTGCTTCATACGGTCCTCGCGCCGATTACGGTCACCATCATCACGCGCATAATCCGGATGCCAGGTCATGCGCAGCGCATCGACGAGCTTTTTTGCGACCGCCGGTGGAGCATCGGCATTAAGCCCCAGCAATCGATACGCTTCACTGGCGTTGCGCGGCATGTCGACGGAGCGCTGCACGTCCTCGACGTCGACTTGGGGTTGATGTGCCTGGGTCGCGCCATGTGCGATTCGGGAAATTCGATCCAATTCGCGCAGCAGCGTACGAAAAGTAGCCGCCGACTTTTCCGGATCCCGCCGCCTCAAGTTTTTTTCCGTTTCCATGCCACGGTCGCGCACTTGGTCGATTTCTGCTTGCAGCACGTCGCGCAGCAGCAAGCCATCGGCCAACGTTGCAACCAACAGGTCCGTCTCTGCCAATCGCGCCTGCAAAATGTGGGCGGCACTGGACAGCTTGTCGTGCGGGCTCGCCGCCTCGCGCTGCTGCCACGCATTGAAGCTGGCGGTCGCTGCTCGATAGCCCGTCGCAATTGACTCGCTGACGAGAGTTTTCACCCCAGATTGAAGACGGGGGCCAAATCGACGGCCAATCCGACGGCGCGTTGGACCGCTGGCGACGGCCAGAAAACTTGGCCACTGGCGAATGCCGCGCCATCGGCCGGCCGCAACCACGCTCACCGCCGTCAGCATGAGCATCAGCGTCGCAACCGTTCCGGCCACACGGCCGAGGCCACTTTCGGCCGTCGGCATCGAATCGGCCCGGACGATGGTTTGCCATGCGGGATGGCCTTGACCGCCTTTTGCACCGAGATCGGGGGCCTCGACGACGCTATCCGGCGACAAGTCTTGAGTGGCGACCGACATCACGGCGCTGTTCGACCGGGACTTCGTGAGTGCCGGTAAGACGAAACGGCCCGCCAGCGAACTGACGGGCGCGTAGCCGATCGGCAAGGCAGAGGGTAGTTTGATGCCGTGCTCGCGCGCGGCTGCCGCGAACCTGGACCAAGGCAGTCGCTTTCCCGCGCAGCTCAATGTGAAGCGATGCACCATCATCGTCACGCAGCGACCGCTCGCACCACCACCGCACGACGAAAATGACTGTTCATCGCGGCCGCCATAGATCGTGTAAGTAGTCTCCGGCGCCATGGTCAGCCGAGGCTCGTTGCCCTGCATTTGACAGGAAAACGGCACGATCAATTCTTCCGAGCCCGCGCTGTCGGCGACCGCTAAGCTACATCCGAGCACAACCATAACGGATATGCTAAGTCTTTGCAGAACTCCAAACCCCACCTGACGCCCCCGCCGATGCACTGCCCATCTGAAACAGATCGTAGCGGAACCATGGCGCTCTTGTGGCAACAAATGCAGTTATGAACGACTTAGATGAATGCCCTGAGGTTGTAGTCACGCATTGCCGAAGAGATGTGTAAAAATCGCATGATTTCCTCATCTCAGCGTAACTGCGCCTTAGCCTTTAGCGGTGCCGTGCTGCGAAAACGCGCCATGCTTCTGGCGTTAGTCTCGACAAGCCATCTTTCGAACCGGTAAAACCAAATGGCTTTGGGGGCCGCAGGGCGCGCCTCGGCCAAAGCCTGTCGCACACGGAAAACTGCGGTTCGGCGAACGACCAATTGGAGTTGACGATCATGGCGTTGGTAGACGTTGCGCGGCCGCGAAAAAGTGCATCGATCTTTGATCGCTTCAGATCAAAACGCGATGTCGCGATTGACAGTTCCGGCACACCCGCATCGGCCGGCGCGGCGGTCAAAGATGTTTTGGCACCCGACAGCGAGCGCAAGCGCGAACGGTTCATTCCGGTCACACGCCACGCCCTGCTCGATCGCCTGACGCTGGATCACGTTTGGAGCAAAGGCCAGGCCAAGGAGGCACGGCGCTTTTTTCGCTTCCTCGATTATTGGCGCCAACAACAATACCACGCCATGCTGCTCGACCTGGAGCAGACCTACGAAGCGTTTTCGCCGGACACGGATCTACTGATCACACGGCAGTTCAGCGAAGGCGACCGCGCGATCCTCAAGACGCGCGTCGTGCAGGGCGTCGAAAGCCTTCTGCAACGCGCGAATTTCGAGCGCATCGATCCGCAAGACGTGGCGCTGATCTTAACCCGCGAAAGCCATTACGGGCTCGACTTGATGGTCGATATGGATGCGTTCGAAGACATTCTCATCTACTACCGCGGCGCGACCAACAAAAAGCACGAACGGCGCCGAATTCAAGGCTTCATGCGCAAAGAAGAATTCGATGTGCAGGTGTTCAACCGGCTGTTTCTGTTGTTCAAGCTCAAGCCGTTCAACGTTCGCGTCGAAGAGCTGATGGCCCGCGACAAACTCGATCGCGCCAGCGCTGAGAAGAAAGTCACCAAGCTGCGCTGTGGCCTGCCGCCCGGCATCAGCGACGGCAACATCTATCTCAAGCTCTTCAAAAATATCCCGCGTACCGACATTGAGATGGTGTTTCCGAACACGCAAGTGCGGTTCCGCATGATGGACAAACTTCGGCTTGGCCTCAGCACCGGTGGCGGCCTTGGCATGGGCGCCGTTGGCGCGGCCGGCAAAATCGCGCTGCTGACAACCAATCCGATTGCAGCCGCCGGTGCCGCCGTTGGTCTCGGCTCAGTAGCCTTCCGCCAAGCCATGGGCTTCATGAACCAGAAGCAGCGCTACATGGTTGTAATGGCGCAGAACCTGTACTTCCACACCATGGCGGACAATCGCGGCGTGATCCTCAAGATTGCTTCGCGCGGCGCTGAGGAAGACATCAAGGAAGAGATGCTTTTATATTGTGTTTTGGCGAAGGAGCCAGCGCACCGATCCGATTTGCCCGCCATCGACGCCGCGATCGAAAACTATTTGAAGAGAGCATTCGGCGTCGCCGTCGACTTCGACATCGAGGATGCGCTTGCTCGCCTGGTGCGTGACGGCATCGTTCGCGAGGAAGCCGACGGCCGCTTGACGGTATTGTCACCAGCCGACGCGGCAGCCCACATCGACAGTAAGTGGGATATGTATCTCGAAACGCTGCCCGACCCGCTCAGTCCGGAAGGAACAGAGTTGAGCGGCGCTTACGCTGCGCCAAAAGCCTGATCCGGATGTCACTCCGCAAGGTCACGGCCGACTTCACCGATCGCCAGCTCGCCTACAGCGTCGGCAATGCATTGCAGGACTTCGTCGAGCCGCCACCCGATGCGCTCACCGTCTTTGAAAATGGCCCCGGTGCCTGGCGAATCGAGGCCTATTTCGATGCCGTCGATACGGGGCTGCCGCCGCGCGACGTCGCGGCCGAACTCGCAGCCATGATCGCTCACCCGTTGCCGAGATTTGTCAGCGACGATGTGCCGGATCTGAATTGGGTGGCGCTGTCGCAAGCCGCCCTGCCGCCAGTCGAAGCCGGCCGCTTCACCATCCATGGCAGCCATGATGCCGGCCGTGTCCCGCACGGGCCGAAATCGATCCTGATCGACGCTGGAGAAGCCTTCGGCACAGCCCACCACGCCACCACGCACGGCTGCCTGCTGGCCATCGATCGCTTGACGCGTCGCCACACGTTTCACACCGTCCTCGATCTCGGTTGCGGCTCTGGCGTCCTTGCGATTGCGATCGCGAAGGCCCTACCACACGCCGATATCATCGCCACCGACCTCGACGCCCAGTCGGTGAAGGTCGCCACCGAAAATGTCCGTCTGAATGGCGTCGCATCGCGGATTGCGCTGACCACGGCGTCGGGCGTCGAACACATGTGGCTGCGTCAATCACCGCCGTTCGATCTGGTCATCGCCAATATCCTGGCTGGCCCGCTGATCAGCCTCGCTCCCTCCATGGCGCGGACGGTGGCGAGGGGCGGAACCTTGCTGCTCTCCGGCCTTCTCATCGCACAAGCGCCGCAGGTGCTGGCGGCGTATCGCACCGCTGGATTTCATCTTGTCCAGCATGATCGGATTACGGGGTGGTCGACATTGACCTTGAGGCGGCGCTGATCGGCCGTCGCGGCCACGACCTTTGAATGCCGCACAATTCAGGTTTCCAGTCGCCCCTGCGATGCTCTAAAACCGCACGCATGTTCCAGACCTTCGAACCCTCCTCAGGCCCGAGCCATGTCGCCGACCGCGTCGCCAGCCTGCGCGCGTGGATGGCAAAAGCCAAGCTCGATGCGTTTCTCATTCCCCGCGCCGACGAACATCAAGGCGAATACGTTCCGCCATCGGCCGAACGACTGCAATGGTTGACCGGCTTCACCGGGTCAGCCGGCATCGCCGTCGTCACGCGCAAGTCGGCAGCGCTGTTCATCGACGGACGCTACACGGTGCAAGCCAAGGCCGAAACCGACACGACCGTGTTCGAAGTATCGCTGCTGGCACGCCCGCGCCTCACCGAATGGCTTAGCGAAAACCTCGGCAAACGCGCCATTGTCGGCTTCGATGCCTGGCTGCACACGATCAATGAAGCTCGCCGGCTGTCCGTCGCTCTCAACACCAAAGGCCACGCGCTGAAAGCCGTCTCGAAAAATCCGATCGACAAACTTTGGGGCAGACAGCGCCCCGCAGCATCTTCGGCGCCGGTCGTTGTCCATCCGGCCGAGCTCAGCGGTCAATCGCCCCATGAGAAGATTGCCGCTATTCAAAAAATTCTGAAAGCCGATGGCCAGCATGCCACCGTGCTCACCCTACCTGACAGTATCTGCTGGGCGCTCAACATTCGCGGCAGCGATGTTGCCCACAACCCGGTGGCGCTGGCGTTCGCGATTGTGCCCGCGAGCGGCAAGGCGGAGCTCTTCATCGCGCCTGAAAAAATTGACGCGACCGTGCGGCAGCACTTGGCGGGGGTCGCGAAAATTTTACCGCCGGCCGCACTGGTCGAACGGCTAAAAAGTCTTCGCAAAGGCGCCAAGCGCGTGCGCGTCGACACCGACAGCGCTGCTGCGTGGTTCGAGCGGACGCTCGGTGGCAAGACAATCAGTCCTGGCCGCGACCCCTGCATCTTGCCGAAAGCCATCAAATCTGCGGCCGAAATTTCCGGCGCTCGCATGGCCCACATCCGCGACGGCGTCGCCATCGCGCGCTATTTGTGTTGGCTGGATGACGCCGCAGCGGGCGGCACGCTCGACGAGATCACAAGCGTCAAGCACCTCGAAGCCTGCCGGGCCGAAACCGGCGCGCTGCGCGAGATCAGCTTCGCCACGATCTCTGGCTCCGGACCGCACGGCGCTATCGTGCATTATCGTGTGACGGAGAATACCAATCGCATTTTGCAGCCGGGCGAACTGTTCCTCATCGACAGCGGCGCGCAATACCAAGACGGCACCACCGACATCACGCGTACCGTTGCCATCGGGCAACCGAGCGACGAGATGTGCCAACGCTTCACGGCGGTCTTGAAGGGCCATATCGCCATCGCCACGGCACGCTTTCCCAAAGGCACGCGCGGCATCGACCTCGATCCGTTTGCGCGTCGCGCTCTGTGGGACATCGGCTGCGACTATGACCACGGCACGGGCCACGGCATCGGCAGCTATTTGTCCGTCCACGAAGGTCCGCAGTCGATATCGCGCGGCGGCATGGCGGTGCTATCACCCGGAATGCTGCTGTCGAACGAACCAGGATATTACCAGGAAGGCGCCTACGGTATCCGCATCGAGAATGTGGTGCTCGTCACGGACGCTGCGCCGATCGACGCCGGTGACAGACCGATGATGGCGTTCGAAACGCTGACGCTGGCACCCATCGATCGCCGTCTCATCGTCGCAGCTCAACTCTCCGCCAGTGAGCGCGCATGGTTGAATTCCTATCACGCCCGGGTCGACAAGATCCTCGCCGATCAGGTCGACGAGCCCACGCGGCGATGGCTCAGCGCTGCCACTGCTCCGCTATAGGTTTTCAACACTGCACCTGTCACGCGCGGCACAGTCGGCAAAGCATTGCCTACATATCGTGCCCCTATCGCAACTCGATAGGAAACCCGACCATGACCCCAATTTTTGAATTGAGTGCCGCGCCGCATCTTCCCTATTCGATGCGCGATGGACGCCAATCATCGTCAAACAACGATTTTTTGGAGTTTTCCAAGGTCGTGCGGCTGGTGATGCGCAATGGCGAACTGCATGTCGAAATCGAGCCCACGGCCGAGCGGCACTTCGATCAATTCTGAGCAATCAACGCAAGCCAGGCATCTTCGGTCAGGACCGTCACGCCGAGAGCGCGCGCCGCGTCGAGTTTCGATCCGGCGTCGCTGCCAGCGACGACGTAATCGGTTTTCTTCGACACTGAGCCCGCCACCTTGGCGCCGAGCCGTTCGGCCTGCGCTTTGGCTTCGCTGCGCGCCAGCCGTGTCAAGGTGCCGGTGAACACCACCGTTTTTCCAGCGACCGCGCTGTCACTGGCGACCGCCCGGACGAATGGCGCAACCGTGATCTCATGCAGAAGCTGCGTGACCTGCTCGGCGTTATGCGGCTCGCCGAAAAATCCGATCAATGCGTCGACGACGGTCGCGCCGATCCCTTCGATGTCGTCGATCTCGCGGTAGGCGTCACTGCCCGGCCCACCGACGACGGCGGCCATGGCGGCAGCGGTGAGCGCTTCGATCGAGCCATAGGCTTTGGCGAGGTCCTTCGCTGTTGTTTCGCCGATGTGGCGGATGCCGAGCCCGAACAAAAACCGATCGAGTGGCACCGTGCGGCGGGCATCGATGGCCTTGAATATTTTATCAACCGAGGTTTTGCCAAAGCCCTTCAGGGTTTGTAGCGGCGCAGCGTGGTCGCCATTACGCGCCGCCAGCGTGAAAATATCCGCAGGTGTTTTGATCCGGCCATCATCGAACAGAAATTCAATTTTTTCAGATCCCAGTCCCTCGATATCGACGGCATTGCGCGACACAAAATGCTTCAAGCGTTCCTTCGCTTGCGCCGGGCAGATCAACCCGCCCGTGCAGCGGCGAACGACATCGGAGACGCCGGTCTTGTCGTCTTGTTCGCGCACCGCATGGCTGCCGCAAACCGGGCAGACGACGGGATATTGGAACGCGATTGCCGATGCCGGCCGTTTGTCGATGAGCACTTCGACGACCTGCGGGATGACGTCTCCGGCACGCTGCACCACGACCGTATCGCCGATGCGGATATCCTTGCGCGCGATTTCATCTTCGTTATGCAGCGTCGCATTCGAGACGACGACGCCGCCGACAGTGACCGGCTCAAGCTTCGCCACCGGCGTCAGTGCGCCCGTGCGGCCGACCTGAATTTCGATATCGCGCAGGATCGTCGTTGCCCGTTCGGCGGCAAATTTGTGAGCTATGGCCCAGCGCGGCGAGCGCGACACGAAGCCGAGCCGCTCCTGATAATCGAGCCGGTTGACCTTGTAGACCACGCCGTCAATGTCGTAGCCGAGGCTAGCGCGGCGCTGTTCAATGTCGCGATAGAAGGCGAGCAGCGCGTCGGCGCTCGCGGCGATCTGCATCAACGGATTGACCGGAAGACCCCAGGTTTTAAACGTTGTCACAACATCATACTGTGTCGGACCGGGCAGCTTCGACGCGGCCCCCCATGCATAAGCGAAAAATCGAAGCTTGCGCTGCGCCGTGATGGCTTGATCGAGCTGGCGCAACGATCCGGCGGCGGCATTTCGTGGATTGGCGAATACTTTCTCGCCGGCCCGCGCTTGCGCCGCGTTCAACGCCGCAAAGTCATCATGGCCCATGAAGATTTCGCCGCGTACTTCGATCACGTCGGCGATGCCCTGGCCAACGAGATGATGCGGAATTTCACTAATCGTCATGACATTGGCCGTGACGTTTTCACCCTCGGTGCCATCGCCGCGCGTCGCCGCCTGCACCAGCAGGCCGTTTTCGTAGCGCAGTGAAATCGACAGCCCGTCGATCTTTGGCTCAGCTGTGACGTCCAGCGGCGCGTCCTCGCCGAGGTTTAGGAAGCGGCGCACGCGAGCCAGGAAATCGGCAACATCGGCGTCAGCGAACGCATTCGACAGCGACAGCATCGGCACGGCATGGCGCACTTTGGCGAACGCGGCGAGCGGGGCAGCCCCAACCGTCTGCGTCGGACTTTCTGCGATGGCCAATTCGGGATGTTGAGCTTCGAGATCTGCCAATCGCCGACGCAATGCGTCGTAGGCTTCGTCGGAAATTTCCGGCGCGTCCTGCTGGTAGTACAGCGCGTCATGGCGGGTGATGTCCGCCGCGATCTCGGTCCACTGCTGTCGAGCCACGGCGTCGGACAGCGCTTGGACGGCAGGTTTGGTTTTTGATTTGGAATTGGCGTCGATTCGAGGCTCGGTCTTTGACTTGGTCTCAGCCTTTGTCTTGGCCGTCGATTTGGCCTTCGATTTGGGTTGGCCTTGCACTTTGGTCGTCGTCTTACTCTGCTTCGCCATCGCCCTGGCGCCCTTGCCTGGTGGTGTTCGTCATCGACAAAAAGCGCGGCAGGACAAATCCGGCCGCGCGCGTTATGTCCAAAACAGAAGCTATCATGGCGGCGCGAAATAGTCCCAAGGCCTCATCGACGCCGCAGCCGCGACCTACCCGGCGCTACCGAGACCGAACGACGGCACGGACTTCCAAGCCTTCGAAATCCACGAATCGCCGTCTTCCCGCGGGGCCAAGCCGCCCGATTGAAGCAACGCATACGAATCTTTGTACCATTTGCTGTCCGGGAAGTTATGACCCAGCACAGCGGCCGCGTTCTGCGCTTCCTTCGTGATGCCAAGCGCCATGTAGCATTCGGTCAGACGCGCCAGAGCTTCTTCGACGTGCGCCGTCGTCTGATAGTCGCTAACAACGGTCTTGAAACGGTTGATCGCAGCGACGTAGTTCTTGCGCTGCAAATAATAGCGACCAACCTCCATTTCGGACGCGGCGAGGCTGTCATCCGCGATCCGGATGCGATTATCGGCATTCACCGAATACTCGCTGTCAGGATAGCGGGTTTTCAAGGTCTTGAGCTGCTCGAGCGCCTTGCGCGTCGGCGTCTGGTCGCGGTTCGGACCCTTTATCTGATCGAAGTAAGCCGAAGCAATGATGTGGTGCGCCAACGGCGCTTCCTTGGTGCCGGGGTGCAGCGCCACGTAGCGTTCCGCCGATGCGATGGCTTCGGGCGACTTGCCGGCACGATAATAGGCGTAGGCGCCCATGACGATGGCGCGACGCGCTTCGGGCGAATAGGGATGTTCGCGATCCAGCTCCTCGAACTTTTTCGCGGCGCCGTCGAATTGTCCTGAATTCATCATCGCGTCGCCATCGGCGAACATTTTCGAAGGCGCATCGGGATTGAGCGCCCCGGTCAGATCAGGTGCGGACGAGGCGCAACCGCCGAGAACAACCAGCGAGGCAAGGCCCAAAATGCGAGCGACCCGCTTGCAGACAGTCGCGACGGCTCCGCCTGCGGCGGAAACGGCGGCAAAACGTGTCTGGGACGGGTTGCTATGCAAGATGATCAAATCCAATTGCCGTGCGCCAGATCCATCGTACATGCCGCGCGGTGCGTGCGCTGATAACCGCAGCCATACGCCACTGGCATAGCATTCCCGTAGCAGATCGGAAACCCGCCCGATGCACCATGCCGTGGACGACCTTTGCGTCCACCGCGAATCAGCAAATGTCTCTTGGCCAACGCGCCTAGGTTGCGCTCGCCCCGATACGGAACGCTATGAAGGAAATATGGTTTGTTGCGGGCGGCCAACCCGCTGGCCGAACGCGACGCAACCATCAGAGATCGCGTCGCCCATACCTGCGCCAAGCGAAAATCCGATTCGCTGACGACCTATTCTGCGCCAGCCGCGACGGCGCCGATGGACATCGGCAAGGCGGGGCGAGCAGTCCGCGTCTTCGGAGCATGGACAATCGCCCAATTCGAGGCATCCGCAAACAACGCCTGCAGAACCATCGAGTTGATTTTATGCCCGCCCTTGTATGAGCGATAAGCCCCAAGCAGCGGCGAACCGGCAAGCGCCAGATCGCCAACCGCGTCGAGCATCTTGTGGCGCACGAATTCTTGCGGATAGCGCAGTCCTTCGCGGTTCATCACCTTGTCTTCGCCGAGTGCAACAGTATTGGTCAAGTCGGCTCCGAGCGCCAAGCCGGCCTTCCAAAGCTTTTCGACATCGCTCATGAAGCCAAACGTCCGGGCTTTGGAAAGCTCGTGGCGAAATACGCCCGGGCTCATTTCGAACTGCAACCGTTGGCGGCCGATGACAGGTGTGGCGAAATCGATTTCGACGTCGAGGCTGAAACCGGTGTGCGGCGCAAGTTCACCCCAACACTCGCCCTCATCGACGCGGACGGGTTTAAGCACTTTAATATATTTGCGAGGTTCCGAAAGCTCGCGAATTCCAACCCGGTCGATCGCATCGACGAATACCGCCGAGCTCCCGTCCATGATCGGCACTTCTTTGCTGTCGATCTCGATGTAGAGGTTGTCGATGGAGAGGCCGCGAAGCGCCGCCAGAAGATGCTCGACAGTCCCGACTGTCACACCGGCGTCATCGCCGATCACCGTACACAATGTCAGATTTTTTACGTAGGCAACGTCCGCTGGAATTTCCGCGACGACCCGACCACGTTTGGTGACGAGAAAGCGGAGCCCAGTATCTGCTTCTGCTGGATGCAGTGTAAGCGATACCGGGGCTCCGCTGTGCACCCCCGTGCCTGTCAAATGGATCTCGCGAGCAAGCGTCGTTTGCCGCGCACCGATGAATCGATTCGACATTCTGCGCCGTCCCTCAAATTCTCTTAGCGGACCGCTGCTCCCCAGCATTAATGCGGTCTGCCACCCCCAAACCAGCCTTCAAATCCGTTGTAGTGTGCTCACGATTGCCGGTCTTTTCGACCGTGTCCAGCGTGTGCGACGGATCCTTTGTGCTCGTTCGTTAAGTGGACGCTAACTGCTTCGTCAGGTAGCGACAAATCACGCTTTCTTACACTCTGTTACGCTCTTAGGTCGTTCTTGACGTTCGGCAATTCGTGCCGCAGCCACATCATTCATCGCCGATCGCGACCAAATAAAATCGGCAGCGGCACGTCTGTGTCATCGGTGTGATTCGGATTGCCACGAGATGGCGATTGTGCGCCGGCCGGCGCGGCGGCACGTTTGCCGCGACCCGTCAGCCGATCGAAGAACCCGTTTGATTTTCGCTCCGCCGCCGCGTCGGCCATGCCTTTTTGTTTGGCGTGCCATTCTTTTTGGCCGACCGCCGGAAAGTCGTCGACGTTCGGCATGCGACGCGCTGATCGTGGAATGTCCGCCGGTGGTGCAGGTTGAAATTGAGCTGGTGGCGGCGGCGGAGTGTTGTGAGCCGCCGCTGGCCTCGCAAGCCCCGCCTGCGCGATCGGCTGAAAATGCGCAAGACCTTCTTCGATCATCACATTGCCCGGCGCAGACCATGTCTCGCGCGCATGGCGAATTTGCTCCTGAAGGTCGTTCATCGGCGGCTGCGATGCTTGCAGCACATCGCTCAAGCGGCGCTGCATATCCGCATCGGGGTGCGGCGCAGCTTGCATCGGCTGGCCCTGATAGCCGTGCTGCGGATGAGGATGCGGATGGGGCACAAATGGAAAAGCCTGCGCTTGTTGCGGCGGAATTTTAGCGGCGACAGCGGGCTTATCTGCAATTTCGCCGAGGCGGCCCATGCCGGACGCAACGATCGATACGCGGATCCGATCGCCAAGCTGATCGTCGAACGTCGCGCCGACAATGATATTGGCTTCCGGATCGACTTCCTGGCGAACGCGGCTCGCTGCTTCGTCGACCTCGTAAAGCGTCAAATCGCGTCCGCCGGTGATCGACAGAAGAAGCCCTTTGGCGCCCTTCAATGTCACATCATCGAGCAGCGGATTTGCGATGGCTTCCTCGGCGGCGAGAATGGCGCGACGATCGCCGGTCGCTTCGCCGGTGCCCATCATCGCCGTACCCATGCCGCTCATCACGGTTCGAACGTCGGCGAAATCGAGATTGATCAGGCCTTCCTTGAGCACAAGTTCGACGATACAGGCGACGCCAGAATAGAGCACTTGATCGGCCAGCACGAAGGCTTCGGCGAACGTCGTGCGCTCGTTGGCAATGCGAAATAGATTCTGGTTCGGGATGACGATCAGCGTATCGACATGATGGCGCAGCGTTTGCACGCCGGCTTCAGCGATGCGCATGCGCCGCGCGCCTTCGAACTGGAACGGCTTGCAGACGATGCCGACCGTCAAGATGCCAAGCTCGCGAGCTGCGCGCGCGATAACGGTCGCCGCGCCGGTGCCGGTTCCGCCACCCATGCCGGCCGCGATGAAGACCATGTGTGAGCCGACCATATGCGCGCGAATTTCATCCATCGCTTCTTCGGCGGCGGCTTCACCGATTTCCGGCCTTGATCCAGCACCAAGGCCTTCGGTCAGATTTGTTCCAAGCTGAATACGGGTTTCCGCACTCGATGCTGCGAGCGATTGCGCGTCCGTATTGGCAACGACAAACTCAACGCCTTGCAGGCCGGCCGCGATCATGTTGTTGACCGCGTTGCATCCGGCGCCCCCAACACCGATCACGGTGAGGCGAGGTTTAACATCGACCAATTTCGGCAGTTGCAGCTTGATGCTCATGACGACGCCTTTTGTGTCCCGTTGTCGCGGTTGCGGCGGGGTGTGCCACCGAACTACGCTTTATAAAACTCAACGCACGACGATCGAACTCTCGCCTGCACGATCGGCTCGTTAAAAGCCAGCCTTCAACCACGAGCCAACGCGCCCGAGGTATCCAGCCGACGTCGGTCGATCACCATGGTGACGGGCAAAGCCGTCGTCGCCATAAGTGGCGGCCAATGCCAAACCGCAGATGGCCGCCAATTGCGGACCCGACGCGCTGTCGTTCAAACCGGCAACGCCAAGCGGGCGGCCGAGCCGGACGGGGCGCCCAAAATCATTGGCGATGAATTCAGCGAGGCCCAAGAGCTGGCTGGCTCCCCCGGTCACGACGATGGTTTCACCTGCGAAAGCACTGGCGGGATTATCCGCCAACCTTTCCCGAACCAGCTTCAGAATTTGCGCGACCCTCGGCCTGATGATGGCCGTCAGCTGCGCCTTTGTGATCTGGTAAGCGGCAGTATCGTCCTCGCCCACGAGGGGGTACGAGAACGTTTCATGGTCATCCGACTGGGCCGACGCGAGTGTGCCATAAAGCGTTTTGATTCGCTCGGCTTCCACGAGTGGCGTCTGCAACGACTTTGCTATGTCGAACGTGATGTGCTGCGAGCCGACCGGCACCACGTCAGCGCCGACCAAGCGGCCGTCGGCAAACAGCGCGAACGATGCGGTGCCAGCGCCGAAATCAATGCAGGTGACGCCGTAGTCGCGCTCTTCTGGAGTCGTCACCGCCAGGGCGCTGGCATAGGGCAATGCGACGAGCCCGTCGCAGGCCAGATAACAGCGATCAATCAGGAGCAGAAGATTGCGCAACGGCGCGTCATCGGCTGTGACGACGTGCAAATCAGCCGCCATGCGGCGCGCTGCCAGGCCGCGCGGATCGGTCATGCCCGGCGCCCCGTCGAGCCGAACACCGATACGGTTCATATGCAAAAGCGCGCGGCCGTCGCGTTCTGCATACGCCCGCCCGCCCGTCATCAAGCGGAGCATGTCGGCATCTGAGACGATGCCGTTTTCTATGTCGGCGTTGGCCGTGAAATGTTGCGAGCGCAGCCGTCCGCAGGCGACCGAAACGGTGACGCTGTCGATACTGACGCCCGCCGCCCGCTCGGCTTGGCCGATGGCTGCGCGCACCGCCGCCTCTGCCTCGTCGAGATCGGTTAAAACACCAGCCTTCATGCCCTTTGCTCGCTGCACGCCGAGACCCGCGAGGCGCAGCGATGGTGACGCTTCGCTGGTTTGCCGCTGAGCCACGACGACCGCCGCCGCGACTTTCGCCGTGCCGATGTCGAGAATGCCGAAGTGCCGATGCTGCCCGCGCCGATCTGCCATGGCTAGCGGCTTACGATCGTTGCGGCGTTGTTCGCCGTCTGCGCCGCTCGGGGACGTATCGTGATGCGGCCCGGCGTCCTGACGTCGATCACCACCGGACCTCCATCGAGGGCTTTGCGTAGCGTCATGTCCGTCGCGACCTGATCGAGACCTTCAATCTCGCGTTCGGCGGCAAGTTCAATCGCGGTGCCTGTCTTGAGGACGATGCGCCAGCGCCGTTCCGCGATCCGTTCCGAACGCAGCACGCGGGCTTGCAGCTGCGGATGACGCCCGAGCGCCGTCATCAATAACGATACATCCGTATTGGCGCCCTCGCCGGCGATGATCGGCAAATGCCTCTGGCTTTGGCTCGCGATGCGCCGATCGAGGGGGCCGAGAACCCGACCGCTGACGTCGATCAACTGATCCTTGCCGTCGCGACTCCAGATGGCAGCCGGGCTACGCTCGGTGATCGTCACATCCAAGCCGCTCGGATAAACGCGGGTGATCTGCGCCGTATCAACCCACGAGACACGCTCGATGCGTTTCAGTGCCGCGATCGTATCCAGCTGCCACAACGTTGCGACGTTCGGCAAATCCAGCGCATCGAAGACATCTCGATCACTGGTGACGTGATGTCCGGTGACACTGATCCGATCCAAGCCGAATCCAAGCGCGACGAGCGACGTGGTCAGCTTGTCGTTGGCTGATCGCATCAGATCAGAGCTTGAAACGTTCGCCGTCGAAGCAACGATGCCACCCGCTGCCGTCATGAGCGCAACGCCGAGACAGGCAAACATTATGCTGGCCCGTCCGCGCGCCGATCGGCGGCGGCCGCGATAGCGTTTCTCGCCACGCGGGATTTGCAGCTTGTAGGGTTGCCGTACAAGTTCAGTGTGCGGCTTTCGCGCCGTCGAAAAATTCCATGACCAGGGCTTGGAAACACGCGGATGGACGTAGGATGTGGCCGTTTCTGACGTCGGCGCATCAAGCGCCCGCCACCAAAACCGCGACCCTGATCCTACCTGTTGCAACTCGCGTCCTCGACCATCCATCGGACGAGCTCGCCGAATGACCATCCGGCGTGCCCTGCTAGTTCCGGCACCAGCGATGTTCCGGTCATGCCGGGCTGGGTGTTCACTTCCAGGCAGATCAGTTCGCCGGTCCCGCCCGCTGTGTCATCGAAACGGAAATCCGCCCGCGACACGCCCCGGCAGCCCAACGCCTGATGCGCCTTAAGGGTTAAGGAACGTATGGATTGGTAAACATCCGGTAAAAGTTGCGCGGGCATCTCGTGTTTCGAGCCACCGGGCGCATATTTTGCCTCGTAATCGTAGAAAATGAGACCTTTGAGCGGCACGATCTCGATGATGTCGGTGACGAAGTCGCCGATCACCGCGCACGTCAGTTCGCGACCGGCGATGAAGCGCTCGACCATGATGATTTGATCCATCGGGCCGCCGTCCGCGACCGAATGCGGCGGGCGATCGGCATCCGGCGCGACGATGACCACGCCGACGCTGGACCCTTCAGCCACCGGCTTCACGACGTAGGGCGGCGGCATCACGTGCGCCGCAAGTGCCTGCCGGCGCGTGACGAGATGCGCTTCAGCGACGCCAACGCCGGCAAGTTTCATCACGTCCTTGGCACGCTCTTTGTGCATCGCCAGCGACGACGCCAGCACGCCCGAATGGGTGTAGGGAATTGCAAGCACTTCGAGGATGCCCTGCACGCAGCCGTCTTCGCCGAAGCGTCCATGCAGCGCGTTGAAGCAGGCGTCGGGCTTCAATTCCGCCAGCTGCTGCGCTAGGTCGCGGCCGGCATCGACCTCGGTGACGCGGTAGCCTTCGCAGGTGAGCGCTTCGGCGACCGCTGCGCCCGAGCGCAAACTCACCTCGCGTTCGGCTGACAACCCGCCCTTCAAGACAGCGACATGCGCAAACGTCCGAGATGGCGCCGCACCAAGATTATCGCTCATGTCGCCTCCGCGAGATCTTCGCCTTTCGGCCGTCCGGGAAGCGGCAGACCGAGGCGAATGATTTCCCAATTCAAGGTCACGCCCGATGTTTTCTTAACGCGGGCGCGCACCTTTTCTCCGAGTGCCTCGACGTCTTCACCAGACGCCTGAGTGTCGTTGATCAGAAAGTTGCAATGCATCTCGGAGACTTTAGCGCCGCCAACGCGCATGCCCCGGCATCCAGCCTGATCGACCAGCTTCCACGCGCTATTTCCCGGCGGATTCTTGAACGTCGAACCGCCCGTGCGCTCCTTGATCGGTTGATTTTTTTCGCGATAGTCAGCGACCGCTTCCATCTCTTTTAAAATATCCGCCGGATCGCCCGGAGTTCCGGCAAACAGCGCCTCGGTAAAAATCCAACCGTCCGGCACGCCGCAGTGGCGATAGGTGAAATTCATATCGGCGAGCGAGAATTCGTGGATGCCGCCATCGAGATCGACGGCGCGGGCGCTGACGAGACAGTCTTTGGTTTCGCGCCCGTGTGCTCCGGCGTTCATGCGCAAGGCGCCGCCAATCGAACCTGGAATTCCGCGGTAAAACGCGAGGCCGGAAATTCCCGCCTCCGCCGCCGCGCGCGCGACCTTCACGTCGGGCACCGCCGTGCCGACGCGCAGCCTGTGACCCGCTTCGACTTTGATGTCGCTGAAGCCGCGCGCCAAGCGAATGACAACGCCCGGCACGCCGCCATCGCGAACCAGCAGGTTCGAGCCAAGGCCAATGACGTTGATTGGAACGCCGTCCGGCAAGCGCTGCAAAAAATAAGCGAGATCGGCTTCATCGGCGGGCGTGAACAAAACCTGCGCGGGACCGCCGACGCGGAACCACGTGATGCCGGCCAGCGGCGCGTTGGCGATCAGGCGGCCGCGCAAATCGGGCATGACGGCGTTGAGATCGGCCGAAACGTCTTCAAACAACAACGTCGCGCTCATGGAGTGGCGCTCCCTGCGCCCGTCCCGGCGGCTGCAAGCCAGATCGGCAGTTCGTGCGCCCACTCTGTCGACGATCCAGCTCCCAGGCACACGACCGTGTCGCCGGGCCGGGCGGCGCACTTGATGGCGTCGGTCAGCTCGCCAACGGCCGCGATCGCCTGAACCGATCGATGCCCGGTCTTGCGGATGCCATCGGCCAAGCTCTGGCTGGTGATGCCGTCGATCGGGCTTTCACCGGCGGTGTATAAAGGCGCGACGATGACGTGATCGGCATCGCCAAAGCAGGCAGCGAAATCAGCGAACAGGTCGCGTACCCGTGTATAGCGATGCGGTTCGACGACCGCGATCACGCGACCCATCGCCCCGCCACGCGCCGCCGCCAGCACCGCTGCGATCTCGACCGGGTGGTGGCCATAGTCGTCGTAGATGGCGATGCCGTTCCATTCGCCGGTCAATTGGAAACGCCGTTTGACGCCGGAAAACCCGGCCATCGCCGCGCGAATTTTTTCGTCATCCAATCCGGCTTCGGTGGCAACGGCAATTGCTGCCAGGGCATTCAACGCATTGTGAGCCCCCGGTATCGGCACCGACCATCCATCGAACCGGCGCGCGCCGCCTTTGACGCTGGCCCCAACGCGGGCGTCGAATATCGTCGTGTTGCCGGAAATGCGCACATTCTCGAGCACCAGATCAGCATCCGCCGACACGCCATACGTCAGCAACCGGCGGCCATCCGAACGCAAATTGAGCCGCGCCAGCATGTCCGCCACAACCGGGTGATCGATACAGGCGACCGTCAACCCGAAGAATGGAATGTTCTTCAAAAACGCTTCGTACTCGCGATGCATCGCCTCGACCGACCCGAAGTAATCGAGGTGCTCCGGATCGATGTTTGTGACGATGCCGATTTCCGTCGGCAAGCGCGTGAACGTGCCGTCGCTCTCGTCGGCTTCGACGATCATCCACTTGCCTTGCCCGAGCCGCGCATTCGAGCCCCAGGCGTTGATGATGCCGCCGGTGATCACCGTCGGCTCCAATCCGGCTTCGGTGAAAATGTGTGACAGCAGAGAGGTCGTCGTTGTCTTGCCGTGCGTGCCCGTCACCGACACCGTCGAATATAGCCGCATCAGTTCGGCCAGCATTTCAGCCCGTCGAATGACGGTGAGGCCCCGTTCGCGCGCGGCGGCAAGTTCGGGATTGCTCGCCTTCACCGCCGTTGAGATCACGACGTAGCGTGCGCCGATGAGATTGACCGCATCATGGCCGACGAAAACGCGAATGCCTTTCGACCGCAGCCGCGTGACGTTGGCGCTTTCTTTCTGATCGCTGCCCTGAACGCTGTAGCCTTTGGCAACCAGGATCTCGGCGATGGCGCTCATGCCAATGCCGCCGATACCGATGATGTGGAAGGGGCCGATATCGCGCGGCAACTGCATGGTGGTGATGGTCCTCGACTGGTCGTGTGAAGCGCGGCGCGCCGTCGTGGCAATCAGGCCGTCGTCACTCGGGGCTCGGCTGGACTGTGCTCAGACCCGCCGCGCCCGGCGAGCGCGACAACGAAGTCAGCGAGCCGAGAGACCGCATCCGGGCGCCCCGCTGTTTTAGCCGCCGCCGCCGCCGCCGCAAGTGTCGCTGGCGCGGCAACTAAGCGCTCGATTTCGTCAGCCAGCCGCTCTGAAGTCAGATTTCGCTGTTCGATACACCAGCCACCACCCGATTCGGCAAGGCGGCGGGCGTTATTGAGCTGATCGTTATCGAGGGCGTGCGGCAGCGGCACCAGGATCGACGGACGGCCCATCACCGTCAACTCCGCAACCGTCGATGCGCCAGCCCGGCCAATCACCAGATGCGCCGCCGCCATCCGCTCGGGCAAATCTTTGAAGAACGGCGCGATCTCGGCGGCAATTCCGTGCTCGCCATAGGCGTCGCTGACCCTCTGCACGTCTTCTTCCCTCGCTTGCTGCGTGACGTGCAGGCGGGCGCGCAGCGCATCCGGCAGCGCGATCAAAGCTGGCGGCACAGCGTCCGAAAAATAGCGCGCACCCTGACTGCCGCCGAAGACGAGAATGTGGACCGGGCCGTCGGACGCTGGCGCTATGTAATCGCGCGCCGCCGCATCGACGACGATCTGGCGCACCGGATTTCCGGTCAGCGTTGCTTTAGCGATCAAGCCGCCGTCGAGATATTTGGTGTTTTCAAACGACGTTGCAATCGCTGTGACACGCTTGGCCAGCAAACGGTTAGCCCGGCCGAGCACCGCGTTTTGCTCGTGCACGGCCGTCGGGATGCCGCGCAGGCGCGCTGCCACTAGCGGCGGGTATGTTGGGTAGCCGCCAAAGCCGATCACGGCGCGCGGTTTGACGTTGCCGAGAATAGAAAACGCTGCCTTGGTGCCGCGCGCCAGCGCCAGTGTCGTCTTGGCGATATCGCTAGCCGCTTTGCTGGCGAGTGTTGCAGACTGCACCTGATAGACGGTGCGCGCCGGAAATCCCGAGCCGTAGCGATCGCCCCTCAGATCGGTGATCAGATCGACGGCGATGTCGCGCCGCTGCAGTTCTTCCGCCAAGGCATACGCTGGAAAGAGATGGCCACCCGTGCCGCCCGCAGCCAGCATGACGGAAAACATTTCGCTCATTTGGCCGCCACACGCCCCACGCTTTCAACGGCCTCGATGGTCGGCACCAATCGCGGTTTTTTGAGGCGCTGCGGGTCCGCCCGCCGCCGTGTCAGCGCCAGCAACATACCAGCCGTCACGGCCAGCGCCAGCATCGACGATCCGCCCGCCGAAATAAACGGCAGCGTCATACCTTTCGGCGGCAGCACGCCGATGTTCACGCCCATGTTGATCAAGGCTTGCAGGCCGAAAACGATTGCCAGGCCCTGCACAGCGAGACGATTGCGCGCGTCCTGCTCTTGTCCGGCCGCGCCTAACGCGCGCAGCACGATGAAGGCGAAAATCCCCAGCATGACGATGCACGCGATGACGCCGTACTCTTCTGCCACCACTGCGAAAATGAAATCGGTATGAGCGTCTGGCAAGATCGACTTGATCGTGCCTTCGCCTGGGCCACGTCCGAACAAACCGCCTTCGCTGAACGACTGCATGGCGCGGTCGACTTGAAAGTTTTCCATCGGCAGCGGATTGAAAAACCGATCAACGCGCTGATGCACGTGGGCGAAGTTGGCATACGCCAGCCACACGCCGGCACCACCGACCGCGATCAACGCGCCCGCGCCGAACAGCGACAATCCGGCCAGCACATACATCAGCCCAGCCGTGGCACTGATCAACGCCGTCTGGCCGACATCGGGCTGCGCCACCAGCAGACCGGCGAATACGATCCAGATCACGAAGGCCAAGGGCGCGGCCGGCATATCGCGGCGTTCGCCGGCCTCCGCAAACAGCCAGGCCAGTACAACGATGAACGCCGGCTTGGCAAACTCCGAGGGTTGCAACGAGTACCCGCCGATCGACAACCAGCGCTGTGCGCCGTTCATTTCGGCGCTGTGGACGACGACGATCGCCATGGCGGCCAACGACACGATGAGAAGGCCAAGCGCCAAGCGGCGCACACCTGACGGAGAAAAAAACGAAATTACCAGCATGACGATGCCGCTCAGCACAGCGAACACCACATGCCGCTCAACGAAATAGTACGTTGAGAAGCCCTTTTTCAGCGCCACCGCCGGCGATGCGGCGAGTGACAACACGACGCCGAGCACCATCAACGTCGCGAACGCCGTCAACAGCGCATGATCGACGGTGAACGACCAAGCGGCAAAACGGCTGCGATCGGCGCGCGACAATCTCATGCCCTGCCCCTCGCTGCAAAATCCGGCAACGCCATGACTGCCGCACGAAACGCTTCACCCCGCACTTCGAAGTTTTTGAATTGATCGAAGCTCGCACACGCCGGTGACAACAGCACAACCGGCTCTGCGGCCGTGTTCACCGCTGCATCCGCGGCAGCTTTGACAACAGCGACCTCAAGCGTTCCACACTCAACGATAGCGACGTCGCCATCGAGCGTCTTGGAGAATTCATCGGTCGCCGCGCCGATCAGGTAGGCGCTCCGAATTCCCGGAAAGTAGGCACGAAGGCTTTCGATGCCGCCAACCTTGGGTTTGCCACCGACGATCCAATAGACGTCGCTTGGGAACGCCAGCAGGGCCTTTTCAGTCGAATCCGCGTTCGTCGCTTTGCTGTCGTTGACAAAGATGACGCGACCAATGCGGCCAATTTCTTCCAACCGATGCGGCAGGCCAGGGAACGACGCCAGCGCGCCTTGCCAATCGATGTCGGATGATTTGCCAAGTTCATGCAGGCATTCGCGGACGGCGGCGACGGCCGCAATGGCGTTCTGCGCGTTATGGCTGCCGCGCAACGTCCGAAGCCCCGCCAGATTTCCGAGCTTGACTGCTACACCTTCCCGATTGGCGCAAACAATCTCACTGCCGAGCAGGCAGTACCCCGGCGCGATAGCTTGACGCGCGCTCATCGCGCAGGCTCGCCCGGTCTGCGTCTTGCGCTTGAGCATTTCAAACGACATGTCGTCATCGATGCTGACACAAGCAATGCGCGCTCCCGCAACCAGCCGCTCTTTGACCCCGGCGTAATTCTCAATCGTACCGTGGCGGTCGAGGTGATCTGGCGTGACGTTCAACTGCACGCCAACAGTTGCATCAAGGGTGGGCGTTAGATCGATCTGGTACGACGACATCTCGACGACGTGGAACCGGCCCGGAGCCGGCGCATCGAGCGTCAGGATGGCGCGTCCGATATTGCCGCCCATCTGCACATCGTATCCCGCATGGCGCAAAATGTGCGCGACAAGCGCCGTCGTCGTCGACTTGCCATTGGTGCCGGTGATGGCGATGAACGGCGCGTCCGGAGAAGCCAGCGCCCGTTCGCGCGCGAAGATCTCGATATCGCCGATGATCTCCACGCCGGCCGCTTTGGCTTTCGCCACCGTCCAGTGCGGCTCGGGGTGGGTCAGCGATACGCCGGGCGCCAGGATCAGAGTGGAAAATTGCGACCATTGAGCCGTCGTCAGATCGACGATCGGCACACCATCGTCCATGGCGGCCGTGCGGCTTGCGTCACTGTCGTCCCAGGCGGCGACGGTCGCGCCACCCGCCAGCAGCGCGCGCACCGTCGCCGTGCCGGACGCGCCAAGGCCGAACACCGCAACCGATTTGCCAGCAAAGGACGTCGCGCGAATCATCGGTTAAAATTTATCGCAGAATGGTTGACGATGCTCGTGATTAGCGCAGCTTCAACGTGGCGAGGCCAATCAACGCCAAAATCACCGAGATGATCCAGAAGCGAATAACAACCGTCGATTCCTGCCACCCCTTCTGTTCGTAGTGGTGGTGCAGCGGTGCCATTCGGAAGACGCGCTTACCCGTCATTTTGAACGACGCCACCTGAATGATGACCGACAGCGTCTCCAGCACGAACAAGCCGCCGACGATGGCAAGAACGATCTCGTGTTTGATGGCGACTGCAATAGCCCCCAGCGCGCCACCCAGAGCCAGCGATCCGGTATCACCCATGAAAATCATCGCAGGCGGCGCATTGAACCACAAGAAGCCGAGCCCGGCACCGATCAGCGCACCGCAAATGACCGCCAATTCGCCGGTTCCTGGGATGTGATGGATTTGCAGATACGCCGCGAACTTGGCGTTGCCGCTCAAATACGCAATGACGCCGAACGTCGCCGCCGCGATCATCACCGGCACAATGGCCAGACCGTCCAACCCATCGGTCAGGTTCACGGCATTGCCAGCGCCTGCAATTACAAACACGGCGAGCAGCACAAAGAACGGGCCGAGATCGAGCACGAGATCCTTGAAGAACGGAAACGTCAGCACAGAATTTAAGCCTGTCGGACCGAGTTTCATGATCGCGTAACCGGCGAGGGCCGCCACCAGGACTTCAAGCCCCATCCGCGACCGGCCGGAAAAGCCATCACTCGAACGCTTGGTCACTTTCAAATAGTCGTCGTAGTAGCCGATCGCGCCGTAGCACAGCGTTACGGCGAGAACGATCCACGTGTAGCCGTTCGAGAGCTGCCCCCAAAGCAGTGTCGAAACTGTTACACCGGCAAGGATCATCAGACCGCCCATCGTCGGCGTGCCGCGCTTCAATTGATGCGATTGCGGTCCGTCCTCGCGGATCGGCTGGCCCTTGCCTTGCTTGACGCGCAGCAGATCAATGATCGCTGGGCCGAACATCATCACGAACAGCAGCGCCGTGAAGATCGCGCCGCCGGTGCGAAACGTGATGTAGCGAAATACGTTCAGCGCGCTGATCTGATCGCTGAAGGCGGTGAGTTCATAGAGCATGCTTGTGCCAGTCCCCCGATACCCGTCGCCAGCCGTTAGAGCGTCGCGACACGTCCTGCAAATCTAGTTTTCAAGGCATCGACCAAAGACCCAAGCCGCGTGCCATTCGACGCCTTCAGCATCACCACATCGCCGGGCCGCAGCGTATCCGTGAGCGGCGCCAGGAGAGCTGCCGCCGTCTCGGCATATCCCCCCTGGATTGGCTTGGATATGGCGTCATAAAGACCTTTCATCAGCGGTCCGCACGCAAACACAAGGTCCACCTCGGCCGCTTCGACGGCAACCTTCAGCCCCGCATGTAGGGCCGCAGCGTCGCGCCCAAGTTCGAGCATATCGCCCAGCACCGCGATCCGCCTCGCGAATGTGTTGCGCGGCACGTTGCCAAGCGTCGCCAAGGCGGCACGCATCGAGGCCGGGTTGGCATTGTAGCTTTCATCGATTAACAGCGCCGCACCGCCCGGCAGCGACAGCCGCGTGCGGACACCGCGACCGGCCGGCGGCGGCAACGACGCGAGCGCCTCGACGGCATCGGTCAAACGCGGCGTCGCAACGTGCAGCGCCGCGATCACGGCCAAGGCATTCTCGACGATATGGCGTCCCGGTATGGCGATGTCGAACACCACGCTGACATTCGACGTTGCAGCCTCCTGCCTAAAGCGTGCGATGCCGTGGCTGCCAGCGTCGCCAAGCTCAAGTTTGTCGGCAAAAACGTCGGCACCTTCGTCGATGCCAAATGTCGTAACGTCAGCGCCGCACTTCAGCGCGTGCGCAGCCAGCCGATCGGCAAACGCATTGTTTTGCTTGATGACCGCCGTGCCGCCCGGTTCCAAGCCGTCAAAGATCTCGGCCTTGGCATCAGCGATCTCTTCGACCGATTTAAAATTTTCCAGATGCACCGCTTCAACCGTGGTGACGATCGCCACGTGCGGGCGCACCATCTTGGTCAGCGGACGGATCTCATCTGAGTGGTTCATGCCGATTTCAAACACGGCGAACTGCGTTTCGGCCGGCATGCGCGCCAACGTCAGCGGCACGCCCCAATGATTATTGTAGGATTTTTCTGACGCGTGAACGGTGCCGATCCGGCTAAGACACGCGCGCAGCATTTCCTTTGTGCCGGTTTTGCCGACGCTGCCCGTCACCGCAAAAACCACAGCTTCGCCGCTCAGCCGCGCCCGCGCCGCCCGGCCAATGTCGGCCAGTGCGCGCAATGGATCGGCCGTGCGCAGCAATGCCCCATCGCCATCACGGCGCTGATAGGTTTCAGCGACAATCGCTGCCGCAGCGCCGGCCTGGAAGGCGCTCGTCACGAAGTCATGGCCGTCGCGCTGATCCTTCAAGGCAACGAACACATCGCCCGTTTGCAAAGACCGCGTATCGATCGAAAATCCGGAGATGATGTGATCGGGCGAGGCGTCCGCACGGCCGCCAGCCGCAGCGACGAGATCGCTCCACGTCCATAACGGCGCCACGTCGGGTGCAGTGTAGGGCTGGAGCGCTCGGATGATTTCTCCATGATCCGAAAACGGTATCACGCGATCGCCGACGATCTGCCCCGTCTCATGGCCTTTGCCCGCGACCAAAACCACGTCACCCGCACCCATCATCGCGATCGCCGTTCGAATAGCCTCCGCACGATCGCCGATTTCACGCGCGCCCGGCGCACCAGCCAATACCTCGCTGCGGATGACGGCTGCATCTTCGGAGCGCGGATTATCGTCTGTGATGATGGTCACGTCGGCTTTGCCGGCTGAGATGCGGCCCATCAGCGGCCGCTTGCCCTTGTCGCGATCGCCGCCGCAGCCGAACACCGAAATCAACTTGCCGGAGACGAACGGCCGGCACGCATCGAGCGCGGCGGCAAGCGCTTCGGGCTTGTGCGCGTAGTCGACAATGACGAGCCCGCCTTTCGCTTCGCCGGCGATTTCGAGCCGCCCCGGCACGCCTTTGAGATGCGCGAGGGCGTTCAAGACAGCATCGGTGTCTTCACCCGCTGCAATGGCGAGGCCCGCCGCAACCAGCGCGTTCTCTACCTGATAGGCGCCGACGAGTGGGAAATCGATCGTGTGCCAGCGCCCTTCGGCCTCGATGACAAGCACCTGCCGAAATCCATCTGGCGTGACGCCGACGAGGCGTAGATCGCGACCGTTCCGGCCAACCGTCATGACTTTCAAGCCGCGCACGCGCGCAACGTCTGCAACCCGCGCCGCCGCATCACCGTCGGCGTTGATCACCGCCGTTTGACCGGGTTGCAGCAGCTCGCTGAACAAGCGCAGCTTAGCTGAGAAGTAATCTTCGACCGTCGCGTGGTAGTCCAAGTGATCGCGGCCAAGATTGGTGAAAGCCGCTGCCGTCAACACGACGCCGTCGAGGCGATGCTGATCCAGGCCATGCGATGACGCTTCGAACGCCAGATGCGTCACGCCATCATCGGCGAGGTCTGCAAGCATGGCATGCAGCGAGACGGCATCGGGTGTTGTCAGCGACCCGTAAACCGCTCCATCAGGCTTGATGACGCCAATGGTTCCAACGGACGCCGCACGGCGGCCAAGGTACGCAAAAATCTGCCGCGCAAAGTCTGCAACCGACGTCTTGCCGCTGGTCCCGGTCACCGTCACCACGATGCTCGGTTGGCGTCCGGCAAGGCGAGCCGCCACCAGCGCCAGCACGCGGCGCGGATTGTCGACCTCGATCAGCGCCACGTCACTCGGCACCGAGACGTTTTTTTCGCGTCCAACGATGATGGTTTTGGACCCGCGCGCCACGGCATCAGGGATGAACGCTGCGCCATCGGCTTTCGCACCCGGCAAGCCGGCGAATATAATGCCCGGCCCCGCCGTCGCGCTCGCCGACGTAATTGCTGTCACTTCGAGCGACGCGAAGCCTTGAGGCGCGGCGATGTCGGACGGAAGCACGTCGCTCAGGCGCATGGTGTCTCGATAAGGAGTTCAGTTGGAACGATGCTACTCGCGCGGGTCGCACGCCGTTTTGATAGGAGGCGCTGCCGCGCGCGTCAACGCTACCTGCGGCGGCCCTTCACGGCACGCCTTTGGTCCTACTGTGTGGCCGCAATGAGAACTGGCGCCACGCCAAGTTGCGGCGCGATGCGGGTGATCAGGCGGGCCGTCACAGGCGCGGCATTGGTCGAGGCCGTGCGCTGACCGCCAGTTTCTGCCGTCCCATTGGGTTCAAACAGCAGCACGAACGTCATGTAGCGCGGCGCATCCATCGGGAACGCGGCCAAGAACGACGAAATCACCGATTTGGCTTTATAGCCGCCCGAGCCGGCAAGATCCGCCGTTCCGGTTTTTCCACCGACGCGATAGCCCACCACATCGGCGCGCTCGCCGGTCCCATCCTGATCGATCACGTTGGATCGAAACAGGCGCGCCATTTGCCGCGAGGTTTCCGCCGTGACGACCGCTTGGCGATCATGGGCTGCGCCGTCGGTGCGTAGAAATGTTGGCACAAGGCGCCCATGTCCATTGAACAGCGACGCCGATGCCGCCGCAAACTGCAAGGGTGCGACCGCGATGCCGTGGCCGTAGGACGTCGTGATCAATTCCGCCCGCTCCCAGGCGCGCGGCAACTGCGGTGCGCTAATGGCGCCTGTTTCGGTCTTCATCGAGCCTAGCAACCCGAGCTTGTCGAGAAAGCCCTTCATGCGTTGAGGCCCGGCTTGAAGCGCCAGCATTCCGGTTCCGACGTTGGACGAATGCGTAAAAATTTCAGCGACACTCAGCGGCCGGCCTGCGGAATGGAAATCGCTGATCGTGTAGCGGCCCGCCTGCAGCGGCGTGCGCACGTCATACATCGACGACGGCTTGGCGATGCCTTCGTCCAGCGCCATTGCGATGGTCAATGTCTTGAAAACCGAGCCAAGCTCAAACGTGCTTGCTGAAATCTTATCGAGGACTGCTGTGTCTGGCTGACCGCTCGGCCGGCCCGGGTCGACACGCGGGAACGAGGCGCTGGCGAGCACCTCGCCGGTTTTGATGTCGAGCACAAGCCCGGCTGCGCCGGTCGTGTGGAAGCGGCTGATGGCCGTATCGAGTTCATCTTCCAGCGCGTGTTGCACGCCGATATCGAGTGACAAGCGGACGGGCGCGCGCGTCGACAAACGCGCCGAGTGAACGGCATCGACGCCGACGTCGTCATCGATATACTTCTCGATGCCCGAGACGCCCTTGTTGTCGATGTTGACGGCGCCGAGCACGTGCCCGGCCAACATGCCGGCTGGATAAGCGCGGCGCAATTCGCCGCGAAACGCCAGACCGGGCAAGCCGAGATTGTGCACCCGCTGCGCCACCGCCGGCGAAAGCCCGCGGGCAATCCATACGAAACGGCGATTCTTATCCAACAGCTGATGGCGGAGATCCGCTTGGTTCAACTCCGGCAAAACCGTCGCCAGCTTTTCAACAACTTCATCGCGATCGAGCACCATTGCCGGATCAGCAAACAACGACGGTGCTTCAAGGTCGGTCGCCAGCAAACGTCCGTTGCGGTCGATGATATCGGGACGGCTGTAACTCGTCGCGATCGGCTCAGCCGCCGCCAGTGCCATGACCGGCCGCGGCGTCATTCCAAGCGACAGCAGTTGCGCGGCAACGCCGCCAAAGGCTGCGATCGCGCCGAGCAGCACGACCGTGTGCGCCACGCGCTGGCGGCTCAAGCGGCCGTTCGACGGCAGCGAGCGCGCTTCGCCGACAGCCACATCATCATGGCGCGTGAGTTGGGTCTCTGACGTCGCTGAACACATTTTACCGGCTCCGACTTGCCGCCAAGTCGGCTCTGATTTCAGCGCCGATCTCACCGGGCAACACGGCCAGCGAACTCGGCGCCGTAAACTGCTCCGGCTTCGGCGGAAGCAAGCCGAGATGCCGCGCCAATGGATCGATCCGCTCGGGCCGCGCCAAGTGACTGCGCTCGGCTTTCAAGACGGCGATGTCGTTGCGGGTTTTTTGCGCCGTGCGTTCTTTCGACTGAACTTCGGCTTCGAGGCGGCGTGTTTCATAGCTCAGGCCATACAGCATCAGCGCGCTGGTGATGGCAAAGCAGATGGCGGTCAGGTTCAAAAGGCGCATGGGCAATGCTCTCCTTTACGCGACGTGGACTTTGGCTCGCCGCGCTTTAACTCAACGCGCACTCACCTCCCGCTGAAGGTCAGCGCGTGTTCAGCTTCGGCTGCGGCACCTCGATCGTCTCGAGATTGAGCGGCCACGAGGCGGCATCGGTACGGATCGAGGACCTCAACCGTGCCGACCGGGCACGCGGATTCAGATCCAATTCACCTTTAGAAGGTGTTAACGGCCGGGAGTTAACAATTCGGAAACTTGGCGATAAGGATTTTATCGATTGCTCGGGCATGTGGCGCGAGCCGCGCTGTTCCTTGCCGCTGCGTTCGCTCAAAAACCGTTTTACAATGCGGTCTTCGAGGCTGTGGAAGGTAACGACCACGAGGCGTCCGCCGGGCTTCAGAATATTTTCAGCTGCCGACAGTGCCGCCGCCAGCTCGCCGAGCTCGTCGTTGACATAAATGCGCAGCGCTTGAAACGTGCGCGTGGCGGGATGGCGCCCATCCACCTTGCGGCCGTGAAATACGCGCAGCACGAGGTCTGCAAGTTCGAGCGTTCGCGTCAGCGGCTTTTCGGTTCTGGCCTTGACGATGGCGCGAGCGATGGCGCGTGATTTGCGCTCTTCGCCATAAGTAAAGATGACGTTAGCGATCGCTTCCTCGTCGGCGGAGTTTAGAAAGTCGGCTGCACTTTCGCCGTGCCCGGTATCGGCTGTCTCGCCCGTCAGCGGATCGGTGGTCGCCGACATCCGCATGTCGAGCGGCCCGTCGTGCATGAACGAAAATCCGCGCTCGGCCTGGTCGAGCTGCATCGATGACACGCCGATATCGAGCACGACGCCATCGACGAACGGTCCTTCGATCAACGGCGCATCGTGTGGTGTCTCTTCAATGCGCGCGATCTGCTCCATGTCGCCGAAGGCACGATTGATCACCCGCAGCCTGTTCGCAAACTCGGCGGACATCGCGGCCGCAGCCCGCACAGCAGTGACATCGCGATCGAAGGCGAGCACCCGGCAATCGGCTGCTTCGAGGATCGCGCGCGAATATCCGCCCGCGCCGAATGTTGCATCGATGATGAGATTGCCGGTTTTCGGCGCCAGGCTCTCGACAACTTCCGAAAGCAGCACGGGAATGTGCGGAGCGCGCTGACCTGGAGGTGCGCGCATAGCGGCCCCCCGGTCGCCGGTCCGCGTCATTCCCGTGCGCTCCCGTTACCGCCGCCGTCGCTGGCCTCAGCGTCGGCTATGCGGCTCCCCGCTGCGAAGAGTTTGCGCGTTGACTGCACTTTGTTACGGGCATCCTGGCGTCGCTGTTCGAAGCGCCCTGGCTCCCACATTTGAAACTTGTCGCCAAGCCCGACAAACGTGACTGCGGCGTCAAGGCCGGCGTGCGCGCGTAGCGCTTCAGGAATGACGATGCGCCCGTCGCCGTCGATCGTGAGGATCTGGACGTCGCCGTAAAGCGCGACAGAGAGTTCATCGCGCTCGTCCGAATAGTCCGGCAGGCCGCTGAGAAGCCCATCGATCTTTTTTGCAAGTCTTTCGCCGCCTGCATCGAGGGCTGGAGCATCGAGCGAGGGGTAGCAGTAGACGCTGTTGAGCGCTCCGGCCGCATACCCGTCGCGCTCGAGAACGGCGCGAAACGGAGCTGGAACGGAAACCCGGCCTTTGCCGTCGATCTTGTTGGTGAATGTCGAGACAAAGCGATCCATCCTTTTGCAGCGAAACGCCTCTTTTTACTGGGCCCCAGCGACTCTCGTTCCG
>FSSH01000317.1_pt1 | contig 51962 bp, 47 predicted proteins | sample 1166101 | NCBI WGS metagenome assembly FSSH01 (sample SAMEA32972668, study PRJEB13176) | freshwater metagenome | biome: Drinking water system; feature: Biomass in drinking water that filtered by 0.45 um membrane; material: drinking water | place: USA | collected 2012-12-20 | depth 0 m | reverse complement strand
GGCTTTGCCGGGCGCTTGCCGGACGGCGTGTTCGTGCGCTCGATTTCGGCTGGGACGCTGGAACAAATCACCTTCAGGCTTGGGCTGCTGCACGCGCTGCGCGAAAGCGGTGTGCGGGTGTGGAATGATGCGCGCGCCATCGAACGCTGTGTCGACAAATCGCAAACCACTTTCTTGCTGCATCGCCATGGCGTACCGACACCGCGGACACGGGTCTGCGAAACCAGCGGACACGCGCTCGACTACACAGAGGGATTGGATCGAACACTGTTGATAAAGCCGCTGTTCGGCAGTCAAGGCAAAGGCATTCAGCGCATCACAGGACAAGCGGAGTTGCCTACACCGGACGCGGTCGATCACATTTATTACATGCAGGACTTCGTCTCGCCGACCGATGATGTGTTCGAAGACTGGCGCGTTCTGGCCACCCGGCAGCGGATCGTCGCCGCCATGACGCGGCGGGGCAAACATTGGGTGACGAACATTCATCAAGGTGGGAAAGCGCGGGCCTACGCCTTAACCGCCGACATGATCGACATTTCCATGGCGGCGATGCGAGCAGTTGATGCCGACTATGCCGGCATCGATTTGATCCGCACGCAGCGCGGCGATTTGCAGGTGCTCGAAGTCAATTCGAATCCGGCATGGCGCGGATTGCAAGCGGTGGCCGACATCAATATCGCCGAAGCGATTGCGGCTGATTTTCTAACGACCGTCCTCGCACATCGCGCTGAGAGGGCTTTGGTGTGATGCACACGCCGCTGTCGCAAGCTGACATCGAGGCTTTCTTTGTGGCTGCGTGCGACGCCGAATTGGGCGCGCTCAAGCCCGGCAATGTGCATCGGTTTTCGCCCGGGCACGGTATGGACGTGTCATTTTTTGAACGCGCCGCCAGCGCGGCTGGCCCGCACATCGCGGATGCGAACTTGACGATCGGCCAGCGGATTTGGAAGGCGACAGAGGCGAGTGTGGCGGCAACCGGCGTCAACACCAATCTCGGCATCGTTTTGCTTGCGGCGCCGCTGGCCAAAGCCGCCGCTGAAACCAATGTCGGCACCGGATTGCGGCGCCGCCTTGCGGTCATCTTGTCGCAGCTCAGCATCGCCGATGCACACGATGCTTTCGCGGCGATACGCCTCGCCAATCCGGCAGGGCTCGGCCACGTCGATCGAGGCGATATCCGGCAGCAGCCGGGACCGGAAATGACGCTCATCCAAGCGATGCACATCGCTGCTGATCGCGATCGGATCGCGCGCGCCTATGTCACTGCCTATGAGGATGTTTTCGACTTTGCGCTGCCGCGCTATACTCAAGCGCTCGCGGCGGCCTCAAGCCCCGATCTGGCAATCACGACGTTGCACATGACGCTATTGGCGGAATATCCCGATAGCCATATCGCGCGCAAATTCGGACTTGAAAAGGCTCATGACGTTTGCGACCAAGCGCGCGCACTGTCGCGTCTATGGGCGCCAGTCGCGGTGCCCAAATCCCGCCTTGGGCTGCTCAATTTCGATGCCGATTTGAAATCCCGGGCGCTCAACCCTGGCACAACAGCTGACCTCGTTGTCGCAACCCTCTTCGCGAGCCTGATTTCGGGGCGGAAACAACCGTGAACACGGCGCGGTAAACCTACTTAAGTACTTGTCGGATGCAGCAAGCTAGGGCTAATACAGCGCGTGCCCGTCACGGGCACAGACGTATCCAATCGAACGGCGCCCCGCTGCATTCGTGACGCGGCCGCCGAGCCTGGATATCCATCGCAAGGGCTATACAGCGAAGTCCCGACATATGACGGGGGAGCGTTGGTGCTCGTATTGTTTTATTCGTGGGAGGAACCCCCCTAATGGCCAAAATCAACAAAGTCATGGTCGGCGAGTCGCTCGTCGGTGACGGCAACGAAGTTGCTCATATCGACCTCATCATCGGACCGCGCGGTTCGGCTGCCGAAACGGCATTCTGCAACTCGCTGACGAACAACAAGGACGGCTTCACGTCGCTCCTCGCCGTCATCGCCCCGAACCTGGCCTGCAAGCCGAACACGATCCTCTACAACAAGGTCACGATCAAGGACGCCCGTCAGGCTGTCCAGATGTTCGGACCGGCTCAGTACGGCGTCGCGAAGGCCGTTCAGGACTCGGTTGCTGAAGGCGTTATCCCGGCTGCTGAAGCCGACGACCTCTATGTCTGCGTTGGCGTGTTCATTCACTGGGAAGCGGCCGACGACGCCAAGATCCAGGATTACAACTACCGCGCAACGAAAGAAGCCCTGGCTCGCGCCATCGCCGGCAAGCCGACGGCTGCCGAAGCGACCGCACAGCGCAACTCGGCTTCGCATCCATTCGCTGCCAAGACTTGAAGCGGACACCGTCCACAGCAGGACGATAAAAAACAAGAAACCGCCCCTCCTATGAAGGGGGGTCTGCTGCAGCGATTGGGAAGACTGCTTTCTGGACGTTACAGCGGTTGACGGACAACACGTCGATTATGCGGCCGAGGCCGCAGAGTCACTTGTCGAGCGTTGACCGGCCTTAAATTGACGTGACGACGACCACACGACCTATCGGCCGGCGATCTCTTTGAGGTCTCCGGCCGAAATTTTTTCGCCATGCAGTGCCGAGGCGATGAGCGCGCCATGCGCTCCAGCGTGGCGAACCGCCGCCAGATCGGCGACATCGCGAATGCCGCCGGCGGCATAAACTTTGCGGCCATGCGCACGCGATACGACATCGCGCAGGCGGTCGATGTCAGGGCCTTGATCGCTGCCGACGCGCGCCAGCGTCATGACGATGAGCCGATCGGGCCAGCGGGCCTCATCACGCAAAAGAGCGCTTGGACCCATGAATTCGTCGCCGCGAAAATCGAGCGACAAGACGGTGCGTTGCGGCGATTCTGCGAGAATGTCATTGGCGGTAGCAAGCGTTTCGAGGCTTTCGCTGCCAACAACGAGCGTAGCGATCGGCGCCGCCAAGAGCGCACGCGCAGCACCACGCGACGCCGTTCCGGCATCGATCCAGATTTCAGCGCCGCCGAGCACGCGGCTCAATGACGGCACGAGGTGCACGTTACGTCCCCGCCCTTCGATCCCGTCGAGATCGGCAACGTAGAACTTTCGAAACGGATAGATCTGCCGAAGACCCTGCGCGACGGCGGCGGGATCGCTGCTTTTGGCGTGCGGTGTGACCAGCGGCTGATAGGCTGCGCGATGGCCTTGCCTAGCGCGCACAACCGTTCCGCGCGCCACATCGATCACCGGAATGACGTCCATCGGCTTGCCTCCTCGCCTGCGAGGTGTATCACGGGGTGGATTTTGATTGGAGTTCTGAAACGTGGCGCGCATCGCGGGATACGACGTCGGCGGCGCGCACTTAAAAGTGGCGATCGTTGACGATGGTCGCGTCACCGCTGCCCGGCAAATCGCCTGTCCGTTGTGGCTTGGTCTCGATCGGCTCGATGCGGCACTGGCGCAAGCAACGGCTTTGACCGCTGGCGCCGAGCATCACGCGGTTACGATGACCGGAGAGTTGACCGAGATATTCGAGAGCCGTCAGGCAGGAGTCACGGCGCTGGTTTCGCATCTGCAATCGCGGTTGACGCCGGATGTAATGGTTTTCAGGGGGCTAAAAGGGTTCGGGACAGCCGATGACGCGCGCTGCAATTGGTCTGAGGTTGCATCAGCTAACTTCCTCGCGACGGCGCTCTTAACATCGACTTTGCAGCCGCAATCCCTGCTCATCGACTTTGGTTCGACGACGACGGACATTATCGTGTGTGATCGGCCGATGGGGTTGACGGACGCCGACAGACTGCGAACCGGCGAACTTGTTTATACCGGCTGTACACGAACCCTCGTGCCGACCGTCACGACCCGCGCGCCGTTCGACGGTCACTGGCAGGCTTTGGCGCGCGATGGCTTTGCGACGATGGCCGACGTGCGACGCATCCTCGGGCAGCTCGCGGACGGCGAGGACACGCATGCCACGACCGACGGTCGCGGCACGTCGATCGCTGAAAGCCTCAACAGGTTCGCGCGCGGATTTGGCCGCGATGGAGATTTACGCCAGATCGATCAGTGGCGCATCGCGGCGGCGTATGTTGCCGACTGTCAATTGCAGTCAATTCACGATGGCGTTTTGCAGGTCATGTCAGCGTCGGGCGCGCGCGTAACTCACATCGTTGCGGCGGGCGTCGGGGTCAAGGCCGTTGAAGGCATGGCACGGCGGCTGCATTTGCCGTCAACGACGTTTTCGGATGCAGTCTCCTGCGATGATCAATTGCTTGCCGACGACATCACGACGTGTGCGCCGGCCGTTGCGGTTGCGCTGCTTGCCGAACGAAAGATCACACGCGATCTATCGCCGTGATGCAGAGTCAGCTCTAAACCTGCTCCACGGCGCTCGCGAGCAACACTTCCAGCCGGTGCGTCTTGAAGCCGGCGCCTGCCTTGAGCGCTTGATACTGCCGGCGCGCCGCGTCGCGATTGACGTCGTCGGAGCGAATGGCAACGAGAAGGATGTTCTTCGCGGTGTGCTCGGTCGAGACAAACTCGATGATCTTGACCTTATAACCGGAGGCTTCAAGCAGAAGGGCGCGAGCGGCATCGGTGATCAAATCGGCTTGGCGCTGCTTGAGTAGTCCGAACTTCACGAGCCCACGCAAAGCGTCATCGGGGGCTGCGAGCTGCGGCGCCAGTTCATGCTGACAGCACGGTGCCGCGATGATGACGGCGGCGTTGCCAGCGATGCCGCGATAAATTGCTTCATCGGTGGCCGTATCACAAGCATGCAGCGCGACCAGAAGATCGACCGGCGATGGTGGTGCTTGACCAGCCGCTGCCGCCTCGAACTTCAAACCCGAAAACTGCACGCGGCGCCCTAGATCGGAACACAGCTTGACCATATCCTCGCGCACATCGATGCCTGTCATCGTGGACGGCTTGCCGAGGCGTGACGTCAAAAAATCATACAGGGCGAATGTCAGATAGCCTTTGCCCGAGCCGATATCGACGACGGACAACTCATTTGCATTATGGATCGGCGACGCGCGGATCACATCGTCGACGATCTCGATGAAGTGCGAGATCTGCTTGAACTTGGCGTACATCGACGGCTTGACGCGACCATCCTCCAGCGTCACGCCGAGATGAAACAAATACGGCCGCGTCGGCTCAACGGCATGGTCTTTCTTGCGGTTGTGCGAAGGCGTTTCGGCGATAGTGAGCGTCGGCTTGCTGGTCATGAGGCGCGGCTCACCGCGCCTGTTGAAAATCAGGGTCACGTCTTGATGCGTGGTGAAAAGCGTCGCGCTGAGAAATGGATCGCCGATCAATTTTCCGATCTCTGCGATCCCTTCGTCGGTCGACCTGATCTCGGTGACATCCTTGCGCGCGTAACTGGTGACGAAACGAAGCTGCGGCATGTTTTTGACGACAACCGGCACGACGACGCACTTGCGCACGTCGCTCTTTCCATCAGCCTTGCCGAGGGTCAGCTTGATGAATGACTGGTCAGCGATGCTGCCGCGCATCGCCTGCAAGAATTTATCCGTCTCGGATTTTTCGGTCGTCACGATGGTGTATTCCGCGGCGTAGATGGCAGGGTCGTTCGCCATGCGGCGATTTTTTCCATCAGCCAACCCCACGCTTCTTGTTCGCGATGGCCTGCCGTCTTTGAAATGGCAATCTCAAGATACTTCAGTTCAGCCTCGACTTTTTCGGGTGACAGCATGGGCAGGCGCGTGGTCAAGACGGCGAGTTCGAGGACGGCCGCTTGGGCTCTGTTGAAGCCTTCCCAAGATTCATGGCTTTCGCGGTGGACGATTTCGCAAACGAAACGTGGGCGCAGCTCGTCTTCAATGACGCGCATGACGCGCAGTTCCCAATGTGCAACGCACGATGCGAGGCGACCACCTTTGATCGTCGTGGCATCTGTCAGCGGCCAAACTTTGCGGCCCGTCACGCAGCCAGCGAAGACGCGAACATCGTCGGTATGGCTGGCACAGGCGACCGGATTGTCGCGAAGATTATCGAGTGTCTTGGACGGCTTGAAGGGCGCGATGATCCAATGCGGGCCATCGGCGATCAGGCCGAGGGGCGCGATATGCGCGACGCCGTCGGCGGCTGCGGTGGTGACGATGGTTTCGACGATGCGCGGCATCAGCTGGCATCCTCAGCGGATGTTTTGGGCTTTTTGGCTTGCAATGTCGTGCCTTCCGGCGCGTGCCGGGTCAGGTCTTCGCTCTTGAGATCGGCCGCAATGCCCCAGCGCAATGGGTTGTCTTGAGCATACCGCTTGCCAAGCTGGTGGGCGATTTCGGCTTTGGCCAGCTCGTAGCCAAGATAGAACGCATGCGCGCCATCCGCCTCGACCTTCAGTTTTGCAAACAGATCAAACGGGTCTCTGGCAACGTGATGACCCTGGCGACTATAGATGTGCAGTCCGTCGTCGCCGACCTGAATCCGAAAATTGTCGTCTCGCACTTCGGCGGCCCCGGCGGCGATTTCGGCATCCGATTGCGGAAATGGATTGAGGTCATGCAGCGATAGCAAGCCGGTCGCATACCCCTTCGGTAAGCTTTCGTCTTCGCGTGCGCGAAACATCATGCGACGGCCAGCGTCGTGCTCTTCGATCGTGCGGCGCGTGTGCGGTGACACCTGCACGATCAGAACGTTCTGAATGCGAAGCTCCGAGCAGATGCCAAGCAACATCGCCGTGACACCCTGACTGTCGGCATCGGTCAGCTCTGTCAGATTGCCGGTGCCCATGAGGATTTCGACATCGGGTCTTAGCCGGCGTAGCTCGGCGTAGCGTTCGATTGAAACCGTGAAGCCGAAATGAATGGGATCGAGGATCGGGTCAGCGATGTGCGGAATATTCTTTCGACGCGCGAGATCGATGGCCCGCACCAAGGATGCCAAATCACCATGCGGTTTTGGCACAAGGATCGGCACGCACGACGTGCCCTTCACGGCGTCGAGCGTGGTTTCATCGAGGCTGAGGACATAGTGGGCACCGGCTTTGGCGCCGCGTTCGAGTTCGCTGACATTGCCGCTATCGACGCTGACTTTGTGGCCGGCTGCAATCAGCGCAGTCACCATGTCTTCGAGATGGGTAAAGGGCGCTTCCGGCTGACACCCGATGTCGATCACATCAGCGCCCTTGGCCCGATGCGATGCCGCAATGGAGACGACTTGATCGACGCTGAGCAGCGGGGCTTCGATGATCTCGGCAAAAATTCTGAGATCATGCTTGGAAAAATCAGGCGGCTTGCCGCCTTTTCCTAAAAACTGCGGCAGATCGACAAGCTCGTCGGGACCGCGTTCGAACGGCACGCCATAGTGCGCGCCAAGGCTCGCCAGATCCATGCGTGAGCGACCTGGAACGATGACGCGCGTCGCATCGAGCGGTGCCTTCAAGCGATTGCGAACGATGCCCTCGGTCATCAACGCCGCGACCTTGATGCCGATATTGGCGATCGTCCACGAGCCGGCTTCCAGGCCGACCTGCGCGACGGTCGTCTTCAACCGGTTTTCAGCCAGCCGCCCGGTCAGGAAGAGGAGCTTATCTTTTGCGTCTTGAGCCATGTCAGCCGGGCGGCGACCGCCGCGTTTAAATCCGCAACGCTTTCGACAACGGTCGTATCGTCGAATGTCTTGAGCTTCTCGGTGTTATCCAGATCGATCCGGCGCGGATAAACCTTGACCATTCCTTTGGGCGCTTCGGTGTCCATTTCAGGCGCCGTATCGCATGCAAAAACAATCGTTGGGACGCGGCATTTTCCGGCCTGCGCGAAAACATTGGTGGCCAGGTTGTCGGAAATTCCGGCAACGCATTTCGCCACCGTATTGGACGTTGCCGGCGCGACGATGAGCGTATGATAGACGCCGTAGTAGAACGCTCCGACCGGCGCGGCGCTTGCCGTCGTATCCTTGAAGATGCGCACATCGGCTGCCAATTCGAGATCCTGCTTGTACATGCGGATGACTTCGGCCGCTGCCTTGGAGACGAACACATCCAGGTTCGGCAGCGTGCGCATGATTTCGAGACTTTCCTTGAAGAAATGTCCCGACCCGGTCAGCGCCCAGCCGAAGCGGGGTCGAGCGACGCCTTTGAGGTCTGCTTCATAATCCATGAGGGGCGCGATACCATGGGGGGCAAGCCCCGTCGATGGCCAATGTTTGGTGCGCTTAACTTTACCCGCTGCAGGTCGAGGGCTTCGTCAAAAACGCTTCGAATTGCACCATGCCGGACGGCCCTATCACGTGCCAGTCGAGGCGGCTGCGCTCGACAACGCCGGCGAACGCGCGATCGATAACTCCAGCCGCGCTGAGGTGGTCGGCGGTAGCGCCTGCCATGACATCGACCGATTTCAAAAGCACGACAGGAGCATGGCCAAGCAGCTCGGCAAGGCGCGCTGCAATGGCGTCGGAGGTCGTGTCCCAGCTTGGCTGCAAACTTGTATCGCCGTCCAATGTCGGAAGTGGAACCCAGACCGGCGTTCGTCCCGCTGCAATCTGCGGGGCGATGTCGGCAACGCGATCGATCACGATTAGCTGCGGCTCAAGGCTGGTGAAGGTCTCGGCCATCCGGTGCATCGAGAGCATTGCCAAGCGATGCGCAGTCTGGTCGTCAAAGCCGGTTTGCCGTTGCTGCTCTCGGACTTTGTCGGCAAACGGTCCGCCACCCGGCACGATGACGATGGGACGCAACGCGCGGGCGAGCATGGTGAGCGTTGCGGCCAAGCGTCCGCTCTCGAAAAGGCTGCCGCCGACCTTGATGACTAGTGGCGGCGTGACGGGTGCACGCGATGCGCCGAGCCTAGCCACGGCCGAATTCGCGGGCAGCCGCCTTCGTGGCGGGCCGGATGATTTCGACACCGCGCAACGGGCCGCGCTCAAGTTTTTCAAGCTGCACGCGCACAGCCGTGATGCGCGTGTCGGCAAGGCACCCGCTCGCGATCCGCTCGGCGAATGTTTCGACGAGATTGATGTGTCCACCGCGCGCCAAAGCAACAATGCTGTCGATGATGTCGGCGTAGGACGGCACTTCGATCATCTCATCGTCGAGGCTGAAGATGTCGGACGCAAGCCGGGCTTCGACGCTGAAGCGAACTTTCTGTGTTACGCCCTGCTCTTCGGCGTAAACGCCCACATTGCAATCGACGATAAAGTCGCGAACGAAAATTGTGTCGCCGATTTGCCGTGCTTTGGCGATGGCCTTGCGCGCCTTCGCGGTGTCCACTTTCTTGGCTTCAGCGGGTGGTTTCTTTGTCTTAGCTGTCATCGAAGTCCGTTATCCAACTGGGGCTGCGAGTGTCCGTGTGGCAAGCCGTATATCATTGCGAACAGCAGCCGTTCGTGCGGCATCGAGAACGCTCGTGCGCCCATCGCGGCACAAGGCGCCACGGAAACCTAGAATATCGGGGCGAAGCGGGATCAGCGTCGCAATATCTCGCCGCTGCAGCGATCCCGCCAAACCGGCGATCAAACCACTATCGCGGGATAGGCCGAGAAACTCGTCGAGAAATGCTATCGAGGCAACCTTGGTTAGCGGCCCAGCCGCCTTATCGGCCGTGTCGAGCATGACACCGTAGAAGCCGGCGCCGGCAAGCGCCGGGATGACAGTTAAGTCAGGCTGGCGGTCGGCCATCAACACGGCGACGAGGCGCGCCTGCGCGAGGCGGGCGTGGCCCAAGTCGGCGATGGCGTGATGCGGGTCGCCGCCGCCGAAGAAGCCGACTTTGACAATATTGACGCCCGTTGCCGCGATGGCTTCGGCGGCGGCCACCATCGCGGGTGGCTCAGTTGGCAGATCGCCAATCGTGGCGCTGACCGGCTTTGCTCCAGCCACCACAGCGACAATGCCCGCGATCGTTTCTGGCGGAAGCGCACCGAGAGCGCCGGCCTTTGGATCCTTGCAATCGATAAAGTCGGCGCCAGCGTCGAGCGCTATACGAGCCTCTGTCACGCAGGTGACGCTCGCCAGAAACGCCGGCACTGGAAGTCGTGCGCTCTGCTGCCTATCGGCGCTATGTAAAGGAAGCATGGAAGGATCCGCTCAATGCGATCGACGATGCAGCGCTACGCCGCTTGAAAAATCCGCGCCTGTTCGGCAGCAACGGCGCTTTTGTCCGTTCTCTCTGCCGGGGACAGCTCGACGCGCACGTCCTGGATCACACTCGCCTGCCCCGGCGCCAAGCGCAAGATGCGGGTGCCGAGTTGCACTGCCTCCGCCCGATCGTGAGTGACGAAAATGACTGTCGTGGGATGCCGCCGCCATAGGTCCATGAGCAATTGCCGCAAGCTATGAGCCGTTGGATCGTCGAGCGAAACAAAAGGCTCGTCCATCAGCAAAATTGCGGGTTCAAGGATAAATCCCCGCGCTAACGCGACGCGCCGCTGCATGCCGAGCGACAGCCGTTCCGGATAGGCATTCGCCGACGGCGATAGGCCAACGCGGTCTAGCATCTCGGCAATTTTTCCGTGGCGCGGATCTCCATCGGGCAGCGCCAGCGCGATGTTTTCTTCGACCGTTCGCCACGGCAACAGGCGCGGCGACTGAAAAATGTACGTCAGACGATCTCGGCCGGGACCAAGATCGATGTCTCCTTCAAAATCGCGATCGAGGCCCGCGATGATATTCAAGAGCGTTGATTTCCCGCACCCGGAGGGTCCGGTCATAACGAGAAACGAGCGTGGCTCGACTTCAAAAGCGACATCGCGGAGAACCACTTGCTCGTCGCGCGCGCCGACCGCTGGAAAAATCTTTCGCGCGACACGGATGCGAATGTTGGCATCAGTGGAAGCGGAAACGCCACTGGTTTGCACTAGCGCCGCCATGCGTTCACCCGGGCTTGCAGTGGCTGCAGGATCGTAAATTCAATGATCTGCACAATGATGATAAAGCCCAGCGCGTAGGCCAAAATGGTCGTGACATCGAACTCCTGAAACGCAATGTTCAAGCGATAGCCGACGCCGCTCGACCGGCCGAACGCTTCAACGACGAGCACGATCTTCCATACGAGTGCCAAGCCGGATCGCGCCGATCCGGCAAAAAACGGCGCCAGTTGCGGCAGCGTGACATGGCGCAGCGTCTTCCACCGGCCAAACTTGTAGACCATCGCCATCTCAGCGAGATCACGCGAAATGCTCCGTGCGCCTTCGCGCATATTGACCGCGACATTGGGAATTTTATTGAGCGCGACGGCAGTGATGGCGGCGGCTTCACTCAGCCCGAACCAGATATAGCACAGCGTGATCGTGACCAGCGCGGGCAGATTCAAAAACAGAATGAGCCAGGTATCGAAGAACCGATCGGCGCCTCGAAACGTTCCAAGCGCCAAGCCAATGGCCGACCCGATGAACATCGACACGACAAACGCCACGGCGACGCGCGCCAGCGTCGCGCCAATGTGATGCCAAAGATCGCCGCTGGCCGCCTCGCGCAAAAGCACGTCAAAAACCGCGACAGGCGTCGGCAGATATTTGTTTTGCAAGATAACAGCCGCGACATGCCACAGCGCCACGAACGCCAACAGCGAGCCAAGCGTCCAGCCCAGCCGCGCCAGCGTTTTTGACCACCTAAGAGATGCGCTAGACACGCGCGGGATAGAAGAGGTTTGCGTCAAAACGGGTGCCATCGCCTACGAGTTCCGCGTCGCCGAGTTCGATCAGAAGGTTGGTGAGCTTTTCGGCCGACGCCGTGTCGGACACGGTCCAACCGGGCGTAATGCCGGCGCGGAAAAAGCCTTTGATGGATTGCAGTTCCGCGTCCGTCGCGGGCTTGATCAGCGGCCGAAGCCGCTCCCACGCCGCATCGGATTTAGCAAGAACAGCATTGGCATCGGCGACAGCGGCAAGCAGCTTATCGACCGCGACGGCATTGTCAGTGACGGCTTTTTCCGACCAGATAAAGCCAACCAGTGCCGGCGCGGGGCTGACACCCAACGCCGACATGACGTCCGACATGCTGAGAACTTGCCGGGCGCCGCCTCCGGCAAGGCGAGCAGCGTAGGTCCAGAAATTCAACACCGCGTCTAGCCGGCCGTTGCGGAATTCTTCGGTCACCAGGGGTGCTGCACCGAACACCGGTTCAGCAATCTTTGAGATGTCCTCGCCCAGCACTTTGCGCGAATAGGCCCGGAGCAAAATCCAGCTCTTGTCGATGCCGGTTCCGGCAACGCCGATTTTTTTGCCCCTGAGATCGGCGAGCGTTCTGACTGGGCTGTCCGTGGGCACCATGAGACTGCCGAGCGTTGCCGAGTATGGCGCAAATTTGAGGTCGAGTCCCTTGGAACGCTGGCGCATGGCCCAGGTCCAGTCACTGACGATGACGTCGGATTCGCCACCCAGGAGAGCAATCGGTGCGGCCGCATTGGTCGCAACCTCGACGACTTTCAGCTCAAATCCGTGCTTGGCTTCAAGCCCCTCGGCGCGAATTGTATCGATCAGCCAGCTGACGGAGCCGAATTTTACCGAACTCAGGCGAATGGGGGATGCAGCACCCGCAGCGCGCGGCCAAGTTACGGCCGCCGCGGCCAGCACTGACGTGGCCAACAGGGTGCGCCGGTTCATCGTCATCATTACTTTGTGGCCTCGACGTTGAAGCGATTGCGCCACAACCAACGGATGCCATGCAGCCAAAGTTCGTCGGTGTTGCCTCTGATTTCGGCCGACATGGCTTTCACCAGCTTGCCGCTTTCGGCCTCGCGCGCGAACAACTGCAAGCTGATCAATGCGTCCGACAATTTATCGACGTAGCCGGTGACGGCAAGGTCGGCGCCTGCTTGTTTCGCAATCGGAACTTCACAGGCGTCGCACTTGTTGAAAGGAGACGCGGCTTCGACCTCCTTGGCGAGCGGTTCGAGGCTTACGACGGCGAACTTGCCATCTTTCTCCATCAACGTTTTGAGTTCGGTGGCAACGAGCTTCATGCGCCGCAAATCTTCATCTTTCGGCTTGGCAAAAGGGTCGCCCTCGATTTCAATGTCGCGAATATCAAATGGAAAAATTGCGATCTTTTGTACCGCAGCAGACGGGGCCGCGATCGCAGATGACTGCAATAAGCCCGTCGCGAGCAGCGCGGCGACAATAAGACAATTGATGCGAAGGACATCGTAAACGGTTGACATTCTTAATCCTTTTATGCGGCCCGGCGGACGGCTGGGCAGCCCCAACCGGCATTATACAAGCTCAATGAGGGTACGTGCGCCATCACCCGATAGTTTTGCAAGATGAGACACGCCCGGCGCGGACAGTGTGCCGGTCACAAAAGCGCGAGTGGATTTGCACTGACTTGACATCCGCATGCCAGGCACCCTTTTACAGTAACAGAGTAACACTTCCAACGAACGGCCCCTGGAAGGTCGCGTGGCAGCTCGGGAGGCTATTTGGTGACGGTTTGGACATTTGCGACGCCGTTGGCGGCCAGCATGTGGGTTGGCGCAAGAGCAGCCGCCCTGGTGATCGCAGTTGCGATCGGCCTCACTCCGCTGTTGACGTCAGCGGTCGTTGCAGCGGACGAGGCGCCGGCTGTGGCGCCTCCGGCAACGCCAGTCTCTCCAGAGCAAAGCGATGGTGCGGCCGACCAAAAGCCGATCACTGCCATCTCGATTTTGTATTTGAAACAGTTGCGGGATGTGAACCCGCCTCTCTCGCTTTTGGATCAGGCACCCGACGATGAGGGTATCGCCGGGGCACGCCTCGCCGTCGCCGATAATAACACGACCGGCACGTTCCTGCGCCAGTCGTTCAAACTCGAAACCGCCGAAAGTGCCAACATCGACGATTTGATCAAAGCCGCGAATGATCACATCGCCGCCGGAACCGGCTTCATCATTTCAGACCTCGACAGTCCGGCGTTGATAAAACTGGTCGAGGCGCTCGCCGGCAAGCCGGCACTCATCTTGAATGTCGGCAATCCCGACGATGAGCTGCGTGAAGAAAAATGCCGAACCAACGTTATTCATCTGGCACCGACACGGACGATGCTGGCTGACGCGCTCGGCCAGTACCTCGTTTGGAAACAGTGGCGCAACTGGTTCATCGTTTCCGGCCCGACGGCACAAGACAAACTGCTCGCTGACGCCTACAAGCGCGCCGCCAAACGGTTTGGTGGCAAAATCGTCGAAGAACGTGAATTCAAATACGAGGTGGGCAGCCGTCGCGCGGATGGTGGATTTGAACAGATCCAGCAACAAATTCCGCAATTTACACAGAACGTCAAAGATCATGATGTCGTCATCGTCGCCGACGAAGGCCAACTGTTTGCCGACTACATGCCCTACCGGACCTGGACGCCGCGCCCCGTTGTGGGGTCTGCAGGCCTGACGCCGACGAGCTGGCATCCGGCACTCGAATTGTGGGGCGGAACGCAATTCCAAAATCGCTTCAAACGGATGGCCAAGCGGCTGATGCGGCCGCTCGACTACGATGCCTGGATTGCCATGCGTGTCGTTGGTGAAGCCGCAGCGCGCAAACAGACTGGCGATTTCAAGACGCTGAACGACTACATCCACTCGCCCGATTTCGAAGTTGCCGCGTTCAAAGGCGTCAAGACAACGCTTCGAGCCTGGAATGGGCAGTTGCGCCAGCCTTTGATCATCACCACACCAAAGCTTTTAGTGTCCATCTCGCCGCAACCCGGCTTTCTACATCAGTTCACAGAACTCGACACGCTCGGCATCGATAAACCCGAAACCAAGTGTCAGGCGTACACCAAACCATAATCTGCACGCCGGCCAGGAGCGACAAGCGCTCCGGTCGTGTCGATCGACCACACGTTGCAACTGGAGCGCACCATGTTTCGACTTCATCTTACCTCGGCCGCAGTCGCTACGGCCACGTTGGCCACACTGGCCGCACCTCCGGCAAGCGCCTACACGGCTTACGTGTCGAACGAGAAGGACAACACGATCACGGTCATCGATACCGTTAAGCTGGAAGTCATCAAGACCATCAAGGTCGGACAGCGGCCTCGCGGGATCGTGCTGTCGAAGGATGGCAAATGGATCATCGTCTGCACCAGCGACGACAACATCATCCAAGTCTATGACGCCAAGACCTATGAATTTGTGAAGACGCTGCCGTCCGGACCCGATCCCGAGCTGCTGATCCTGCACCCAAGCGGCAACCCGCTTTATGTCGCCAATGAAGACGACAATCTCGTCACGGTCGTCGATATCGAAAAAGATACGGTGCTGTCGGACGTTCCCGTCGGCGTCGAACCGGAAGGCATGGGCATGAGCCCGGACGGGCTCGTGCTGGTCAACACGTCCGAAACGACCAACATGGCGCATTTCATCAACACCAAAACACTCAAGACGTTCGATAACGTGCTGGTCGACAGTCGGCCGCGCGTCGCAATTTTTAATGCCGCAGGAACCCAGCTCTGGGTGTCCTCGGAAATCGGCGGCACGGTGACTGTGATGAACCCCGCTGATCGCAAGATCATCGGCAAGGTCACATTCGAAATTCAAGGTGTCGCGAAAGAAGCAATACAGCCCGTTGGCGTGCGCATCACCCAAGACGGCAAGAAAGCTTTCGTGGCACTTGGGCCGGCGAACCGGATTGCTATCGTCGACACGGCGACGTTGAAGGTCGAGAAATACATTCTCGTCGGCCAACGCGTTTGGCAGATCTATCTGACGCCCGATGACAAGCAGTTGTTCACCACGAATGGCGCGTCGAACGATGTCACCGTCATCGACGTCGCAAACCTGAAAGCGGTGAAATCAATCAAGACCGGCCGCTATCCCTGGGGGGTCGTCATCTCGAAAGAGTGATGCCCGGTACCCTTGATTGACGGAGCGCGTCTTGCGATGAGCGCGCGGAGGTCGACCGTCTGGTTATCGGGCGTGCGAGCGACGAGACGAATAGATGAATAGGGTTGTTGCAGTCGATGAGCGCAAGTGGATCATCCAGCACGACGGGATTGGCCGCCGACGCGGTACCGGCCTTGGTCGTTCGCGGCGTCAGCCATCATTTCGGCGACAAAAAAGTGCTCGACGATGTGTCTCTCAACGTGGCGCAAGGCGCGTTCGTGGTGCTGCTCGGGCTTAATGGGGCCGGCAAGTCGACATTGTTTTCGCTCATTACGCGGCTCTACGACAACGTTTCGGGTGAAATTGTCATTCGCGGCTTCGACGTCCGGCGAAAACCATCGCTGGCGCTTCAACGCCTTGGCGTTGTGTTCCAAAGCCGAACGCTCGATAGCGATCTGTCACTTCTGCAAAACCTCAAATACCACGCGGCTTTGCACGGCTTCAGTGGCGCAGAAGCGGCGACACGCGCCGAGCAGGCGTTGAGTGTCGTTGGTCTTGGCGACCGGGCCGCTGAACGGGTGCGGGCGCTGTCAGGTGGTCAGGCGCGGCGCGTTGAAATCGCGCGCTCGCTGATGCACCGTCCCGACTTGCTGCTGCTCGACGAAGCCACCGTCGGCCTGGACATCGGCTCTCGCGAGAGCGTCGTGAAGATCGTCCGCGGTTTGGTTGAGACGCGGCGCCTTGGCGTTCTTTGGGCGACGCATCTGATGGATGAAGTGAAATCCGGTGATGAGGTGGTCGTTTTGCATAAGGGCAAAGTGCTGTATGGCGGTAGCGTACCTGGGTTCCTCGCCAAGACCGGAAAAACGACCGTCAGCGAGGCATTCCGAGCCATGACCGGCACGCAAGGTCCTTTGGAAGAGGCCGCGTGATGAGGACGCAAGCCATCAGCGCCAACGAGGGCGTCAATGCTGCGGCTGCCGATATAGTAGTACGGCATGAAGCGTCACGGCGGCTTGGCCTGAGCGGCTATTTTGCTTGCTTCTACGGCATTGTCTGGCGTGAAGTGTTACGCTACGTGCATCAACGCGAGCGGTTCTTTTCAGCCCTCGTGCGACCGCTGATCTGGCTCTTTATTTTCGCCGCAGGGTTTCGTCAGACGCTCGGCGTGTCGATTATTCCGCCCTACGAAAGCTATGTCCTCTATGAAGAATTCATAGCTCCCGGCTTGATCGGCATGATCCTGCTGTTCAACGCCATGCAGTCATCTCTGTCGATGGTCTATGACCGCGAAACGGGCGCCATGCGAACGCTGCTGGTCAGCCCATTTCCGCGATCCTTTCTGCTGATTTCGAAGCTGCTTGGAGGCGTCTCCGTCGCGCTTCTGCAGGTTTTCGCATTCCTCGTCGTTGCCCTATTCTGGGAGATTCAGCCGCCAATCATTTCCGAGATTAAAGTTTTCACGATGTACGACCCGCCGATGTGGCTGGCGCCGATTGTCGGCAGCATCAAAGAACCCATCGTTCATTCACTGTTCGGCGTGCCGGAGTTTATGCGGAGCTATGCCGGCTATATCACCATTATCCCCGCCCTGCTGTTCGCGGGACTGATGCTCGGCTCGCTGGCGCTGTTTATGTCGTCAGTGATCAAGCAGCTCGAAAATTTCGCCGGCGTCATGAACTTCGTTATCTTTCCGATGTTTTTTGCGTCTTCGGCGCTCTATCCCCTATGGCGCATTCGCGAAGCTAGCCCTGTGCTCTACGAAGTCTGCCGCCTTAACCCATTTTCGTATGCCGTCGAATTGATCCGCTTTGGTTTCCATGGCCAAATCGACACCACGTCGCTGCTGGTCGTGTTAGGCTGCACAGCCGTATTTCTTTCAGCCGCTATCTTCGCTTATAACCCTTCGAAAGGGCTGATCGCGCGACGCGGCGGTCCTGGTGGAACAGCTTGAAACTTGGTGAAATCAATGTCCGTTCAGATCGCGAACACGTTCATGCCACGTCCCCGTCAATCCGTCTTTGGAGCGGCCCGGCACTGGCTTGCCATCGTGATTGGCGCCGGTTGTTTCGCCTCATCTGTCATCTTGCCCGCCAATGCAGCTGACCCGGCCACTCCGGATTGGCCGTGCATCTGGCGCAAAGTCATTGCGCTCGATGCTAGTACGATTTGGGATGGACCGGATATCACGGGTGGGGCCGACTGGATGAAGGATGATCGCGTGCGCGATCTGTCTAAATCCCTGATCATCCGCCGGTTCAAGATCGAAGAGGCCGAGGCGGCCATTAAGAAGTTTGCAGAAGCGCAAGCTGCCGATGTCCGCGACAAGAAGCTATTGGAATTGTTTGCCGGCGTTCTGTCTCGAACCAACGACGAGCGTAAGGTGGTTCTCGGCGGGATCGAACGCTTCCACAAACGACAGCTGGCCCGCGCCAAGGAGATCGAAAAGGAAGGCCTCGTCCAGCCGAGAGAGGGTCAATCGCTTCCAACCGATCCGACAGCTGCGACCGAAATCGACAAACTTTCCGATGAGGAAGAAAAGTATAAGTGGGAAATTCGCGTGTTCCAGGAGCGCCAGCAGAACATTCCCGTCGCGTGCGAAATTCCCCAGCTGATGGACGAGCGGGCTGGCGCGCTGGCACGCGCCATTCGCGCTGAAATGAAGAGCTGATATCAATGCGCGCCGAGAGACGATGGCATCGTTCATTCGCTGGTTGCCGCCGCGTCCAATCAGGCGATTTCGACTATTTTTCCGGTACGACGTCGGTCACGAGTTGACCGATCTCCTGCCACCCGTCGCTCCCATCCGGGTACCAATGAACATTCCGATAGCCATAGGACAGAGCCCTCTTGGCCGCGTTCCAGCTCATCCAGCAATCGCGTAGGCAAAAAAACACCAGCGGTTTAAAGGAATCGCCGCCGCTCAGAGTCGCCAGCTGGTGGCGGAAGAAACTGTCGACTTTCGCCGATAGCACGCCGTAGCCGACATTCGGCAACCACTTAGCATTTTCAATCGATTGATGTGTCGTCTCGCGCCAAAGCGTACCGGGCGGCAAATTTGCGGGCTTCGGCGCGTGCGGGTAAACGTCGATGAACACCGCGCTCCGAGCCGACCAGAGCGCATGGGCTTGGTCGCTCGATAGAACGGTTGCACCGCTCAACGTCGCTGGCACGGGCATGCGATAATCTGCCGTGCGATAGCTATCGGGCTCGACAACTGACGCGCGATCCTGACGAGGCGGTGGCGTGCGCAAATCGATAATGTCTGAAGCGACGCTTTGCGTCGGCTGAGCAAGCTGGCAGGCCGCCGCGACGAGCAGGCCCAACCTGGCGACACGGAGGTTGGCTGAAAATCTCACTTTGCGTCCAGAGTTAGCCCTAACGACGATCATAACTTCGCAGCAGCACTCACAGGCGCAAAACAAAGACGCAAAGAGCCAGCCATCATCGCCGGCTCTTTGTTCTTTCCGCGCTCGATCACGGCGTCGCAGCGGCCGGCGGCGCAGCGGGCGCGGCAGCCTCGGCCTTTGGGGGCGAGTCTGAAACGGAAGCCGACTTGCGTGGCTCGGTCACCAATTCCATCGACGTATCGTCTTCGACAAGCAGCGGCACACCGAAGTCTAGCAACACCTTGTCGATATCGGGCTGCCGCTTGGCAATCACTTCGTTCAAGCGACGTTTCCAGGCATCATCGCCATTGCGAACGCCCATGGTGATTCGGAATGCAATTTTGCCAGCACCGCTTTCCTTGAGTAACGGCACGACGACAAGTTTTTCGCCGCCCCGCGATGCCCAGTACGACGCGATCGGTCCCCAATGAACCGCAGCATCGATTTCTCCGGAGCGAATATCTTTCATCATTTCTTCGCCCGGCGACTCGTAACGGCGATCGACCATCATGCGATAGCCTTTCGTGTTGCCGATAAGGCCTGCCTTGGCGATATAGTTGCCACCCGGTGAGCCTTGCACGATGCCGAGCTTCTTGCCCTTCAGTCGCGGGTCAGCAAGTTCCGTCACGCCGTCGAGCCCGGTGCCCGCCTTGTAAATCAGCGCCGAGGTCGAACGGTAAATGGCGTTGGTGTTGAGCACCAGATCGTCACCTTGGCCCCAGCCGATGACGAGATCGCAACGCTTCGCAAACAGCGTCTGGCGAATGAATCCAGTCGCCTTGGGAAACCACGTGTAGGCCACGGGCAATTTCAATTCGTCGCCGATGATATCGGCAATCTTGTTTTCAAAGCCTTCTTTGGCCTCGTTGGAAAACGGCAGATCGGATGGATCGGCGCAGACGCGCAGCTGTTTGCGATTAACGAGATCGGCTTTCGGCGCGTCAGCAGCGACCGCCGCCGTTCCGGCGATGAGCGCGCCAAACGCGATGGCACATCCGATATGCTGGCAGATTGTTTTTCTCACGGCTTAGCCCTTACAGTTGCAACAGACACATCCCGACAGAATAACAGGGACAGCCGGTCAACGGCTGTCCCTGGAAAGTAGTTTCTTCGTGAACGTGCATCACCTGAGTGCGGTACCGCACGCGACGACAGATCTACTTAAGGGTTGCACTCGGCTGCCGCCTTTTTGGCGTACTGCGAAATGTCCTCACGACCATTCGGCCGGCCCGGCGGCATCTGATCCGTCGAGCGAGCCTTGATGTACGTGTAAATGTCGTCGAGATAGCACGTAATGTTTTTGTCTTCACCGAAGGCTGGCATCACATACGTCGTGCCGCCCCGCTCGGCCACGCGGCCGCCGACGACAACGCCATAAAAGGTTGCGTAGTCCATCGTCTTGAGCGAGTCCGCTAGCGACGGAGCGAACGTGCTGCCGAGGGCATTGGGACCGTGGCAAACATGGCAAGCGTCATGATACCGACGGAAACCCTGCCAGGTTGCCCAGTCGACCATGTAATCCTTGGTTACGACCGGAACTGGTTCGCCATCTTTGTTACGATAGCGGCCTTCCTTGAACTCGACACCATCGAGTGTTTTGGACAGATCGTTGACAGGGTTCGGTGCGATCACCTCAGCAGTGTCAGCTGCCGGGGCAGCAGCGGCAGGTGCGGGTGCGGGTGCGGGCGCAGTTGCAGGCGCTGCTTCAGCAACAACCTTCTGTTCAGGCGCAGCGACAGCCGTGACGTCAGCAGCAGGCGCTGGCGTCACCGAAGCGGCAGCCGTCGGCGCGGGCGCAGCCGCCGCGACAGGCTCGGGTGTTTTTACGTCCGCTGAAGCGACAGGAGCAGAAGCTTCCGCGGCCGGTGCGGGTGTTGCGGCGGGCTTGGCTTCGGCAACCACGGCCGGCGCAGCAGCTTCGGCAGCCGGTTTTTCAGCGGCGCTTGGAGCCGAAGTTGAAGCCTCAGGCGTCACTTCCGCGACGGCGGCGGGAGCGGCAGTCTTTGCATCGCTCGACGACTTGGGGTCCTCGGCCCAGCAGGCTGCGAGGCTCAGAGCGGAGCAAGACACTGCTACGACCGCCATTCTGATGCCAAACTTGTTCACGCGAATCCTCTCATCTGTTTTTCATCTGTTTTAATTTTTGTGTTGGTCGGCTTTTTTTTTTACGCAGCAGGCAAGGAGCCGGATCCGCGCTGCGCCCCCCAAAACGCTATTTACTCTTATGTAACATAACCGGAAGGCACGTGACCATAAGTCGTCGAACGCCTTTGTCAGACCGTGCGGCAGTCACCGAAATTCCAGCATGAGCCCGGCTTCCGACATTCAAGATCGGGTTCATCCTGAATTTGTGGTCGGATCTCGCGAGCTTCCCTGCAGTCAGATTACGAAGAAGCCGGCGCGGGTTTCCCCGCGCCGGCCCTTAAATGTCAGAGCCGCGGATTATGGCAGCGCGAACACTGTGAGCGAACCACCAAGGTTCGTGTACTGACGGAGGCCAGCGTAGCCACCAACAGCACCCAGACCATCGGTCGGGTTGGTCAAGCCAGCAGCAAGACCGATACCGGCCCAACCACCAACGCCCGAGAACACTGCAACGTACTGCTTACCACCATGTGAGTAAGTCATTGCGTTGCCGATGATGCCCGACGGCGTCTTGAACTTGTAGAGCTCCTTGCCATCCTTCTGGTCGACGGCCTTGAAGTAGCCTTCGAGCGTGCCGTAGAAAGCAACGCCACCAGCGGTGGTCAGAGCGCCTGACCAGACCGAGAACTGCTCAGGCTTCGACCAGACGATCTTGCCGGCTGAAGCGTCCCAAGCGATGAAGTTACCCATACCGCCATGGCTGTCCGGAGCCGGGTACATCGACAAGGTGGCGCCAACGTATGGCTGACCAGCTGTGTACGAAACCTTGAATGGTTCGTAGTCCATGCACACGTGGTTCGTCGGAACATAGAACAAGCCGGTCAACTTCGAGAACGAAGCTGGCTGCTGGTCCTTAGAACCGAGAGCTGCCGGGCAGATGCCCTTCGAGTTCACGTCTTGGCCGTTCAGGAACGTCGAGTACTTAGCGACGACCTGCGGGCGACCATATTGTGGGCTCTTAGGATCCATAACGACTTCTGTTGCCCAGTTGACCTTGGGGTCGTACTTCTGAGCGACGAGGAGTTCGCCGGTTGCACGATCGAGTGTGTAGGCAAAGCCGTTACGGTCGAAATGGACGCGCACTTTACGATCTGCACCGCCAACCTTGATATCAGCAAGGATCGGCTCGTTGATGCCATCGTAATCCCACTCGTCGAACGGTGTCATCTGGTAGGCCCACTTGGCAACACCAGTGTCAACGTCACGAGCGAAGTGCGTCATCGACCACTTCTGATCGATCTGCTTGCCGTCCGGTCCAGCGCGCTGAGCCGGGTTCCACGTCGACGGGTTACCCGTGCCGTAGTACATCAGGTTCAGAGCCGGATCGTAGGACATGTAGCCCCAAACCGAACCGCCACCGATCTTCCACTGATCGCCATTCCAGGTCTTCAGCGAAGAGTCCTTGCCGACCGGCTTGCCGAGCGACATGGTCTTTTCTGGGTCAACGAGGATATCTGAATCCGGGCCCATCGAGTAGGCGCGCCAGACTTTTTTACCCGAGTTGATGTCGTAAGCCGTCGTGAAGCAACGAACGCCGAATTCAGCGCCCGAAACACCGATGATGACCTTGTCCTTCGTCACAAGCGGTGCGCCCGTGCCGGTTTCGCCCTTCTTCGGATCAGCGTTCGTGACCTTCCAAAGTTCCTTGCCCGTCTTCGCATCGAGTGCGACGAGCGACGTGTCGGCCTGGTGAAGGAAGATCTTGCCTTCAGCGTACTGTACGCCACGGTTGACCGTGTCACAGCACATAACCGGAATAACCGACGGATCCTGCTTCGGCTCGTACTTCCAGATGATCTTGTTTTCATCCGCGAGGTTCAAAGCGAACACGATATTCGGGAATGCCGAGTGGAGATACATGGTATCGCCGACGACCAGCGGGCCGCCTTCGTGACCGCGCAGAACGCCCGTAGAGAACGTCCAGGCAACTTTCAGGCTGCCAACGTTTGCGGTCGTGATCTGATCGAGTGCCGAGTAACGAGTACCAGCATAGTCACCCGACTGGATGACCCAGTTATTCGGATCGCTCGCCAATTTGCTGACATCCGCGTTCGCCCAGACAGGCGACGTGAATGCAACAGATGTGAGCAAACCGCATGCGATTGCACTTTTGCGCATCGCGCTTCCTCCATTTTGAGAAAAGTCTTGCCACGCTTGCAAGTTGAACCCGAGCCCCAGCTTTTAACCGTCGCCTTCGATTTCAGGGTTGCGGGATTGTTTCCCGTCTTACCTGCCCGGCGAAAGTGAGTCATCACGCAACCGTGAAAAACCCGATAGGCCTCGTGAACGAGCGGCATGTAGACACTTTTTTTTTACATTCGCAACACGTACCAACACCTTCCAACTGCTCGCACAAATTAGGACAACTGTTCTGACCCAATAAACTCCCCGATTTACGGGGATATTTTGCACTGCAACACAAATGGTGCGACGCACGACAAGTTGCGACGACCTGTCCTGTTCCGCCGCTTTCGATCACGATTTGCTCTCAACTTCGTGATCAACCATGGTCAGCGGGGTGCCGAAACCACGAAAATGGCGCCAGAACAAGGAGCAGCCAATTGCGAGAGGACGAAACCCCGGCGGGGTTCGCGAACAGGTACCTGTCACGACGCCGACTTTTGCGTCTTGCCGGCGCAGCGAGCGCCCTGCCGTGGCTGCCGCACCACTCGCCGGCAGAGGCTGCTGCCGTGGGAGTGACTGAAATTGCTGAAGGAATTTACGTTCACACGGGTCGCCATGCTACCGTTTCGGCCGCCAACGCAGGCGACATCGCGAACTGTACCTTCATCGTTGGCCGTGAAGCCGTCGCCGTGATCGATACGGGCTCGACGTTCAAGTTCGGAATGTCGCTAAAGGCGGCCATTCGCGCCGTCACGCGCCTCCCCGTGCGTTTCGTCATTAATACGCACATGCATCCCGATCATGTGTTTGGGAATGCTGCGTTCGAGCCAGATGCGCCAATTTTCATTGCCCACCATAAAATGGCGCGCGGGCTGGCCGCTCGCGCTGAAACATTTCTACGCCGGTACGAGGAGCAGATCGGCACTGAGGCTTTTGCCGGGACAAAAATCGTTTATCCGAGCACAACTGTCACGGATCGCTCGTCGATTGATCTTGGCGGGAGGACGCTCGAACTGGTGGCCCGGTCTACGGCGCATACCGACAATGATCTCACGATCCGCGACGGCGCGACGGACACTTTGCTGCTGGGCGATCTGCTTTTCTCCGGCCATGTGCCGACGCTCGATGGCTCGATCCTCGGCTGGCTAAAAGTCATTGAAGACTTGAAAGCTGGACCGGCGGCACGCGTCGTTCCAGGACATGGACCACCGTCGATGCCGTGGCCGGACGCCATCGCGCCAGTGGAGCGTTATCTCAATGTTATTGTCAGAGATGTCCGCGCGCTGATCAAGGACGGCAAGACCTTGAGCGAAGCGACCGAAGTCGCCGGCACGTCTGAGCGCGACGCCTGGCAGATTTTCGACGAGCATCACGTCCGCAATGTCACTGCGGCGTTCGCTGAACTCGAGTGGGAGTGAGATGGAGGCTGGTGTACAGCAAAGGGGCGCCGATCAGCGCCCCTGGGATTTACATCGAATGGTGCGCGATAGGCAGACGCAACTTCCTTACGGACGAGATCACGTTGGTGGCGCGACCGACTAAAAACACCGCAGCTCCGCTTCGACCTGCGCCCGCTTCAAGTTTGTCACTTTCTCTTGCAACGGCTTGAACGCCAGGGCCGCGACGCTCTCGCCGCCGCGCAACTGGATCGACAAAATCGTTTCAGCTTCTTCGTACTCATGCCAAGGCAGAAGTGCCGCGATCTGGTCGACGGAACACGAGCATTTCTCGAGGATTTCTCGCGTTTGCCCGTTCACCTGCATGCACGCAAAAACATAATCGGCGCGGGCCACTGTCGGATAGTCGTTCGCCGGCAATTCCAAGGCCTGCGCTGCGCCGGCCAGGATAAAACCGGCGCTTGCGAGGGCAGCACGCGCCGCATTCAACGGCCCAGTCATTTCACGTCTCCTACGCCATCAAGCGTCGTCCGCTCTTCGAGAGTCGGCGCGGTCTTTTCCTGATTGCCAAAATTAGAAATCATCTGCGCGAAGTGTCCTGGAATCTTGTCTGAGACGACGAGTGAAAATTCGACATTCTGATAGCCCCGCATTTTCGCGCGTGACGGGTCATTGGCGAACGGCGTGACGGAAATGCGGTATCCGTCGACATCCTGGCCCTTATAGCTGACTTTAACTGCTGCAATTTTCGCGTCTTTGATGAAGCTGGTGCTAAATTTATTTTTCAAATAGGCGTGATCGCCGCCGGCAAGCTGCCGGAAATGACCCAGCGCTGTATCGAGGTACACGACCAGCACAGGATTGCCATCGAGATCGGTGATGCGATTTGGATCGCGAGCGCGTTCACCGCTGAACATTTCAATCACGACGTTCTTCTTGCCGGGCACCGCGCCCTCGCTTTCAACCTTGATCTTGATGTCATCGTTGTAGCCGGGTCCGAGAAGTTTTTCGTCGGAGGGTTTGCGCTCGAACTTGTAGACCAATTCGGTCCCGGGCGTGACACCGGTGATGTGCTTGGTCTCAAACAGCAGTCCAACGGCATTTGGCGCTGTGTCCGCGGCAGCGGAAGCGGACACGGTCAGTGCGACGGCAAGGCCGGCAACGGCTGTGACGAGTGTGATGAGCTTCAACATGGGATCGCGATCCTCCAGATCGGCAAGTTTGTTATAGCCTGCCTTTTCAGACAGGTGATTACCGGCGTTTTAGCCGGGATAAAGGGTGTTGGCCAGCAAGTCGCTCGGCTGATCCGCGCGCCCGTGTACTCCCGGACATTGCCCGGGATATTGAAGGAATCCCGGCGCCGACGGTACTTACAAGCCGTTAAGGTCGCGGCTTAACGCAAAAATTTACCGAACGCGCGTGGCCCATCTCCGACGCTGGCTTTGCCAGTGGTGACAAGTTGTAGAGCATCGATCCGCAAAATCACGTTGTCGCCCCAGCACGCGACATAGATTTCAGTACCTGCCGTATTGGCCTCAATGCCTTCGGGGTGGTCGCAAGCTTCGATGGTTTTCAGCGCGGTCAGAGACGCGAGATCGAAAACCGTAACGGTGCCTGAATACTGATCGGTCGAAAACCCGAGGCCCGCAGCCAAAGCGACCGCATACGGCCGCCGTCCGGTTGCGACGCGGCCAACGGCGGCTCGGCCCGCAATGTCGATCACCGTGATGTCGTCGCTGGCCACATTCGCAGTGTAGGCCCGCGCGCCGACCGCATCGATGGTGATGCCGAATGGCCGTTCGCCGACGGGCACCACGCCCACGACAGCGCGGCTGGCGAGATCGATGATCGAGATTTGGTTGCTGTCGCGGTCGGTCGAGAGCAACAGCGCGCCGTCGGGTGTTACGGCCAAGCCGGATGGCGATTGTCCGACCGGGACGTCGGCAACGACGGCGAATGTGTTTGCGTCGACGATCCTAATCTTATGGGCATACCAATCTGCAACGTAGATTTCCGGCTTGGCGGGATGCGCCGCGATCCCGACCGGGCCACCGCCAAGCTTGAGCCGCCGTTTAACAGTCTTGCCGACCGCATCGAACTCTACCAGTTCCCCGCTGTCGGGAGCGGTGATGTAGGCCGTTTTTTTGTCCGGTGACAGGGCGATGCCGGCTGGCTTGCCGCCGATCTTGATTTCTGGCCCGGCTGTCATGGTGGTCAGGTCGACGATCGACAAGCTGTCGCCGGGTTGGTTCGTCACCAAAGCCTGGCCAGCAAAACATGGGGCCCGCGCCGTCAAAGACACGAGCCCCAAACCGGCTAGCAAAACGACCTCAGTTGCGCGCACTTAACCGCCCGCCTCGAGTTTTTTCTTCAAGGCAGCAAGGCCGCCCTGATAAACGCCGGTGATGGCTTTCACGGCGGCTTCGTCGCTCAATTCCGGCGGTGGATCGTTGTTGACATAGCCGCGATAGAACGCGCCGCGCCATTCGACGATCGATTTCTCGGCGGTGCCTTTGACGCTGATCGTCGATGAATAGTTCGAGACCGGCACATTTTTCACGTCGACCTTAGTGATCTCGTATGCAAGGCTGCGATCTTCGTCCGAGCGCTTGATCAGCGCCTCCTCGATCGTGCCACCATTTTCAAGTGTCAAGGTGCGCGTCGCGCCAGCGTCGTTACCGCCTTTGCCTTCGGTTTTGACGAACGCCGGATGCCAGCTCATGTCCTGGAAATTGCCGATGACCGCCCAAGCCTTGTCGGCCGGCGCATTGATCTCGATCGACGACACGACCTTTTGACGCGACGGGCCGTGCGCCGAGGCAAGCGCTGGAAAAACCCCGACGAGCGCGATGGCGAGCGCCAAACGTTTCAACATGCAAGTTCTCCGCATTTTATTGATGGAGTGGATGGATTGGACGAGCCGCGACCGCTGGCCGCCCCGGTCGTCGCGTGGGCAATCGGCGCCGACGGCTGGAACCATAACCATGAACCTCGACAACGGCAACGCACGCGAAATCGAAGCTCGTTATTGTGGCGCAGCTTGACCGGGCCCGGCGAAGTTGTTTTACCTCCCGCCTCGTGCTTTGGTCGCAACTTCTCAGGACAATGACAATCCGACATGGGTGTATCGATGGTGGGGACCGGGCCGGGCACAACTGCCACTGGCCACTATGACAACGTCGCGTGCCCTTTTTGCGGCATTCTCTGCGATGATCTCGCTATTGAAAGAAGTGCCGAAGGCCTGAAGGTCGTGAGCAACGGCTGCGAAAAAGCCAAGGCCGGGTTTGAGCGGCGCGTCACCGACGCTCCCGCGCAAATCGACGGTAAATCCGTGCCGCTAGACGCCGCGATCGCCGAAGCAGCGGCCCTCATCCGATCGTCGAAGCTGCCAATTTTCGGCGGTCTGGGAACCGATGTCGATGGCGTGCGAGCGGTGATGTCGATTGCCGACCATGCCGGCGGCGTCGTCGATCACGCGCTCAGTGAAGCGCAGTACCGTAATTTTCGGGTGCTTCAGTCTGGTGGATGGGTGCTGACGACGCTGACCGAGGCCCGCAATCGCGCCGACCTCTTCGTCATCGTCGGCAGCGACGTGCACGCGATACACCCGCGGTTCTTCGAACGCATTGTCTGCAACGAAAAGTCGATGTTTTCCGAGCAGCCGGCAAAGCGTACCGTCATTTTTCTCGGCGAAGGCCTCGATCAATCGGCGGCGACGGGCCCGCGCATCGGCGAGGTTGTGTCTTTGCCATGCAAAGCTGATCGCATCGGCGAAATTCTGGTGGCCATGCGCGCCATTGCCAAAGGCGTGCCGATTGCCGATGGCGACATCGGCGGTCTTACGCGGGCGCAGGTCGACGATCTGGTCGCGCGGTGCAAGGCGTCGAGCTACGGGGTCATGGTATGGGCGCCTCCGAGTCTGAATTTTCCGAATGCCGATTTGACGGTTCAGGCCGTCGCCGAATTCGTCAAGGACATCAATCTGACATCGCGCTTTGCCGGCCTGTCGCTTGGCGGCAATGAGGGCGCGGTTTCGGCTGGAGCCGTCTGTGCGTGGCAATCCGGATTTCCGCTGCGCGTGTCATTCGCCAGCGGCAAACCCGACTACGATGTCGAACGCTATTCCATGGCGCGGCTGCTTGCCGACAAGGACGCCGATCTGCTGATCTGGATCGCTTCCTACACTCCTGACCTCGTGCCGCCTGCTACTGAAACGCCGATGATCGTCTTGGGCACGCCCGGTTTGAAGCTGACTGGCACCCCGCGCGTTTTTATCCCGGTCGGCACGCCGGGCGCGGATCACGCCGGCCTTCTCGTTCGATGCGATAACGTCGTATCGCTGCCGCTCAAGAACCTTCTCCGCTCGACGTTGCCGCGCACCGCTGATGTCCTGGCTGCCATCGAAGCGGCCCTCTAGTTTTCAAAAATTTTCGAGACCCAAGAGATGCTCATCAAGTTGACTGGCGGCAAAGTCTACGATCCAATGAATGGGGTCGATGGCGAGGTCCGCGACATCTTCGTGGAAGACGGGCGGATCGTATCGCCGGAGCCGACGGCCAAGATCGATCAGGAATACGCGCTGCATGGCCGTATCGTCATGGCCGGCGGCATCGATCCGCACTCGCATATCGGCGGCGGCAAAGTGACGATCGCCCGCATGCTGATGCCGGAAGATCATATCGGCCAGGAAGTCGCCCGCACCGATCTCACGCGATCGGGGTGCGGCCACGCGATCCCCTCCACGCTCACGGCCGGATATCGCTACGCAGAGATGGGCTACACGGCCGCCTTCGAACCGGCCATGCTGCCCGCCAACGCGCGCCAGGCTCATATGGAGATGGCCGATACGCCGATCATCGACAAGGGCGCGTTCGTCATGCTCGGGTCGGACGATTTCTTCCTGCGCCAACTCGCCGGCAAGGCCGACTTCTCTGCGATCAAAGACTACATCGCCTGGACCATGCACGCGGCTCAAGCGATTGCCGTGAAAGTCGTCAACCCCGGCGGCATCAGCGCCTTCAAGTTCAATCAGCGCAAACTCGATCTCGACGAGCAGCATGTCCACTACGGAGTCACGCCGCGCGACATCATCCTGACGCTGGCACGCGGGCTGAAGGAACTCGGCGTCGTGCACCCGATCCACATTCACGGCTGCAACCTGGGAATTCCTGGCGGTGTCGAGACGACGCTCGACACGATCCGTGGCGCGCAGGGGCTGCCGATCCATCTGACGCACATCCAGTTCCACAGCTACGACACCGAAGGCGATATGAAGTTTTCATCCGGTGCCGTCCGGGTTGCCGAGGCCGTCAACGCCAGCCCCAACGTGTCGATCGATATTGGTCAGGTGATGTTCGGACAAACCTGCACGGCCTCCGGCGACAGCATGCGCCAGTTCGTCAACACGCGCTCCGCCGATCCGAAGAAGTGGGTCGTGATGGATATTGAATGCGACGCTGGCTGCGGTGTCGTGCCGTTCAAGTATCGCGACAAGAGCTTCGTCAACGCGCTGCAATGGGCGATCGGCTTGGAGCTGTTCCTGCTGGTCAACGATCCGTGGCGCATCTTCCTGACCACCGACCATCCCAATGGTGGGCCATTCACCTGCTACCCGCATCTGATTCGCTTGCTGATGGACAAGACCTTCCGCCAAGACATGATGCGGACGATCAATCAGGACGCGCTGAAATATTCATCCCTCGGCACACTCGATCGCGAATATTCGCTCTATGAAATCGCCATCATGACGCGCGCGGGTCCGGCGAAGTCCCTTGGCCTCAAGGATCGCGGCCACCTTGCCGTTGGCGCCTGCGCCGACATCACCGTCTACGACGATAATCCGAACCGCGAAGCGATGTTCGAGACACCCGAACTCGTTTTCAAGAATGGCGAGTTGATCGTGCGCAACGGCCGCATCGTCAAAGTCGTGCAAGGGGCGACACACGTGGCGCGCCCCAGCTACGACATCGGCATCGAGAAATCGTTGAAGGCCTACTTTGATGATTTCCATACGGTACGCATGAATAACTTCCGGCTGAGTGATGAGGAAATTATCGCTGGAGGGCACGGCAGCCTCATCGTGCAACCGACGGGGGCGCGCACGTCATGAGCCAAACCGTGGCCGTCAAAACCATCAACGGCGTAACCATCGACGATACGTTCGCCGAAGCCTTCGGCATGAGCGGTACCGGCATCATCATCACCGCCGACACAATGAAGTGGGCGAAGATCGCGGCCGTCACGGCCACCGGTTTTGGGACATCCGTTATCGGCTGCGGCGCCGAGTGCGGCATCGACCGTGAAATGTCACCCGACGAAACCCCCGATGGCCGCCCCGGCGTCCGCGTTTTGATGTTCGGATTTTCGCCCGATGCCCTCGTGCCGCAAATCAAAAATCGCATCGGTCAATGCGTTTTGACGAGCCCCGGCTCGGCGTGCTTCGCCGGCCTCGACGCAGCCATGAAAATTGGGCTTGGCAAAGCCCCGCGCTTTTTCGGCGACGGATTTCAAACGGCAAAGAAGCTCGGCGATAGCCGCTATTGGCGCGTCCCCGTAATGGACGGTGAATTCGTCATCGAAGAATCGACCGGCGTGACAACCGATGCTGTCGGCGGCGGCAATATGCTGATCGTCGGTAAGGATCGCGCCGGATTGCTTGAGACCACCGAAGCAGCCGTCGCCGCCATTGCCAAAATCGACGATGTCATCACGCCGTTTCCCGGCGGTATCGTTCGCTCGGGCTCGAAGGTCGGCGCGAAATACGCCGGCATGTTTGCCTCGACCAACGATGCCTTCTGTCCAACTTTGCGCGGCTCCGTCAAAAGCGAACTCGGCAGCGACACGCTGGCAGTTCTTGAGATCGTCATCGACGGCTTGACCTCCAAAGCTGTGGCCGACGCCATGCGCGCCGGTCTCAAGGCCGTAACGGACATCGGCGCCGGAAAAGGCGTGACCCGGATCACCGCCGGCAACTACGGCGGCAAGCTCGGCCAGCATCACTATCATCTGAAGGATTTGATCTGATGAGTGGCCTCTCGTTTCGATTGAAGGCGGATCCGGGTGAGCGGCTGAACATCGCGGCGCTAACACCCGGCCGGCTGCGCGGACTTGCCAACGCAGAAATTTCAGCCCTCGTGGTCGGCGGCAGCAAGCGCCATCTCACCGTCGGCGACGTGTTCGACGTTGCGGGAGACGCGGGCGACACCGTGAATATCCACTCCGGCACGGCAACGCTCGATTTTGCAGGTGCCGAAATGGATAGCGGCAACCTCAACATCGATGGCGACGCCGGGGCCTACGCTGGTCGAAAAATGCGCGGCGGCAAACTTGAGGTTCGCGGCAACGCCGGAAACTATCTGGCGTCCGGAATGTCGGGCGGAATGATTCACATCACCGGATCGGCTGGCGACAACCTCGGGGGAGTTCTCTCGGGCGATCGGTTCGGCATGATTGGCGGCACGGTGGTCGTCGGCGGCAGCATCGGCGCGCGAGCCGGCGACAAGATGCGGCGCGGCACCATCATCGTTAAGGGCAAGACCGGCGATGGAGCTGGCACACGGATGATCGGCGGCACGATTTGGGCTGAGGGTGGTTTTGGCGCAGTGCCCGGTTACATGATGCGGCGCGGCACGCTGATCGGCAGCACGGTCGAGCGGCTGTTGCCGACGTTCGTCGATTGCGGCCGTCACGACTTGCTGATCGTTAGAATTTTGTCACGCCATCTGAAAGCCACGCTTGGCGACTTGGCGCCAAAGCCTATGCCACTGTTTGTCCAACGAATTGCCGGCGATATGGCGACCATCGGCAAAGGCGAGATCCTGCTCCCGGCCCTCTAATGGCCGATAGGCTCATAATTTTTTCGAAAATCCGACGCCTAATTATCCCCGTAATGTACCGATGCGTTAACGTCATGAACGTGACGTGAAACGTGGCGCCGCCAATCGACGTAGCTCGGTGGCGCAAAAATCATAACAAGAGTGTCGGGCCTCAATGGCTCGGCGCCGACAGCTCTAGGGATATGTCAGATGCTCGCAATCATTCTTTCGGCCTGCATGGCGAACGATCCATCTGTTTGCAGGGACTACAAAATTCCTTTGAACGGCGATATCGACCCGACGCGGTGTGCGGTCGATGCGCCCCCTCATTTCGCGCAGTGGGCTGACGAGCATCCAGGTTGGGAAATAAAAAAGTGGCGCTGCGCCAGCACCACGGACAACGACATCTGACACAGGAATTCCGTGCCGTTTCAATCGTGCACGTCAAAACAACAACATTCAAAAGCGCGACTGAACCGGTCGCGCTTTCTTCACATCATCGGTTTCCGCCTCAGCGGTCGATCGCCGCCTGCTGGCTGCGCGACGCAAGTCCGCTGATTTCGATGACGAATTTTTGCCGGATGGCGCGTCCAAAATCGCCGTAGCCGTTGGCTGGCAACACGAAACTGCCGTTGCCCCCCATCACATTCGAACGGTACCAGTTTTCAAGTGGGTGCATGGCGCCCGGCACCGCCTTCGGCAAGAGCGACGACCCCTCGGGCGATTCAACGAGGATCGGCAGGCCATTGATGGTCACACCGTTGGCAACCAGTTCATCGCGGACGGACGCAATAGGTTCATCGGCATTGCAGTTATCGGGCCCGTCGCCTGAAACGTCGATCACGACGCGAAGGGCCTTGGCGGGGATTTGCGGCACGATCTTATCGTTGGCCGAACGCAGCATCCGCGTCATGCAGGTAAACTCTCCGCCCTGTTGCGGCAGCTTTCGAACCCGCTTCGCCAGCGCCAGTGCTTCAGCTTTCGTGGTGATGCGAACCCACGGCAGCACCATGGCCGGTTTGTCGGCCCAGGTCACCATCGAAAACAGAATACCGCCGTTGGGCCCGGTCGCGATCGCATCAATCACACCGGGATCTTCAAGCGCCTTGGCGATGCCTTCCATTTGCAATTTGTAGCGCTCGGCGTCGACCGAGTTCGAGACGTCGACCGATACAATTAATGCTGTGTCGACCGGAGCGTCTTCGGCAAATGACCAGGACGACAGCCCCCATGCGGCTGACGCCAGGATCAAGGCTGCGAATGGGAATTGAAACATTTTCAAGACAACCGCGCGCAAAGGCATGATCACCGCAACGTTGTCGAAAGGTTGGTCACCGAATTCAGACCTTTCACGGTGTCAAGGCCTTTCACGTTCGCGAGGTTGGCGCCGTCGAAGTTGCTTCCGGAGACATCAGCATCGGTGAGATCGGCGCCGCTGAAATCGGTTCGCGAAAGATCTAGGCCAATCAACTTGGCGCCCTTGAGGTTGGAGCCGGTGAAGCGGGCGAATGTGAGGTCGACGTCCCTGATCTCTACTCCGACAAGAACGGCGCCCGAAAAATCGCTACTCATCATGCGCGTCGCGGGCGCCATCCCCGCCTCGGCCGTGCGCTCGAGCGGGCCGATGCGGGCATCGGTCAGATCCGCCCCACGAAAGTTGGCGCCATCCATGCGTGCAGCAATGCGTGCGCCCCGCAAGTTGGCGCCGGCAAACTGCGCGGCATCGGCGTGATTGAAATTGACGTCGCTGAATGCACTCGGCGCCAAAATCGTCGCCCGCTCCAGATTGGCACGTGAGAAATCAGTACGCACGGTCGTCGCGCGATCGAGCTTCGCGCCAGACAAATTCACACCCTGCAAATTGGCGGATGTCAGGTCTGCGCCATACAGATTGGCATTTTTTAGCACGGCAGATTTGAAATCGAGCCCGGCAAGATCGAGGAAACTCAAATCAGCGTTCGAAAAGTCGACGGGCGTTTGGGCAACCGCCTTGTAGAGCCTTTGGGTGACGTCGCGGGCGCTTAGGTCGGCAGCAGGAGCTGTTGTTGACAAAGCTATCGCGCCGCACAGGACCGACAGGAGTGAAACCACGGCGACACCCGCCGCGCGAAGATTGCAAAAACATGCGTGAGAGCTGATCGCCACGACAGGTATTCGACCTCCAAAGACAGCCCAAGACCATCGCCTACTTCCACACGCTGGGCAAGGGCCGCCAGCACGCCTAACTCACGATCGACCGGCGCCGACGGTCAGCCGTGCCGGCAAGGACTGATTAGCGATTCGGGCTGTGTCAGGGTGCCAGGACCGGGAGATTCTTCACCGTCGCGAGCCCCGTGACGGTGTCGAGCCCGCGAACCCCGGCCAGGATGGCGCCGTCCAAGTCGGCGTCAGTCAAATCAGCGCCTGTCAAATCGGCGCCGGAAAAGTCGACCCGAGAAAGATCGGCGCCGATCAGGCTGGCATCGCGCAAGTCGGCGCCAACGAACTTGGAGAAGGCCAATTTCGCCCACATCAGATCGACGCGGCGCAGGATCGCACCGGAGAAATCACTGCCACGCATGAGCGAGCCCGGCATGCTGGAAATATCCGCGCGCGGCTCGTGGGGCCCGAGCTTGGCGTCCGTCAAATCAGCGCCGCGAAAATCGGCGCCATCCATCATTGCCGTCAGCCGGATGGCGCGCAAATTGGCACCGGCGAACTTCGGCGCGTCGGCGCGGTTGCGGTCCAGCGAGATGTTGATGCTTGGCCGCATGAGCGAGGCGCCGCTCAAGTTGGCGCCGGAGAAATCCGATTGCACGACGATGGCACGATCCAGCATCACGCCGGACAGGTTCGCGCCCTTCAGGTTCGAGTGCGTCAGATCCACTCCGAACATATTGGCCCGGTAGAGAGTTGCGCCTTTGAAATCGATGTTGGAGAGATCAAGAAAGCTGAGATCTGAATTCGAATAGTCTGGGACGTGGTCCACGCCGGCTTTGTGAAAAGCCTCTGTCAGTTGTTTGGCTGTAAAATCAGCGGCTTCAGCGCTTCCCGGCTTTGCGCCCCCTGACCATAGCGGTCCCGATAGCGCCGCGACGATCAGCACGGATCGGGTGAGCCAGCAACGAGTTCGCAGCATCGGGCCTCCTAGAACGGCGGCATTCATCCAAAACAATTACGGCGACCAATGACGACTGGATGACAAGCTGGTCATTTATTCGTTGTCATTGTGATGCCGATCGACGACCCACTTCGTCAAAAATCTCGCAAGCCCCCGGATGGCTTCACGAATTTTAGCAGATTCTTTCATGGCGTCGGGACAACGTCCACGCCGACCGTCACCGTGTGCTCCCCGCCACCAATCAAAACGCCGCTGATCGGCGACACGTCATCGTAATCTCGGCCATGGGCGATCGTAACGTGCGCATTGCCAACGACGACGCCGTTGGTCGGATCGAAATCGACCCAGCCGGTTTCTGGCGCCCACACTGAAATCCAGGCGTGCGAGGCGTCGGTGCCTTGCAGTTTGGCTTTGCCGGGCGGGGGCGACGTCAAAATGTACCCGCTGATATAACGCGCCGGAATTCGCAGAGCGCGCAAGCTCGCAAGTGCGAGATGGGCGAAGTCCTGGCAAACGCCTCGCCGCGTCTCGAACACTTCGGTGATCGGCGTCGAGATATCCGTTGCCGTCGCGTCGAACGTGAAATCACGATAGACTCTTTGCGTGAGATCGAACGCCCCCTGCAGGATCGGGCGGTCCGGCGGAAACGACTGGCTGGCGTAATCGGCGATATCCAGCGATGGCGTCGTCATGCGAGACACACAGCGGTACTGCACGACGTCGAAGTCGATACCGCCCTCGCGCCTGTCGAGACGGTCCCAAGCCGTCGACCCCGAGAGATCTTTGGGCGGCCCGCGGCGGGTCTCGATGCTGCTGCGCGCATGCAGCACCAATTCCTTATGCGGCATTTCGATATCGATCATGACGACCGGATTGCCGAAGGCATCGTCGAAAGAAGTCCTGTTCGCCGGCGCCGGTTCAATGAGCAAGCTGTGATTGCGGATGGTTTGCCCATCGACCGGCCTCGGCGACATGTGGACGACGTGCTGCGATTGCGCGACGGGGGCCGAATATCGAAACAGCGTGCGGTGGCTGATATCGAAAATCATGGACGCGGATCCACGCGCGTGTGCACGCGTTGGGGCACATCGTCCATCAGATTAAAGTAGTGCCGAGCCACCGCGTTCGATAACTCGGGCAGGTTTTCCAAATGTTCGTCCATCAGTTTTGCCAGCAGCGCACGATCGCTGTCTTGAGCAATGGCAGCAACATCGGCGAGCCGCGTCGACGTTAGCAGGGCAAGGCCGAGGCGGCGATCTTCCGACAGACTGCTGCCCTGCTTGTTGTCCGGCAATCCCGCCATGTGGCTCGAAATTGCGATGAGCTGATAAGCGAGACTGCGTGGGTTCGATTCATCCAGCAGCAACAGATCGAGCACCAGCGGCAGCATCGGATCCAAGCGATATCGGGAGCGATAGGTGATGAAGCTATCGGCCAGTTCCAACAGCAGCATCAGGCTGCTCGCTTCGTCCTCGGTGTCGGTCGCCGGAACGAACAGCGTGTGGATGGCTTCGCACAGATTGTAGGCACGTTCGAGCCGGCGGCCCATATCGAGGAACGACCAACCGAAGTTGCGGGTCATATTCTCGTGCATCAGCCCGTTGAATGCGGCGATGCCGGCGAGACCCTCTTCTAGGAAATCCAGCGTTGCGACGGGCGCGGCTTTGCCAAGAGCGCTGGCCCAGGTATCGCCGGGCCGAAACTTTGTCAGCGTCTGCCAGGCTTCGTGGGAAAGCCTGTCACGGGCTAAGTTTGCCACCCGGAACAAACCGCTGAAGGTGCGATCGAGGGTTCGCAACCCGGTTTTGCCCGAAACCAAATGGGCGCTCAGCCGCTCAATCTCGGCGTCGTCGGCAGCGGTCGGCGAAGGCCGCTTGGCCTCCTTGTCGACCGGCAGCAACATCTCCAGGCAGCGCCGCGCCGCACGCCGGCCGGTCGCGGGCCCGCTATCTTCTTCAACGCGGCGCAAGGCGCTTCGCACCACGCGCATGGTCCAGTCGGCGCGCTCGCAATAACGGCCGAGCCAGAACAGATCGTCGGCAACGCGGCTCTGGATCACCCGTTGTGAGCGCTGCACACGCGCGTTTTCGACGGTCGGACGCCACAAGCTTACATGCGGCGCTTGCTCGGTGTCCGACAAAACCCACACGTCGCGGGTATGTCCATCCGGTGCCGTCAACGCCACCGCGCGATCGGGATCGACCGACATGGCAAGTCCGCCCGGCATCGCTTGATAGCCGGTCGCGGTTCTAGCGACGAACACGCGCACGGCAAACGGCCGGGGCACAAGTCCGTCGCGCGTGAAGATCGGCGCGGTGCTGAAGCCGATTTTTTCTTCAGCCACCAGTCGGGCGCCGTGCAAGCCAATGTCGCGCTCGAGGACGGCGCGGGCAGCGGAATCGAGCGCGCGGGTATTTTGACCGAGTGCCGCTTGCCCAGGTCGACCGGTGCCTTCTTGCGCCTTGCGGATCACGACGCCGTCGAGGTTTTGCAAAACACGCTGGCGGCCAGCGGCGTCGCCAAGCCAGGTTCGCGGCGCGTCGGCGAGCAGCAAATCTTCACCCAGCATATCTTTGCACAATGCCGGCAGATAACCGCCAAGCCCACGATTTTGCACGACGGCAGAGCCGACGGCATTGACGATGAGATGCGGCGATTTTCGCCAAGCGCGTAGCAAGCCGGCAGGGCCTTCAAAGCCACCGGGATCAAGTTCGAGCGGATCGATGGAGCGGCCATCAACGCAGCGCACGATCAGATCGACGTCTTTCAACCCTTCGAGTGTCTTGAGATAAACCTGCGTGCCTTTGGTCCGCAGATCGTTGCCTTCAACCAGCAGATAGCCAAGATAGCGGGCGAGATAGGCGTGCGAAAAATAATCTTCGTGGTGCGGTCCGGGCGTCAGCAAAGCAATGCGAGCGTTATCGCGGCCACTGTGGAGTGTCAGCGCCGATTGCATGGCCTGGAAATATGCAGCGAGGCGCGTACCATTCGCCGCCTTGAAGATATCGCCGGCGACGTGTGTGTGGACGACGCGATTGGCAAGCGCGAAGCCGATGCCGGCGTTGGTTTCGGTATGATTGTCGATCACGCGCCACTGGCCATCGGCGCCACGCGCCAGATCGGCCGCATAGAATTGCAGGGGTCCAGCCGACGGCAGCACGTTTTCGCACGGGCGGAGAAATGCCGAATCAGAAAAGATCAATTCAGGCGGCACCAATCCGCGCCGCAGCGTGTCCTGGGTGGAATACAGATCGGCCAGCAGCCGGTCGAACAGCCGCGCCCGCTGAACGAGCGCCTGTTCCAGAAATCGCCACTCGCTGCTCGACAGGATGAAGGGCACGAGATCAAGCTGCCAGCGCTGCGCGCCTTTGCTTGGATCGGCGAAGATATCATAGGCGATGCCGGTATCGCGGACGCGGCGGTCCATGCGGCGCGCGCGATCGGCACGCTCTGCCGGCAACATCGCGTTGATGCTGGCGATCATCGCTCGCCACGCCGGGCGCACAGTACCGGATTGATCGATGCATTCGTCGTAGCCACCCGATGCATGAGCCCGGTAGGTCGACAGAATTTCGGGAATGTCGGCTGCTGTCGACGGCGCCGTGACGGTCATCGTGATGCGGTGCTATCCTAACTTCAGTCGGGCCAACGTTCCCATTCGAAGAGACTAGCACGACGACTCTCTCGTTCGCCAAGACCTCGTTGGCCGAAAGATTTTTTCACCCCGAGCAGGTCGACTGTGGGCCAGCTTGGCCATTAACTAAGCGGGCGGGCTAAACCCGATGGCTGCCTGGAGTGGCCGTTTCGACGGTCGGCTTCGACTGAGCCGTGCATCAGCTATCCAATCGCAGGTCGAGTGTGAGCGGATAATCGGCGTTGGGTCGCGGCGCGCCGGGAACCAGCGATCCGGAGCTGTGGCCAAGCTGCTCGAAGCGGGCAAGGCGCCGGCCTTCGGCTTCATAGGCGTTGATCGGAAACGTCTCGTGGCTGCGCCCACCGGGATGGCTCACGTGGTAGCGGCACCCAGCGCGCGACCGGCCCGTCCAAGTATCGACGAGATCGAACGTCAACGGTACATGGGGTTTGATCGTCGGATGGAGCGCCGAGGGCGGGTGCCAAGCGCGATATCGCACGCCAGCAACCGCCTCGCCCGCAGTGCCGGTGCCCGTCAATGGCAGAGTGCGGCCGTTACAGGTCACGATGTAGCGCGAGCCGGTCATGCCGCGAACCACGACTTGCATGCGTTCAAGCGAAGAATCGACGTAGCGCGCCGTGCCGCCGGGCGTTCCCTCTTCGCCGAGCACATGCCACGGCTCAAGCGCTTGGCGCAACTCGACTTGAATGTTGTCTGCCTCGATCTGGCCGTGCACCGGAAAGCGGAACTCGAAATGCGGCCGAAACCATTCGACGTCGATCGGCAAGCCAGCATCGCCCACCGTGGCGACGACGTCATTGAAATCCGCCCAGATAAAATGCGGCAGCATGAACCGATCGTGCAGCGCCGTTCCCCAGCGCACCAGTTTTTGCCGGTAAGGCTTTTCCCAGAACGCCACGACGAGCGCGCGGAGCAAAAGCTGCTGCGCCAGGCTCATGCGCGCGTGCGGCGGCATCTCGAAGCCGCGAAACTCGACGAGGCCAAGCCGCCCGGTCGGGCCGTCCGGCGAATAGAGTTTGTCGATACAGATTTCGGCGCGATGCGTGTTGCCGGTCACGTCGATCAGGAGATGCCTGAAAATCCGGTCGACGAGCCACGGCGGTACGGTGGCGGCGCCGGGCTCGGGAATTTGCGCTAGCGCGATTTCGAGTTCGTACAAACCTTCATGCCGGGCTTCGTCGACGCGCGGGGCTTGGCTGGTCGGTCCGATGAACATGCCCGAAAACATGTACGACAGCGATGGATGGTTCTGCCAAAAGGCGATGATGGATGCCAGCAGATCGGGGCGGCGAATGAACGGGCTGTCGCCGGGCGTCAGACCGCCGAGCACGATGTGATTGCCGCCGCCGGTGCCGGTATGGCGGCCATCGAGCATGAACTTTTCAGTCGCGAGACGCGCTTGATGCGCCTCGTCGTAGAGCGTGGTGGTGATGGCGATGGCGTCCGCCCAACTGGTCGCCGGCTGAATGTTGACCTCGATCACGCCGGGATCCGGCGTGACTTTCAAGACGTTGATGCGTGGATCGGCGGGCGGCGCGTAGCCTTCGATATGGACGGGCAACTGCGTGGTCTTCGCTGTCTCTTCGATGGCGGCGACAAGCGCTGCATAGTCCTCGGCATCGACAAGCGGCGGCATGAACACACATATGCGGCCATCGCGCGGTTCCACCGCCATGGCGGTACGCACGCTGCCGCTCACCTCGCTGCCGGGCTTTTTCGGCATCTCCGGATCAGTGCCGGTCGCCTCTTGCCGCGTCTGCACCAGAATTTGCGCCGCTGGGAGCGGTGCGATCGGCGTGAACGGATCGCGCGCAAGGACGTGCGGATAGTCGATTTCGCCGACGACCGGCGTTGAGGTCAGCGGCAGTCGAAATCCCGCTGGGGAATCTCCGGGGACAAGAAAAAGTTTGTCGCGCCTGAGCGCCCAGCGCTCGGTCATCCAGCGTCGCCCCACATCGCGGCTTTGCCAGACTTGAATGGGCAGCACAAAGCTCGACGCAGTCGTCAGGCCGCGATCGAAGACGCGGATGATGCGGTCGCGTTCGGCGGGATCGGCGATGGTGTTATCGGCGGCCGTTACGCCGATCGGCAGCTTCTGTTCGATGAGCGCGAAATGCGCCGCGTCTTCAAACGCGGCGACTGCGCTGTCGGCTGGCAATCCAAGCGTCGTGCAAAGGCTTGCCGTGAAGCGTTCGGCATCGTCGATGGTTGCGGGATTGTGCGTCACTTCGCTGGCAATCATCGTCGTGTCCCGCCACAGCGGCTCGCCATCGGCGCGCCAGTACAGCGCGAACGACCAGCGCGGCAGTTGCTCGCCGGGGTACCACTTGCCCTGGCCGTAGTGGAGCAGTCCGCCCGGCGCGAAGCGGGCTTGCAAGCGGCGCACGAGATCGTCGGCAAACGCCCGTTTGGTAGGCCCGACGGCAGCGGTGTTCCATTCGGCGCCTTCGGGATCGTCGAAGGATACGAATGTCGGCTCTCCCCCCATCGTCAGACGCACGTCGCCTGCCGCCAGCCGTTCATCGACGCGATGGCCGAGGGCGACGATCTGCTGCCAGGTGTCTTCGGTATAAGGTTTGGTCACACGCGGCGTTTCGCGCACCCGCGTCACGCCCATATCGAATCCGAACGTCACGTTCGCTGAGCCGTGCTTGCCAGTGATGGGCGCAGCGCTCACCGGATGCGGCGTTGCGGCGAGTGGAATATGGCCTTCACCAGTGAGAAGTCCGCTGGTCGCATCGAGCCCGATCCATCCGGCGCCCGGCACATAGACTTCGATCCAGGCATGCAGATCGGTAAAGTCCGTCGACGCGCCGGCCGGTCCGTCGAGCGGCTTCACGTCGGGCGTCAATTGAATGAGGTACCCCGACACGAAGCGGGCCGCGAGTCCCATGTGGCGCATGATCTGCACCAAAAGCCAGGCACTGTCGCGACACGATCCAGAGCCGTTCGACAAGGTTTCTTCGGGCGACTGCACGCCCGGCTCCATGCGGATCAAATAGCGCACGGCCTGCTGCACTTGCCGATTGAGGTCGCACAGCACGTCGATCGTCGTGCGCGACGATCGATCGATCCGTGTCAAATAGTCGGCGAGCCGGGGCCCTGGTGGTTCGGCTGCGAGATAGGGCTGCAAATCGTTGGCGAGTTCAGCATCGTAGGTGAACGGCCAAGTCTTGACGCTGTCCTCGACAAAAAAATCGAACGGATTGATCACCGCCATATCGGCAATCAGATCGACGGTCACCGAAAACTTGTCAGTGTTGTCCGGCATCACAATGCGGGCGAGAAAATTGCCGAACGGATCCTGCTGCCAGTTGATGAAGTGCGCGGCCGGCTCAATGGTCAAGGCGTAACTGAGGATCGGTGTCCGGCAATGCGGCGCTGGCCGAAGCCGGACGACTTGCGGGCCCATCTCGATGCGACGATCGTACGTATAAGAGGTGCGATGCGTCAGAGCTACGTGAAGTGCCATGCGGTTGTGTCTTCCGTCGAAGCGCCTGTGATAACTCGTCGGTGGTGCGATCCACATCGCAACGTGCGAATTGCGACTGCCCAATGTCCGTACTCTGGGCGCCTTGCCCGCAGCAAGCAACGCTTCGCGAAAACGCGCAGTGCCATGTTAGGTTGCCCTGCCGTCGCGCATGCTGCCTCAAATTGACGCGAACGTTGCATGCCGAATGGGCATCTTTGGTTGCTACGCAACAGCCAGTGCCGAGGTGCGCGCCGCCGCACTAGCATCATATCGTCATTTGAGGGGTCATGGGCACGCGCGCCTTCGCCAGCTACAATGCTCAAAACCAAAAGGCCCAAAGCCTCTAGGGTAACCGATCAATGCGTTCATTTCACTGCTCGTCCTGCCGGGCCAGAGTCTATTTCGAAAACATCTCGTGCCTGAAATGCGGCCACAGCCTAGCTTTTGATGTCGATAGCATGCGCATGGTCGCCCTTGCAGCCGACGCCGAAGACACCGGCTTGTATCGCCGCATTGGCATCACGGATGGCATCGCAATGCGCATATGCGCAAACGCATCATTCGGGGTTTGCAACTGGGTGCGCCCGGCCGCGGACGCAAGCGATAAATGCCGCGCCTGCGATCTCAACCGCACCATTCCGAACTTGGCGGAGTTCGGAAGTTTGCAAGCCTGGGGCGATCTTGAGCGCGCAAAAAAACGCCTCGTCTATTCTCTCTTGCGCGCTGGCTTGCCAATCGATGGCGGGCAATCGCGCGAAGGGCCGCTCACCTTCGATTTTGTCCGCCACGCAACCACCGGTCATCTGGACGGCGTTGTCACCGTTAATGTGCTTGAGGCCGACGCCGTCGAGCGCGAACGCCAACGGCAGATTTTTGGCGAGCCGTATCGGTCGCTGCTGGGTCATCTGCGCCATGAGAGCGGGCACTATTATTGGCACTTGCTGATCGAGGCGACACCACTTTTGGAGGGGTTTCGAGAGCTGTTTGGCGACGAGCGGCAGGATTATCGTTCAGCCCTCGACACGCATCACGCGCACGGTGCTCCTAGCGATTGGGCGGCGCGCCACGTCTCGGCCTATGCCAGCTGCCACCCATTCGAGGATTGGGCGGAAACGTGGGCGCATTATTTGCACATGGTCGACGCGGTCGATACCGCCGAGGCGGTCGGCATGGAGCCGCGCGCTGCCGGCATCATGTCAGGATCGGTCTGGCCGTTTGCGATCTACGATCTCTATCGCGACGAAACCTTTGCCGCCGTGATGGATCGCTGGGTGCCGCTGGTGCTGGCGATGAACACGCTGAGCCGCAGCCTAGGGCATACGGATTTTTACCCTTTCGTCATTCCGGCGGCGGCTTACGCCAAGCTGGAATTCGTGCATCGCGCCATTCGGCGCATTACCCAGCCGAGCCAGCAGCCCGCTGCCAACATACCAATGGCGCCTTTAGTCCGTTAATGCCGTGGTTCGCGGCGGTGCCCGCCGATCATCGTGCGACGGCAGAATGGCCCCGCGATCGAGAAGGACAACGTGATCAGTAGGTTCCGTTTTCAATGGGAACTCCCAACCTCGACGGTCTCCCGCGCGGCGCGCCACACAGGAAATGGATCGGCGAGCGACTGCCATGCCGTCGTATTGAGGTCGTGGACGAGGCATTGATCAAGGCGTTGAACTAGATCGTCCCGATCGACGCCGATACCGATAAATACGATCTCCTGTTTGCGATCGCCATAAACCGAATGCCAGTTCTCCTGTATTTTTTGGTAACGTGGATCGAGAGTTGGTCGGTCAGATTCTGGCACGGCAGCCCACCAGAAGCTGCTGGCTTCAGTGCGAACCAATGCGCCGGCTTGATGCAGTTCGCCAACCCAATCCGGCCTCGTTGCCAGCCAGAAAAAACCTTTTGCGCGCAGCACCCCTTTCCAATCAGACGCCAGAAACGCCTGGAATTTTTCCGGATCCATTGGTGAGCGCGCCCGATACACAAAGCTTGCGACACCGTATTCCTGAGTTTCCGGAACGTGCTTGGAAAACTCGTTCAGCTCTTTAAACCAAAGGGCGTGCGACGTTGCTTTTTCAAGACTGTATAATCCGGTTTCCAAAACGTCGACCTGATCGATTTCTGCAAAATCCGTTTCGATCAGCCGCGCCCCTGGATTAAGGCTTGCGATCACGGCCCGCGCGGTCGCAAGCTGCCGCTGCGATGCGGTTGAAATCTTGTTCAAGATGATGACATCGGCAAACTCGATCTGATCGACCAGCAGGTCAACCAGCGTTCGCTCATCGCCTTCAATGCCCGATTGCCGCTCGCGCAGGCGATCGTTAGAGAAATAATTCTCGCCGAGATTGACCGCATCGACGACGGTGACCATCGTATCGAGGCGGGCGATGTCGGCCAGAGAGCTGCCGTCGTCTTCGCGATATTCGAAGGTGGTTGCTACCGGCAATGGCTCGGAAATGCCGGTCGATTCGATAACCAGCAGATCGAATTTTTTCGCCTCAGCGATGCGCCTGACTTCTGCAATCAAGTCGGCACGCAGCGTGCAGCATATACAGCCGTTGCTGAGCTCGATGATGTCCTCTTGCGACTTTACGATTTCAACGCCGCTAGCTCTCAGCAGCGCGCCGTCGATGTTGACCTCCGACATATCGTTGACGATGACGGCGATCCGCCTGTTCTGGGACGAGTGCAGTAATTTCTTAAGCAGCGTTGTTTTACCGGCGCCGAGAAAACCGGAAAGGACAGTTACGGGTAATCTTGCGTCCATTCTCCACCAACCCTTTGCGCCAAGTCAGCGTGTTGCGATGCCGAAGTCGTGCACTGCGCAACACGCTATGGCAAAAAACGCCTCAATGCGTTGGGATGAAGCTTGGCTGAGGCGCCGCAATAGCATCGATGGTTTTTGCGACATCTTTGAATAATGCGGTGCTGGTCACTGTTTCCGGCATGACGGGGAACGAGAACCCGCATTTCGGACAGGGTTTCGCCAATACGGCGCGTTCCTGGCCTAATTCGTATGCCTTGTCTTCAATGTAGGCGCAGGTTGGGCAGACCCTTATAAGACGCGAATTCTTGGATTCGAAATTGGTGATGATATCTTCCATGATACAGCCAGTCCGCACCGCCCACTCCTTCGCGTGGCGATGATAGATGTTCTGATGCCATTCGCTCAGCGTCTCGAAGCTCGTCCAAAAACTTACTTCATTATACCACGTCGGATCATCCGAATGCACCCACCACGTCAAATGGACGAAGCCCGGAAGTTCCTTGAGATGGCGGCGCACATCCTGGAAAACGAGCTGAAATTTCGCGTAGTTATCGGGGCTCGAAAAGCGAACTCTCTGCATGCTCTGGTAGATGGCCATGAGGCGGGCTCCAAATGCTGATCGTTGAAACGCCATTATTGCCCGCGGAAGCTTCAATTAAAGGGACACGCTGAGCTTTTCCGGCTGGACGCGCTCTTGCGCCGCTCTCGTCCAAATTGCATCGGCGGTGCCGCGCGCACTGGACGCGATCCAGGTCGAAAAATGCTGCGCACATATTGAAATTCCGGCGGTATCGGCCACAGCGATCTGCCACGCGGTCGATGTGCCGGCGACCGATCTCGGCGCGCCAGCTCACCAGAATGCCTATCGAATAGTCACAACGTGTCCCCAAGCTGTCGTTAGTCTGTGTACCCTTTTACGACTGTCGCTACAGCGTTACGATCAGGACTGGGCCACGAGCAGGGAATTGGACATCGTGCATCTGGTGCTAACCATCGACACAACAAAAAAGAAGACTTTGCAGCGGCAAATCTATGAGCAAATCCGCGCTTTGATCGTCGAGGGACGCCTTTGCACTGGCGACCGGTTGCCCGCCATTCGTGAACTGAGCGCCCAACTCAATATCGCCCGCAATACTGTCGCAATCGCCTATGATCTTCTGGCTGCTGAAGGGTACGTTGAAGGCGAACCCTCGATCGGAACGTTCGTATCGTCGCAAATTCCTTTTCACGTCGATACTGTGTCGGGCAGCGTCGGACAGCGCGGGTCGGATCCGGACAGCGGGCCGGCAAAGCGCGCGGCACCAGCGGGTTTCCAGCCGCATCGCCCCCTAACGCCGGTCCTGGTCAATCCACACCACAATCGACTGGACATCGACTTTTGGGCGGGACGGCCAGACCCCACCCTTTTTCCGATCAAAGTTTGGCGTGGTCTGATGGAAAGCCGGCTGCAGTCATCTTGGGCCGATATCTCCAACTATGGCGATCCATGCGGCCTGCCCGAGCTTCGCTGTGAAATCGCCACTCACCTTCGCGCATCGCGTGGAATTGCGGTGACTGCCGATCAGATCATCATCGTCGGCGGCTGCCAGGATGGCCTCAATCTCGTCGCCAGACTTTTAATAAAGCCGGCAAGTGTCGTGGTCGTCGAAACGCCCTGCTACCAGGGCGCCGCGTATCTTTTTGAAAGTTTCGAGGCAAATCTCTTTCCCGTGCCGCTCGACGGCGAAGGCCTATGCACCAGCCAGTTGCCCGATACGACGAATGCCATCGCTTATGTCACGCCGTCTCATCAGTATCCGATGGGCGTCACCTTATCTCACGAGCGCCGGCTGGAACTGTTGCAGTGGGCCGTCGACACCAATTCCTATGTTGTCGAAGATGATTACGACAGCGACTTTCGGTTTCACGGCTCACCGCTTACGGCCATGAAGGGCTTGGATTCAGCCGGTCGTGTTATCTACATCGGCACTTTTTCAAAATGCATCGGCGCCGGCCTTCGCTTGGGGTTTGTGATCCTCCCGCGCGCCCTGCTCGAGCATGGGCGCCGAATAAAAGCGCTAATGAATAACGGCCACGCATGGCTTGAGCAGGCGGTGCTTGCCGATTTCATGGCAACGGGCCAGTACGAAAAACACTTGCGGCGCATTCGCAAAGTCTACCTCGAACGCCGCGACGTCCTCGTCGAGTGCCTGCGCACAAGTTTCAGCGCCAGTGAAATACTCGGCGAAGAGGCCGGAATTCATCTCACTTGGCGGCTCCCCGACGACTTGCCGGACGCTGCTGAGGTGGAGGCGCTCGCGCTTTCGCTCGGCATTGGGGTGTACACGCTGTCGTCGGGCGCCTCCGTACAGCTTGGTCCCAATCGCGCCAGCGACCGCTATCTCGTTTTGGGATTTGCGGCCTTGTCGCAAGCCCAGATCCGTGAAGGCATCGGCTTGTTGCGTGATGAACTGATGAGTAGAAAAAGCGCCGGCAAGCGATAGCGCAAGGAGCGGGAGGCGCGTGTTTGCGCGGCTTTTATCGAGCCCCACCGGCAAATTATCGGCGAGCCTGATCGGTTGCACGAGAGCCATCTGCACCTTGCGGGCTTGCGTCAGGAACAGCCGATGGCCCAGGTCCCAACGGCGGCTTTAGCCCGTTAGCGCGGCGGTTCGACGGGTTGCCCGCTGATCATCGTGCGGCGGCAGAATGGCACGGCAAGCAAACCAATGGCCGTCAGCACGGCGATCATCAGCCACGCTTCATTGCACGCCTCAGCCAACGCGGCGCGCTCAACGGCGGCCTTCACAATCACTTCTTGCCTGCTGGTGATACCCGCCACCAAGCCGCGCGCAAACTGGTCCGCTGGAATGCCGACTTGTGCGGCGGCGGCCATGTCCCCGGCCTTCAACCGCGCAATCAACTCGGCGCCATGGGTCGCGGCACGTCCAAATAGCACGGTGTCGATCAGCGCCAAGCCAATGGCGCCGCCGAGATTGCGCATCAGATTGAAGAGGCCGCTCGCATCCGGCACACGATCCGGTGCCAGCGCGCCCAGCGCGAGGCGCGTTGGCGGCAGCAGACAAAACATGAAGGCGGCACCGCGCACCACTTGCGGCGCGATCATTTCGTCGAAATCGGTTTGGATTGTCTGATTGGTGCTCAAAGCGAATCCGACTACGAGCAGTGCAAAGCCAAAACCGGTCAGCAGCCGAGCGTCGACCCGCCGCTCTAAAGCAACAGCGATCGGCGCGGTCAGGAGTTGCGCCAGTCCGGTCACCAGCATCACCTGCCCGGTTTCAAATGCATCGTGGCCACGCACGAAAGCCAGGAACACCGGCATGAGATACACGGAGCCATAAAGCCCGATGCCGAGCATGAAGCTGAGAAAGCAGCCGATGGCGAAGTCGCGGTTGGAGAACGTCGTCACATCGACGATGGCTGGCAGGCGCGTTATCGAGCGCCACACAAACAACGCGCCAAGAACGAAAGCTGTCGCGAAAAGTCCAAGGCTCACCAGCGACAGCCAGCCTTGCGCGGGAGCTTCCTTCAATCCGATTTCAAGCGATGCCAAAGCGATGGCAATCGCCGCCAGTGCCAAACCGTCGATGCTGCGTAACAGCGACAGCTTTGGCGTTTCACGCGGCAAAACCAGCGGCGCCAAGGCTAAGGCCAGCACACCGGCCGGCAGGTTGATGAGAAACAGCCACGGCCACGAGTACGTCGATGTAATCCAGCCGCCGAGCATTGGCCCGACGGTCGGCGCCATCACCGCAAGTACGCCGCCAATCGTCGTCGCCAAAGCTTGCGAGCGCCGTGGAAACATCAAGAATACCGACGTGAACACCGTCGGAATCAAGGTGCCGCCAGCGAAGCCTTGCAGCACGCGCCACGATACCAATTGCGTGAATGTCGTGCTGAAAGCGCAGCCCGCAGATGCAATCGTAAACAAGGTGATGGCTGAGACGAACAGCCAGCGCATGCTGAGCGCCCGCGTCAACAATCCGGTCAACGGAATGGCGATCACTTCGGCGATCAAATAGACGGTCTGAACCCAGCTCATCTGGGTCTTGCCGATGCCAAGCCCTTCCTCGATTTCGGGCAGCGAGGTTGCAACGATTTGGATGTCGAGGATGGCCATGAACATGCCGAGGCATAAAATGCCAAAGCCGATCCACGTTCTCAGCGTCACGGGCACTTCAGTTGGTGGAACGCCCGTTTGGCGACTGCCCGTTTGTCGACTGTTTGTGTCTTGCATCGAGGGTCCCCGCCGGCACGGAGGCCAATGCGGCGGACTCAGCGCGGATGCGAATATACAGAACCGCAGCATTTAACAGCGTGAAAACCGCGGCGATATCATAAAGTCCGAAGGCGACGGGCAGCACCGCAATTTCCGCAGCAACGACGCAATAGTTCGGATGCGACAAAAAGCGGTAAGGCCCGCGCGTTATCAAACTTTCGCCGGGCATCACAATAATTCGGGTCGTCCAGCGGCGGCCAAGCGTTGCCAGGATCCATACGCGGCCTAATTGCAGCAGCGCGAAGATCGCGAGCCAACCGAGACTAACCTCAAGGCCCGGGGCCAGCCACCACAGCACGGCGAGCCATGCGGTATGAACAGCGACAATAAGCGGATAGTGCTCGGGCGCGACCTCGTGCCCCCCCGCCGCGAGCAGTCGCGCGGTGTTGCGCCGAGCGATCACGAGTTCACTGAGGCGTTGCACGGTCACGAGTGCCAGCACGAAAACGGCAAGGTTCATGCGGCTTGCTCCAGCACGGCGCAACTGGCGGTGAAGCCTGGCCCCATCGCAATCAAGGCGGAGCGCGGCGGCAAGCCGGCGTTGCGCATGCGCTCCAATACGAACAGCACGGTGGGTGCCGACATGTTGCCATACTCGGCGAGGATGTCGCGCTCATGGTCCAGACTGTTGGGAACAAGGTTCAGCGTTTCTTCGAGCGCATCGACGACGCGGGCGCCGCCGGGATGGCAGATGAAGCGATCGACATCACCGGTCGTTAGTCCGCCCGCATCAAGGATCGATGTCACGGCCGGTCCCATGTTTTTGCGGGCGAACGGCGGGATGGAGCGCGCGAAGATCACGCCGAAGCCGCCAGGATCGACGTTCCAGCCCATCAAATCGATGGTGTCTGGCCACGCGTGTTCGCCTGTCACGGTGAAAGCGAACGCATTGGCTGGGGCATCGCCAGCGCGCAGCACGCACGCTGCCGCGCCGTCGCCGAACAGCGCGCTTGCAACAATGTTGGCCTTCGTCAATTCATCGAGGCGGAAAGCGAGCGTGCAAACTTCGACGGCAACCAGCAGGACGTTGCGACCCGGCCGTCCGCGCGCGATGTCGGCTGCGATCGCCAAGCCCGAAACGCCGCCGGCGCACCCCAAGCCAAAAACCGGAATGCGCCGCGTCGTGGCACGAAACCCCATCGTTTCATAGGTTCGCACATCGAGGGTCGGCGTCGCGATGCCGGTTGATGAAACCGTAACGATGCAGTCGATATCCGCCGCCGAGAGGTCCGCATCAGCCAGCGCCTTGCCAGCGGCGTCGACGAACAATGAGCTGGCGCCTTCGAGATAAGCTGCCGTGCGTTCCGGCCAACCTCGCGGCGTCCGATACCACTCAAGTGGGCAGACGGCGTGCCGTTTTTTGATGCCCGAGGTTTCGAACACACCGGCGAGGCGATCGTAGTCGGGATAGTGCTGCGCAAATACAGAATGCGCAATAAGCGCGGCTTCACGTTGATGGAGGATCACCGGCGGAACGGCAGTGCCGAGGCCCAAAAGCATCACTGCGGGGTCATCGGGCGTGCGCTTTGCATTCATCAATTCATTACGTCCAGACGAAGAAGTTAGTTTCACTACGGCGATGGCGGTGGTGGCGCGCGAGCATCGCAAAATGCCGCGCTCGCAAGCGCGGATGTAAATTTCCGCGATGCCTTCGTGGAAACCATTTTTATAGTCGCCAAAGCCTGTCTGATTGCGGCGTTAGCGTGTCACGCGCGCCGACAGTGGCGGCGGCCTTACACCGATGCGGCACCAATAATTAGCAGCGTGCTCGGCCAGAGTGATGTCACGGCCAGAGTGATGTCACGGAGCAACCTTGCGCGTTTTGCTCGGCGCGCGCGTATCGCCCGAGAAGTTCGAGATCACGAAGAGGCTGTAGTCATATCAAGCATAGCACTGCAGACGCGCTGCTTCAGCCAAGCCACAATCGAATGCGTCACCGCGAGTTGCCAAGCGCGACGGCGCCGCCGGGCGAACAGCCCGCCCCGTCGGAGCGCGATCGGCGCGTGAGACGAAGAATTCCAAGTGCGCGTTCATTCAAGCGTGCCACGCGGCGCGACTGCGCCGCCG
>FSSH01000928.1_pt1 | contig 51983 bp, 50 predicted proteins | sample 1166101 | NCBI WGS metagenome assembly FSSH01 (sample SAMEA32972668, study PRJEB13176) | freshwater metagenome | biome: Drinking water system; feature: Biomass in drinking water that filtered by 0.45 um membrane; material: drinking water | place: USA | collected 2012-12-20 | depth 0 m | reverse complement strand
CGAGCAGTATCAATACCAGTGGATTGTAGAAATGGGCAAGAAACTGCACAAGGATGTTGTGCTGCCTGACGGGTTTAATTTCGTTTGCACCGTACTGCTTGAGCAAGACGGTTGCTTCGGCGCTGCTTAAACCGGTATCCATATGATCTTTAATCATTTTATAGCCATCCGGGCTTGTATTCCATGATTATAGCGGCTTTATACACGTAGGGCGATGCAGTCTCCGGATGCGCTTCATCCTACTTTATTGATGACCGGCGCGGATTGTTGAATGGGTACCGGTTGCTGAGTTCCGTGCACTCGCGTTTCATCTCGTTTGCCGCCGCTTTGGCCGTGTGGGTCTTTTATATGAATAAACTTGATAACTCAGTGAGGTAAGCCCCCGGCTTTGCCGGGGGACTCACAGTGGTTTGACCTATACGGCGGTCATTGAAAATCTTCTATCTAGACCAAGAGAAGGAGATTCAAGATGAAAGAGTATCAGAGTTTGACTCACACAAGATGGGATTGTAAGTACCATGTGGTCTTCATTCCGAAGAAACGTAAGAAGCGGATATTTGGGGTGTTGCGCAAGCATCTGGGCGAGATATTCCACGAACTTGCGGGACATAAGGAAGCGAAGATTGTAGAAGGGCACATTTTGCCGGATCACGTGCACATGTTGAATAATCCGGGTGGATCGGCGTTTAGCGGTGCTATTTCTCCGGTAAACCAAGGGGCCGAAGCCGGTATTGGCGATATTGTTAATTTTGCCGCATATGCCGTGCGTACCGAACCCAGCGCAGGCAACGTGCCCGGTGCGCTCGACAATGTATTCAACAAAGGCGCTTATGGAATTGGTATTCTAGGCCTGGAAAACGCGCCATCCGTAACAAGCAAATGGCGATTCGTGGCCATTAATGGCGCAAGAGCTACAAATCCGGCCGGTACTGCTTTCGACAAGCAGCAGGCGATTTCAGGCCAGTACGATTATTTCTTCCAGGCTTCGGTCAACTTACGCAAAAGTGTGACCGGCGACCAACTCGCACTGGCTAACGCATTCATCAATAAAGCGAAAGATCCTGCGGTGATTACAACCGTAGCAGGCACAGTGCTTGATCCGGCCGAGTTTCCCGAAACCGGCAATGCAACGCTGGATGCATTCCGCGCTCATGGAACACGTTTCGGTAATTCCACCACGCCATTGCAATTGGTTGAACCACCTGCACCGTAATCAAGCTGAAGTTATTTCGGCAGGCGCTCTGGTAACGCAGGCGCCTGCTGTATGATGCGAATCTTGCCAGGCAATTTTACTTTCATCCTTTTTCCGTGGGTTTAAGACTGTCGTAGCCGAATAAATCTCATTCGATTCATTTTGCAGAAATGAACAAGTGCATGCTGAGGCATGCCTTTGTATTTGTATTCCGTGCCCTTGTTAGAATATCCGGCAGTGTCTTGTTCAGGCCTGTTCGATGACTGTATAGATGATTGACCGGGATGCACGCAACCGCTTACCGCAGAAATCGCATGAATGTCGATGATTAATTAGCTGAGAGAAAGGGAATGAATTTCCAACAACTTCGAATTATTAATGAAACAGTGCGGCAGAATTATAATCTGACCGAGGTAGCCAATGCTTTATTCACATCACAATCGGGTGTGAGCAAGCATATCAAGGATCTCGAAGACGAATTGAATATTGAACTCTTTATTCGTAAAGGTAAGCGGCTGATTGGCCTGACGGAACCGGGCAAGGAATTGGTGAAAATTGTCGAGCGTATTTTATTCGACACTAAGAATATTAAACGTCTGGCCGAGCAATTTAGCAGTTATGATCAAGGGCAATTAATTATCGCGACTACGCATACGCAAGCACAATATGCGTTACCGCCCGTGGTGACAGAGTTCAAGAAAATATTTCCCAAAGTTCAGCTGATACTTCATGAATCCAGGCCGGGGGAGATATTATCAATGCTGATCAACGGCGAGGCCGATATCGGCATAGCGACGGAAGCATTGGAAAATGCGGCTGATTTAGTGTCTTTTCCCTATTATACGTGGCAGCATACCGTCATCGTTCCTGCGGGGCACCCGTTGCAATCGCTACAGCCGCTTACGCTGGAAGCCATTGCTGAATTTCCGATAATTACCTACCACCAAGGTTTAACCGGGCGGTCCCGTATCGATCAAGTATTTGCCAAGGCAGGATTAATACCGGATATCGCCATGTCCGCTTTGGATGCTGACGTGATTAAAACTTACGTAAAGTTGGGATTGGGTATCGGCATTATTGCTTCTGTGGCATTTTCTCCCAGGAGAGATGAGACATTAGTCAAGCTTGAAAGTGAATACCTGTTTGAAATGAATACCACGTTTGTTTCGGTGCGGCGTAATCATTATTTGCGTAGCTATGCGTACCGGTTTATTGAACTTTGTATTCCAACATTGACTGAATCGATCATTCGTTCCGGCGTAAAACCATTGATAGACGCTGAATAAAGGAGGGATGGCGATAGGTTTGATCCGGTTGATCAAATAAATGACGCCATTTGATTGTGCTGATCGGTAAATCGAAATAATCGATTTACCGGTAGTCTCAGCAACTCAATGCGATACTTTATTTCTGAGTTTATCTTTGAAGCAAGCGGTATAATTCAGTAGTATTCTCCTGATACTTGATTAACAAGAGATATTTCCGGATTGATGTGAAATGACGGGCAAGTCTTGTGTGGAACCAATTATTCGTACTGATATCTCAAGTCTATGCTTTATTTAATACTTGTCATCGTTATCGCTGCGCTCATTGTGGGCCCGTCTTACTGGGTTAAGCATACCCTGGCGAAATACAGCCATCCTGAAGATCGTTATCCGGGTACCGGCGCCGAGCTGGCGCGTATTTTGCTCGATTGGGCCAATTTGCAGACGGTAAAGGTCGAAGTGACGGAACAGGGCGATCACTATGATCCGATCGAAAAAGCAGTGCGTCTGACTGCGGATAAATTTAATGGCAAATCGCTCACGGCGATTACGGTTGCGGCGCATGAAGTCGGGCACGCCATTCAGGATCGTGATGGCTACTTGCCGCTAAAATGGCGGACACGCTTGGTGCAAATAGCCGCTCCGGCGGAAAAGTTGGGCGCGGTGATTTTGATGATCGCACCAATTGTTGCAGTGGGTCTGCGTGCGCCGGTAGCGGGCGCTCTGTTTCTCGCTGGTGGCTTGTTGACGTTGGGGAGCGCAGTAGTCGTGCATATGGTGACGCTGCCGATGGAATTGCATGCCAGTTTCGCCCGGGCGTTACCCATGCTGGAGCAAGGCAAGTATCTCATTCAAGGTGACGAGCCGCATGCACGCAGGATTCTGCGTGCCGCAGCGTGGACTTATGTATCCGCTTCGCTCATGGCTTTGCTCAATATCGGCCGGTGGTGGGCGATTCTCCGGCGCTAAGGCTGCTGAATTGCCGGAATTCCGCAGTACAGGTGTGATATTCCGTCTTGACCCTGTCATAAGGGCAACTTACCATACAAGATTTGAAACTGAATTGATAAGCTAATCCATTAGAGATCGGTATTTTTTGTTAGAGGACAAATATGGTGCAATTGGTTGAGCAACAAAAGGCAAAAGCAGTGCGCGGTTTTACACTGCTTGAATTACTCGTGGTCATGGTTATCATCGGTTTACTGGCTGCTTATGTAGGGCCTAAGTACTTTTCGCAGGTCGGCAAATCGGAAATAAAAATGGCGCAAGCGCAAATCGATGCACTGGAAAAGTCGTTGCATCAATACCGCTTGGATGTGGGTAGCTATCCGGGCACGGAACAAGGTTTGACCGCGCTGGTTACTCGTCCCAATAATGAAGCGCGTTGGCAAGGGCCTTACCTATCCAAGTTACCGCCAGCCGATCCCTGGGGCCGCCCTTATGTATACAAATATCCGGGTGAACGCGCCGAGTTTGATTTGCTCTCTTACGGCAAGGACGGGCAACCTGGTGGTGAAGGCGAAGCGGCTGATATTACCAACTGGTAAATTCCGCGCATGCGTTATGAAGTGAAAGCCGTGATGTCCGGGCAAGGTACCGTGCATCTTGAGCTGGAAGCGAACAGCGAGGAGGAAGCTCGCCGCCAAGTGGTTGAACAAGGCGGTATGGTTCTAAGCATACGGCGCAGCTTCTCGGGTTTTTCGCTGAAAGCGAAGAGCCATTTTCCGTTGGTTCACTTCAGCCAGGAATTGTTGTCATTGCAGATTGCCGGTTTAAGTTTGGTTGAAAGCATCGAAACGCTGCTCGAAAAAGAACAGGATGGCGGTAACCGCAAAATTATCCAGAATATCCTCGATAGATTGTATGAGGGTGTGACATTCTCACAAGCGCTGCAAGAATTTCCGCAAGCATTTCCGCCGCTCTATATCGCCACGGTCCGCGCTAGCGAACGGACTGGCGATCTTGCGGAAGCGCTGACCCGTTTTATTACCTACCAGACACAGATGGAGTTTGTGCGCAAAAAACTCGTTGGTGCGTCGATTTATCCGGTGCTGTTATTGGTGATCGGTTTTCTGGTATCGATTTTTCTGATGGTTTTTGTGGTACCTAAATTCAGCGCGATTTATGATGATATGGGCAGCGATTTGCCCTGGCTTTCGTTGTTACTGATTAAATGGGGCCAATTCGTTCATGAACGCGGCTGGGAATTGGCCATTGCTGCGCTGGCGCTGTTGATTGCGACAGGGTATACAGTTAGCCGGTCAACCTTTCGTGCCAGCGTCATGCAGCTCCTGTGGCGCATTCCGGCGATCGGCGAGCGCATGCGCGTGTATCAGCTGGCGCGCTTCTACAAGACGTTGGGTATGCTGCTGCGCGGCGGTATTCCCATCACGCAAGCGCTGGACATGGTCAGCGGTTTATTGCAAGCGCATTTCCGCCCCAAAGTTGCAGCCGCGGCCAAGCATATCCGCGAAGGCAAAACGATTTCCAGCGCGATGGAATTGGAGGGACTGACAACGGCAGTGGGCAATCGCATGCTTCGCGTGGGCGAGAGAACGGGGTTAATGGGCGATATGATGGAACGGATCGGTAATTTTCACGATGAGGAAATTGCGCGTTGGGTCGAATGGACAACCAAATTGATAGAGCCATTGCTGATGGCGGTCATCGGCATTGTGATTGGCGGGATTATTATTCTCATGTATATGCCTATATTTGAATTGGCGGGAAGTATCAATTGATCGAAGTGCAGGTGCAATCCGTAAGCAAGCCGCTGATGGAGATCAACCATCTGGCCGATGCGCAGCAAAAAGCGCTGGAACAGAATGTGTCCGTTATTCAGGTTCTGGAAGAAAAAGGCGGTTATGCGCCCGATGAACTCATGCAGCAGCTTGGCCAGCTTTTACATATGCCGGTATTGGACATGAAAACGATTCACGCACTCAGCCCCGCTTTTGACGTGCTCTCGTTTGCCGAAGCCATGATGCATGAATGTGTGTTATTTCGCCGCGAACAAGACTTTCTGCTGGCAGTCAGTAATCCATTTTCAACAAAATTACGGGCATGGGCGGAAGAACGCTTTGCTGTCGCCGCTGAATGGTATTTGGTGCATCCCGCAGATTTGAGCGCTTTTTTTGCCCAGCAGGAAAAAACCATGCGCGCCATGGATCAAGTGCTGCCTTCCACAGAGCTGGATAAAATACAAAGCGGTGTTGAGGATTTATCGTTAAAAAGTATCAACGAAGGTACCAGCCAGGTGGTGCGCTTGGTACATTCCACCTTGTATGACGCACATAAATCGCAGGCCAGCGATATTCATTTGGAAATGACGGCAGGCGCACTGTCGATAAAATACCGCATCGATGGCGTGCTAAGTTCGATCGGCGTGATACAAGGCGCGGACTTGGCCGAGCAAGTGATTTCCCGGATTAAGGTGATGTCTGAGCTGGATATTGCCGAACGCCGCGTGCCGCAGGATGGCCGTTTTAAAGTTTCCATCCAAGGGCGGGAGATCGATTTCCGGGTTTCCATCATGCCGAGCATTTTTGGCGAGGATGCGGTCTTGCGGATTCTTGACCGGCAGGCGCTATCCGATCATATTGAAGGACTGACGTTAAACCAATTGGGTTTTAATCAGACGGCGATTGCCAGTATCCGCCGCCTGAGTTCGGAACCGTATGGCATGCTGCTGGTTACCGGTCCGACCGGAAGCGGTAAAACGACATCGCTCTACGCCGCGATTTCCGAAGTGAATAAAGGCAGCGATAAAATTATTACCATCGAAGACCCGATCGAGTATCAGCTTCCGGGTGTGCTGCAAATCCCGGTGAATGAGAAAAAAGGACTAACGTTTGCGCGCGGGCTGCGCTCAATCCTGCGGCACGATCCCGATAAAATCATGGTAGGCGAGATTCGTGATTCTGAAACGGCGCAGATCGCTATTCAGGCTGCGCTGACCGGCCACTTGGTTTTTACCACCGTGCATGCCAATAACGTATTTGATGTCATCGGACGGTTTTCTCATATGGGCGTGGATCCTTACAGTTTCGTGTCCGCGCTGAACGGAATCGCCGCGCAACGGCTGGTGCGTTTGTTATGTCCGCACTGCTCGGTCGATGAGCGCCCGGATGATAAGCTGATCGAAGAATCCGGAATTCCCATCGACGAAGCGGATCAATTCAAGTTTCGTAGTGGACGAGGTTGCGGCCAGTGCCGTGGCAGCGGTTACCGGGGAAGAAATGCAATTGCCGAGATTCTGATTCTGAACGATGAGATTCGTGAACTGATCGTAGCGCAGGAGCCGATACGCCGTATCAAGGAAGCAGCCAGGAACAATGGCACCCGATTCCTGCGGGAGGCCGCTTTGGATATGGTCAAGCAAGGATTAACCAGTTTAGAGGAGGCCAATCGTGTCACCATTGTGGCGTAATCAGCTGCAGGTCTTCCTGGCGCCCGGACGAATTGATCTGGTGCGTGCAACGCGCGGTTTCAAACCGGTACAGGCAGCCAAGGTTACCGTGTGGTGCGAGCCTGCGCAGGATGCCCCGGTTTGGCAGGCTGCTTTGCAGCAGTTGGAAAAACACTTGATTGATGAGCCTGGAGCGGAATTGAGCGTCACGCTATCCAATCATTTCGTACGGTATGTCGCCCTGCTGCCGCAAGCGGAAATCGCAACGCCGGAAGAGGTGAATGCCTATGCCGCTTTTCGTATGCGCGAAGTGTATGCAGAACGGGTTAATTCGTGGGTGTTGAGTGTGAGCGAATGGACACCGTTGAGCGGCGCGGTGTGCGCCGCGATTCCGCGTGATTTGATGGTGCAACTGGAAGAAATGGCGGCGCGGTGCCGCTGCACACTTAAAGAGATCGAGCCTTATTTTGCGTCTGTTTATGATCGCTGGCAAAAATTGCTGGATGGTGATAAAACCTATTTTGCGGTCATTGAAGCCGGACGTATTTGCCTTGCTGTGCTGATCAATGGAAGCTGGCACAGCATTCGCAATCAGCGCATTTTGCACAATGCCGCGGCTGAGTTGCTCGCGGCACTGGATCAGGAAGCCATCTTGACCGGAAGTAAGGAAGCGCTTGAACGGGTTCATGTGTTTGCGCCGGAACAGGCCGGTTTGACGCTGCCGGAACAGTGCGGATGGTACATTATGCCGATGCCGGTTGATAAAATACCGGTATTGCCGCATTACCCATCCGAGGCGGTTGATGGTGACGGGGTAAATCGATGCCACGCTTAAGACTCAAGTTCCCGGATCGCGGACAATCCGTTCCGCATATCGATTTTTCCATTCTGCTGATCGGATTGCTCGTGCTTGCCGTTGTGCTTCTGCAATTCCGCCAGGTTACTGAAGAAGTGAATCACTGGACGAACCGGGTCGAGCGGCTGGAGAAACAACAGCAGCAGAAAGCTGCGCCGCGCACACGGTCAACCCCGCGGATAAAAGAATTCAGCCAGGAAATCCGCAAGGAAATCACGCAAGCCAATGCAATACTGGATCAGATCAATTTGCCTTGGGAGACTTTATTCGACGCCATCGAACATGCGGCAACGGAAGAAATCGCCTTATTATCCTTGCAGCCGAATGTAGCCAGCCGGACACTGCGTCTCAGCGGTGAAGCGAAGAGTATGTCCGAACTGCTCGATTTTGTCGAAGCGCTCGAACGTGAGCTGATTTTTGAAAATGTGCATTTGTTAAACTACAAAGTTAAACAAGATAATCCGCACCGCCCCATTATTTTTCTCCTGACTGCTGCATGGATGCAAGTTTCTTGAAGACCGGAACAATCCAAACACAATTAAACCGGCTGATGCTGCAACTGCGCTGGCAGGCAGGCCGTCTCGGCACGATTGGAAAAATCGGCCTAGGCCTGATTGTTGTTGCCGGTATTTATTTCTTTTCGGCGGTTTTGCCGCAAGACTCCGATCTGCAAAAGCTGAAGGAACGCGCTGAAACGCTGCAATTGCAAGAGTTAGCGAAGCAGTCGCCGGGAGAAATGGAAGGCGGGAAAAAATTGAGTAGTGATCAGGCATTGCAAGTATTTTATGATTTCTTCCCGCGTATCGACTCATCGCCTTTCTGGATTCGTGAGTTGGTGCAATTGGCTAAAAAGCATGGCGTTGATCTGAGCAGCAGTGAATATCGCTTGATGAATGAGAATGACGCGCGTTTGGCTCGTTACGAGATGATATTGCCGGTAAAAGGCCGTTATCCGCAAATTCGCGCTTTTATGGCGGAAGCGCTGGACAAGGTTCCTGCCATGGCTATTTCCGCGGTTGCGCTCAAACGGGAAAATATAACTTCCGACAAGCTTGAAGTTCGCCTTGAAATTAACCTTTACTTGAACAAATAAGCGCCATGGATCAAGCTGAAAAAAAGCGGAAATTGATGATCGGCGGCGCATTGCTGGCCACATTAGTCGCTGTGATGCTGGTTGAAGAGGAAGAGATATCGACGGATATCGTAGAAACCGTGCAGCCGGTAAAGACAGCGAGCACGAGCAGAGACCGGGCAAAAAATCAAGAAAGCAGCGCGGAGCTACTGGATATCGGTAAACTTGGACAGCGGAAATTCAATCCTCTGGCGGGAGAATTGTTTGCATCCACGACATGGACGCCTAAACAACCGCCAGTCAGCTTCGAGCAGCAAGCTGTGCTGGCTGAGCAAATAAAAAAAGCCGCGCCTCCTCCCACGCCCACAGCGCCGCCGCTACAGTTCAAATATAGCGGCAAGGCTATTACGGACGACGAAACTTGGGTTTTTCTGTCACAATCGGGAGAAAATTTTATTACCAAGATCGGCGGAAAAATTAATGACAAATACCGGCTGGATTCGATCAACGACAGTACAATTGACGTCACTTATCTACCGCTCAACATAAAGCAGACGCTCACTATTAACAATAAAATCGCAGGAACGTTCCGATGAAAAGCTGGAGAATCATTGTCCTCATCATTTTGCTCGTATCGATTGCCGGGTGCGCAATCAATAACAGAACATTCGGCACTAGGAATATCGCATTTGACGATGGGCAGAAACTGATTGCGCAAGGTCAATTTGAGAGCGGACTTGCAAGATTAGAACAGGCGCGGCGCGAGGAACCTGAAAACAGAGATATTCAAACGGTAGTTTTGCGCTTACGGGAAGAAGTTACTGGTAAGCTTCTTTTTGAAGCAGAAAATTTGCGTTTTTCTGGACAATTGGATCGCGCAACCGAAGCCTTTCAACGTGTCCTCAGTTTATTTCCATTCAATGAGAGAGCTAAAGAAGGCTTAGAATCCATAGCATTAGATCGTCAACATATTGCTAAAGTGGATACAGCGAAAGAGCTGTTAAGAAATGGAGAAACTTCAAAGGCTGAAACACTGGTGCGTGCGGTGTTGCAAGAGAATCCGCAGCAATCGCATGCACGTCAGTTGATTTCGGAAATCAATTTAAATCTATCGCGCCCTGAAGTTACCCATCTCGCATTAGAATCCGCATTCAAAAAAACAGTCACGATGGAATTCAAAGATACTGATCTCAAATCAGTCTTTGAGCTCATGTCACGAACTGCCGGGATTAATTTCGTGTTTGACAAAGACATTCGTCAAGACACTAAGATTTCCATTTTTGTGCGCAGTAACACCATTGAAGATATTCTCAAATTGATTCTGACGACGAATCAACTAGCGTACAAGGTACTGAACAACAATTCGTTACTGCTCTACCCCAATACGCCGGCTAAGCAGAAAGATTATCAGGAACTGGTCGTGCGCAGTTTTCAGATTGCGCATACCGACGTCAAGCAAATGGTGGCGATGGTCAGAGGCATCGTTAAAGCGAAGGATATTTATGTTAACGAGCAACTTAACCTATTCATTATGCGCGATACGCTCGAAGCCATACGGTTGACTGAGCGGTTGATCAGCTTGAATGATTACGCGGAACCCGAAGTCATGCTGGAAGTTACCATTCTTGATGTAACGCGCACCAATACTTTCTTATTGGGGCCAAATTTCCCCCAATCAGTTCAATTCAATTGGGCTACAGCTGCTACTCCTACGCCGGCTGCTGCTCTAATCAGTAATTTTGGTTTTGAGGGCCTTAAAAGTTTTGGCATGGCTACTAGCCAAGCAAAAATTGATTTTCTGCAAAACTTTTCAGCAGGGGATATATTGGCAAACCCCAGAATCCGGGTTAATAACAAAGAAAAAGCAAAGATTCATGTTGGTACAAAAGAACCCTTCTTCACCGCAAATGTTCAACCTGGTGTCGCTGGGGGTGTCGTTACCTCAACGCCGACGTTTATCGATTTAGGGGTCAAACTTGATGTTGAGCCTCGTATCGGATTGAATGACGATGTCACCTTAAAAGTTACTTTGGAAGTAAGCTCTCTACTCGGCACGATTGCAAATGCGCAAGGTGCAACGGCTCCTCGGGTCGGAACGAGAAATGCCGAGACTCTTCTCACTTTAAAAGATGGCGAAACGCAAGTCATTGCAGGTCTTCTCGATAATCGAGAAAGAAAAGCTGCTAAAGGTCTTGCAGGATTGATCAATATTCCAGGACTAGATCGATTGACTTCCAATCAAGATATTGAAAGAACAAAGAATGAAGTGATTTTACTGATTACTCCTCGTATTGTTCGCAATATTCCCAGACCGACTAACTTAGAAAGCGAATATCACTTCGGTACCGCCAGCGAAGCGGGCAAATTACCCGTTACCATTGAGAGAACAGCGGCGAAATCCCTGTCTGTCGCACCGGCTGGATCGGGCCGCGGTGTTGCGGCTGCGATTCAGGATGCTTTTTCTCCGCCAGCAGAAGGTCAGGAACCACCACCGAATCCATTTGCCAGTGTTGCAGCTTCCGCATCCGGAGTACCTTCGCTTACCCTGCAATCACCCACCAATGTGGGGCTGGGTAAAGAATTTTCTGTCAGTGTGCGATTGGTTGGCGCAAAAGCGACAGTTAATTCCGACTTAGTATTGAGTTATGAAGCCAGCGCATTGGAGGCGCTGGATGGCGGAGATAAATCCGGGACGCGTACTATCAAATTAGGTAAGGATCAGGCTTCCGGTCTGGCGGCGCAGCTTCGCTTCAAGGTGATCGCAGCAAACCCGGGTACCACAGAAATCAATATCCAAAATGTAAACGCGGAAGATATGGAAAATGGTCAGGCGGTCGAAGTGACACCGCCGCCGCCAGTCAGTGTCAATATTAAATAATCCGCTTATGGCTGCATCCAGAGTTTCCGTGAAGCACAGAGGATTTACGCTGATTGAATTAATGATCGTGGTGGCGATCATGGCCATTTTGGCGACAGCCGCGTTGCCATTGCGGGAGCTGATGGTGAAACGCGAGAAGGAGCAAGAGTTACGCGTTGCATTGCGTCAGATTCGAACGGCCATCGATGCTTACAAGCAGGCTTCGGATGAGGGGCGTATCACCAAGAAGGCCGATGAATCGGGTTATCCACCCCGGCTGGAGGAATTATTCATGGGCGTGCCGGATATCAAGAGTCCGGATAAGAAGATTATTTATTTCCTGCGCCGCTTGCCCCCTGACCCACTGTTTGTCGAACTGGATGTCGCCGGTGTTTCGGCGACTCCGGCTGCGGATACTTGGGGGAAGCGTAGTTATGAGAGTCCCTGGGATAGTCCCAAGGAAGGCGACGATGTTTTTGATGTGCATTCACGTTCGGAAGCCATAGGTCTGAACGGCATTCCTTACCGGGAGTGGTGATGATGAACCTGTCCGGAACCCTCAAATTCAGAGGGTTTACCTTAATCGAACTGCTGGTGGTTATGGCGATTATCGCGACGTTGTTAAGTATTGTCGCGCCGAAGTATTTTAATTCTATCGATAAAGCCAAAGAAGCGGTGTTGCGGCAGGACTTGGGTATTATGCGCAATGCCATCGATCAATTCTATTCTGACTTTGGTAAATATCCCATTGATTTGGCGGAGCTGGTCGACAAACGCTATATGCGCAACGTGCCGAAAGATCCCTTCACCGAAAGCGATAAAACCTGGATCGAGGTTCCTCCCAAGAACGAGACGGAATCAGGTGTCTATGATGTTTATAGCGGCTACTCGGGGAGAGCGCTGGATGGCTCGTACTATCAAGAATGGTAAATGACCGGGGTTTGCTCGGATTCTTGCGGTGCACATGATATGCCACGGCGGGAAAGCGGCTTTGTTTATCTTTGGGCCTTGTTCTCGGTCGTTCTAGCGGGCGTTGTCATGGCCGGAGCGGGTCAAGTATGGCAGGCAAAAGCGCAGCGCGAGAAAGAAGCCGAATTGCTTTATGTGGGCGAGCAATTCCGCAAAGCGATTATGTCCTACTACAACACTGGCACTAAACAATTTCCGGAAACTTTAGAGGAGTTGATTGAGGATAAACGTGCAGCGGCTACTAAGCGGCATTTGCGTAAAATCTATATCGACCCGATTACTAATACAACGGAGTGGGGCATCATTGAAGAACCTCCGCCCGGCGGTAATACAGTGTCCGGTAACAGCCCGGCAGCTAGTCAGAATACAACGCCGGGGAATAATGCAGTAGCGGGGAGTAATCAAGCATCGAGCAGTAACCAGCCCTCGGGTAATAGCTTGACACCCAATACTGGCCAGACATCCGGCAGCACAACACCCAATCAAGCATCGAACAATGCGGCGCCGGGCAGCAGTCCGGGTATAGGTTCCAATCTCACTAAGAGAATCACCGGCGTATACAGCCTATCGGAAAAGAAACCCATCAAGAAAGATAAATTTCCCGAGCAATACGCTAAATTCTCAGAAGCGTTAACTTACCGGGATTGGAAATTTATTTATAAACCCGGGGAGGGCAGTAGCGCGTCGAAGCCGGCATCCACTCAATCCAGACCGAATACGGCACCGGGAGCTTCGCCGTCAAATTCCCCTTTTGCGCCGCAATCTTCCTCAGGCGCAGCTTCACCTTCCTCGCGATCCTCGTCAGCGGGTAATGCTTCACCGTTTGCACCGCAATCCGGCGCGCCAGCCAACTCATCCGGATTTGGAATGGATTGATATTTAGTATGGTTGTACTAATTTCTGGAAATGGAATATAGAACAGCTGTACTGGGAAAAAGGTAGTGATTTCCCATTTCCCTAAGTGGTGTGAGGAGTTAGTCTATCGGTGTGTATGCGAATATACACAGGAAGAAGGGATTTATTTGTAAGATATTGAAAGAAATAATTTCTTCTGTGTTTTCTGCGATTTAATTCATTACGAGAGTGAACGGATCCGGAGCTGCCCGATTTTGCTACACGTCGTGGAAACTAAAAGACAACCAGTATTTAATGAAGTGTCTTATGTGCTTGGGTAAGGTTCATTGTTTACTGCTTAATATAAATATGGGGATCATAAAAATGAAATTACATCACTTAGCTTTTGTTGCAATGGCAGCCTTATTTTCAAATAACGCGATGTCATTAGGTACTGCCACGATTCATCTGAATGGCGGTGATTTTATTCAATCCGGAACGGTGACCAATACGTCGAGTGCGGGCATTGACATTGTCCAAGTCGTTTACGATCTGGGTACTCAGGCCGATGGTATTGCGATTTGGGAAATCAATGGCAGCACAGGCGCACATTCAAATTTCCTGACCGGTAACTGGTACTCAACTGAAACATGGGGTGGTCTGACTGTCGGCAGCGGTGCCAATTTTAATTTCAGCGGTTTGGATATCGATTTGATTGAAACCGTAGCGCCACCGGCTGTGACCGGCTCTATACTCGGCGGTCCAAGCAGTTTGGCTCATGCAAGCGTTAGCGTTTTCTTCAGCGATGGTTCTTTCGGTACAGCAAATCTGGTGCAACAAGATTGGACTCTTAATCAGGATCTCGTCATCGGTGCTGTTCCGGAACCTGAAACCTATGCCATGTTGATCGCTGGTTTAGGATTGCTGGGTTTTGCCGCTCGCCGCAGACAACAAAACGTTTAATCCGAAATAAGCTGCAAAAAGGAGCGCTCGTTCATTCGAGAGCTCCTTTTTATTTTTCTCGATCAAGAAATATAAATATCATTAAGCTCCGGTGCTGCGATACGCCGTTACCTGAATTTCGATTTTCATACGCGGATCGGATAATCCGGCAGCCAGCATCATCGCCGACGGCCTGACATCGCCTAAGTATTTGCGCATCACCGGCCAGCATTTCTCAAAATCCTCTGCCTTGGGAAATACATACGTAACGCGCACTACCTCTTTCATGCTTGACCCTGCTTGCTGCAATGCTGCCTCGATATTTTTGAAGCATTGTTCCGCTTGTTCCAGTAAATCATCGGAAATGGTCATCTTGCTGTAATCGAAACCAGTCGTGCCAGATACCAGTATCCAGTTATCTGCGACCACAGCGCGCGAATAACCGATTTCCTTCTCAAATGTAGAACCTGAACTGATGAGTTTTGTTGCCATGTTGTGCCATCCTTGTGATTGGGTTTGAAAATTTTTGCGTAAGATACCACTATAATTGCGCAACGAACCAGTTTTTTACCGGCACCATCATCTAAATCCACCCATACCCATGGCTACCACATTTTACTGGCATGACTATGAAACTTTCGGCGCCGATCCCAGGCGCGACCGGCCCGCGCAATTTGCTGGCGTGCGTACCGATGAAGCGCTGAACGAAATCGGTGAGCCATTGGTAATTTATTGCAAACCGGCGCGCGATTATCTACCACATCCGGAAGCTTGCTTGCTCACCGGAATTACGCCGCAGCTTGCCGATGAGCGTGGACTGTTGGAGCCCGAGTTCATAGCGCGCATTCATGCCGAGTTTGCGCAACCGAATACCTGCGGTGTTGGGTACAACTCGCTGCGGTTTGACGATGAAGTCACGCGCTTCACGCTGTATCGCAATTTTTATGATCCGTATGCGCGCGAATGGCAGCAAGGCAATTCGCGCTGGGACATCATCGATCTGGTGCGCATGACGTGCGCGCTGCGCCCGAATGGCATCGTCTGGCCGCAGCATGAAGAAGGTCAGCCGAGTTTCAAGCTGGAACATTTGGTAGCCGCCAACGGCATCACGCACGAATCCGCGCACGATGCTTTGTCCGATGTGCGCGCCACCATTGCTTTGGCACGCCTGCTGCGCACGCAGCAACCGCGCCTGTACGATTGGCTGTTGCAACTACGCGATAAACGCAAGGCGGCAGCGCAGCTTGATCTGATCACACACAATCCGGTGTTGCACACAACGCGCATGTACCCGGCCAAAACCGGCTGCACCTCGCTGGTCATGCCGCTCATCACGGAACCGGGAAACAACAACAGCGTGCTGGTCTACGATTTGCGCCACGATCCGGACATGTTTTTGCCGTTGAGCACGGAAGAACTGACGCAATTGCTATTTACCCGCAACGATGATTTGCCGGAAGGCATGCAGCGGTTGCCGGTCAAGTCGGTGAAAATCAACAAATGCCCAGCGCTGGCACCGCGCAATACACTCGATCATGAAGCCGCCGAACGCATCGCGCTCGATCTGGACACATGTTACCGCCACTGGCAAAAACTCTGTGCCCATCCCGATTTCTTTCAGCGTGTCGCAACCGCGTACACCAGCCATACATTTGAGCCGTCCGGCGATGTGGATGTGGCCTTGTATGACGGCTTTCTGGGCAGTGCCGATGCCGCATCATTAGCCCAGATCCGGCGCGCTTCACCAAAACAATTGGCCAAAATGCGCTTTGATTTTCATGACCAGCGCTTGCCCGAGCTGCTGTTCCGCTACCGCGCCCGCAACTGGCCGGAAACGTTGACGCCGGATGAAATGGAACGATGGGAGCAAATGCGTGTGCAGCGTCTGACGCAAGGTAGTGGCGGGAGTCTTACTTTTGCTGAATCTTCCGCGCAGATTCTGTTATTGCGTGAGACACATAAAACGGATGCGGATATGCTGCGAGTAATGGATGAATTGGAAGTTTGGGGGAGGGATTTGTTGGGATCATAGGTCTGCTAGAGTGCGTTTGTTTTTCACCCAGCGGTTTAATTTTTCGCCGATTTGAATAATTAAATCGGCTTGGCGCTTGTATTCCCTTTCGAGAAAAGGCTCTAGCCATTTCGACGAATGGGTTCTCCCCTCGTGCTCAAAGGCCTCTAATTGCAATCCATAAGGTGGTTGATCGGCATCTTCAATCATGCTAACGGAAAACGGCGTCCCGATGATTCTCCTATGCTTGGAGTGATTGACAATGTCAGCAAGATATCGGTAATCGACATGCTCAGTCAATTGCTTCAGTAAGCCTTCAATCTCAGCCTTGGTCGGGTCTAGTTTCAATGCTTTTTGAACCGAGAACATCAATACTTTTTTAGATTCCAGGCATGTCTTTGTATCGAGATTCTGACCAGTCGAGAAATAGACAACGTGGGCAAGTGTATCAGACAAAGTGTGCATACTTTGCATGCATGCGACCATATGTGCCTTAGCTTGTTTGCGCCGGAGATAAAACTCGTTAGATTCGTCCTGATCTTTACGCAGAGCGAGCCTGATCAAGGCATGCGGACCATCTCTATCTTGAAGAAATTCTTTGAGTAGTTTCATGCCTTCTTGAAAATGGAAGCGCACGTAGAATTGTCGATCTAAAATCGAGTTAATACATGGGGACAATAAGTCGCTCTGTTCCTCGCCATACAGGCACGAAACATCTTCCAACAAGAGCTTAATGTTCCTCATAGTATTGGCTGTATCCTGTTCTCTAAATAAAGAAGTAACTTTGATCTCTAAAATATAACTTATTTCATAACCGTAACAAAACTTATCTTATCTTCGATCATGCTAAAATCCCGTCGCGTTTATTGATTAAAAATTCGCCCGGATTTAATTACTTCCTACCATGAGAAACAATTACCTTGAAAGAATACTGACCGCACAGGTTTACGATGTGGCGATCGAGAGTCCGTTGGAGCTTGCTGCCAATTTATCCGGGCGTATCCATAATCAGGTGTTGTTGAAGCGGGAAGATTTGCAGCAGGTTTTTTCGTTCAAGTTGCGCGGCGCGTATAACAAAATGATCAAGTTAACACCCGCAGTCCGCAATCGCGGGGTGATTGCCGCTTCCGCCGGGAATCATGCGCAAGGCGTAGCACTGGCGGCGAAAAGGCTCAATTGTTCCGCCACCATCGTGATGCCGGTGACGACGCCGCAAATCAAGGTGAATGCTGTCATGGGGCATGGCGCCACGGTGGCTTTGCATGGCGATTCGTATAACGATGCGTATGAGCATGCGATACAACTGGCTAAGGAAGAGCAGGCCACGTTTGTGCATCCTTACGACGATCCGGATGTGATTGCCGGGCAGGGGACGGTCGGCATGGAAATTCTGCGCCAGCATACCGGCCCGATTCACGCCATTTTTGTGCCAATCGGCGGCGGTGGCCTGATCTCCGGCATTGCGGCGTATGCGAAACGGCTGTATCCGAAAATCAAAATCATCGGCGTCGAGCCGGTCGACGCCGATGCGATGTACCGCTCGCTGCAAAGCGGCCGCCGGGTCAAGCTTGCGCAAGTGGGGCTGTTTGCCGATGGCGTGGCGGTGCGGCATGTCGGCAAGGAAACGTTCCGCTTGTGCCGTGAACTGGTCGACGAAGTGATTCTGGTCGATACCGACGCCATTTGCGCGGCAGTCAAGGATGTATTCGAAGATACGCGCACGATACTGGAGCCTTCCGGCGCGCTGTCGATTGCCGGTATCAAAGCGTATGTCGCGCGCGAGAAAATCCTGCATAAAACGCTGGTCGCGATCGCGTCCGGTGCCAATATGAATTTCGATCGCTTGCGTCACATTTCCGAACGCGCGGAAATCGGTGAGCAGCGCGAGGCGGTGATGTCTGTGGCGATTCCCGAGCACCCCGGCAGTTTCAAGAAATTCTGCAATTTACTCGGCACTAAAAGTATTACCGAATTCAATTACCGCTATGCCGATCCCAAGGTGGCGCATGTATTTGTCGGCGTATCGGTACGCAATCAGGAAGAAACGCAGCAATTGATCAAAGAGTTAAAACAAAGCGGGCTGGCCACGGAAGACATGAGCAACAACGAAATGGCCAAGCTGCATGTGCGCCACTTGGTCGGCGGGCGGGCTCAGGCGGTTAAGGATGAAATCATCTACCGCTTCGAATTTCCCGATCGTCCCGGCGCGTTGATGAACTTCCTCAACAACCTCAGCCACAATTGGAATATCAGCCTGTTTCACTACCGCAACCACGGCGCCGACTATGGCCGCGTGCTGATCGGCATCCAAGTGCCGCCGGAAGAGAAATCCAGCTTCAGGGCTTTTCTTGACCAACTGGGTTACCACTATTGGGATGAAACCAAGAATCCCGCGTATAAATTGTTTCTTGGGTGACTCCAAATAATCTAGAAATCTGTTTCGAATGCGGCCAAGCGGATTAAAAGTCCGGCTATCCGGTCGCCTGTATAGTCACAAGTCCGCTCGTTTTCCATGCACGGAAATATAAACCTCGTTTCATCCCTCGAAACTGCATAACCCGATTGTAAATGGGACGCTGCCACGTGGACAGTATCCGTTATTGATACGGAATTCTGTGACAATATGCCGCATTGACGCCGTTGACACGCCCGCATAACAATGTAGGGGAGCGAATGTGTGAATAATCATCCTATCCGGTTGAAATTCTCGTCCGCTCTATAGCGGTAATCCTGATGCGATATCAGCGGCCAGTGAATTTCATTCAACCTCATCAAACAATAACTGCGGACTACCTTCGCTTTCATCTGCTGCCACCCCATTGTGCGCATGTCCGGTCAATATTCCACCGGTCTGTCGGGCAATCAAACAACTATTCTAGCCATCGCAGTTGCTCGTTTCGATGGCAGGCTGGAGCGAGTTGGCCGATGGCTCCCAGCATGCAACGTTCTGGGATGGTAGCGCGCTGATCGATTTGAACAATTTGCTGGATCCCGCCCTGGTCAGCGCTGGCTGGGTACTAAAGGAAGCGGCTGGTATCAACGATCACGGCGCGATTGTCGGCACCGCCATCAATCCACTCTTGGGAATCAACGATGGCCACGCTTTTTTGCTGTCTCCGGTACCCGAACCGGAAACCTACGCCATGTTATTGGCGGGTTTGGGCTTGATAGGAATGGTGGCGTACCGGCGCAAAGTATCCGGTAAGCTCCGCGGGTAAAACGCTAGGTTGTTTTCTATTTTATGGGTGCAAAGAACGGATGAATGCATCCGTTCTTGTTCCATGTCCGTGCCGGGAGGTTTTGTTGCAGAATGGGGTTATATCGCCCAGCACGAACAGCCGAGTGCACCCCAGAAGCCGCGCTGATCGCTGACAGCCACTGTGTTTTGATAGGCACGCCCATGGGCGTGGCCGTGCACAGCGCAACGGGATGCGCAGCCGCAGTTTGATTGTGCAGCTTGGTGTGATGCTGCGGCGTTGGCTACCGGTTTAAAATAACCGTCAAAATGATTGACGGGTGACCAATCCGGCATGGCTGGCGGAAGGGGTGGAGCTAACGCACTGAATTCGCCGTCACCATAGACAATACGCCCGCCAACTATGGTGAGTACTGAGACAAGCTGCCGGATTTCATCTTCCGGGATGCCGAAAAAATCTGCGGATAACACGGCGAGGTCCGCGTATTGGCCCGGTTTGATCTGGCCTTTGATGCCTTCTTCGTTCGAGAACCAAGTATTAGCCTGTGTATAAAGCCGTAATGCAGTTTCGCGATCGACAAGATTTTCTGCCGGATACAGCGGAAGGTTGCCCAAAGTTTTACCGGTATTAAGCCAATAGAGCGCATTCCAGGGGTCGTAACTGGCGACACGAGTGGCATCGGTACCGGCACCGGTATGGATCCCCATTTCCAGCATACGTTTATAGGGTGGTGTGCGTTCGGCGGCTTTACGTCCGTAGCGTTGCACGAAAAGTTCGCCCTGGTAAGCCATGCGATGCTGGATGGCAATGCCGCCACCCAGTTTGGCGATACGTTCAAGATTGATGTCGGTGACAGTTTCTGCGTGATCAAAAAACCAATGAATGCCATCAAAAGGAATGTCGCGATTTACTTTCTCGAATACATCGAGCGCGCGTGAGATGGTTTCATTGTAGGTGGCATGCAATCGAAATGGCCAGCGATTGCTGACAAGAATGCGCACCACGGCTTCCAGGTCATTTTCCATGTGTGGCGCCATATCCGGGCGCGGCATGCGAAAATCCTCAAAATCCGCTGCAGAAAACACCAGCATTTCGCCCGCGCCATTGTGACGGTAATAGCCATCGCCGTCCCCGGGTTTCAGCATTTTGCCCCATTGAGTGAAGTCCGTAATTTCTTCCCCGGCTTTTTGGGTAAACAGGTTGTACGCTATGCGCAAAGTCAGTTCGCCCGCTTGATGCAGATCTTCGATGATTTTGTAGTCGTCGGGATAATTCTGATAACCGCCACCGGCGTCAATCACGCTGGTTATCCCCAAGCGATTCATTTCCCGCATAAAGTGCCGGGTTGAGTTGATCTGATAGTCGTACGGCAGTTTCGGACCCCGGGCGAGCGCGGAATACAGGATCAGCGCATTGGGTTCGGCCAACAGCAGCCCGGTTGGTTCTCCATGGTCATCCTTAGCAATCAAACCGCCCGGCGGATTGGGTGTGTCACGATCATAGCCGCAGGCGCGCAATGCCGCACGGTTCAGCAGCGCACGGTCATAAAGATGCAAAATGAAGACCGGAGTATCCGGCGCTACGGCGTTGATTTCATCCAGTGTCGGCAAGCGTTTCTCGGCAAACTGCATTTCTGTAAAACCGCCGACAATGCGCACCCATTGCGGCGCGGGTGTGCGCGTCACTTGCTCCTTCAAGCGGCGCATGGCATCGGTCAGCGAAGGGATGCCGTCCCAGCGCAGCTCCAGATTGTAGTTGAGTCCGCCACGGATAAAGTGCAAGTGCGAATCGATCAATCCTGGGATGACGCGGCGGCGATTAAGATCAATCACTGGCGTTGCGCTATCGGCAAAATGCATGACCTCGTGATCGTTCCCCACGGCGATGAAATGGCCATCGGCAATGGCGGCCGCTGTTGCTTGCGGATTCCGGCGGTCGAGCGTCGCGAATTGGCCATTGCGTAGGATCAGTTGCGCTTTGAGATTGTTCATGGACGATCCTCCTGAAGGTTCAGCGGCGCGCGTGCCGGTTTTAGAGAGCGTTCATTTTTTGGTGATGGTAAAGTAACTTGTCATCAGGTTACGGTAGTTGGGTAAATGATTAGAGAATAACGTACCCAAACCTTCGATGTCGTTGCGCCAGTCGCGATGCAGTTCACAAGCTACGCCGAACCAGTTCACCAATTGCACGCCCGCTGCCTGCATGCGCAACCAGGCCGTGTGGCGGGTCACCTCGTCGAAAGTGCCGGTGCATCGGTTACTACAAATACTTCGTAGCCTTCTTCGATCGCGGATAATGCGGGGAAAGCGACACACACTTCGGTAACCACACCGGCGATGATCAATTGTTTGCGGCCAGTTTTTCTGACGGCGTTGACAAAATCTTCATTATCCCAGGCATTGATATTACCCGGACGTGCAATATAGGGTGCGGTTGGATGCATCGCCTTGATTTCCGGAACCAGCGGCCCATTCGGGCCATCTTCGAAACTGGTGGTCAGAATGGTTGGCAAGTTAAAGTATTTGCCGCAAGCCGTCAGTGCTAACACGTTATTTTTAAATTCATTCGGTGAGAAATCTTGTACTAGAGAAATAAGGCCCGCCTGATGATCTACCAGTAGTAAAGCGGCATCATCTTTGGAAAGTCGGTTGTATTTGAAAGCTTTGTTCATTGCTGCACTCCTTTAGGTTGTTGATGATGAAATGATTGCTGAAGATAACGCTGAAAGGTGGCGAGCGATGGTCAAGCGCAGCAGTTTCTCGGCGTTTCCTTAGTACAGCGCATAGAACCGGTCACTGATGATCTTGCCATCTTTCCAGTGTTGTACCGCTACTTGATCAAATTTTTTGTGCCCGTAATCTTTATGTTTATATTCATAATGCCACTCGGTCATGGTCACATTTTCACCCACCGCGGTCGATATAATTTCCGATTTAAGCCATGCTTCAACGCCTTTGAATAGCTCAGATTCCCGGTCTTTGGCTTGCTTTAAACCTTTTGCTACCACATCATTTTTTTCGATAACGATGCAATCGGGGTGGTAGTACTTGTCCATCGATTGCAATATTTCACCTTTTAGAATCATTTGATTGAGGTCATCGAGTTGTTCTTCCAAAGTCATTGTGAGCACCTATGTAGTGATGGTTTCCCTGTCATTGAAGAAGCGCGATGTTCCTTGAGCACGGCTGGCACCGTTATGGCCATCAAGCGCAAATTACAGAAGTTGATTGGTCTGCGTGATAGAGTAATACCACCAGAATTAATTACAAGTACGCACAAAAAGGATACTGTCAAAAACAGGGAGATTCAGAAATGCCAGCTAAAGCAGTGTGTTGTCCCGTCGAGGTGACATTGAAGGTCATTGGGGGAAGATGGAAAGTTCTGATTATTCATAACTTGCTGGGAGGTGCTATGCGATTCAATGAGCTCCAGAGAAACTTGACTGGAATTACTCACCGCACTTTAAGCCGGCAGTTACGTGAAATGGAAATGCATCAATTAATTGTCCGGAATGATTTCAACGAAACTCCTCCACGTGTTGAATATTCGCTATCTCCATTAGGGTATTCGCTTAAATCCATCTTGTTTGTGATGGACGAGTGGGGAAAGAAATATCGTGTCGGAACCCAATAATTTGCCACACCCATTTGCAGACTTCTCTATCCGCAGGCTATGCCTGTAATGAGAGGGCACTCATCATCCGCAGCACAATTCCTCGTATCCGCACCTTAGCAATCACGTAAGCAACCTGACTTAATGGGCGGCGATAAATGCATAGCCGCTTCGATTTTTAAAAGACCTCACTTTACGGTCTTTATCCCGCCTTTGATCAAATCTTATAACAGTTAAGCTATCGCCAATCCTGGTAAAACCGGACAGCGAATGTCATTGATTAGCATATTTAATTGAACAAACCAGGGTACACACTGGAGAACACAATGGAAGACAATTTTTCTAAATTCGGATTGCCAACCGGTTTGGTTGCGTTAGGTAAGAAGTTACCGGTGCTTGCGGTGCCCGCAAAGAAAAATATTCCTAAAAATACATCTCTTGTGAACAATAGCTGGGTGCTGGGTGGCGTCGTGATGTTTTTTACCGTGCTGTTGCTGATGACACTAACCATCAGTGTGCGCCAAGCCAGACAGAATGCAATTCAGCCGGAGCTGGCCGCGCAGTTGCAAATTCAGCATGCGCATATCGCCAATGCCTTACAACAGGCGCTGCTTGGCGAAGCAGAAGCATTTGCCCGGTTGCGCGACAGCCGCCAGCAATTCAATCGTGACATTACCCTGTTATTGCAAGGCGGTTCGTATCGCGGCACAACCGTGGCGGTTGCGGATGATTCATTAGCGCCGGGCTTGCATACTTATTTCAGAAACTGGCAGCTGGAAGATCAAAGGATCGATTTGATTCTGAATCAGCAGGAACCTCTCATACGGCTCAACAACAGCATCAAAGCGATCAATAATGCACACAGCCAGTTGGCGAGACGTATGGATGAACTGATCAATCGCATGACGGAAGCCGGAAATCTATCCCAAGAAATACGTACCGTGGAAACGATCAAAATACATGCGCGCACCGTGGCCAAAAATGTGAAGACCCTGCTGCCGCTCGAAGCGCCGCTGGTGGAAATCACTGCGCAACTGGCGCAGGATCACGCGCAAGTTGCCGCGATGATCCAAACCCTGAGTCAAGGCAATCATGGTCTTGGCGCGATTTCCAGCAAGCACGAGGTGATCCAGGATCTGTTATCGCATGCGTATGCGCAGTTGAGAAAATTTGACGAGCATTTACATATCATCCGTAAGGAAATTCCTATCGCGCTGACGATGGAATCCGCAATCGACGAAATTGTGAACAACCAAGCTGTGATGCAGGAACAAGCTGCAACACTCGACGATGAAATACAGCAGCAAAACAGTCATGCTGCGCTGCTGCTGAATACGCTGGCGATGATCTTGGCTACGTGTGCCGTGCTGGTATTGATCTTGTTAATCCGGTCGGTACGGCGCAATGCCTATCACCAGAATCTGGCCAACCGCAACGAAGTCGAGAAAGCGCAAAAAGCGATTGTGACACTGTTGGACGACATGAAAAAAATCGCCGACGGCGATCTGACGGTGCGCACCGACATCACCAACCATATGACCGGTGCGATTGCCGACGCCATCAACAGTACCATCGAGGAATTGCACACGCTGGTGGAGCAAGTCAATCAGGCGGGCGCATTGGTGGTGAAAGCATCCCATCAAGCGCAGCAAGTTTCGTCCGGTTTGTTAACCGCGGCGCAGCAGCAAACGGATAGAATCGAACAAACCACTCTGGCGGTTGTTGGCATGACGGAATCGATCGGTGAGATATCGGATATGGCGACGGAATCCGCCAAAGTCGCGAAACAATCATTGGCCGCGGCGGAGAAAGGTACGCTGGCGGTGCGTGAGTCGATCGCCGGAATGAACGAAATCCGCACGCACATCCAAGATACCTCGAAACGGATTAAGCGCCTGGGCGAAAGCTCGCAGGAAATCGGCGAGATTGTCGCGTTGATCACCGGCATCACCGATCAAACCAACGTGCTGGCGTTGAACGCGGCATTGCAGGCGACTGCCGCCGGTGAAGCCGGGCACGGATTTACCGTGATTGCACAAGAAGTGCAGCGGCTGGCGGAACGGTCGGCGGAAGCCAGTAAACAGATCAGCGAATTGATCGTCACCATTCAGGGCGACACCCGGGATGCCATCGCGGCGATGGAACGCAGTACGCTCGGCGTGGCAAAAGGCGCGAAACGCTCCGACGCGGCGGGCCGGGCGCTAGAAGAAATCGAACAAGTATCCAAGCAACTGGCGCAGCTGGTCACGCATATTTTTGACGTGACCAACACGCAGACACGGGCGGCGCATAAGGTGGTTGCCAATATGGAAGAAATTCTTCATATTACCCGGCAGACGACACAAGGAACGCTGAAAACCACGGGATCGATCAAACAGATCGCAGGATTCGCGTCCGAGCTGAAAGCATCGGTATCGAACTTCAAGGTGTGATGCCAGTGCCGGTTTCTCTATCGATTGATGGTACAAAAATATGAGCGCGCAACCCACACTGAACATTGCTTCGATTATCGGGATCAAGGACGGGATTTACCAAGTCTTTGCATTGATCGACCAGAATCTGGAGGTATATAGCCAGCATCCCGGCAAGACCGATCTCATCAAGGATTGCCGCGGTTATATTCATCAATTGGACGGTTTGCTCGAGATGCTGGGATTGACCAGCATTACCATCGTCACCGGAAAAATGGAGCAGCTGGTTGAGGCGCTGATCAGTAAGAAAATTGAACCCAGTGCGCCGGTGTTCGATGCGCTGAAGCAATCCACCAAGGCATTGCTGTTTTACTTGAACGAATTGATCGATGGCGCGGAAGAAAATCCGCTGCGGCTGTTCCCGGCGTATCGCGGTTTGATGCAAGTGTACGGTTTTGAGAACGCGCCCGAAAGCGATTTGTTTTTCCCCCGTTTAGCGGCCGCACCGGCATTAAAAGCCGAGTCCACCGCTATCGACGCGGCTGCTGCCAAGATTCTGGCCAAGCAATTGGGCGCCGAGTATCAAGCCGGTTTGCTGAAGTGGTTGCGCGATCCATCGAATCAGGATGGCTTGCGGCAAATGGCTGCCGTGACGGATAAAATCGAGGCGTTTCCCGGAACTACCGATGCGCGTGCATTCTGGTGGGTGACGGCCGGTTTTCTGGAAGATTTGCTGCAACTGGACAGCAGCCAAATCGATTTGCCGGTTCGCCGTCTGTGCGGAAAGATTGAACAAACCATCCGTCATTTGGCGGCGGGTACGACCGGCAACACATCCATGTTAATGCGCGAATTGCTGTACCACATTGCTCACAGCGAATCGGACAGCGCGCGCATCAATGCGATCAAGCACAGTTACACCTGGCCCGGCCAAACCAAGGATCAGAATGCGCCGACGTTTGAAGAAGCGGAAACGCTGCGTCCGATACTGGATAGGTTGCGCGATACGCTGATGCAGGCGAACGATATCTGGCGCGAGTTCTGTGCCGGGCATCAGGAAAGTCTGGTTACATTATTGGAATACGTCGACTGGCTCAGCCACCAAGCACGGCAAACGGAGTGTGCGCCGCTGGTGAAATTGATCGATGCCATTGGCGATACGGTGACGTACTTGCACGATCATCCGCAGGAAACGAGTGAAGAGCTGGCGATGGAGATGGCCACGGCACTACTGCTGGTTGAAAGCATTATTGACGATTTTTATAAGCTGCCGGACGATCTGCCGTACCAGATCGATGTGATCGATTCCCGTCTGCACGGTATTACGACGGGCGATATCCAGATTGGTGAATTGCCACCGGCACCCACATTCAAAGTGCTGGATGGCAAAACACAGGAACAAGAATTATTGGCGCAGGTGGCGCAGGAAATTCTGACCAATCTGGCGCACATCGAAAGCATTCTGGATAAATTCTTTTTTGAACCCGCCCAACGTTCGGAATTGCCACTGTTGCCGGATTTATTCAAGCAAGTCTCCGGTACGTTAGTCATGCTGGATCTGGAGCGTGCGCACACGCTGCTGCATCTTTGCTACGGTTTGGTTGAGAAGCTATCGAAGCCAGGCTACGAGATTGCCGAGAACGAACAAATTCTGCTCGTCGACGGATTGAGCAGCCTGGGTTTCTACATCGAAGCATTGCGCAGCGGGCAACCCGATAGCCAGCAGATTGTCGAGGAAGCCATCAAGCTGTTCCAAGTCGCAGAAAATCCGGCCAATGCACCGCCGTTGCCAACGGTTACACAACCTGCTGCCGCGCTAAGCGTTGATACCGCATCCGCTGTGGCGGTGAGTACTGCTATCGATCCCGAGTTGCTCGGCATCTTCCTGGAAGAAGCGGGTGAAGTGCTGGCGGGGATCGCCGGTGATGTACGCAAATGCCGCATCAATCCAACCGATCAAGCAGCGCTGGCGAGTGCGCGGCGTGGATTTCACACCTTGAAAGGCAGCGGCCGCATGGTTAAGCTCGATGATTTGAGTGAAGTGGCCTGGAACCTGGAGCAAGTGCTGAATCTTTGGTTAAGTGAAAACAGATCCGCTTCCGATCCGCTGCTCGACTTGGTTGACCAGGCTTGCCAAGCGTATGGCGGATGGTGTGACGATCTGCGCGAACACGGCGTAGCCGAAGTTGATGCGGATGCATTACTGCAAGCGGCACAAGAACTGCTGACACGCGTTAAAACCGTTCCAGTACCGGCTGTTCCGGCCGAATCGGTTCAGCCGGAACAGTCACCACTTGTTGCCGCGCCGACTGACCGGATCAATCCGGAATTGCTCGCGGTATTTCTGGAAGAAACGCACGACATCATTCCGCGCATGGGCGCAAAACTGCGTGCGTGGCGCATGTTGCCGCAAGACGAGGATATCCATCATGCATTGCTACGGTTGCTGCATACCCTGAAAGGCAGTGCGCGCATGGCGGGTGCCATGCAACTGGGTGAATTGATTCACGCGATGGAAAGCCATGTGGAAACGGCTTTCCGTGACCGCAATATCTCCGACGCCGCGCTGGATCAACTGGAAAGTGAATTTGACGCGATCAGCGGCGAGATCGAACAGCTTCAGCAGCATGAAGATGCTACGATTCCGTCAAACGATGCGCTGACTGCCGCGGCCGTGGCGATCGCCGAACTGGCGCAACCGCCCGCCGAAACAACCGGGCTGCTGCAATCCAAAACATTGCTGCGTATCAATTCCGAGCTGATTGACCGCCTCGTCAACGATGCTGGAGAAGCCAGCATTCTGCGCTCAAAAATCGAGGCGCAGCTGAATAATTTCAAACAATCCTTGCAGGACTTGACGGAAAGCACACATCGTTTGCACGATCAGTTGCGTGAAGTGGAAATCCAAGCGGAAACGCAAATGCAATCGCATCTTGCCCATCAACAGGAAAGCGAGCCGGCGTTTGATCCGCTTGAGTTTGATCGTTTCTCGCGCTTCCAGGAATTGACCCGGCTAATGGCGGAAAGCGTCGATGACATCATCAGTGTGCAAAAAAGCTTGCGGACTACGCAGATTGCGGCTGAAGAAGCGGTCGCACAGCAAGCGGTGATGAACCGGCAGTTGCAGCAATCGTTGCTGCAAATCCGTACCATCCCGTTCAGCAACTATGCCGAACGCTATTACCGTATCGCCCGGCAGGTGGCCGAGGATTTGGGTAAAAAAGCCAGTCTCGAGATTCATGGCGCCGACGTTGAAATTGATCGCAATGTACTGGAGAAAATCAATCCGCCGCTGGAACACCTGCTGCGCAACGCTATCGCTCACGGTATCGAAGCACCGGAGGAAAGACAGCGGCTGGGCAAATCCGAGACCGGACAAGTCGAAATCCGGCTGCATCAGGAAGGTAACGAGGTGATGATTACGCTCAGTGACGACGGCTGCGGTTTGAATTTGCCACGCATCCGCGAGGAGGCGCAACGGCTTGGCCTGATTCAAGAAAATGAGGCGCTCGACGACAGTAGAATTATGTCGCTGATTTTTACGCAGGGCTTGTCGACCACCGATTCGGTGACGGGAATAGCGGGGCGCGGCATTGGTCTGGATATCGTCAAGAATGAGATTACAATGCTGGGCGGGCGCATCAGCGTGGAATCCGTTGCCGGTCAAGGAACAATTTTTACGATTAACCTGCCGCTGACCTTATCGGTTGCGCAAACGTTGATGGTTCGCACCGGCAAGCAAACCTATGCGATTCCTGCTTTTATTGTCGAGCAGCAACGCGAATTCGATGCGGAAACTTTGCAGAAAATCTACCAGGATCATTGCATTACCCTCAATGGAAAAACCTATCCATTTGCGCATCTGTCGCATTTGCTGGGCGAGTCCGGTGTTGTGCCGGAAACCGCCAAACACAGTCAGGTTCTGTTCCTGCATAGCGGCACCCAGCATCTGGCGGTACATGTCGATGAATTGCTCGGCAGCAACGAAGTGGTAGCGAAGAATATCGGCGCGCAACTGGCGCAAGCGCCGGGCGTGGAAGGCGCTACCATTACCGGTGACGGCGAAGTGATTCTGATCCTGAATCCGGTAAAACTGATGCAGCGCAGCGATGTGCAGAAAGTGCTCAGTACGCCGGTTACCGCGCTGGCTCCGGCGAAGAAAAAGAAAACAGCCGCGCCACCCGCTGTCATGGTGGTGGACGATTCGCTGACCGTGCGCAAAGTCACCTGCCGCCTGTTGGAGCGCGAAGGTTGCGATGTGCTGATCGCGAAGAATGGCGCGGAAGCGGTCGATATTCTTCAGGAAACCATTCCGGATGTCATGCTGATCGATTTGGAAATGCCGAAAATGAACGGCTTTGAATTGATCAAGAAAGTGCGTGACAATCCCGCAACGGCGCATATGCCGGTGATCATCATTTCATCCCGCACCGCGGAAAAACACCGGAAAATAGCCAAGGATCTGGGCGTTGACGTATTTCTTGGCAAACCTTACAAAGAAGATGAACTGCTGGATCATCTGTCCGATCTGATCGGGAAACGTAAGAAGTGGAAGCTTTAGAGAGAAATACTGCATAATTCCACCCTGGGCTATGTATTCAATTCATAGAAATTCCGGGAGGGATGATGGCAAGCAGTGCAGTCAAACAAATTCAACAAGCGCTGAAAAGTAAAGGTTTTGATCCGGGCGAGATCGACGGTATTTGGGGGCGCAATACCATCGCCGCAGTGATGCAATTTCAGCAGCGTCAGGGTCTTGAAGTGGATGGCATCGTGGGCCCGAAAACTTCCGCAGCGCTTTTTTCCGGTACGTCGCCGTCTATTCCGGTGAACACCCCATTACTCCCTTGGTTTGAAGAAGCGCGTCATTTAATGGGCACGAAGGAAGTGCTCGGCAACAAGAACAATCCTGACATCATGGATTGGGCTAAGAATCTCGATATCAGTTATGCCGGTGACGATGTGCCGTGGTGCGGGTTATTCGTGGCGCACTGTGTCGGTACCACTCTGCAGCAGGAGGTATTGCCGGGAAATCCGCTGGGTGCGCGGCAATGGGAGAAATTCGGCGTCTCTACCAATCCGCGTTTGGGCGCTATCATGGTGTTCTGGCGTGAATCGCTGGCGAGCGGAAAAGGTCATGTAGGTTTCTATGCCGGTGAGGATGACGATGCCTATCAAATTCTCGGTGGCAATCAATCCGACGCCGTGTGTTTGATGTGGTTGAGCAAAGACAGATTGCGCGGCGCGCGCTGGCCTAAAACCGCTAGTTCTCTGAATACCAGCGTTGTTCTGAAAGACAGGAATGAGGGTCTGTCGATAAATGAAGCTTAATTTTTACGCTTAACAGACCAGCACTTGGCCTCTATGGGGGGGTGATCTGGTTCTAACCAGAGCCGGATTTTAGCAGCCAGATGCAAGTACAGACTATGCATTTGCTAATTCCTTAAACCTAAATTCCGTATTTGATAAAGTCGGAGCAAAAGTGATACTGATTTTTTCAGGATCAATCGATCGGGATAATTGATTGAAAAAATAGATATACTCCGAATGGGATTGTAAGTTGTTGATGGCATCGGAATGGGATAGCTGAATACGCCAGCATAAGCGATACTGGTTCAATTCAGAAGGCGCCCAGCCGGAGAAAACTTGACGTACACCAGGAATAGTTGTCAAAGTTTTACGGCTTTGTTCGATCAGGGCATCTAATTGCTGTAAGCGATGGCTTTCAACATAGCAAAGGATGATCTGTTCCGCGGACTGCCAAGGACGACACTGAATCAATACTTCTGCTGCACGGCCTGCAGAGCCCCAGAGATGCATCCACTGCTTGATTTGTTCAAATAGATTCTCTGTCACGCCGTGGAGAACCTCGATATAGCCTTTCCTGGCGCGCGTTTTAATATTGGAATGAATGGTTGCTGCCGCAATATCGGAAAGCTCTGTATAGCAATTGATTTTGGCGACGCCATTTAAGATTAGCTTATGATACTGATCTTCAATCAAGCCGCTGCTGCCATGCAACACCAGTGGAATTCCAATTGCATCATTAATTCGTTTCAAACGTTTGAAATCGAGTTTTATCCGGTTGTGCTGGCGGATATGCAGGGTGTCAATGGATACGGCGAGAAAGTCTATGCCGGCACGGTTGACATATGCTTTTGCTTCTTCGGCTGAAGTATAAATAGCTTCGCCAAGGTGATTGATCGCGTTTTCCCCTTCCAGGCCACCTGCAAAACCAAGCATACCCTCAATTGCAGCCCCACATGCGTGCGCTAATTCTGCGGCACGGCTGGTTTGAGCGATATTGCCGGTAAAGGATTCTGAGGAAACATCCAGCATGACACTATTGCATCCCAAGTTAATAGCCTCGGCAATGGATTCGTGCTTTTTTGCATAGTCAAAATGAATAGCTACCGGTACTTTAGCCTGATGTGCGGCGCGTTCAACTGCTGGAATGATTAACCTGAAATCGTTCGTTTTGAAGAGCGGTTCGGAAATATTAAGAATGACGGGTGAGCGGCAGGATTCGGCTGCTTTGATAATAGCTTCCAGGAAATCCAGACTGACTAATCCAAAACCACCGATTGCGTAGTTATTTTGATAAGCATGATTCAACATATCGCGCATATCTACAAGTGGCATTTTTATCCTCAGAAATGTAGGGGTGTAAAAAAATTATTTCAATGCATAATTTTCAAGTACCTGATCCAAATCATCCAGCGCTGAGCCCATGATGAGGCCTGCATAGCTATGGTATAGCCACAATTCACAAGAAATCGGCAGATGTAAGTTACGTCGTCCGTGAATCTGAAACTCGCGCCATGCCAGAATAGGCTGGTCATCTTTATTGCTATCAACACATAGCCACATAGTCTTGTCTAAGATGACTTCTAATCCACGATGTTTCAGTAATGTAACTCGCAGTGGATAGCCTAATCGCAGTAGCGCAAGCCGCCCGCGGTTATAACATGCTGCTTCGATCGTTTTTGGGAAGATGCGCCAGGGTAGAGTCAGCGTTTCCATCGCTATCGAAAATATGTTTTAAGTTTTTATTTTTTATTTTTTATTTTTTGTATTAGGTTCACTATTCGACGCACTTTCAAGAAAAACACGACTCGCAAGAATATCTTCCGCTTCTAATGTGATGAGATCAGTTTTGGATAATGATTTCTTTGTTCCGGAAAATAATCGATTTGCTTGGCGGAGGCGTGCGCGATCAAGCGCGTTACGAACCGAGCGCGCATTGGCAAAATGCTCCGACTTCATGCGCAGACGTATATATTTTCCAAATGCTTCTTCCCCGGCTGAGCTGAAACAGTAATTCTGGCTTTCTAACATCAAGTTAGCGATCGCAACTAATTCATCCGGACCGTAATCCGGAAAGTCGATATGGTGCGCTATTCGCGAGCGCATGCCGGGATTGCTATGGAAGAATTTATCCATGCGATCTTTGTAGCCGGCCAAAATAACGACCAAGTCTTCGCGATTGTTTTCCATCGTTTGCAACAGAATTTCTATTGATTCTGCGCCATAATCACGTTCGTTTTCTGGTTTGTAAAGGTAATAAGCTTCATCGATGAAAAGAACGCCCCCCATCGCTTTTTTTATCACTTCTTTTGTTTTGGGGGCGGTATGTCCAATATACTGACCGACCAAGTCGTCTCGGGTCACTGAAACCAGGTGTCCTTCACGCACATAGCCAAGACGGTGTAAGATTTCTGCCATGCGCAGGGCTACTGTCGTTTTCCCGGTACCAGGATTACCGGTGAAGCACATGTGTAGACTGGGCGCACCTGCAGATAGTCCCAGTTTTTTGCGAACACGATCGACCAGTAACAACGCGGCCGTTTCGCGAATGCGAGTCTTCACAGGGATTAAACCTATCAGTTCACGATCCAGTTTATCCAGTACTTCCTGGATATTAGATTCGCGGAATTCTGCATCTAAATCAATTAATGTACCTTCGGATGAAGTTAAGTTTTTAGATTGCTTAGGCATGTTTAATCACTCTTTGAGGCCTCATGAGATGGAGATTGTGACAGGCTGAATTATGTTAATGCCTTTATTCTGGTAACTGTTTGTATTATTAGTATCTCTCCCCATGAGGGAGAGAGATACCTTATTTTTATTATGCTAGTAGCGCTCAGTTTCCGGCTTGTCAGTTGCATAGGAATGAATAGTGTAACTAACGCTTCGTCCAGCACCTTCCTGGCGTACTAAACTAAACCCTGGTTCTTTCTTGGGCCGGTTAACAATGTACGACATGGTTGGACTTTCCACCCCGCGTGTCGAATTAAATGCAGTCACGCGGATATAGTGGTTTGGAAAAGTTTTGCGGCAACTGTTGATTTCCAGCAAGATTCCTGCTGGATCTTTCAAATCAAACATTGGGTTGCCAAACATTTCCCAATAGGTATTGCGTGGATGAGGATCGTCAGTGTATTCAATGCCGATTGCCCAACCATTTTTCAACGCATATTTGAGTTGTGCTGAAATTTGCTTGTCGGTCAATGGAGGCAGAAAAGAGAATTGGCCCTGTGTGAGTAAATTCCCGTGATTGGTCATCATGATTGTTTCTCCTGAGAAGATTAAGCGTTTGCAGTTGTGGATGGCACAAAGTCAGCGGTATCCGTGGAATCGTAGTTAAAGGTGATGTCTTTCCACGTATCCAATGCTTGTTTAAGCGGCGTACACCATTTCGCAGCATCTGCAAGAATTTGCGGGCCTTCTTTTACGTAATCCCGGCCTTCATTGCGCGCCATAATCATAGCTTCAAGTGCTACACGGTTTGCTACTGCGCCAGCCTGAATGCCTTGAGGGTGGCCAATGGTACCGCCACCGAACTGCAGTATTACATCTTCGCCGAGATAATCGATCAACTGATGCATCTGACCGGCATGAATACCACCTGAAGCAACCGGCATACATTTATTCAATGATGCCCAGTCTTGATCAAAGAACAATCCATGCTCCAGGCTTTTTTCAGTACGCGTTTCGCGTAAGGTATCGTAAAAACCTTTGATCATCAGCGGATCACCTTCCAGCTTACCGACAACCGTGCCTGCGTGGATATGATCGACACCTGCCATACGCATCCATTTACAGATTACGCGGAAATTCATGCCGTGATTTTTTTGGCGAGAATAAGTTGAATTACCCGCGCGGTGCAAATGCAATATCATGTCGTTCCTGCGCGCCCATTTTGCCATTGACTGAATCGCGGTATAACCGATCACCAAGTCAATCATAACGATGACTGACCCCAGAGATTTTGCAAACTCGGCTCTTTCGTACATGTCTTCCATGGTGCCGGCCGTAACATTCAAATAATGCCCTTTGACTTCACCCGTAGCGGCAGATGCCTTGTTGACTGCTTCCATGCAATACAGGAAACGATCGCGCCAATGCATAAAGGGTTGTGAGTTGATATTCTCATCATCCTTCATGAAATCCAGGCCACCTTTAAGTCCCTCATAAACCACGCGGCCATAGTTCCTGCCCGAGAGGCCTAATTTAGGTTTGGTGGTAGCGCCAAGTAATGGGCGGCCAAATTTATCCAAGCGCTCACGTTCAACCACGATACCGGTTGCAGGGCCTTGGAAGGTTTTGAGGTAAGCTACGGGAATGCGCATATCTTCGAGACGCAACGCTTTGACTGCTTTGAAGCCAAACACATTACCAATAATGGAAGCGGTTAAGTTTGCGATCGAACCTTCTTCAAATAGATCTATATCATAGGCGATATAGGCGAAGTATTGCGCCTCATTGTTAGTGCCCGGGCCAGTGTTTGGTACCAGCTCAGACTTATATGCTTTAGCACGATAGAGCTCACAAGCAGTCAGTCGATCAGTCCATACCACGGTCCATGTTGCTGTAGATGATTCGCCTGCGACTGCCGCCGCTGCTTCTTCATGATCTACTCCTGGCTGAGGGGTAATGCGAAACAGCGCAATAACGTCCGTATCTTTGGGGACATAGCTGGGCTCCCAATAACCCATTTTTTTATAAGGAATAACACCGGATTTGTAACGCTCTTTACCTTCTTTCATAGTTTCAGAAGCCATAATTTTCTCCAAGTTATTGAAAGTACACGCTATAAACTTTAGTCAGGAAGTAGCTATCAGCGAGTGAAAATATAGTAGAATTTTTAAACCATAAATAACAATCAATTGTTTCTATAGTATTGCCCGTTGTTTATCTATGATAGATTTTTTATAGATCGGTATGAAAGGAGGGGCTTATGCGTCACAGCACGTTGCGGCAACTTGAAGTTTTTGAAGCGATTGCTCGCTTGAAAAGCTTCACGCGTGCGGCTGAAGAATTGTTTCTGACACAACCGACAGTATCGATGCAAATCAAAAAACTGACGGATGAAATTGGCTTACCATTGTTTGAACAAATTGGTAAAAAAATCTATCTGACCGATGCAGGAAAAGAGCTATATCAAACCTGTCTGGGTATTTTTGAACATTTCTCTCGTTTTGAAATGATCGCATCGGATATGAAAGGACTGAAATCCGGCAAGCTGCGGCTCGCAGTGGTGACTACTGCGAAATATTTTACGCCGCGTTTACTGGGTATGTTTTGTCAGAAATATCCAAACATAGATGTTGCGCTAAAAGTGACGAACCGCGAGCGTGTTTTGGAGCGATTAACCAACAATCAAGACGATCTCTACATTCTAGGCCAAGTTCCGGATGCAGTGGATGCCGTGGCGGAGGTGTTTTTAGATAACCCGTTGGTTGTTATGGCATCGGCGGATCATCCATTGTCTTGCGAAAAAAATATCAGCATTGAGCGTATTTGCGATGAACTCTTCATTATGCGCGAACCGGGTTCTGGAACGAGAATGGCGACAGAACGTTTTTTTTCAGAGCAAAATAAAAAATTGAAAGTCCGCATGGAGTTGGGAAGCAATGAAGCGATTAAGCAAGCTATTGTCGGTAGATTGGGTATCGCTGTCTTATCCAGACATACCTTGACACTTGATGCGCCGATGGGGCAGCTGGCGATACTGGATGTTGAGGGATTTCCAATTGAACGTGATTGGTACTTTGCTTATCCATCCGGTAAACAGTTATCGATTGTAGCGCAGACGTTCTTGGAGTATTTGCGTCAGGCACCTGATTATCTAGATGATTTATCATGCCGCCATGCAATTTCCGGGCATTGCCCGTTATTGAAAGACAGCCAGCATTAAGTTTGCTGCGTAACCGTCTACTGGAAAGTTACTTGTTAATTATTCGCCGATAGGAGTTTTCCAATGACCCAATATATCGCCTGGTTTGATCAATTGACGATGCACGATGTCGCTCTGGTGGGCGGAAAAAATGCTTCGCTAGGGGAGATGATCAGTCATTTGGCGCAAGTCGGTGTTAATGTACCGGCGGGTTTTGCTACCACCACCGAGGCATACCGGGAATTTTTGAATGCCAATGGGCTGACGGATCGCATCAATCAGTTGTTGAACGGCCTGGATGTCGACGACACGCAAGCGCTATCCGCTGCCGGTAAAGCGATACGAGGCTGGGTGCTCAATGCCGCGCTGCCGGATGCATTGCTGCAAGCGGTATCGCAAGCTTATGAGAAATTGGCCGCTAATAGCGGCGAAAATGTGTCGTTTGCGGTGCGCTCGTCGGCGACTGCCGAGGATCTGGCCGATGCATCGTTTGCGGGGCAGCAGGAGACGTTGCTGAATGTGCATGGCTTGGATCAAATCATCGCAGCCATCAAGATGGTGTTTGCTTCGTTGTATAACGACCGGGCGATTGCATACCGCGTGCACCAGCAATTCCCGCACGACAAAGTGTATCTGTCTGCCGGAATTCAGAAAATGGTGCGCAGCGATCTAGGCGCCAGCGGTGTGATGTTTACGCTGGATACCGAATCCGGTTTCCGTGAAGCGATTTTTATCACGGCGGCGTATGGATTGGGCGAAACCATTGTGCAGGGTATCGTCAATCCGGATGAATTCTATGTCTATAAGCGCGGGCTGGCAGCCGGTAACCGCGCCATTTTGTCGCGGCGGCTGGGCACTAAAGCCATCGAGATGGTGTACGCGGATAAAAAAAACGGCGGCGATGCATTGACGTTGACGCGCGATGTTGAAACCGCGCGGCGCATGCGTTTTTCGCTTTCGGATGAGCAAGTTGAAGCGCTGGCGCGGCAAGCGGTGATCATCGAACAGCATTATGGCCGCCCGATGGATATCGAATGGGCTTTGGACGGGCAGGATGGGCAGCTGTACATTGTGCAGGCGCGGCCGGAAACGGTGGAAAGCCGTTCCTCATTGGTGCTGGAACGCTTCAAGCTGACGGGCAAAGGGGCCGTGCTGGCCGAAGGGCGTGCGATTGGCAGCAAGATCGGCCAGGGAACGGCGCGCCTGATCACGAAGATTGATCAGATGCATCAAATACAGCTCGGCGATGTCTTGGTGACCGATATGACCGACCCGGATTGGGAGCCGATCATGAAACGCGCCTCGGCCATCGTCACCAATCGCGGCGGACGGACTTGCCACGCGGCGATTATCGCACGCGAGATGGGTATCCCGGCGGTAGTCGGCTGCGGCGATGCGACCCGCTCGATTCAAGACGGAACGGAGGTCACGGTTTCGTGTGCCGAAGGCGATACCGGCTTTGTCTATGAAGGTCTATTACCCTTTGAACATACCACGGCGGATGCTGGAAAATTGCCAGACTTGCCGCTGAAAATCATGATGAACGTCGGCAACCCGTCGCACGCTTTCTCTTTCTCGCGCATGCCGAATCAAGGCGTGGGGCTGGCCCGGCTGGAGTTCATCATCAACAACATGATCGGCATCCACCCCAAGGCATTACTGGAATTCGACCAACTGCCCGATGATTTGAAACGGGAAATCGCTAGCTGCATCGCCGGTTATCAAAACCCCATTGGTTTTTATGTGGATAAACTGACCGAAGGCATCGCCACCCTGGCGGCGGCGTTTTATCCGCACCCGGTGATTGTGCGCACCTCCGATTTTAAATCGAACGAGTACGCCAATCTGCTCGCGGGCGACCGCTACGAGCCACACGAAGAAAATCCGATGATCGGCTTTCGTGGCGCATCGCGCTATCTTGCTCCGGCGTTTCGCGATTGTTTTGAGTTGGAATGCCGCGCGCTGCGCCAGGTGCGCGACGACATGGGGCTGACCAACGTCGAGATCATGATTCCGTTCTGCCGTACCTTGGAAGAAGCGGAACAAGTGATTGCGTTGCTTGCTTCGCACGGGCTGGAGCGCGGCAAAAACGGCTTGCGCGTGATCATGATGTGTGAGATTCCATCCAATGCGCTGCTGGCTGAAGAATTCTTGCAGTATTTCGACGGTTTTTCCATCGGCTCCAACGACATGACGCAACTCACGCTCGGCGTTGATCGAGACTCCAGTCTGGTCGCGCCTGTGTTCGACGAACGCAATCCGGCCGTGAAGAAATTGCTGGCAATGGCCATCGATGCGTGCCGCAAGCAAGGCAAATACATCGGTATTTGCGGGCAAGGACCGTCGGATTATCCGGATTTCGCCGCTTGGCTGTATGAACAAGGCATCGGCAGCCTATCGCTGAATCCCGATTCGGTGGTCGATACCTGGTTGCACATCGCCAGCTTGCACAACCCATGAGCAAACAAAAACGCACCGTTTTCTATTTATCCGACCGTACCGGCATCACTGCGGAAACGCTGGGTCACAGTTTGCTGACGCAGTTCGACGGCATCGAATGGGAAACCATCAACGTGCCGTTTCTGGACGATCTTGAGAAAGCCAAAGCGGTGTTGATGCAGATTAACCAAGCCGCCGGGCGTGATGGCTACCGGCCGTTGGTATTCAGCACTTTGTTGAAGCCGGAGATTCTCGAGGTCATAAAACAGGCAAACTGCCGCGTCTACGATTTTTTTGAAACCTTCACCCATCCGGTCGAAGAAGAACTGCATCAATCGTCGGTGCGAAAAGCCGGACGTTCGCATGGCGTCGAGCATCATCCGTCGTATTTCAAGCGCATCGATGCGATCAATTACGTGCTGGCGCACGACGACGGCGTCAATCCGAAGCATCTCGCCGACGCCGACATCGTCCTGACCGGCGTTTCGCGCTCCGGCAAAACGCCGACATGCCTGTATCTGGGGCTGCAATACGGCATCGCCGCAGCGAATTATCCGCTGACACCGGACGACATGACCGTCATGCAGTTACCGGACGTGCTGGAAAACGTGAAGAGCAAATTGTTTGGCTTGACGCTGACTCCCGAACAACTGCACTTCATCCGCCAGGAACGCCGCCCGGACAGTCAATACGCCTCGCTAGCGCAATGCCAGCGGGAAATTCAGTGGCAGGAAGCGTTGTTTAACCGCTACGATATTCCGTATCTCGATACCACACGCATTTCCATCGAGGAAATCAGCGTGATCATACTGAATCGTTGCGGGTTGAAGCGGCGGTTGTATGGGTGAACATTTGTTAAAGCAGGTTTACGGATAGTACGATCCTATCTGCTTTTGACTATACCCTATGGCTGATTGATGAGTTTTACTCGCTACACGCCACCTTCCACTCCACTTCCTCCGTGCTGCCTTGCTTCACCATTTCCCATTTCTGCGGCTGGTTATACGAGCGCACTAAGTCGCCGTGTTCCATGTTCAAGCTGAAAAGCGAGTAGGCGAGGGTGCGGATTTGTTTTTCCTGGCAGTTGTATTCGCGCCGGATTTTTTCCGATAAAAACTCCGCCCCAGCGGCTTTTTGCAGCGTTGGGTAATCGAATAGAACCGCCATTTTAGCCCGGCCCCCTGCTTTGCGGAGCGAGGCCGGGTCGTTATACAGAACTGAACCGCCTTTGCGGTCGCTTTCGCTGATGCGATTCCATTCGGCCATTGTGCCGGTGCTGGCGAGCATTAGGGTTAAACCAAAGAATATTTTTCTCATAAAGCCTTATTGTTGTTTTTTGTTATCCGGGCGGAATTGCTCCGGGTGAAAATAACGGAACGTAATATTCCGTTATTTTTGTCCTCCATCATCGACGGCGATTGCCAAGTTCTTTTTCACGATGGCTTGCGCGCGTTCGATTTTTACCGTGTCTTTTTTCAGAATCGCTTCATTGTCGATCGATTTGACGCTGATGCTATGCTCGCCGACCGGTACGTTACTCAATACATAAAATCCTTGCTCGTCGGTAATCGAATGGATTTGCGGCAATTCGGTCAGGAATACTTCCGCTTTCTTCCCGGCAGCGTCTTGAGTCGTGACGACACCGGCAATCGCACCATATTGTAGTGCTTCGCCGCTTCCAGGAGTGATTTTGTTGGCGATCGACCGCACCATCAGCAGAATCGTTTCCGATGCGAATCCGGCGGTGAAGGCCAGCACGACAGAATTGGTGATATTACCCGGTTCGATCAGATAATACGCCAGGATGGCCAGCAGTGGCGCTGAAATGTACTGCACCATCTGAAAGATCAGGTGCTCGCGGAATTCGTATTGCGTTAATTTGGGTTGCTGTTCCGTGGCGATGTGTTCCGCGCCCGCTTGCTTTTGCAATTCAGGTAACCGCCGGGTGAGGCTGATACTGCCGCCCATCAAAGCCAGGATGATGAAATAGAGCGGAATGAGCAGGCCATCCTTTACTTCGCAGGTGACCGACTTGCCAAAGTCTGGGTCGTCGTTTCTATTGCATCCTTCGATATGTCCGCCGATGTTGATGACCCATGCTTTACCGGCAGTTCCGCCTCCTGGATTTTGCGTTTTACCAGTATTTTCGGCTTTCTCGGCTTTGGGCGGGGGTTGGGAGTCCGATTCATTTTTAACTTCGGGTTTAGCTTCCGGCTCCGAGCAAAGCAAGGTTTTCGCTTTTGGATCCAAAGAGCAGCCGACAAATACAGCGATCGGCCGTTCACGCAGTGTTTTGAGGTATCGTCCTGCATCGGGCTTTGTCTTTTCTTGTCCGGTGAATTCCTGTTGCACGGTTCCGGCAGAATGGTCGGATTTCTTTTCCGCAAAGCTGAACAGTGGGTTGATGAAGGGATAAAAAGTCAGCAGCAGCGATATCAACATGAAACTATAGGCAAAGATCATCCACTTATTGCGTTGCCGGGATCTGATGTCTTCGATTCTTTTTCTCTCGTCTTGCGTCGATCCTTCGACCGGTAACGCTTCAATCGGATAAGTGAAGATATGTACGAAGACGATACACAGTGAAATGACGATTGTAAGAATGGGAAAGCCACTTTCGCCCTCCATTATTCTAGCGATATAGATGGCACTGCCAAACAACAAGTTAATAATATGAGCGGCGATCCATAGCACGTTAATTTTTGCCCATTCTTTCATTTCCGTAAAGAAATCTCCGCGATCTGCACTCATGTTATTTCCCCTTTTTCAATTTCCGGTATCAAGAAAAAGAACCGCTCACTGCCTATTTGCTGTTAGCTTAATGTTAATGATCTGTACCGTAAAGCGATTAACTCGCAAAAAGCGTTATTTCCCGCGCATGAACAATTTATCCAATTCGGCCAGACTGGTTTCAAACCATGTCGGCCTGCCGTGATTGCATTGACCGGAACGTTCGGTTTGTTCCATATCGCGTAGCAAGGCGTTCATTTCCTCAAGGGTCAATCTGCGGTTGGCGCGGACGGCGCCGTGGCAGGCCATGGTGGCAAGGATTTCATTACGCTTCGCGGTAAGAATCTGGCTGGCGCCGTATTCGCGGATTTCGCGCAGAATGTCGCGTGCGAGCTGGGCGATATCGGCGTCTTTCAGCGTGGCCGGGACTGCGCGCACGGTCAGCGTGGCGGGTGACAGGACCGCGATATCAAATCCCAGTTGTTCCAGTGTGCTGTGATTTTCTTCAACCACAGCAACCTCCAGGCTATCGGCGTGTAGAACGAACGGGATCAGCAGCGGCTGCATCGGTATTTCGTGCTGATCGAGCGCTTGTTTAAGTTGTTCGTACATAATCCGTTCGTGTGCCGCATGCATGTCGACAACCACCAAGCCGCGCGCATTCTGTGCCAGGATATAGACGCCGTGGAGTTGTCCCAGCGCGAAACCAAGCGGATGGTTGTCCGGTTTTTCTTGCGCTGAGACGGCTTGATCGGGTTTTTCAGTTTGTGCAGCGAAAGTATTGGCCGGTGTTGCCGGGTATGCGCGCGGCTCCACGCTGAACAAGGTGCCGTAAAAACTGCCGGGCTGCGACACCGGTGCGGATTGTGCCTGGCCGGTCTTGGGGTAGGCAGGGAATGACCGGGCTGGTTGTTCCGGCTCAATGGTATTCATGGTTCTGCTGGGCGTGGCGAGCGCTTTGTTGATTGCGTGAAAAATGAATTGATGCAAAGCGCGTGCTTCACGGAAACGGACTTCGGTTTTGGTGGGATGCACATTGACATCGACGCTTTCCGGGTCGATTTCGAGAAACAGCGCAAAGGCCGGGTGTTTGTCCAGATGCAATACATCGCGGTAGGCTTCGCGCAGCGCGTGCGAAATCAGTTTATCGCTGACAAAGCGGTTGTTGACGAAAAAATACTGCGCGTCGCGTGAAGACCGCCCATAAGCTGGTAATGCCACCAGGCCATGCAAGCGCATGTCAGCGGATTGTTCGTCTACCGGCGCTGCCGTTTGTCCGAATTCTTCACCCAGAACCGCCGCGATTCGTTGCGTGGAACTCGTGGCGCGTAACAGACGGCGTACTTTACCGTTGTGTTGCAACACGAACTCAATTCCGGCTTGCGATAGCGCCAGACGTTTGAAAGTTTCGTCGCAATGCGCGAACTCGGTGGCTTCGGATTTCAGGAATTTGCGCCGGGCGGGAATGTTGAAGTACATATCGTTGACATCCAGCATCGTTCCGCTGGCCAGTGAAGCGGGTTCGGGTTGCGAGACCGCTTTGCCTTCAATGCCGATCTGCCACGCATGGCTTTGCCCGGCTTGGCGGCTGGTCAAGGTCAAACGGGAAACGGCGGCGATACTGGCGAGTGCTTCGCCGCGAAAACCCAAGCTGGTGATCCGGTGCAGGTCTTCCAATGTGCTGATCTTACTGGTGCTGTGGCGCGTCAGCGCCAGCAATAATTCGTCTTTGGCGATGCCGCTGCCGTCATCCGTGACACGAATTTGCTTGACCCCGCCTTGCTGCAATTGCACCGTGATTTTCTTGGCACCGGCGTCAATACTGTTTTCCAGCATTTCCTTGAGCGCCGACGCAGGGCGCTCGACCACTTCACCAGCGGCAATTTGGTTAATCAATAATTCGGGGAGCGGTTTAATCGTCGGCATAACAAGCTGAGGTTATAAAATTGTGATTATAATGCGGAAGCAACCAAATTCATTGTATGCCGACCAGTCATTTCACTATTAAACATTTGGGAGAGCGAAGATGTTACCCCTGGATAATCTGAAAACCCATGTCCCCGATGCCGTGCTGGCCCAAATCCCGGATTGCGCCGCCAAGTTTGGCATCGATTCACCCTTGCGTCTGGCGCATTTTCTTGCACAATGCGCACACGAAAGTGCAGAGTTCAAAGCCTTGGAAGAAAACCTGAATTATTCCGCCGATGGGTTGAGGAAAGTATTTTCAAAATACTTTCCGGGCGATCTGGCGGATAGTTATGCCCGTCAACCGGAAAAAATCGCCTCGCGCGTTTATGCCAATCGCATGGGAAACGGCGACGAAGCCAGCAAAGAAGGCTATAAATACCGTGGCCGAGGTTATATTCAATTGACCGGTAAGGACAACTACAGCGCGTTTGCCAAAGCGATCGGCGATGATGTGACTGCCAATCCGGATTGGGTCAAAACCAAATATCCGCTGTTATCTGCGGCGTGGTTCTGGAGTACCAGAGCGCTCAATGATCTGGCCGATCAAGGCGCGAGCGATGATGTGGTGACCAGAATCACCAAGAAGGTGAATGGTGGAACGCTGGGGCTGGATGACCGGATTAACCATTTCAAACAATATTACGCGTTATTGGCTTGAAAACGGTTGCATTAATTGGCGGATTGCTCGGTCTGATTGCCGCGCCCGTATGGGCCGCGGAATCGCATTGCCAAGCGGATGAGCAAATCATATTTTCGTGTTCATTCGGAAAGAAAATGGTTTCGGTATGCGCATCGAATGATTTCTCTGCCAGTAAAGGTTATCTGCAATACCGTTTCGGATTGAAAGGCGCACCGGAGCTAGCGTTTCCCGATTTGACGAAAGCCGCTCCGGCAAGGTCTTACGTGCAAGCGCGAACGTTGATGTTCGCAGGCGGTGGCGGCGGTTATCTGCGTTTTATCAACGGACAGCATCACTACATCGTGTATAGCGCAATTGGCAAGGGGTGGGGCGCGAAGGACGGTGTCGCGGTGGAAAAGAACAGGCAATTAGTCGCGAACTTAGAATGCCGAGATGTGCCGGTGTCGAAATTAAGCGAGGAATTTTTTAGCCATGCACACTTGCCTGCTGACCGGGATGAATTCCAAATTCCGGGGCTTGAATAATCCAGCAGTACGTAATTCAGCTTTCAGTTCCCGTGTGCGGCGAAGTTCGCAAAAAATCGAAGGATTGATTATTGACGGCTTTGATGAGCTCCGGCAACGGCATGGCTTTGCCAATGAGGTAGCCTTGAATGACGTCACATCCTAACGTGCGCAAACGCTGGTAAGTCGCAAGATCTTCCACGCCTTCGGCAACCACCGACAGATTCAGGCGGTGCGCAAGAGTGATCATGGAATCGACGATACGGTCATGCTTGTGGCGGGTTGCCATATGCCGGACAAACACCATATCGATTTTTACTTCATCCAAAGGCAAATCCAACATGCGCGCCATTGATGAATATCCCGTTCCAAAATCGTCCATAGCGAGTTTTATGCCCATGTTCTTAAGCTGATGCAAAGTGTCCAGTGTGCCAGCATGACTGGCCATTACCGCTGTTTCGGTCAGCTCGATGGTGATATCGTCAGCCGGGACATTCCACAAGGTTAAGCCTTGCGCGACCAGTTCCGTGAGTTCCGGATCGCGCAGATCGTCGGCGGAAAAGTTGATCGAAATACCGGCGTGTAATCCGGCTTTGCGATATTCAGCGCATTCTCTCAACGCGGTGTGGAAAACCCACAGGGTGAGTTTCGGCATCAGCGCGGTTCCTTCCGCGATCTGGATTAATCTATCCGTTCGAATCGGTCCATGATTGGGGTGATTCCAGCGCAGCAACGCCTCGGTTGCTTTGATCTTGCCGCTGGGTATATCGATTTGCGGTTGATAGCCCAAATGCAATCCACCTGTTTCGATGGCGTTTCCCAGATCGGACCAAAGATCGATATGGAAAAGCAAGGGGTCTTGCAATTCGGCCACAAAAAGCTTGATCGGCTCTTGCTCCAGTTTTGCCTGACGTACCGCCGAACTGGCGCTGCTCATCAGTTGATCGAGCGTATGGTTGCTTTCATCGGGTAATGCCACGCCAATGCGCGGCGCAAGGATGATGTTTCTTCTGCCAAATGCAAAAGGCTGCGCCAAAATCCGGATAATTTTATGCGCGGCCAGCATGGCATGGGCATCGGTGAGCAAATCGGCCAGTAAACAGCACAATTGATAGCGTCCGGTTATACCGACCAGATCTTGGGGATTCAAAGCGTTTCTGAGCTGACCGGCGATTTGTTGCAGAATGTCGTCGACGACGGTAAATCCAAGCACGCCATCCAATTCCGCCAGCCGCTCAAAGTTGACGATCAGCACCGCACTGCGCGGACCGGCGGGGTGCGCAGTATTCAATTTGCGGGAAGCTTGTTGCAAGAAATCCTGATAAGCAAGTACAGTCATAAATTTACGGCGCCGGTAAGTGCAACAGCTTATAAGTAATATTTTTGAGGATCGATTCCATAAGCACCCTGGGGTAAATCATTGACTATGGCATACTGGATACCGCTTGGGCTTGCGCCAGCGGTTCTTAAGTCCAGGGTCAACGGGGTGCTGCAGGGTTTCTTTCCGGCGTCGCAAATGATCATGATGCAAGGAAGAAAGCGTTGTGTGCGATTATGCGTGAGCACGATGGCAATCTCGCCCGTATTGAGCTCAACCAGGCTGCCTACCGGGAACATGCCGACGCACTGAGCAAATTGTTCCACCAAAGTATAATTGAGGCCGTTTTGCGCATTTTCCTTGAGTTCCTTCAAAGCCTGGAATGGTTTCATGCCCGGCATGCCGGGCTCTCCCCAGATGATCTCTTCATAGCAATCGACGATAGCTGCCATGCGCGAATAAGCATGCAATTGATTGGCGTACAAACCGAAAGGGTAGCCATTGCCGTTCTCGCGCTCATGGTGCTGAAGAATAATTTTAATGACTTCTTCCGGTGCGTCACTCAGCTGAGAAGCTATCTCTTCTCCATAGGCGATGTGGCGTTTCATCAGCTTGCGCTCATCCGGCGTGAGCGACATGTTTCTTTTGGCTTGAATCGCTTTGGGTAAGCGTAATTTGCCGATATCCATCAGCAATCCGCCCAAACCCAGTATTGCCAGTTCTTTACGCGGTAGACCAAGATGCCGTCCGAATGCCAACAAATGCACCGAGGTCTTGATGGCGCTATCGTAAAGCGCTTTGCCAGTGGTTTTAAGCTGCGCCAGCAAGAGTGCTGCATCGGGGTTGCGAATAACGCTTTCACACAGTGTGTCGACGACTTCATGAGCCTTCTGCATATCAATTTTAATTTCGTGTTCAAGGTTGAAACTGATATCGTTGAATAAGGTGGAAGCAATGTCATGTGCCTTTATTGCTGCTGGGATTTCTTGTTCAGCCGTGCAAATATCCGCATAGGTTTTAACGCGCCGTAGCACATCCAGCGGTTCGGCTTCTTGCGTTCCTGCTGGCGGCTGGTGCCAGTTCGTAGCGCTGGATGAAGTGCGAGAATCGGCGTGAGGCATGGGGCGCCCTGGAGATTGCTGAAGCGAAGAATCCCGCGCAGCGGCGGCATGCGGTGCGCGTTGTTGCGCAATGAATGGCTCGCTTCTATCCATGTCCACGTAAACATGCGCGCAATAGCGTTTAAGCTCGTCAATGTCATTCTGCGACTGGATCAGGATGCCTTGAATCAGATAAGGTGTTTCAAGCCAGGGGCGATCAAGATCACTGACAAACATTCCCAGTTGTAAGTCATTAACGGAAACTTCGATTGTGCTATTGCTTATCATTCTATGAAGGCTGGCGGGTAGGTAGATAATATTTATCTATCAGAGTTTAATGTTTAATTCCAGGTAAATAAAAATAGAGATCGCGGATGCTTTCTCATATTTTATTGTTACGACGTATTGGGGGTGTTTCTTAAGTCCGGCAGACTTTACCGTACAGGATTAATAAAGAACTCGCGCATCAGAAATTCTTCCAGCCCCGCGGTATCTTTCTCGCGTGCAGATAACACGACGACGCGATGCAGGCGGTGCGATTCCCAGTTGAAATCTTCTTTGTAATGTTCACGGATCAGTTGAATCATGCGGCGGATAATGGCCAGTTCGACATTACCATCCGGCCCGGCTTCGACGTGAACCGTTTGCAGGCGCGGATTGCTTTGCCCCGTGGTCCAGGCGCGAAATGAGAAATCGGCGGTGCGCGGGCCGATACGGAGAATCTGAAATATGCCGCTGGTGCCGGGGTTTTGCAGATTGCGCCGGATATTGGCCATGCGGATTTCATCTGCGGACAGTTGCTTGGCCGTGGCGGCGGGAGCGGAATCCGGCGTATCGAAAAGCCCTTCCGCACGGCGGCGCGCTTTGGATTGATTGATGTATTCGGAAAGATCCGATGGCGCATCGGCGGGCGGTTGCGGCGGCGCTTTGGTTTTTGCGACTTCTTTCGTGGGAATGGGCGCTTTCGGTTTTACGGGTTTCTCGGCTGCCTTGGGCTTGGTTTGCGGCCTTGCCTGAGCAGGCAACGGCGGCGATTTGGGCGCGGGCTTGGGTTCTTCGATTTTGGGTTTCTCCGGCTCCGGCGGGGGCGGGTTGGGCGCGGAAGCCGGCATCGAGCTGGTGGCGTTTTCGTCTTCGCTCAGATCGATAAAACTGGCGGCGATGGGCGGCGGTGTGTCGATTTCCACCTCCGGCATGGACAGAAAAAATCCCAAACCCCAGATAATCAGTACCCAGACGAGCGCAGCCAGCGGCAACGGCCACCATAGGCGAATTTCTCTCGATCGGGAGCTGGCCATGCTTTTTTACGTTATTTGTGTTTCACTGCAATCAGAAAATGCTGGGCACCGGCGGCGCGGGCCCGCAGCATGGCTTGCACGACGATACCCTGGGGCGCTTCGTTATCCGCCGACACAATCAATTTTTGCTTGGAGTCTGCCAGCAGTGGTTTGAGCGTGTTGGCCAGTGTATCCAGTGTAACCGCAGTCTGATTGATATAGATTTTGCCGTCCTTGGTCAGTGTCAATGTAGCCGGTTTTTCCGCGCTGAGCTTTTCCGCCTGGCCTTCGGGCAGGTCGACCTGCAATGAATCCAGGTTTTGCATCGACAACGAAGCCAGCATGAATGTTGCCAGCAAGAAAAACATCACGTCGATCATCGGAATGATCTCGATCTTGCCTTTTGGAACCGTGCGCGATTTACGGAGCTTCATCGCCAGTGCCCTGTTGATCCAGACGGATGTTATCGATCAGCCGCGTACCCAGACGTTCCATTTCATCCATCGTCAGCGATTGCAAACGCGAAAAATAATTGAAACCGAACAACGCCACCAGCGCAATCGCCAGACCGACCACGGTCGCGATCAGCGCTTCCGCCACACCGCCGGTAACCGCTGTGGGATTCACTACGCCTTCGCTACCGATCACCTGAAAGGCACGCATCATACCCACCACGGTACCGACCAATCCCAGCAGCGGCGCGGCGGTGACGATGGTTTCCAGCGCCCAGAGGCGGCGCGCCAGCGCTTCCTCGATGATTTGCGCTTCATCGGCGGCGCGCGATTCGGTCCACCAAGCCGGTTGATGCCGGTTGGAAATCACCACTTCGAAGAAACGCTTGTAATAGTGGCGGCTATCCAGCCCGGAAAGAATTTTTTCCAGATCGTTCCATTTGAAGCCGTAGGTTTCCACCAGGTTTAGCAAATCGCTGGATAACCGTGCGTAGCGCCAATAGATAAATGCTTTTTCAAACATGATCGCCAGCGCAACAATCGCCAGCAAAGCTAGCGGAACGATAATGATCCCGCCAAGCTTCAACATGACCCAGGCTTGATTCAACTCTTCCATTATATTTAACTCCAGATTAATGCTATTCATAACGCGGTAGACTTCCAGTACCCGGCGGATTTAATGCACACAAGCAATTCTTGCAGTCAGCCAAACGATGCAAAATGTCCGCACAAAATAAATTCTCATTGCTGCCATGACGAGGCTGACTGGATGCTAAGAATAGTTGAAAACACCCACAGTGGAAACTATTTAGTGGCAAAATGACCGGCATTTATTGCTTTCTGCAACAAAGAAGAAGCCTCGGTGGGAATGACCTGCGGCGTGGGGATTCTGGGGGAAAGAAAATTAAATTGCACCAACCAATTATAGCGATTAATCATGAAGAAATGTGTATTGGTACTCGTTTTACTGCTGGCTGCGCTACCCGCGCAAGCCAAATGGGTAAGTATGGATATTGCCGGGAAACCCGGTGAAACGCATTACTTCGATCCCGACACCGTGCGGAAGGACGGTCAATTTAGAAAAGTCTGGGTGCTATCCAGCTACCAAGAAAAACAAAAAGGCGGGCATCATGCGGTAAAAACCCTGTATGAATTCGATTGTACGAGGGACAAAGCACGTTCGATCACGATGCTGATGTACCCGGATAAAGAAGCTACCGGCAAAGTGATCGGCGCACATCACGAGGAATCGACGGATTGGTTCGGTTTCTCGGCGAACTCGATTTTCCGGGAGATTGAAGAGACGGTTTGTGCGAACTGAGCAAGCCAATCGTGATTCTGCTAAAACGAGCATACGAACCACCTGGGCCGGATGACGGATTCCGGATTTTGGTGGATCGGCTGTGGCCACGCGGGGTTTCCAAAGATGCAGCGCGGATCGATTGGTGGTTCAAGGATATAGCACCCAGCACACCGCTGCGTAATTGGTTCGGTCACGATCCGCTGAAATGGGATGAATTCAGGGAGCGTTACTGTCAGGAATTGGATCAAAATCCGGCAGCGGTCGGACGACTCGTCGATCATCTGCGCCGTGGTCCGGTTACACTGGTTTACGGTGCGAAGGACACAGCGCATAGCCATGCGCTGGTGCTTAGAACGTATCTCGAGGACTTAATGTAACCTTGCTAAGATGATGATCCGTCACACCACGAAGAATCTTTGGATTGGTTTGGCTTTTCAGCGAATTTGATGTTCCGTCATATTGCAGAAACGGTTTGTATGGATTGAGCAGGTTCTTCGTATAATTGGATTCTGTTTCTAATTTCCGGTTTGTCCTATTCTATTAAGGAATCAGAAGGTGATTCACGAGTCTGAGTATTGGAAAACACCTTTGCTTCGGGCTGCTGCTTGGCTCGAGAAGTTGCGGATTAACGAAGAATCGGCAGAGCGCTCTCTGGTGAGAGTTGAAAAGGAGATTTTCATTGGGTTTTACTCAGTTCGGAAGCTTCTTGATACCTTCAAGGTCTCAGATAAAACTAAAGCGATGACTTTCGAGTTGCAGTGGTTTCCTTGTATTAGGAAAGTTGATTACTTTAATGCTCACCGGATTGACACTTTGTTTGATTTGAACAAGATTAATAAAGAAACACGAGATGTTCAGTTTCTATGTAACCAATTCATTCATAGTTTCATCTTTGTTCCTGTCGAAGGAGAGCAAGCTCAATTGCTTGGGTTCTATGTGTGTTCAGATCGTACACGGCATGAGAAACTGTATTTCGTCGAGATTCAGCAAGTTCTATCGGTCTTTCGTACGATTGGTCGAGATTATCCAACGAGTGCAATCATGAAGCGTGATACAAAAACTGGTCAGTGGGAAGGAAAAATTGAGTAGATCTATGACTTTCTTTTTGTTATTCACTGAATTCATATTAAAACTGTAGAAACATAAATTTCAAAATATCGAATCGCGATCAGAGTTAATATTTGTATGGGTCAAAGGATTTGTAAAGCCACCCAACCAACCTCACATTCCCCCCCTTCCGCCGCTACATAAGCCGATTGTTCGCTAATGGTGACGGAGATATCCATCGTTCGTTGTGTCAGTTTGGCCAGTGCCTGAATGTCCGGCGACTGAAACTGGAAAATGGTTGCGGTCAGTTCGTTGAATTTTGCTTGTTCCTGCATCCACCAGATGTTCGATTTGGAATTGAAGCTATACACCTTGACGGTTTGCGCGATCCGGGTGGCTTT
>FSSH01000167.1_pt1 | contig 52127 bp, 51 predicted proteins | sample 1166101 | NCBI WGS metagenome assembly FSSH01 (sample SAMEA32972668, study PRJEB13176) | freshwater metagenome | biome: Drinking water system; feature: Biomass in drinking water that filtered by 0.45 um membrane; material: drinking water | place: USA | collected 2012-12-20 | depth 0 m | reverse complement strand
CGACCCGTTGCCGCCGTTCAGCATCCAAAAACCCATCCGACCGTTCTTGCTGTATAACCAGTCACAAAGATAATTTTTTACACCAAATATTCATTCAAAAATTGGTTCGGTCAGCTAGCGGCGTAAAACTCATTCTTTCATGACAAGGCTCAAAAATCAGATAATCTTTCTAAGTCTCAAATCGTTTATTCATTTTCAAACCTCAAGAATCATGGACTTTAATCAAATTCGTTATTTTCTGGCCCTTTCCAACACTTTAAACTTTACCAAAGCGGCGGAGCAATGCTATGTCACTCAACCCGCGCTAACCCAGGCGATCAAGCGTTTGGAAGCGGAATTGGGCGGCGATTTGATTGCGCGTAATGGTCGCGAAACCGAACTGACGGAACTGGGAAAATCTTTAAGAAGTTATTTCGAGCAAATCGAACGTACTCAGCACATGGTCAGAAGGACGGCCAAGGCAGTGGTCAACGGAGAAACCTCAGAGCTCAATATTGGCGTGATGTGCACCATCGGACCGCACATGATCTGCGATTTATTGGATACATTTCAGATGAATCACCCCAAGGTCAAGCTTATACTGCACGATGTCGTTCACGAGAGTATTCCGGGTTTATTGCTCAGCGGCGCTATCGACGGCGCTTTCTACGCGCGCCACGGACCGGCTAATCCGAGACTGGAGCACGTCGAGCTGTTTAACGAGGAAATGGCAATTACCTTTCCGCAAGGCCATCCCTTTGCTCGGGAAAGCGAAGTCTCCGTGCGCAGTATCGCGGCCGAGCGGTATATCGAGCGATTACATTGCGAATTTGGTAAGGAATTTCGCGAATTGTTTTCGGTTCAAGGATTGAATCTCAACGTTGTATTTCAGTGCGAGCGCGAAGATTGGATTCAAAGTCTGATTCGCATCGGCATGGGCGTCGCGGTGATTCCTCGTTATTCGGTATTACAACCCGGCCTGGACTGCAAGCCGGTCACCGATCCCAAGTTAACACGCGTCGTCGAGTTTGTCGTACCCATGGATCAAACGCGGAAACCGGCATTGACCTACTTCATGAACGAGATTAATAGCCATCAATGGCCCAAGGCATAGATCCGCATATAAATTTCAACCTTCGCAAACCGCTTTTAATTCGGCGCATTTCAAACTATAAGCACGGCTTATCGTTCTTCAACAAATCCCTATTTCTCAAAACCATTTCTCCGCATTAGAGTGTTGCCGAAGTCAGGAAAATTAACCTTTTCCCTTTTCGGCAAGCGATCCTTGGAGGCGGGCGATGGCAGCGAATATCTCAAACGAACAAGTATTCATAATCCACTGTCTGACAAAACTGCAACGGGCGGTTACCCAATATTGAGCGACCGAACGACCGTTCGAAAACGAATTTTGGGATCATCATGCCGAAGGGATATATGTCGATGTCGTTAGCGGCGAACCGCTTTTCTCCTCATTCCACAAATACGATTCGGGTAGTGGTTGGCCGAGTTTTTTTCAGGCTCTAGAGACCAAAAACATTAAGGAAGTCACTGACCGAAGTCATAGCCTGATTCGCACCGAAGTACGGTCTACGCTGGGAAATTCGCATCTTGGTCATGTTTTTCCGGACGGACCGGAGCCTTCGGGGCTGCGCTATTGCATTAATTCGGCGGCGTTACGCTTCGTGCCGCGATCTGTACTTTCGGCTCAGGGTTATGGCGAATACGAACATTTTTTTGCAATAGAAAACCAATAAAAACAGTATTCGAGTCCCTGAAAGCCGCATTAAAACAACTTAGTCGATGTGAGAGGTTTGCAACCATGCTGAAAAAATCAATGGCTATCAAAAAGTTCTTCTGGATTGTATTTGCTTCGGTTCTATGCGCGATTGAGATGGCTTCTGCTGAAAACGCTAGTGACGTGCGGGCGATGAATATATCGAAGCTAACCCCATTACAGCGCGAGGTGACACAAAACGGGGCAACCGAAAAACCGTTTGAAAATGAATTTTGGGATAACAAAGCCGAAGGTATTTATGTGGATATCGTCAGCGGCGAGCCGCTTTTCGATTCATTACATAAATACGATTCGGGCACCGGTTGGCCAAGCTTTTTTCTGACATTAGCGCCAAAAAATATCACACAGAAAGAGGATCGAAGTTGGTTTGGCGTTAGCCGAGTCGAAGTACGTTCTGCGCAAGGTAATTCTCATCTCGGCCACGTATTTTCGGATGGTCCCAAGCCCACAGGGTTGCGTTATTGCATCAACTCTGCCGCCCTGCGCTTTGTACCAAGAGCGGAACTTGCTGCGCAAGGTTATGGCGAGTTTGAGACATTGTTTCAACAGCAATACGGTCACTAATTGATTTATTTCGGGTGTTCAAAAGCAAAAACAATTAGGCTGACACAGCTCAAACCATCACAACCAGGAGAAAAGAAGATGAAACAGCAAAACCGATTCGTAAAAAGCAGTTTAGTTATGGGTGTTGTCGCTTTGGCGTTGGGTTCGAACCCAGTCATGGCGGAAAAGTACTTCACGATCAAGGACGGAAAACTGGAACGGCCGACCGGATACCGGGAATGGGTATATGTTGGTACACCCTTGACGCCCAATGACATGAATAACGGCAAAGCGACGTTTCCCGAGTTTCACCACGTCTACGTCGACCCGGACAGTTGGGCTCACTACAAGAAAACCGGAACATTTCCCGAGGGTACTATCACCATCAAAGAAATGACTTCAGTCGGTTCGAAAACGGCCGTTAGCGGCAACGGTTATTTCAGCGGCGAATTTGCCGGTCTGGAGGCAACCATAAAAAGCAAAAAAAACTTCCCGAATGAACCGGGCAATTGGGCGTTTTTTTCATTCAGCACAGAAGATCACAAAACAATTAAAAAGACGGCAGAAGCCCTGCCAACAGCAGCNNAACCCACGCTGAAGGGAATACGGCAAACGCATCAGCGCATTTTTCCCCTTATGTGGATGAGACCGGCCGGATTACGTTACCGACCGACTTTCGAAGAACTATGGTGCACCTCGGTTCGTGGCATGTACCTGAAGGCGACGCCAGCGGTTTTCATGATGTTTATGCCGATGGCAAAGCGGTTGATGAATTCCGTAAAACCGGAAAATTTCCTGACGGTGCCGCCATTGTCAAAGAGTTACGGGCATCGACCGCAGGCAATTACACGACTGGTACAGGTGTTAGCTATGCCAACAACACCATCAAACAGTGGTTTGTGATGATTAAAGATAGGCAAGGGCGTTTTCCTAAAAACACTAGTTGGGGCGACGGTTGGGGCTGGGCTTTGGTTAAGAATGACGGCACCAATATCAATGTATCGGCAAATTACAAAAAGGACTGTATCAGTTGCCATACACCCGTCAAAGATAAAGATTGGATATATGTCGAAGGTTACCCAACGCTTTTTCCTAAGAAATGATCTTGACTCTTTACCATAAACATATAGCGATAATTGATGGTTCTTGCCTGAAAGAACCGAAGCAAATCTTTCTATCAGGCTGTTTCTTGCTGTCGCTTTACAGCGTGGAAGCGGCGGCGGATTATCACGTGGAACTATCAAACCGAGCGTTTTATACCGATGATGTCGCACTTTTTACCGTTACGCGACAACTTTCCTTGCTTGATGACCCCACACAGCCAGCGGTGGACAGACCTTCGGGGCGATCGGATTTTATATACGAACCGACGGCGTCAGTATTGCTGGATTTGCCGGAAAATTTCGGCGATACAACTTTTTTTGCCGAAGCGGGTGGCTATGTGTTTGCCGAAAACACCGACTTTACCCACGCAAATTTTCAAACTGCCGTCAGTCGTCAATTCGAATCGGCGACGACGGTGAGTGCGATTTACCGTTTCGTTCCGGATCGCTTGCTAGGTTTCAACATGGTTGAACAAGAATTCGGCGACGCCATCGAAGGAAACGAAAGTTTGACCGCTCACATTTGGTCAATCCACGTGGAGCAGGAACTGACGGCTTGGCTCGCAATGCATGTGTTGGGGCGCTACGGCTTGCGCGACTACGATGGCGTATTCAAGCATCGCAGCACCGACTTATGGACGTTGGGTACGCATTTCGCTATCGAATTAACGGAGGATATCGAACTGTTTTTAGGGTACCACTTTGAAGTTGGCAATGCCCGCAATCAGCGTTCAATCGCATTAAACGACGACGCTTCTTATCAGACTCACTATGCATCGATCGAAATAGAGACCAAGTTGAGCGAGAAAATAAAATTGGCAGTAGATTTCGACTTCGAAAAAAATTGCTACACCACAATGAATCGGCTGGACGAACACTTTGGCAATCCAGAGGAAATCTTTTTGGGCGGCATAGAACTGCGCTATGCCTTAAGTAAGGAGTCGCTGGTTACGCTTGGTTTGGAACATGGTAACCGCCAGAAGCGAAATGAGTTCATTGGTTTCCATAACAACAACCTTTGGCTGGGGATTTCTCATAACTTTTAACCGATGACTACAAAATATGAAGTTGTTTAGCTTTTTCACTAAAGACGGACGCCTGAACATCCCTTGGTGGTTGTGGCTTATGCAAGGCGTCTTCGTCGTCATCGTCGGGTTTGTGTTTTCATTGGCAAGCATATTCAATCCCACGGTTGCTATATTGTCGGTCGCAGACTTTTCCTGGTTACCCGTAATCGGCATATTGATTATGTTACTTGGCGCGTTTGAATGTATTGACGCAGTTTTTTCGTTAGAAGTATGCGATTTTATGCAACGTATGAATGCCGGCGCTTTGGACCTCATCTTCGGTACGTTATTAATATTTGATATTTCAGATACACCGGATCGGTTGAGTTTAATGATCGCGCTTTATTTGTTAACGCGTAGCGTACTTCAGGCCGTTTTCGCAATGAAATTAAAAATTTCGCAACTAGGCTTTAACCTATTCATCAGCGCGGTTTCATTTGTTTTGGGTCTGATGGTTTGGCTTCAATGGCCTACGAGCGAAAGCTGGTTCTTTTCTTTTGGACTCAGTACCAACTTAGTTTTCCGCGGATTGCTGATGATTTACTTGAGCATTTATATCCGCCGTAAAATGTCGCCTGCCTATAGGTAATAAATGTTCCTTCATCTGGATTGATTACACTGCGTGATTACGACACGACATCCTCTATTTATATCAATGCAGTAGCCAACAAGGGTGGCAGAAACGTTACTGCCTAGCGAGCTTATTGCTGCCGAGTATCTGAAACAGATTTTACCTTTAATCCACCAATACAATATTGCGGCCAATCCGATTAACTATGCCATTTGTTACGAATACATAACCGGCAAAAACGCTACGTTGACCAAAGCATTCAGCTTGTTATTGCAAGAAGGCAAACCCTTCACTCAAGCCGTTAGTCTGGAGTTTTACGGCAAATATATTTGCAATGCTTCGCTCGAATCGTTCGAAAATCTCAATCATCAATTTCAGAAGGTCATCGACCAAGCGACTTGTGCTATTAGCGATACTTATAACAGGGCCGAAGAAACCAACGATAATTTTCAGAAAAAATCGACCCTTCTGGAAAATCTTTCCGAAACGGTCGATATTCGAGTCTTGTTACGGGAGATTATTCAGGAAACCCAGTCTTTGGCGCTCACCAGCCAAACTATGCAAACCAAGCTCCAGGGAGCCGGCCACGAGATAGAACAGTTGCGATCGGAATTGAGTCAGATGCAACGAATCGCTAAAACCGACGGCTTAACCGGATTATTGAATAGGCGCGCGTTCGATCAAACATTGGAACATTTAGTGGATCAGGAAGTCAGCGAAGCTCCTGTTTATGGATATCGATCGATTCAAACGTATCAATGACAGCTACGGCCATATTATCGGTGACAATGTGATCAAGTTTGTCGCTTCGTTAATGTGTCAGTTTGCCTTTCCTCACCACCATGTGGCCAGATACGGTGGTGAGGAACTGGCTATCATCATGCCGGATACGACGCTCGAAGAGGCACGGGAAATTTGTGAAAATATCCGAGCCGCCATGGAAAAAAGTCATTTGCGGCGCAAAGCAAACAACGAAGTGATAGGTATCGTCACCATCTCCATTGGTATTGCTCGATTGCAGTGTGGTGAGAACGTGGAAAACTTTATTATCCGCGCCGATAAAGCGCTGTATCAGGCAAAGGAAAATGGTCGTAATCGAGTTGTGTGTTGATTTCTTACCATAAGATAGAGATGTCAGAAAATGATGTTGAAGCAGTCATTCAAAACGCTATTTTTTATATTTTCGGAAGGCAGGTAATGGCCGGTTGGTTGATGTCGCCAAGGTCTCCTTTATGGACATCCAATTTCCAGGCCCAGGATTTTGCTAACTGGACACTTTGGATAAATGCAATCGGCAAAATCGGTTGTATTACTTTCAGTCAAAAATTTACCAGCGCCCCTTTTAAACAGCCGCCTGATTGTCCGCTATTAATCGCTTTAGCTCCGCTTTACACGCTGCCATACTTTTTTCGCGATAAGCGTTGTAATCGGCTCGCCACCAGTCCTGCCTCGCTTCGTACTGAGGCATCAGTTTATCTATGCTGAGCAGATCGTAAATATCGACCCATTCGCCTTCCACCTTAATCGCCAGCTTGGGATTGAAAATGTAAGCACCACGCATCACGCGATAAAACAGCTTGCGGTTGTGCTTGTCGTCTTTGTCGATTTCATTTTTGGCCAGAATGCTGGACAGGTAGGCTCTTTGCTTGCGGCGTTCGGGTAGGATGCTGACCGGCAAATGCTGAATTGCGTCGATGAAGTCCTGTGTGGTGAAGCCCTCGATACGGTAACGGAGTTTGTTCGGCATGACCCGGTAGAACAAGGTGATCATCAGATTCAGCAGGAAAAACTCCATGGTGTGTTTATCCAGTTTGACCAGGCGGCCATCGACCTGAATGCTCATGCTGGTGGGTTCCAAATGCGGATAAATGTCGGCCAGTTTCTTCCTGGCGTAAGCTTCGCTACGATCACTTTGCGCCAGGGCGATTTGAAAGGCTGTCAGGCCGTTGCTATCGACTTTTTCGGTATCGGCGCCGAGCGCTTCCATGGCCTTGATGACTTCGGCATTGCCCATCCAGGCGGCCACCATCAACGGCGTTTGGTTGAAGATGTTTCGAAAATCGGCGCCGTATTGATCGACTTGTTTCAACACCGCATCGGGTTTTTTGAAGCTGTAAGCGCTGTAGTGCTTTTGTTGCAGCAGTTGCAGGCCTTTGTCGGGCTGTTTGGCGGCCTTGAAATCGGCTTTCAACAGACTGTTGATGATATCGAGGTCTTCGTAGACCAGCGCGTACTCGAACAACATCATTTTGGCCTGCTTGTCGTTGCCGGCCAGCGCTTTCTGCTTCAACTCAGGCAATGCTGTCGCATCGATCACTTGCCAGGGCGGCGTTTTTTGCTTGAGTATTTCGCTGCGGATGCGCTCGGCCTGTTCCTGCTTGCCCTGTAATTCCAGCTTATGCGCTTCCTGTCGCCAAGCGTCGAGACTGGAATTCTGGCTGGCTAGTTGCAGACTGGCCTGGGCTTCGCCCAAGCCTAATAAGTCCAGCAGCGCCTGTTTGGGTTGACTTTCGATCCAATACAAATTCTTGATCGCCCGCGTCAGCGCGACGTACAGTGCATTGATGTAAAACTTGTAAATCTCCAGCGATTTGTCAGTCTTGTCCTTACCGCGGGCATATTTGAGATCATGCTGCAAATCGGCAGCGTCTACACCCTTGCTGATGTCCCGATAACGGGTTTCTTCCTGGCTGAGGAAGTTGTAGAGAATGATGTTTTCGTATTCCAGGCCCTTGGCTTCCTGGATGGTAAAGATTAACGGCGTGCCGAAATGCTGTTGGGCTGCCGGTTTTTGCTCGGCACTCATGACGATCACTGCGAAGCGGGTCGACGCCTTGGTCTTGTTGTCAAGTTCCCGGCGAATCTCTGTCGTGTCCTGCAAAAACAGCACTTCACCCTGATTGTGGCCGTTGCTTTCCACCAAGTAATGGCTTTCTTTGTCAATGGAGCCGAAGCGCAAATTTTTGATCTTTAAAATCCGGTTGGCAATTTCGGTTACTTGCGGTGAATTGCGGTAGTTGGTGTTGAGGATACGGATCAGCTCATCGCCGGTTTGTAAATCGTCCTGCCGGTAAAACAGGCTTTTGACCTTGGCCCAGGAAAAGAAGTTGGGATGCACGATCTGATTTGAGTCCCCGCACAGTAAAAAGTCCCGGCTGTGGCGCAGGGACTTCAGGATCAGATACAGCTGAATATTGGTCAGATCCTGCACTTCGTCGACCACCACAAAATCGTAACGGGTTTGAATGGATTGCAGATAGTGGTGACTGACGATGTTCGGGTCGTATAGTGCGTTATCGGCAAGAAACTGCAGATATTTTTCGAATACGTCGTAAACCGCGTCACGTTCTTCGGCCAGGAAGATCGATTCCTTGACGCCCAGGGCGCGATAATCCTCGCGGCTCAGCCAGCTTTTGTCGGTGGCGGGGCCGGTAATGACGCCGCGGAACTCCTCGAACAATTTGTGCGCGTCTTTCAGCCCATGGCCTTGGCTAAAACGGTTGAACCAGCTCTGAAACGCCGCAAAGCTGACCGGTTTGCCCGCCGGCACCTGGATGCTCTCCAGAAACTCCTGAAACGATAGGAAATCGATCTGTTGCTCGGGGTTGTCGTACTGGTGAGCGTAATACAGGTCGCGCGCGTTGTTGACCAGATAAGCCGACTGGGTGACATATAACACCTCGCCCACCGCGTGTTTCATTTTTTCCAGCGTCAGCGCAGTTTTACCGCTGCCTGCCGAACCGATCACGATCAGCGGCGGTGGTACGTCGTATATGGCTTGTTGGCGATCGTCGAAAGAGATGATTTTATCCAGCAGGTTGAAACGCGGCTGCTGAGGGTTGAGATAAACCAGTGCCGCCTCTTCGCCGATCGGTATCGACGGTATGTCGGGAATTTTGGTTTCATCGATCGTGCTGACCTGACGCATAAATCGCGAATCCTGGTAAACGTGGTTTTTGATGAATTCCAGAATCAGCGCATAGCGTTGTTCCTGATAACGATAGATGGCAAACAACAAGCGATCGCGCTGGTTAAGTCGGGCCCGGTAGAGATTGTCACCGACCTTTTTGACCTCTGCCGATTTGAAGTCGTCATTTTCCAGATAGCCTTGCATTTTTGCAAAACCCGGAATGGACTTAGGGTCGAGCTCGTTATAAATCAGGACTTTCATAAATCAAAATAAATCAGGTGTGGTTGCGGCGCGCGACAGTGTTCACCCGCTTCAGATATGGAAATCGGACATGGCGCGGCGCATGAATTCGTGGAACAAGGGTACGGTAAAGGCCATGTCGCCGTGGGACGGACTAAAGACCATGCCATTTTTGATTAGACTGGCGAGCAGCGCCCCCCCCAAAGTATTAATCTTAACGTTGAGCGGAGAGCCAGCACCCGGTGAAAAAGGATTTTTTGATTTTATCCATTGTGAATCTCGAATGTATCAATTTATTCATAAATATACTACGAACGATGTATACGCTTAAATAAATCGATACACTTCAATCCGAATGGGTGTGTCTTAGGCATAAGACATGAAGATTGCACTATAACAATTTGTTCACGTAGTCCGGAGTTATGCAATACAAACTATTCCCAGTAAACGAACTGGCATGACGACTATATGGACTCGCCTGGTAGCACTGCTACCATTTTTGCAACGGCTCTGAAATGAAGTTACGCTGAATACCGCTAATTCAGGCTGTTTTTGAACTTGGCAAGAGTTGTAAGTCATTGAATTTTATATATAAAAAATTAAAATGCCGGTTTCATAACCCCGAGGTTCCAGGTTCGATCCCCGGTATCGCCACCATTTATAGCGTCAGTAGTGGCTAGAATAACCATAAGTCCTTTAAACATAAGAGCTTATGGTTTTTTTATGCGCGTAGCTTTAGTCAGATTGTCTAAGTTACTGCGCAAACTTACAGTGACTTTTACAGTAAAAATCCAAGAATGGGTGAATAGTATTTGGAGTTAGCGCAAGTGGCTAGCAGGCTGATGAAAAACTCTTTTTTGGAACTGATAGAACATATATTTAGTGCCACGAGATTAGCTCTGACGCTAAGTAAAGAGATGTCGTAGCTGTGATTTTGTTACGGTAGGGATGCTAATAACTTTCCGAGCGTTGACTCCAATCATTCGCGGAGTCGACAAATCGCTGATAATGGCCCCGTATCAAATAACGCCGACTGAAATGGAATCAGCGATGGTTATTAGAAACAAAAGTAGGGCAGGGAGTAGGGTAGAAAAATTAAGGCCTTGATAAATTGTTATTTATCAAGACCTTAATTATATATAATGGCGGAGAGCTAGGGATTCGAACCCCAGGAAGGGATAAACCTTCAACGGTTTTCAAGACCGCCGCTTTCGACCGCTCAGCCAGCTCTCCAACAGCCGCGTATTATTACAGAAAATATTTTAAAATCCAGCCTTTTTTACCAGTCGACCCTCATGTCCCAGCTTGATGCAATCTCCCGTTTTACTTAAGTGTTTGTTAGTGATTGCCAAATCGGCGCGGATGTTGGTGCAAATGTGTATCGATTCTGAGTGCGAAGTCGTGGCGATCGATTGCTTTGCCGATAGTGACACTCGGCGCATGGCAAAGCAGACATATCAGGTCGCGTCCTTAGCCTGGGGCGATATCAGAACTGCTGTGGAAGCGGTAAGGAAGGGCCACGGCTTGACCGAGCTGGTATATGGAAGTGGTTTGGAAACATACCCGGAAACCTTGAGCTATCTAGAGAAGGATTGGCGGATTATTGGGAATTCAGCCGCTGTTTTTGAGGGCGTTCAAGAAAAACGTGATTTTTTTGCTCGGCTTGACTCCTTATCCATTCCGCATCCCTTAGTCATGTTTTCAGAGCCTAAAGATGGCGTTCAGTGGTTGTTAAAACCTTGGCGCGGCGAGGGTGGCTTGGGAATAAGTTGGGGTAATGTTAGTGCCGATTTTGCCGGCGGCTATTGGCAACGCTATATCGAGGGCCGTTCGATGTCGGTTTTATTTGTAGCGAGTGGCGATGGGGTTGAATTGATCGGTTTTAACGAGCAATGGATAGTCACATCGGTGGGCAATCGGTCATTCTTGTTTGCCGGAATTGCTAGTCACGCCGAGGTTTCAGAGTCGATAAAGACTGAGATTGCCGTTTGTGTAAGTAAGCTTGCGGATGCGTACCAGTTGACTGGTTTAAACAGCCTGGATTTTATGCTGCAAGACGGCAAGTTTTTCGTATTGGAGATAAACGCGAGGATTTCCGCTAGCGCGCAGCTTTACGGTAAACGGCTGCTATTCAAACATCTGCAAGGCTGTGAAAACTGTCTGGACTATAGTGTTCAATTGTCGAAAGAACCTAGTGCTTATCAGATCGTTTTTGCGCAACAAAACCTGACGATTCCTGAGCAACTGGCATGGCCGGCATGGGTGGTCGATAGGCCTAATCCCGGCGCAATTGTTGCCACAGGCGCGCCGATATGCAGTATTATTGCCACCGGAAAAAACTCGGGGGAGGTGCGGGAAACACTGCATCGCCAACAACGCATCCTTGCGAATCTTTTGGAAACAGGCCTTTAAAACTCATGCAATACCAAGCAAGTGTCAATAAATTTTCCCAGCCACTGGTTCAACAACTGCTGGATAATGCGGATAAATTACGGTTGGGTATCGAAAAGCTGGAAAACGGCTGCACTATTATAGATGCCGGTATCAAAGTGCCGGGCGGTTTGGAAGCCGGACGGATCATCACCGAAATCTGCATGGGCGGTTTAGGCACAGCGACGATCTCGCAAAGCCCGTACACCAGTAATTGGCCGCTGACTATTAACGTTCATGCCAGCAATCCGGTATTGTCTTGCTTAGGTAGCCAATACGCCGGCTGGAGTTTGTCGCACGGTAAATATTACGCTTTGGGTTCCGGTCCGGCGCGGGCGCTGGCGACCAAGTTGAAAGACGGCGCGATCGAGCCGGTGGAAGAGCTTTACAAAGAACTTGAATACCGCGATTGCGCGGCGCAGACAGCATTGGTCATAGAAAACGATGCCTTGCCGCCGGTGGAAATCGTCGAAAAAGTTGCGGCGGCTTGTGGTGTGTCGCCGGCCAATTTGACCATTATCGTCACACCAACCAGCAGTTTGGCCGGCGGCGTACAAGTAGTCGGGCGGGTGTTGGAGGTGGCGATGCATAAGGCCCACGCACTGCATTTTCCATTAGAAAACATCATCGACGGTTCCGGCATCGCGCCGATTTGCCCTCCTCATCCTAACTTTGTTAAGGCGATGGGGCGTACCAACGACGCAATTTTATTCGCAGGCCAAGTGCATTTGTTTGTGAAAGGCAGCGACGAAGCCGCTGAAAAATTGGCTAAGGAATTACCAAGTTCCACGTCAAAAGATTACGGCAAACCGTTTGCCGAAATTTTCAAAGCCTACGAATACGATTTCTTCAAAGTGGATGCGATGTTGTTCAGCCCGGCCAGTGTTATCGTTACCGCTGTCGAATCCGGCAAAAGCTTCCGGGCCGGCAAGCTTGACAATGCCTTGCTCGATCTTTCGTTCGGCGCCTAATTCGCTCTAACTCTCTTCGACAGTTAACTGGCCTTGCTAAGCAAGGTCAGTTAGCCTGTATCGCTAACTTTTTCGACTTACATTACCTTGCGCCGAATTGCAATAATTACCGATGATCCGGGTTGGCATGGCAAGCAGTTGTGCTTGGCTTTTGCCGAGCGCGGTTATGCCGCCGACTACGTCTCGCTGACTGCCTGCCAATTGCAATTAACGAACGCCGAGCTGCCGATTGTTATTCCCGGTTTTGAGCAAGAGTTGCCGGCGGCGGTTTTCGTGCGGGGCGTGCCCGGCGGTTCACTGGAAGAGGTGGTGTTTTATTTGGATGTCTTGCATGCCCTCAAAATACTGGGTATACCGGTTTATAACGATGCCGGCGCTATCGAACGCAGCGTCGACAAGGGTATGACCAGTTTTATATTACAGCATGCCGGTTTGCCCACCGCATCAACCTGGGTGTTGCGGGATCGTGACGAGGCATTGGCGATTGCCGAGCAGCAATTGCGAGAGGGTTACTATCTCATCAGTAAGCCCTTATTCGGCTCGCAAGGCGAGGGCATTCGGCGCATCGAAAAATCCACCGATTTACTTTGGCTTACCAGTAGTAACCGTATCTACTATTTACAGCGTTTCGTTGAGTGCGCGGGCGATGGTTATTCCGATGTGCGCGTATTTGTCATCAATGGTAGGGCGGTTGCGGCGATGCGGCGGCGCGGCATTTCCTGGTTGAATAATGTGGCGAGAGGCGCTTCTTGCGAATGTATTGAACTGAATTCAGATTTGGCTGGACTGGCCATTGCCGCGGTTGCGGCGCTAAAAATGGATTACGCCGGGGTGGATGTTATTCAGGATGCCGATGGTTGTTATCGTGTAATCGAAGTGAACAGCGTCCCGGCCTGGAAAGGCTTACAAAGTGTCTGCGACATTAACATCGCGGAGTGTCTGGTGGCCGATTTACTGGAGCGCTATTGCTCAACGGAACATAAATGTTGAGCAGGCAGCAACTGATAGAGATTTATTTGCAGGCTTGCGAAATCGAGTTACAAGCCTTTAAGCCTGGCAACGTCAGCGTTTACAGCGCCGCCGACGATATGACTGTTGAGGATTTTAGGCTTAGTGCGAGAGTCAGTAGCGAGCCAATCACCAATCCGCAATACGGTTTGGGTGAAAAAATCTATTACGCCGTCAAAGCAACCCGCGAGGCGGTGGCCTGTAATACAAATTTGGGTATTATTCTGCTTTGTGCGCCGCTATTGCAGGCGGCGGCCAATTTAAAAAAGGGCGAAAACTTGCGCGATGGCTTAAGGCAGATCATAGAGGCTACTACTCGCCAAGATGCCGATTGGGTTTTCAAAGCAGTGACTTTGGCGGCGCCGGCTGGCTTGGGGGAGTCATCGCAACACGACGTACAAAAGCCCGCAGATGTGACGCTTACCGAGGCCATGGTTTTTGCGACTGACAAGGATAGAATTGCGTTGCAATACGCAACAATATTTAAAGACGTTTTTGATTTCGGCGTTTTGCGATATAATCGTGCTTTCGTTTGGTCTGGCGATTGCGGCTGGGCTGCGTTAGCGGTGTTTGCTGCTATGCTGGCTCATTATCCTGATAGTCACATTGAGCGGAAGTATGGAGAGCGGTATTCAGAGTGGATTAGGGCTGAAATGGTAAAACTCGAGAGAGCAATGCAAGCAGCCCGTGAGCCTGAAGAGCTTTTGCCAGTATTGTATGATCTGGACAAAGCTTTTAAGGCACAAAAGATCAATCCGGGTACAACGGCTGACATGACTGTAGCGACGGTACTGGTGGTGCTTCTGGAACAACTGATCGGTCAGGAAATGGCTGTTAGGTTATAGAGGGATCTAAGCAGAAACAACAATCTTCAGACACGAATGTGTCTATTTTTTTGGTTCAATATTATCTTTAGGGGATAAATTTAAAATGGCAAAAATCAATAACTTGCGCGTTGGCGAATCTTTGGTTGGTGAAGGCAACGAAATTGCTCACATCGATTTGATCATCGGCCCACGCGGCTCAGCAGCTGAAACTGCTTTCGCAAATGCTTTGACAAACAACAAAGACGGTTTCTCTACTCTGTTGGCTGTTGTTGCTCCTAACCTGTTGGTTAAGCCTGCAACTATCCTGTTCAACAAAGTAACCATCAAAGGTGCTAAACAAGCTGTTCAAATGTTTGGACCAGCTCAACGCGCTGTTGCTATGGCTGTTGCTGATTCCGTTGAAGACGGCACTATCCCAGCTGACGAAGCTGACGATTTGTTCATTTCTGTCGGTGTTTTCATCCACTGGATGGCTGAAGACGATGCAAAAATCGAAGAATTCAACTACAAAGCTACCAAAGAAGCGATCGCTCGCGCTGTTGCTGGCACCCCAACTGCTAAAGAAGTAGTTGCTGCTAAATCTGGTGCAAAACACCCATTTGCTGCTAACAACGTTTAAGTTTTTAGTTCCAACGGTTGTTGAAAATACCCCGGCTTGCCGGGGTATTTTTTTGCCTAAAATTTTTGCAAAGTAGCGGCGTCGATACTGCGGTTGTGCAAGGCGCTGGCCATTAACACAGCGGCAATACCCATTGATTTAAGTTGCATTAGATCGTTGACGTCCCGTACTCCGCCAGCTGCAACAAAATACTTATCTGGATAATCCTTACGGAGCTTGCTTAGTTTTTCGAAGTCGGGCCCGGAATTGCTGCCGACCAAGTCTAAAGTCATCACCAGAACGGTTTCCGGCCATAGTTCTGGAGTTTCTAACCAACTCGGATGACCCAGAGCCTGGTTATATTTAAAATCCAGCGATAGGATTAGATCGGCATTTTTTAGCGAGATCGGCAGTAATTGCGATTCTGTACCGATGACCGATTTGTAGTTACCAGGCCGATTGCTCTCAGATACTGTTTGACAGTTAATCCCGTTATCCACCCAAAATTCCTGGTTTGGATGCTGGTTAAGCACCTCGTCGATGCTCGCGTCGTGATTTCCTGTGCCGTCAATAGCGTCGAGATCGGCAATATAAAATGTTTGAAATGGATGCAGCTTTAGAAAATGGCTTACCACCTCGTTTATCTCGCTGCTCGCGCATATCGACGAAGTGAGATGTATGGGTCGATAACGGTTTCGATCGCCACCGCTGGCATGGACCACTTGGCCACCTTTTAAATCAATGACTGGAATAATCTTCATAGACCAAGTGAGATTTAGAGTTGAGAATTTTGGTATTTGAGTACATTACCGGCGGCGGTTTGCTTGGACAGGCGCTGCCCGCATCCTTGGCGTCGGAAGGCGGTCTGATGTTACAGGCTTTAATCGCCGAATTGAAATGTTTGGACAATATTGAACTGTGCGTCCCGTTGGATGTGCGCGGCAATAAACCGACTTTTTTGTCTGAATCGGAAATTGTCACCTTGAGTCCAGATTGTGACATTTTTAGGGTGTTGACGGGGTTATTGACTGAAGTCGATTTGTTTTGGCCGATAGCGCCGGAAACTAATGGCATTTTGCAAAGCTTAGCCGAGTTGGCCATTGCCGCGCATGTCGAGCTTTTGTCAGCCAATCCGGCGACGCTAGCGGTATGCGCCGACAAATATGCGACCTATCAAGCTTTGAAAGCACGCGCTATGCCCGTGGTGGAGACGCGCTTGCTCGATCAAGGAGCGGTTGGTTTAGGCGATAATATCGTCATCAAAATTACCGACGGGGTCGGTTGCCTCGACAGTCTTCAAGTCAGTACCGAACACTTGTCGGCTACTATTGCCGAATTGAACGAGCCACAACGCTATATTTTGCAGCCCTATACCGACGGACAGGCCGCCAGTTTGTCTTGCTTGTTCAAACACGGCCAAGCCTGGCTAATTTGCTATAACCACCAGCAAGTCGTTTTGGAAAAAGGTCGATTCAGTTTGCAAGGCTGCTTAGTTAATGTGCAAACCGATAAGCTGGATTTTTACCGAAAGCTGACCAAAGAAATCGCCGAGGCGCTACCCGGTTTGTGGGGCTATGTCGGTATCGATTTTATCGAGAATCACGAACTAGGTCCGCTGGTGCTGGAAATTAACCCACGCTTGACCAGTTCCTATGTTGGCATCCGGCAAGCGACTGGCATCAATGTCGCCGAACAGATAATACGCCTCCGTCATGCCGAGCCGATTTTGCAGGCCACTCGAAATGAAACAGTTCAAATCAGTATCAATTAAAAAGGCAACATGAACAAACGGATTGCAGGTTGGGATATCGGCGGTGCACACGTCAAGTTGGCATTGCTGGATGAGTTCGGGCATGCCCGCGCAGTTGTTCAGCAGGCTTGTCCACTATGGAAGGGCGCGGATTTTTTGCATAGCACCTTGGCCGATTTAGCCGGCCAGTTCGATTTGCAAGATTGCCAGCATGCCGTGACGATGACAGGCGAACTGGTGGATTGCTTTACCAGTCGCGAGCAAGGCGTCAATGCCATCGTTCACGCAGTTTGTGAGCATTTCAACGCTGAGCATGTATCGGTATTTGCCGGTTTGCGCGGCTTTTTACTGCCCGCGCAAATTCAGCCAACCGATTGCATGGACATCGCCTCCGCCAATTGGCTGGCCAGTCTGTTATGGGTGGCAAAGCGTCTGCCAAATGCCTTATTTGTGGATATAGGCAGCACCACCAGTGATATTTTGCTGCTCGAAAATCACCAACTCAAGGTGCAAGGCTTTACCGATTATCAGCGCCTGGTCTCCGGCGAGCTGGTCTATACCGGTATTGTAAGGACGGCGGTTATGGCGGTCGCCCAGGAAGCCGAATTTAACGGCCGGCGCATGGGTTTGATGGCCGAGTATTTCGCGACAATGGCCGATGTGTATCGCTTGACCGGTGACTTGCACGAAGCGCACGATCAGAGCGATACCGCTGATGGCGCGGAAAAGTCGGTTTCGGCCAGTGCCCGGCGCTTGTCTCGACTGACCGGTTACGAGTTCAGCGCGTGCGATCATTCACTCTGGTTGGCATTTGCCCGGCACTTAAAAGCCAAGCAAACACACAAAATTAGCCAAGCTTGTGTCAGGCAGTTGCAACGGGCGGACACCCGCTCTGCGATCATCTTAGTCGGTGCCGGCGTCGGCCGGTTTTTGGCGCGGGACATCGCCCTTGAGTTGGGCGTTGATTATCTGGACTTTAGCGAACTGCTGCCGTCAACCGATAAAATCCAGGCTATCGATGCCGCCGACTGCGCGCCGGCCGCCGCCGTGGCTTATCTTGCCGGCGGGTTTGGTTAAAGCCGACGGCTGGGTTAAAATCGGCGTATTGCAAATCATGTCCTTGCGGCACATTCCGGCCGTTTATTAGCACCCCTTAATGCCTTTAGCAAACCCCATCAAACACTCGCTGCCTTATTTTCAAGACAGCGCATTATTATTTGCCCCGTTGGCTCAGCGACCTTGGGCAATATTTTTGGATAGTGCCCAGCCGCACAGTAAGCAAGATAGATTCGACATTCTCGCCTATGCACCCGTTGCTACGCTGCAAACGCGTGGCAAAACCACCCGTATCGAACGCGATGGTGTAATTACCGAAAGTGCGGAAGATCCTTTCGAATTATTGAAACAGCAGTTGGGTACGCCGTTGGCCACTATCGACGGTTTGCCGTTCAACGGTGGGGCAATCGGTTACTTTGCTTACGATCTTGCAAGACGTATTGAACGACTGCCTGTTGTAGCCGCAGATGCCGAGCAAATCCCAGAAATGGCCGTGGGTATTTACCACTGGGCGGTGATTGTCGATCATCAACATCGGCAAAGTTGGTTAGTCTGTTTTGATCTCGCTGAAAAAGAACAGCAAAGACTAATCGCCGAATTCAGCGCGATTTCTAAACCGGTTGACGCTGCGGAATTTAGAGTGCTGCAAGCGCCGCGTGCCAATTTGGATAAAGCCGCTTATGCCTCGGCTTTTCAGCGCATCAAGGATTATTTGAAAGAAGGTGATTGTTACCAAATCAATTTGACCCAGCGCTTCGAGAGTCCCTGCCAGGGCGAGCCATGGCAAGCTTATGAGATATTGCGGCGAATCAACGCTGCACCCTTTAGCGCTTACCTTAATTTTCCGGATGTACGCGTGTTGAGCTCCTCGCCGGAACGCTTTTTAAAGGTAACCGACGGCGCGGTGGAAACCAAGCCGATCAAAGGTACCCGTCCGCGTCGAAGCAACTGGGAAGACGATCAGGCACAAATCGAAGACTTGGTTTCCAGTACCAAGGATAGAGCCGAAAATGTGATGATCGTAGACTTGTTACGTAACGATTTGGGTAAAAGTTGCCGGAAAGGGTCTGTTTGGGTGCCCAGCCTATTTTCTGTAGAAAGCTATGCCACCGTGCATCATTTGGTCAGCACGGTGACGGGTCAGCTCGCCGCCGGCCAACATGCTATCGATTTATTGCGCAGCTGTTTTCCCGGCGGCTCAATTACCGGTGCGCCTAAGATTCGCGCCATGGAAATTATCGAGGAATTGGAGCCGCACCGGCGTGGTATCTATTGTGGGGCGATCGGCTATATCGGCTTTGACGGCAATATGGATACCAATATCGCCATCCGCACTTTGCTAGAAAATCATGGGACGATACGCTTCTGGGCGGGCGGCGGTATCGTCAACGACTCGGTACTGGACGAGGAATATCAGGAATGTTTCGATAAGGCCGCCGCCTTATTACAGCTGCTCAAACAATTCAGCACATGACGGAGGTGATTAAGTTGGGCGGTAGTTTGCTTGAAACGGCTGCTTTATCCGCTTGCTTGGCGACCATTGCCAATCGCGCAGGCCCGAGTGTGATTGTGCCTGGCGGCGGACCGTTTGCCGAACAAGTGCGTATAGCGCAAAGTCAGTGGCATTTCGACGATGTCGCCGCGCACCGGATGGCGATTCTGGCGATGCAGCAAATGGCCTTGTTGATGCATAGTCTAATGCCCGAGTTTGCAATCGTCGCCGATGCGGAAAGTTTGCGGCCCGGCTCGCAACTCAAACCGGTGCTGATCTGGTCTCCGCAAGTCGAGCAATTGGATAAATCCGGGATAGCCGCAAGTTGGGATCTTACGTCGGATAGTTTGGCTGCCTGGTTGGCTGGCCGTATCGAAGCCGATGAACTAATTATCGTTAAATCGGCGCCAATTCCGGAGCACGCAAGCTTGTCGGACTTACAGCAAGAACGCATTCTCGATGCGGCTTTTCAAGGGTTCACTGCCCGGGCTAATTACAAAATCTCCGTGCTTAATAAAGACCACTTTCTGTCCTGTCATGATTAATTTTATTAAAGCGATTCTGCACAAACGTTTGCGCAAGGCTTACTACCAGAGCCGCGAATCCTTACTGGGCCATCAAAAACGCGACATCGTGGTGATACAGGTCGGGCAGGCTTGCGAGAGTTTGAAGGACAGCCGGGACCAATTTGTCGATGCGCTGGATAAATTTAAAAGTATCGTCAACTTGCAGGATAGCTCTCTGGAGCAGCGCTATCAGCAACTGAAACGCCGCTACGACCTATGCAAGGGTAAGGCTGATCAAGTCAGTCAAAGGATTCAGGCGGTCGAAGAGATTAGCGAGGCGCTATTCAACGAATGGGAAGCCGAGCTGGCTTTATACAGCAACCGGGCCCTGAAGGCGCGTAGCCAGCAACAGTTGAAAAAGTCACGGCAGCAATACGCACGTTTGTTAAAGGCCCTGCAGACTGCGGAAACCCGTATGCACCCCGTATTGGCGGCGTTTCAGGACCACGTCTTATTTTTAAAACATAATCTCAACGCACATGCCATAGCGGCACTGCGGCAAGAATTTATGGAAATTGGCGTGGATATTTCTAGACTAATCGAAGTGATGGAAAAAACCATCAGCGAGGCCAGTCAGTTCGTCGCTGTTCTGGTGGAACAGAAACAACTGCCGGCCCCAGTGCGTAAATGAATTACATGGAGTGCATTTTGTAATCTACCCTAGCTGGCGGATTTTTATCACGTTGGTCAGGGGTTTTCTTGCGGTTTTGATCAATCCGCTCTTGCGAATATTGGGAAATCATTTGATCCCAGTTTTCGTATTTTTCATAGTCTTTGCTGCCGGCAGCTTTACGTTTAGCAAACAGCTCTTTACCTGCTTCTACCAGTTGTTCAGGTGTCTTGCCATCGATAGCGTCCAAAAACTCCTTGTTATTGCGGATTTCATCGCGTAAGGTCCAGAAAGACACTTCAAACTCGATGCGTTGGTCTAGCGGCAATTTTTCCTTGATTTGACTGATTGATCGATTGACCGTTTTTAAACTGCTGCCGTTGATTTGATTGCTTTTATTGCAACCGGCCAAAAGTGCGCAGATTAAAAAAACCAAAACAGTAGACGCTTTTTTCATGATGTAGCCCCCCAGTGGCTAAATAAACAAACCCGAATTTTGTATTTATAATGGTTGCAACGCGGGTTACCAAACAAACCAAATTACTCGGTAATTAAAAACACAAGCTTACCACATGCTGGAATTTATCCAACTTCTCAAACAGCGTTACCAAACTGTGCTACAGCAGCTGGATAAAAAAAATCCCCAGTACCTGGATTATCAGCAACGTATAGAACAATTGTTGCACGGCGAAGCCTTTATTCGCAAAGGCATGTTGCTGGATAGTAATCCCGATCTGCCGTTGCAAATAGCCGTCATCGGGCCGACGCAGGCCGGTAAAAGTTCAGTCGTCAATTTGCTTTTGCATGCCAATATCGCCGGGGTCAGCCCGCTGGCTGGTTATACAGTGCAGGCCCAAGGTTTTTGCCATGCGCTGACGCCAGAGGACTGCGACGGGTTGCAGCATTACTTCGGCCGCTTTCAACGTTTGGCGCAAACTGAATTGAGACCCGGACGATACGATTGCTATTCCCTAAGTCCAAGTACCGCTGCCTCGCCATTGTTGCCGGCTTGCGTGTGTTGGGATACGCCGGATTTCGATTCAATAGACGCAGCGGATTATCGCGAAGGCGTCATCCGCACCATTGCATTGGCGGATATCGTGGTGCTAGTCGTGAGCAAGGAAAAATACGCCGATCAATCGGTTTGGGAAATGATGAAAGCCATCGAGGTTTTTCAGCAGCCGACCTTAATTTGTGTGAATAAACTGAACGAGGGTAGCGAGGCCGTGATTCTGGACTCGTTGCGGCAAAAATGGCTAAACACCCGGCAAAACGCCTTACCTATCCTGGTACCGTTGTTGTTTCAAAAAGCGCCGTCCGTGCCGACTTGGCCGCAGGCTGCGGAACATGTATTCGCCGATCTGGCTCAACAAGTTAATCGTCACAAGCACGCCGCTCGCCAGCAGCAATTAATTAACCGTTATTGGCTGGATTGGTTACAGCCGGTGTTCGCTGAACATCTTGCGCAGCGTCATTGGCAAGCGTTGGTCGATCAGACACTGGCCCAGGCGGTTAAGGATTACCAGCGCGATTATCTTAATCACCCGTATCACTACGAAACCTTTCAAAACGCCCTATTAAACTTGCTGACGCTATTGGAAATCCCTGGGATCGCTAAAGCCTTGGGCAAGACCAGGCGAGCAATGACCTGGCCATTTCGTAAATTATTTGCCTTGGGGAGTGGCAACGTTGCCGTCAATCCCAATCAGGAGCTGGGTGTGCTGAATCAGTTGGGCGAACATCTCTTGATTCAAATTGCCGACCGTTTGCTGGAAAAAACTGAGACTGAACTGACTGACAGCCGCTGGTGGAAAGAAACCGCAATGGCGCTGAGACAAAAACGCGTCGATTTGTTGCAAATATACCGGCAAGCGGTAACCGACTATCACAACGATTTTCAACAGGACGTGGAAGCCGCCGCTCAGCGTTTATATGTCAAATTGCAAGAGCAGCCGATGATTTTGAACAGCCTGCGCGCTACCCGGGTTACCACCGACGCCGGTGCCATATTGCTGGCGATCCAAGCTGGCGGTCTCGGCATCCATGATCTGGTGATTACCCCGTTAATGCTTACCATCACCTCATTGTTAGCGGAAAGCGCCATCGGCAGTTATATGCATAAAGTCGAAGCCGAGTTAAAGCAACACCAGCTCAATGCTGTGAAAACCGCGTTGTTCGATGTCTGCCTGAAACAGCGCTTGTATTGTTTGCCGCAAGGCGTGCAGTCGTCCACCCGCTTCAATATTTCCGAACAACAATGCCACGCTGCGGAACTAGCGCTGAAAGAGAAGAAACATGGCTTACGATTACTCTGAATTGTTGACCCAAGCTCGGCAATGGGCCGAATCCGCGCAAGCCGAAGGCCGATTGAGTGCGGAACGGGCGCAATGGTTGACGACTATCGACGCTCGCAGCGCGGAAAGCCTGTTTTCTGCTAGTCAAGACTCGGATAACAGACCCTTGATTGTGGCGTTCATGGGCGGCACCGGCGTCGGCAAAAGTAGCCTATTAAATCGTTTGGCCGGCCAAGCGATTGCCAGAGCCGGCATCGAGCGCCCAACCTCGCGGGAAGTGACTATGTATCACCATCAAAGCTTGGCGATTAACAAGCTGCCGGCCGGGCTGCCGTTGGAGAGCATCAAAATCAACCAGCACAACGACGCGGCAAACAGCCATATCGTCTGGATCGACATGCCCGATTTCGATAGCGTCGAACTTAGCAACAAACGTCTGGTACTCGAGTGGCTGCCGCACATCGATGTTCTCTTGTATGTGGTCAGCCCGGAGCGTTACCGCGACAATAAAGCCTGGCAATTGCTGTTAGCAGAGGGTGCAAAACACGCATGGTTGTTTGTAATGAATCAATGGGACCGCGGCCAGCCGGTGCAATACGACGATTTTAAACAGCAGCTCGGCAAAGCCGGTTTTACCGATCCCTTGATTTTTCGGACCAGTTGCAGTGAAGCGGAGGGCGACGAATTTGCACTTTTGTTGGAACAGATACGGCAGCTCTCTGGTCGTCACACCGTCGCCCAACTGGAACTGCGCGGTGAACAATTGCGCCGCCAGCATTTAAAACAGATATTGCAACAACTAGCCGACGATCTATTCGCTCAAGACTATACGCAATTACAACAAAATTTTGCTGTGCTATGGCAGCATACCGAAGCTAGCTTAAAACAAGGTTTGGCTTGGCCGATCAAGCAACTCGCCCAATCCTGGGCGGAGAATTTAGGCCAGCAAGCAGACATCAAGCTGTGGGACGAGTGGTCCCAGAATCGCCTGCACGATTTGTTGGATGAACTGGTGTTGCAAGCCGCGCAAACCAATATTCCTAGTAAGCCGTTGAAAGTCGCGCTACAAGTTCTGCGCGATAACACCGAAAAAGACCTTACCGCCCAAACCGAACTGGCGGGCCGACTGGCGCTGCTCAAGCCCGGTAACGGCGCTCAGCGCTTCCTGCTGAGACTCACCGCAATCTGCGAAACCGTCTTGCCCCTGACAGCGATGGGAGTGGTCGGCTATCAAGTATTCTCCGGCTATTATCACAGCGCCGCTGACGCTACGGCTTATTTGGGCACCGACTTTGCCATTCACAGTGTGCTTTTGATCGGTCTAAGTTGGCTGATTCCGTTTTTCCTGCACAAAAAAATTCAGCCGTCTTTACAGAAAGCCGCGTTGAAGGGCTTACAGAAAGGGGTGCAGCAGGCTTTGGGGGGGCTGATGGCCGACATCGAGCAAGTGATAATTAACGAACAGCAGCGGAGTGAACTGTTAAGGCAGCAGTTGTTACTTATGATTGAGCATTGTGCGGCGGAACCGGTAGTTGGGTTCGATAAAAGCGGTTTGCTAGGAAGAGTGTTAGTGGAAGAATGACAGAAGTGCTTTCAATCCGCTGTTATAGCGGCAATCACCCGTTTTAGGCATTAGTTGTTAAGAACGCGCGCCTCACGCTATTTGGCCTGATTTGTCCGATTCGAGCCAGTCGAAATCCAGTGTCGGCATTGCCGCATGAGCGCGGAGCCTCGTGCACTGGCCGACCAAGTCCGCGCCCATTCGGCAGCATCTGGGTTAAACCAGTCGAGCATTTTTACCCCTGGAGTCTATTCTCTGCTACCATTCGGCGCGGTCAAGGCGGCATTGCTTGACCTAGAAAGGATTTCGGTTTTGCAGGGCAGCCTCAATGCATGATCGAGTGAACCACTATCAATGAGGCGCTATTGCAGAGGGATAATCATGGACAAACTTACAGCACTTTCTTTAAGTATCGGCGTATTGGCCGGCGTCGCCACGTTTTTGGCAGTGGGGCCAGCCAGTGGCGTGTTTTTTATCTGGGCGGCAACCATCGCTTGGGCAGCCTACTTTTTTTTGGGCGCGACCAAAGAGGCTTTAAAAAATACCATTGTTTGCGGCATTTTTGGTGTATTTATGGCTTGGGTGACCGCGATTATATTGACCGGTATTTCTCCTGACACCGCACTCGGCTTCCCCGCGATGGCCGCTATTACCGTGACGTTTGCAGTGGTGGTGATGTGTCTGGCGGCAAACTTTTCGCAATTGGCGACGATTCCGGCCAGTGTATTGGGTTACTCGTCTACCTTCGCCTATTTATTACAAACCCCGGACAAGTTAACCCAAGAAGTCTTACTGGGAGTATCTTTGAGTAACCCTTTGTTAGTGATTTCGATATCGATCGTAGTAGGTACCTATTTTGGCCAACTGTCCGGGCAGTTAGCCGCCAAGTGGACCAAAGAATAAGAAATTAAGTAACTAGAGGGAGCAGATTGGCTAGCAAGTCAGTTTGATTTTCCCGCCAAGCTCAGTTAAGGCGGAATCTTGACGATTCCGCCGCCGTCAGCGTTTCCCCGCCTTTTCTAATGTGACGCTGGAGGCAACGGCATGTGGTGCATGTTTGTAGCACAATCGAGTGAACTCATTTTTTTGATACAGTACATCATCAGAATTGATGCCGAGAAAACACTATGAGAACCACTGTAACCATAGACGATGCGTTGTACCAAAAAGCCCTGGAAATGGCCGATCCGGACATGGATAAAACCGAAATCTTCCGGGAGGCAATGAAAACCTTCGTCCAAATCCAGGCCGCCAAACGCTTGGCGGCCTTGGGCGGAACCCTGCCGGAGATGGCCGATATTCCCCGTGAACGCGGCCAAACCGAACCGTCTGCATGATATGGGTCGACACCTCGGTTTGGGTTGACCATTTCAAAAATCGTAACGAAGACTTGGTGCGCTTGCTTGTTTCCGATTCGGCGTTGATTCATCCGCTGATTATTGCCGTATTGGCCTGCGGTAAGCCGCCAGCGCCTATTACCCAAACCCTGAACAACCTCCGTCAGTTAAGGCGCTGCAATCAGGAAGTGGAAAAATTTATTGAGCGGGGAGCGTTGTATGGCGTGGGTTGCGGGTTGATTGATTTGCAGTTGCTGGCCACGGTTTTGATCACGCCCGGAGCGAAGCTTTGGACGTTGGACAAGCGCTTGGCGAGATTAGCCGAGCGCTTTGGCGTGGCTTATCAAGCATCGCCGACGGTGAAATGAAATTTCAGAACATTCGTCCGATTACGTTTCACTAATCGGACCTACGGCCCTACTTGAGGCGCAACGTTCGCGACCGATGCGGTGCAAGCTGCTTACCGCATCAGGCTAAAATCATAAATACTTGTAAATTCCGTGGAATTTATTAATTCGGTATTGCTCAGCAATCTTCTTATCTCATTTATTTTTTCTAATTCAATTGGGTCAAAGGCTATAAAATTAGAGAGCTTTGTTTTTGTTAATATGGCAAGTTTTAAAGGGGCTGCGAGACAACAATGATCCTCGTCGAAACAATAAACAAAAGTATCATCATTAATATATGTTTCTATTTGTGATTTAAATCTATTTTTGTTAAAAACTGCCTCATAAAAATACTTGTGATTTGGCTCCTGAAAAGTGCGCTCTCTATAATTAACTTGATTTCGAAGATCCATTATCCAATCATAAACATTTGTTCCATTTATGGTGTTACTTTGCAAGATATCGTCATCTTTAAACATTGATACATAGGTGGCAATTGTTGTTTTATGATCACCAGTTACCTTTTGCCCCATATGTTTTCCCTTATCTCTTTTTATTGGACGCTCCCCAATATCAAGTTGGATTGTATAAATGCCATTGTTTTTTAAAAATGCAATTCCATGAGTTGCCATTATGCAACGAAGTAAATAAAAAATAGAGTAATATAATTTTACAACCGACCATGAATGTCTTCCTTCATGCAGATTAGAAACAGCATCACAAATACTAAAAATCGCTTTGAAATAAAGATCACAAGCATCCAACTTTAATTCTGACAATAATCTTTCTTTCCTTGAAGTGTTAATTTCAAATTTCTCAAAGTTTGATTTGTAACTTGTCCATTTAGCTTTGTCTGAACATCCCAGTTCTAATTCGACAGCAACCTGAGTTCTGAAGCGATCAAAACTCATAATCATCCTGAGCTGGCAGAGACTTTAATAGATTAGCTTCAAGCGCTTCTTTTACCTTTTTTCGACTGGTTTTTCCATCTAATCCTTTGAGATCATCCCAAGTTACTAAGTCTTCCTTCTCAAACGAAATAATTTTACTAATAGTTTCCACGGAAAACGAGCTCTTTTCAGCACAACGCTGAATTAAAGAGGATATTAAAAAATCAATTGCCCCGTTGAATCCAGCCGCCTTTATAAATGGATTTTTAACTTTAGACTCCCATATCTTATTGGTCATATAAAAGCTTTTGACACTTTTAAAGAAGTTAGTAATAACCATTTTTTGATGGTCGAGAGTATTCAGCTTATATACTCCGAATGTGCCGCCAGGTTTCAAATGCTCTTTAATAGACGACACAAAGGTTGATAGCTCAATACTTCCTTGTCCACGAGGTGATCCGGGGAATTTTATTAATTTGTATAATGGGGATTCTGGGTCATCGTTTAAATATCTAGCAATATCCGTAGCTCTATTGACCGCGTGAGTCTCATCGTCAATTACCTCTCCGAAAAGGTCGTACATCAGGCTTTTCGGAACTGGTTTCTGTTCAGTATTGATGTTTAAAAATATTTCCGCTGCCTTTTTTGTGGTCAATTTGAGGCAAAGTGTTATTATTATGTCGCGATCACCAACACTTTCTTCGTCTGCAATTGCCGCATCAAAACCTGCCAGCCTATGCTGGCCGTCAATAACTTGAGCACTTCCATGAATTAACGGCAAGGAAATTAAATTATCATCTATACTGGGGGCAAAGTTAACATCAGTCCAATTTAGTATGAAAGAGTTAAAAAATGTATGACCACCCAATATAAATTCTTTTATATCATTAATTCTTCTTTTATTGAGGACTCTTTGCACTGCGCCTTCTTCGTTATCAACGCCTCGAACGGCAACATAGTAAATTGCAAGTACATCTTTTACTTTCATAGTGAAAGTATAGGTTGGGACGTCGCCAAACCTTGCTTCTAGGCACTGGTAATTATTTGTTATTACGTCTGGCATTGATATGTCTCCTAAATATAGGTTAACTCTTAATTATCTATTTTTCTAATATTATATATAATAATATATGATATCGATCATTGTTAAGCCGTCATCCTATCACTGTTAACTCAGACTATCCGAATAGGAGCACAAAGCGTCGAAAAAAAAATTTGATACACTCTAAAATGGCATTTCTAAGACTAAGTCAATACGCCTGTACCCCAAACTTCAACAACAACCTCGGTAAAATATCATCCAGATTGAGCACATCTTTGTCCGTCAACTCAATCAGATTGAAATTGTACTTCTGGTAAATAGCGAGTTTTTCCTGTTTTCTGGCCAGGTATTTGGCATCGTTGTCGTAGCCCCAGAATTCGATATAGACCTTTCCGGTAGGTATGTAAAAGTCGCAGTACATTTCCTCTTCGATCGGCAGTTTGCGTTCGTAGGCGTGGACGATTTCCGCCATGTACAGCCAGTTGTCTATCAGCATTTCCGCCTTGGAGCGGACGAAATGGCCGTCGGTGGTGCGGTGGGTGGCTTCGAATTTATGGCGGAAGCTGTCCATTTTGTCGGTATCGGTCTTGGGTTTATCGACACCTTTGATGTTGTCTATGCTGTCTTTCAGTGCACGAATTCGGGTAATTTTCTCCGGCCAGCGCACATAAGGAATACCGGAACGACTGTCCTCGCCTTGCTCGGCACCCATGGCTAAACCTTGCTCGGTAGCCAACCAGCCTTTCAAGCCTTTTTTGATCCAGCCTAATTCGGACAGGATGTAATTCATTTTGTTGGCGGGGAGCTCGAAATGTTGCCCCAGCACGGTGGCGGTCAGCAGTTTAGCCGCTTCCGGTTTGGCAGCGACGCTTGGCAATTCAAAATCCTCAGGCCAAGCCACGTATTGGCCGTATTTTCCGGTCAGATAGACGCCGCCGGCGGCAGCGCCTGCGTCAGTCAATTGCCATTTGTCATCTAGTTTTTCAATCAGTCCCAAGTTCGTCAATTGCCCGAACATCTGTTCCTGGGCAATCCCGCGCAGTTTGGCCAATTGGGTGGTGGATAGGCGTTTTTCTTCACTCATTGCTGTAGCTCGCTGGTTGGATCGGACCAAGTTTAGACGCCATTTTTAACGGGCGTTGACTGTTGATTTTACCTTGGCGGCCTGCAGATCAATATATTGCTCGGTATGGGAACAGGAAAAATCCGAGTTTTTTCGGTAATGCGAGCAGCCCCAGAATTGGCCATGCGGTCCTTGGCGCAGTAGCATGGTGCCTTCACATCGCGGACAAATGGGTTCGGCAAAGTCGCAACGGCGATTTTCACAAATGCGAAAGCGGCCTTGGGTTTTCAAACCACCACCACACCATTGGCAAGCCCGCTCGGTGTGATTGCAGAGCGGGTATTGATTGCAACCAAAAAAGCTACCACGCTGGCTGTCTCGGGGCACCATCCAGCCGGTTTTGCAGGCTGGACAGGGAGTGTTGGCGATTCGGTCTTGAAAGCCGAGTCCGGTAAATTCGTCGATGCTGACGGCATAGTCGCCGTCGATTAATTCCCTGACAAACAGCGACGGGTTAAGGCCGTTGGTGATCAAATACACATGATGCCGTGCCCGCGTTAGAGCTACATAAAACAAACGCCGCTCTTCGGCATGTGCAAAGGCTTCGGCTTGAGGCAGCAATAATTCCAGCAAGGGATGGGTAGCTTTTTCTGACGGAAAGCCGTGTTCACCCTTTTCCAAGCCAAACACCACCACGTAATCGGCTTCCTTGCCTTTGGAGGCATGTACCGTCATGAATTGCATTGACAATTGCGGATAATGGCGCTTTAAGGCGGCGACATCGGGCCGTTTAAAGTTGAAGCGCGCTAACAGCATCACGCTGGCGGATGGCATGGCCTTGCTAACGATGGCATCGAGTGCCGCATGAATGCCGGTCATATCCTGATCGGTTTTGATGAGGGATACGGCAGGCTGTTCGACAAGCCTTAAGCTACGAATCTGTTTGTCGATCTGGCTGGGGTTTTGGGTGACGAAACGCGAGGCCACTTCACCGATTTTGTTGTTGAAGCGAAAAGTTTGATCCAGCACGCTGGTCGCCGTATCGCCAAAGTGGGCTTGAAAGTCTTTGGTTAGTGCGACATCGCTACCGGTAAAGCGGTAGATGGATTGCCAGTCGTCTCCAACGCCAAATAAGCTGGCTTCCGCTTGCTGCGCCATCAAGGCTTTTAGCAAGCGTGCTCGGCTGGCCGAAATATCCTGAAACTCGTCTACCAGCAGATAGCGGTACGGCGATGAAAAACGGCCGGATTCGACGTAGTCGATAGCGCGGCCAATCATGTCGTCAAAATCGATGGTGGCGTTGTCGCGCAGCTGTTGCTGGTACGCTTGGTAGATCGGTTCGAATAAATACGCGGCGGCACGCATGCGTTCCTGGTCTTCATGCTTGTCCGCCTTCTCGACCAGTTGTTTGATGCTGAGGTAAGCGGCTTTGAACAAGCTGAGGATTTGCGCCATTAGTTTGCTGAATTCCGATACCCGACCCAGCTGATTGAGTTGGTCGAGTAATTCATTTTGCGGCAAGGGCTCGAACTGAACGCCTGCAGCCAATAATTTCTCGCTGAGTACGTCGGTCAATCGCCCTTGTTGTTTCAGGTAGCTGTAAGTTTCAATCAACGGGGTTTGATATTTTTCGTGCAATGTCCGTTTCCAGGCCATGCCGGCCAAGTAGTTTTCTTGATCGATAAAGGGCGGCGTTTGATTCAGCTCGTTAACGGCAAAGTGTTCGATGTAAATGCCGTAAGTCGGCAGAAAGAAATCCGGTTGGTAGACGCGGTAGTCCGGGCCGGAGGTATTGACTTGGTAATTGGCCTCGAATTGATAGGCTATGCCTTGTCGATACAAGAAATTGGCAATCTCGCATTCCTCGTAGCTTTTGACGAGTTCGCCTTGCAAGGTGCGAATATCGTTTTCCTGGATGTATGCGTTGTAGGCGCCCAAACTCTTGAAATTGAATTGGCTTTTATAGGGATAGATAAAACGCAGGAAATAGGTCAACAGCCGCGAGCGATAGCGTTCATCTTCAAGCAGGCTTTGAATTTGACTATCGACAAAGGCAGCACGCAGGGTGTCGTCTTCCGCCATTTTGTCGATGGCCGGCACGACACCTTCAACCTGGCTGATGATGCGTAAACCCAGGCTATGAAAGGTTTTAACTGTCAGGGTTTCCATTCCCAACTTGGTCCGGATGCGCTCGTCCATTTCTTGTGCCGCTTTGCTGGCATAGGCCAGCATCAAAATCTGTTCAGGATTTGCCAGACCGGCTTTGACCAAATAACCCGCGCGACCAATCATGGTGCTGGTTTTACCGGTCCCGGCACCGGCCAGCACCAGATTGTGCTGTTCGTCGATGATGCACGCGCTGCGTTGCGCTTCGGTCAGCGGATTGGTTTCGACCTGATCAAAAAAGTCTTTGAACAGCTGAGCTTGTTGATTGATAAACGCTTGATTGAGCCTAGCAACTTGCTGGTGCGTGTCGTCCATTAGCGGACGAATAGCCAGATAATCCTGATGAAGCTCGGCTGGCAAATGCTGCAGACAATCCTTAAGCTTGATTCCCGTCGCCAGCCACAAATGATTGCCGAGCCAGCGTTCGGCCATGGCGCGGCGAATATAACGTTGGCCGCAAAATATCAGTCTGGCTTCTTGGGCCGCTTGCGCCAGGGCAGGGGCAAACTGTTGGTAGAAACGTTGAATATGTTGATTAATGTGGCGTTTCAGAGACAACTGCAACATCGCCGATTGCGCTTTATCTACACCGCCGAAGCGTAAGGTCGCGCCGTCTGTTTGGGTAAAAAGCAAGGTGTCCCAAAACCAACCGGACTCGATGCCAATGTCTGGCTGAATGCTCAATAGCTGGAGGTTATGTTTCCTTTGGCGCTCATCAAATAACGCCAATGTTTCTTGCTCGAGGGCAAACGCATGAAAGCGGTGGTCTTTAGCAAACCACTTGGCCCAACGGTTAAGTTGATAGCTTGGCAAGTGCTTAGGCGTGGGATTGGGCATATGTCCTTATAAAACTCAATATTCGCTAGCCGATACTTGGTCTACCACAAGTGCCTTGGGCAATCAGCTTGCGAAAGCCAATCTCGCCCCGCTTGGCCGGAGGATATTTACTGACGAGGGATCCACTCGACATGTAAATCTGGGGCTGGCCTGATTATTGTCCCTTATTGAAATGCTTGGGGTGATCTAATTGATATTTGGAAAAATAGGATAGCTCGGTTTCCTCTGGTGATGCAGAGGGCAGATGAGAATAGAGCTTGTTGACCACATTTTTGAACCACAGTGGTCTGTAGATTAAGACAAATATCAGGATTGAGTCGGTGACCGGAACCGGGAGTATTTCGAAGCAACCGATGGTGACTAAAACCAGAAACCACTTGAGGCGCCATAGCAGCGGCGGATTTCTGCGTTTAAAGTGAAATATTTTCTTCATGCTCAACCAGCTTTACCGAGGCGTTATTCAAAGGGAACGTGGCAATCATTAGGCATAAAAAAAGGACCGGGTGTTAACCAAAGTCCTTTATTTTTATGGTGCCTCAGACCGGAATCGAACCGGTACGACCTTTCGGTCGCGAGATTTTAAGTCTCGTGCGTCTACCTATTTCGCCACCGAGGCCTTCTTACTGATGAAGTGCGAAGGCCGCGAATTCTATAGCATTGATTAAATTTGTCAATTGAAAAATGGCAAATTAATGTCGGTTTATCCGTTCGCGACGGCAAACCCTAATAGGCCTTAAACCGCTTGTTTGATTCTGAGCAAAGCATTTTCCAGATTGGTCATGCTGGTGGCAATGGAGATTCTAATGTGGCCTGGGCAACCGAAAGCGGAGCCGGGCACTAGGGCCACGCCGGCTTTTTCGATTAAGTATTCGGCAAACTCCAGATCGTCGTTGATGCCGTCCAGTCTGCTCAGTAATTTTTCCACATTGGGGAACACGTAAAAGGTGCCGTCGGTGGGCAAGCATTCAATGCCATCAATGCTGTTGAGTTCGGCGACCACATAATCGTGACGCTTTTTAAATTCCACCATCATTGTGTCTATGCAGCCTTGATCACCATTCAGGGCTTCTTCGGCTGCTACTTGCGAGATCGATGTGGGGTTGGAGGTACTTTGCGACTGAATGATGCACATTGCTTCGATCAAGGGCGCAGGCCCAGCTGCATAGCCGATCCGCCAGCCTGTCATGGAATAAGCTTTGGATACACCGTTTAAGACGATAGTGCGATCGTAAAATTCTGGGTGAGCGTTAAGGATGTTGACGAATTCGCCTTTGTTCCAGAGGATCAATTCGTACATGTCGTCGGTCGCGATCAATACCTCGGGAAAATCCAATAACACGTCACCCAGCGCTTTTAATTCTGCCAGGCTATAAGCCGCTCCGGTGGGGTTGGACGGACTGTTAATGACCAATAGGCGGGATTTAGGGGTGATGGCTGCGCGCAATTGTGCTGGGGTGATTTTAAAGTTTTGCGCTTGACCGGCTTCTATTATCACGGGGACGCCATCTGCCAGAAGTACCATATCCGGATAGGAGACCCAGTAAGGAGCAGGGATGATCACTTCATCGCCGGGATTCAGTAGTGCCTGGGCCAGATTGAAAAAACTTTGTTTGCCGCCGCAGGACACGAGGATTTGGTTCGCTTGGTAATCCAAACCATTGTCGCGTTTGAATTTGGCAATAACTGCTTTTTTCAGGCCAGGGGTGCCGTCCACTGCGGTGTACTTGGTAAACCCGGCGTTAATGGCTTTAATAGCGGCGGCTTTAATATGGTCCGGTGTATCAAAATCCGGTTCGCCGGCCCCCAGGCCGATAATGTCTTTGCCGGCAGCACGCATCGCGGCGGCACGGGCGGTAATGGCTAGGGTAGGGGAGGGTTTGACCGCTTTTACGCGGTTAGACAGGGTAATGCTCATGGTGCCTCGGTCGAAATTTACTCAAATGCGCGCCATTATACGGCATAACGTTAAAATCGCCTTATTCCTGAAACGAACTGCCGGCGTTTAAATCGTCAATTCGAAAATTTTAAGTGTCTATCTTCCCCATAAGCCGCCAGCTCGTTCAGTATCCCTTGATTTGCATTGGGTTCCTCCCGCATCAGCGCAATTTTGGCAGTGAACTGTTCCAGCGTCAGCCCGCCGTTCGCCAGTGCACCGCTTAGTTTGTCGCGACAATATTGCTGCCAGAGCTGGGCGTCTTCCCTGGATAGGGTATGCGGATAATTCCTGGCCCGATAGCGAAACAGCATTTCCGGCAAACGGACGTCATCGAAGTCAGCAGCAAACTCCGCTAGTTTCTCGGGTTTTGCTTGCCTGATCCGCGTCATTATGGCTTTGTCGCTATTGCTGAAAAATCCACCGCTGTAAATCATCAAATCGGGATCGTTAGGTGAATCTTGATATTGACGGGTGAATACCTCCGACAGTTTTTTTGCTAAAGGCGGAGCGGCTTGAAACCGCTGCAAATTTGCTCGGCACAAGTCTAAATCTAGCTGCAAGCGTTCGGCGTCAACTGCTCTTATCACCGATAAAGGCGCCAATACTGGGGCTTTGTTGATATGTACGGTTTTTAACGGGATTCTGGCTATGCCTTCCGGCAGTGCATCACTCGCAACAAACAGCCGTTGCTGAATGTCTTCGGCGCTGAGCGCTAGTAAGGGTTCCGGATCGACCGAAAGGTCGTAAACGATGACTTCGTTGCTATTGCTTGGATGCTGCGCCAGAGGCAGGATCATGGCCAAGCTATTATTCCGGGCCGGAAAACGACCGGATACGTGAATTAAGGGGTTAAAACTGCCAAGCTGTAATAGATTTAACGCGGTGTTTTTATATCGATTGTTCAACAAATAGTTGAACAATTTCGGTTGCCGCTGCTTGATTAATTTAGCCATTGCGATGGTCGCATGGACGTCGGATAGGGCATCGTGCGCCGCTTCATGGGCGATGCCGTTAGCTTTGCTGAGTTCTTCCAATTTAAAACTGGCGACGCCGTCGGCATTGACCGGCCACTCGATACCTTCCGGTCTTAAGGCTTTGGCGGCCCGGACTACGTCGATAATGTCCCAGCGGGAGTTACCGTTTTGCCATTCGCGCGCATAGGGATCGTAAAAATTACGGTAGAGTAGGTTGCGGGTGACTTCATCGTCGAAACGGATGCTGTTATAACCCACGCCGCAAGTGCCTGGCTCTGCGAGCTGCTGGTTAATCAAGGTGGTAAACTCGGCTTCGCAAACGCCTCTTGCGGCGGCCAATTGCGGGGTAATACCGGTAATCAAGCAGGCTTCTGGATATGGCAAATAATCGTCGGCTGGTTGGCAGTAGGCCATGATGGGCTCACCGACGATATTAAAATCGGCATCGGTTCGGATACCGGCAAATTGACAGGGTCGGTCGCGCTGCGGATCGATGCCGAAGGTTTCGTAATCATGCCAGAAAAAAGTCGCTGTAGTCATTAAACACTCGAAGTCGGACAGAGAGAGCCGGGAAAATTTCCGCAAACATGCTTTTGCGAATACTTGCGGACAGATTTTATTTTATAATCGCCCGCTCCATTTTATGTGTCCATCATAGGAAAGTGTTATGAAAAAAACCTCGCTACTCGTTTCAACCGTTTTATTTTTGTTCGCCGGTCTTGCCAATGCCCATGGCCCGGTCAGAGCAAAAATGACAGCCACCATCACTGTCGATGCACCAGCGGCAAAAGTTTGGGATTTGGTCAAAAACTACGATGACATGTCTTGGCACCCAGCTATTAAAAGCGTGAAAGGCGATGGTACCAACAACAAAGGCGCTATTCGTACTTTGACATTGGCTAACGGCACTATCACTGAAGAATTAAAAGCCTATGACGCCGCAAAATTTTCTTACAAATATAAAATCACCGACATGAGTTCTACCGGCACCATCAAACACGCCGGTCAAGACGAGCCGCTGCCTGTATTACCGGTCGGCAACTACGCAGCGGAATTGTCAGTGACAGATAAAGGCGGCAAAGCCGAAATCGAATGGGTGGCAACTTACTACCGCGCTTATGTAAACAACAATCCACCAGCGGAATTGAACGAAGAAGCTGCGGATAAAGCGGTTACCAACGTTCTGAAATCCGGCCTGGAAGCGATTGCCAAAAAAGTAGGCTCAGGTTCTGCTGCGGTTGAAATCGATCTTAAACGCTAAGCTATCGTTATTCGGTTCTCGGCACTTACCGCCGAGAACCCCCGCTCCCCATGCCTGTCATCCTCATCATGCGCATCAGATACTCGTTTTTGGTTTTTTCTCTGTTGGTTATATCCGCATCCAGCGTGAGTGCCGATTCGCGTGCCTTTATTACTAACCAGTTAGATAACTCGGTATCGGTAATCGATACAAAAAGCCAACAAGTAATAGAAACGATCAAAGTAGAAGGCAAGCCAGCAGGCGTTGCACTGAATCAAGCGAAGAAACAGGTGTACATCAGCACCCCGGAAGGCGGCGGTTTTGCGGTTTTGGATAGCGAGAAATTAACTAAACTGACCAAGGTCAAGGTGGGCGGTGCTTCGTTAGGAATCACTGCGGATAGACATGGCGAGCAAGTGTTTGTTGCCGATTGGTATGAAAACTCAGTGACAGTGTTCGATACCAAAACCTTTGCGAAGGTTAAAACCATCACTGTCGGCAAATCGCCGTCCGGCATGACGGTCAGTCCGGACAATCGTTGGCTATATGTCGCCAATCGCATCGACGATTCCATTTCGCAAGTCGATTTGAATAAACTGACAATCCGCAATACCACCAAGGTAGGCGCGCATCCATTCGGCATTGCTGTGGACAGTCAAGGTAAACGTCTGTATTCCGCTAACGTGGAAAGCGATAACGTGACCGTTTTGGACGCCCGTAGCATGAAGCGTCTAGCAACCATCAAGGTGGGCGCCAGACCGTATGCGGTTTCGTTGGCATTGAACGACAGTCTGTTGTTTGTTACGAACCAGGACGATAGCACGGTATCGGTAGTCGATACCGCCACATTGAAGCAGATTGAGGTCATCGCTGTGGGCGATAAGCCGGAAGGTATCAGCACGCATCCTGACGATCAAAACGTCTATGTTGCTAACTGGTTTGACAACAACGTGTCCGTCATCGACGCAAAAACCCTGAAAGTGGTAAATACCATTAAAACAGGGGAGGGCAGCCGCGCTTTTGGCGAGTTCATCTCGCGCTAGGCGATTCGCCATTTTGATGGCCGCGCTTGTATGGTAGACTGCGCGCCGTTGCTAACCTCATAGAGAAATATATGGCTGAAACCGTTGAAGATTTAACCATTAGTTACGAAGACGGCGGCGTTGAAACTGTCAAGGAACTGGACAAAAAAGTCCTGAGCAAGGGCGCTTGGGCCACGGTTATATACCGTTATCAGGATTGGGAACCGGCTAAGAATCAATATAGCCAGGATAGATTTAGTATTCGCCGCTATCAAAAGCGCAACGGCGAGTATCAGCAAAAATCTAAATTCAATATTTCCAGCGAAAAACAAGCGCAAGAGTTAATCGACGCGCTACAAGGTTGGTTGGCTGAAGGCCAATAAACAACCTTAGTTTAGCGAGGCGTTACGGCTTCGCTAAACTAATCCACCCATTCGTAGATCTCAGTCAGGGTCGGATCGCATTTACAGCAGCTGGTACCACAGGAGGCACCGACAGGGCTTAGTCGCACCTTGCCTTTATTGATCCACTTGCCCAGCATGCCGCGTAAGGCATCAGCATCCATATGAAAATGCAAAACAAGATCACTCAAGGTTACCCGGCGTTTTTCCTGCAAATAGCTGCGTAAGTCGGACAATATCATTGCGTGACTCCACTAGTTTGGCGCACGCCGTAAAATCGCAGCAGGAACAGTACCCCGGCAAAGATAAGCGTTAGCGCCAGTATCCAGCCGATAGCCGAATTTGGATGCTGGGCATAGGTCATGCCTTGGTAGAAGAGGGTGGAGGTCAAGTAAGCCACGAAGGTGGTCCAACACACTACAAATAAAGCCCAGCTGCCGTTGGTTTCTTTATATATTGCCGCAGTAGCTGCTACGCAGGGCGCATACAATAAAATGAACAGCAAGTAGGCAAAGGCGCCGACTTGGCCATCGAAATGCGCTTGCATGACTCCGAAAGTATCGAGCTTGACCTGCTGCTGTTCCGCTGCCGCAGCCTGATCGGAGATATTGGCTATGCCCAATCCCAATGGGTCCAGGAGCTTGTCGGCAATTGCCGTCAGGTTGTCCGGTACCGTTTGACAAGCGTCTAGCAACGCTTGCTGTAAATCAAAGCTCTTCTCGTCTTCTGAATGATCGGATACGGCCATTTGACTGTATAACGCGTCCAGTGTACCCACTACCGCTTCCTTGGCCAGTACACCGGTAAAGATACCGACAGTCGCAGGCCAGTTATCGTGAGCAATACCCATGGGCTGAAATACCGGCGTCAAAGCGCGGCCGATTTCGCTTAGTACTGATTTATCGCTATTTTCCTGACCGAAACTGCCGTCGGTACCCAAAGAGTTCAATACATTCAACACCAGTACCATAGGCACAATGACTTTGCCGGCGTTGAAGATAAAGGTTTTTAAGCGTTCCCAGGTTTTGGTGTATACGCCTTGCAATGTGGGCAAATGATAAGCGGGCAGCTCCATCAAAAAAGGGGTAGGGTTGCCGCGCAACAAGGTGTGGCGCATGATTAAACCGGTCAACACCGCCACTACAATGCCGAATAAGTACAAACCAAACACCAGATTTTGGCCGCCGACAGGGAAGAAGGCTGCGGCAAACAAGGCGTAAACGGGCAGGCGGGCGCCGCAAGACATGAAGGGATTCATCAGATTGGTCAATACCCGGTCACGCTGATTATCCAACGTACGGGTTGCGATAATGGCGGGCACATTGCAGCCAAAACCGACGATCATCGGCACAAACGACTTTCCGGGCAGGCCGATAATACACATGAACCGGTCCATCACGAATGCCGCTCTGGACATGTAGCCCGAGTCTTCCAGCATCGATAAAAATATGAATAAGAAACCGACGATGGGAATAAAGGTAGACACCACTTGAATGCCGCCGCCAACCCCGCTACTGATTAACACAACCAACCAAGCAGGCCAATTCATGCCGGTTAATAATTCGCTTAAACCGTCCACCAGCAACGCGCCGACGGCTTTGTCGAAAAAGTCGACGAAAGCGCTGCCAATGTTGATGGTGAACATGAACATGGCGTACATAACCAATAAGAAAATCGGAATTCCCAAAAATCGATTTAATACCACGCTGTCGATTTTGTCGGTGGTGCTGCGGGAAACCTCGTTGAGCTTGCAGACGCAGGCTTGCACCAGTTGGTTTACCAAACCATAACGGGCGTCGGCGGCGAGTATATCGATTTCGTCTTGGGTTTGGTCTTCGATGTCCGCACGCAATTGTTCGGCAACTTTTTGCAATTCAGGACCAGCAAGCTGCTTTGCCAAGGTGTCGTTTTCGAGCAAACGCAGGGCAAGCCAGCGACTGTCACAAACTAAATCGATAGATTCTCGGGAGAATTGAGGCTGTAATTGGCTGACAGCAGTTTCTATAGTCGGATGGTAATTGACTTGTAATGCGGGAATTGGCTTGCTGAGGCAGGCTTTGTTGATAACGTCGCGTAATTCCTTGATACCGGCACCAGTTGCCGCAGTAACCGGCACTACCGGGCAAGCCATTTGTTTGGTTAGCAGTTCGATGTCGATCTTGATGCCGCGTTTTTTGACCGCATCCATCATGTTCAGGACCAATATCATCGGTACCCGCATTTCTATCAACTGCGAGGTCAGGTAAAGATTTCGCTCTATATTGGAAGCATCGACAATGTTGATAATTAAATCGGCTTGGCGGGAAGCGACGTAATCGCGGGCGACTTTTTCGTCCAGGGAGATACTGTCGTCATCGGCTTCTAAAGAATAGGTGCCGGGTAGATCTACCAGACATATCTGTTTGCCTTGGTGCGTGTATTCGCCGGTTTTTTGTTCAACAGTCACGCCTGGCCAATTGCCGACGTGTTGCTTGGAGCCGGTCAATGCATTGAACAGCGTGGTTTTTCCGCAATTTGGGTTACCAACCACGCCAACAGTGAAATCCATACTCATACTTTTTCTATAAGTAAGACCGACGCCTCGTTTTTACGCAGCGACAATGAAAAACCGCGGATTTTGATTTCAACCGGATCGCCCATCGGTGCAAAACGAGTAATGGTGAATTCGGTGCCGGGTGTTAAACCCATAGCCAGCAACTTCTTACGATAGACGCCACCCGATTGATCGAACCCAACTATACGCCCTGTATCGCCAGTCGCCAGCGTTTTAAGATATGTCGACATGCAAGCTAATTAATAATTGTTCTCATTAAGCTGCAATATAGCACATCAACGCAGAGGTATGACAGTATTAGTTTTCAGTTGGCTAACGGGTAGACAATAAATACGCATAATGTATATTATGTTAAATAATCACAATCAATATTTTAGCTTCGTTACCTCGTCAACCACACAGTATTTCTGCCTCCTTACTGAGTGAGTCATTTGTGTAGTTTGATTCAAAACCGAAGTGCTGCAACGTCCCAAATGCCAGTAAGATACGCACCAGGAAATCACCTCAAGAACACTATCAACGGCTTCAACCAAGTCATGATGTATTGACGAAAAAAAGCCCGATTCAAACCGGGCCTTTTAATTTTATGGGGAACTCTTTTCCGCGCATTCTGAAGTTATCAGGTCGCAAGGGAATCTAGTGCATTGATTTCCCAAGCCGGGAACAGCCAGTATCAGTGATTAGTGGATAAATCACCGATATGGCTAAAATCAAGCCCAAAACAAAATCACTCTTCAATCCAAATCAACTCGACCCGACGATTTTCCGATTTACCGGCTTCCGTGGCATTGTCGGCGATGGGCTGAGTTTCGCCATAGCCTTTTGCGGACAATTTATTGCCGACGCCTTTCATCTTTAGATACTCGACTACCGAATGTGCGCGGCGTTGCGAGAGCTTCATATTATAGGAGTCGCTGCCTTCGCTGCTGGCGTGACCTTGCACTTGAATTTCATTTTTCTGCGGGAATGCGATCAAGTCCTTGGCGACGCCATCCAGTAGTTCTTTGGCGTTTAAACCCAATTCGGCGGAATCGTATTTAAAATGCTGACCTTTCAGTATCAATCTAACCGCACACCCTTTCAGATCCACCGTCGCGCCCTTAATGGTGCCTGGGCATTTATCCAAGCAATCGTTGACGCCGTCTGCATCCGCATCGAGGGTGCTGCAATCCGGTTTGGATGCCGCCACAATCGGCGGCGGAGCCATGCGCGTATCGGATTTAGCCGCGTATTTAGGTTTGTCGCCAAACGGAATCACCACACCGAGATTGACGGTCATATCGTGAAATTCGTCGGTGCCGGCTTGGACGTGGGCGTTTAGATTATTGTTGTAGCGGTAACGCACGTCGCTGCGAATCAATAAATTGTCGTTCACTTCATACGTGGCGCCGACGCCGGCTTCGCCAATAAAACCAATACCGCAATTCGCGGATGCGCAGGTGTTCATACCGCCCAAACCTAATACTGCATAAGGCGAGAACTTATCCCGGAACAAATAATACTGCACATCGGCACTGCCGCCGGCCAGATCCCAAGGGCCGTTGTCGCCGCCAAAGCCTTGATAAAAGCCTTTTAACTCAACGTTAAAATGTTGATCGATGATTTTACCCACACCAACACCACCGCCCCAACCGTCACTCGCCCGTCTGTCGCCGCCGCTGTTGATAAACGTCGCGAACGGCGCGACATACCAGCGATTATCTTGAGATTGATCGGCAGCTTGTATTTGCGGCGCCATAGCCAGCCCAGCTAAGGCCGCTATCGGCAGTATTTTTTTAGTAAGCATATTGATTCCTTGAGCGTGAAAATCGGGATTGATAACTGACGCCGATTCAATTGAATCGTTTGGCGTTGTTGTAAATAAGCTGTTAAGTAGCTTATTCGCAACAGCAATACCCTGTCGGTGCGGTAACACACATATAGCCACCAACTTTCCAGTACCTGCCTACTCGAGGTCTCCATACTTCACCCCACCTGGTGTATGTACGCTAACGTACCGACTAAGACCGGCTTTGCGCTTACATTACATTCAAGGTTTTACCACCCCTGCCCCACCCGAATCTTTAACGAAAATGCACGACTATCCATTAGTCGCCCAAACACCGCGCTAAGGCTTCTTCGCCTAATAGAGGCCAAGAATTAGCTGCCCTAGCGTCATCTCTATTTTTTGTCCAGGAGAATTACCCATGAAAAACATCAATCGATTTATCTCCGCATTTATTGTGGCCTTAACCTTACTCGTTGCCTCAGGTTGCGCATCGACGCATAAACAAGAAGGCACCGGCGAATATGTCGATGACAGTGTCATCACTACCAAGGTGAAAGCGATGTTATTCGACGAGCCCAACCTGAGATCCGGCCAGATCAACGTGGAAACCTTCAAAGGTGTCGTGCAATTGAGCGGCTTCGTCGGCACCCAAGCCGATATTAATAAAGCAGTCGAAATTGCCCGTACCGTCAAAGGCGTAGAGTCTGTCAAAAACGATATGCGTCTTAAATAACCCAGGAAACCCTTATGGAAACTATTGATAAAGCCTCCAACTTCGCGCACGAAGCGGTCGATAAGATCGCCAGTGCCTCTCACCAAGCTGCGGAAACGCTGGACCAAAAAAGCGAACAGCTAAAAACCGCCGAGCAGCGCATTGTGAAAAACTGTCAGGTCTATATCCGTGACAATCCGGTAACGGCATTGGGTATTGCGGTAGCCAGCGGTTTTCTGCTGAGCCGCCTGTTAAGCAGCCGCTAAGCCGCTACCACCTATGGACCACAATGCTTCCACAAGGACCGAGGAACACGCCGGACCGTCCACCATGCATGCCCAGCCTGCCAAGGATGTCAGCATGCTGGCGGATATTCAGGCGCTGTGGGAAGAGTTACAAGGGTTGAGTCATGATCGCTTCAGGCTCGCTGCGTTGGAAACGCGGCGAGCCGGGCAAAGCTTGACTACGATGCTTACCGCCGCCGTGATGCTTGGCTTGATTCTTAGCACCGCCTGGCTAGGGTTGCTGGCCGCCGGCATACAGTGGCTGATCGAGCACGATCTACAGGCCAGCCATGCCATATTACTGGCAGTCGCAGGCAATCTACTGCTGGCACTAGTCTTGTTTGCTATCATCCGCGCCCGCAGCAACTATCTAAAATTCCCCGCTACCCAGCGTAGCCTTAAGGCCGTGCCTAAAGCCCCCCTCAACAAGGACCTCAGATGATGCCGGCATGGATTACACAAAAAAAGTCTGTCGGATCTTTGAACGCGCAAATCAGATATGCGGAACGACAACTCTCGACGCGTCGTCAGATGGTCGGAAATCGCACCAAGTCATTACTGGGAAATATTTATAAACAGATGACCGCGCCCGCCACCCTGGTGCTGGCGAGCGGCATAGGCTTTATAGCTGGCGAACTCAGTCACTGCCCGCCGCCGCGCCCTGCCCCATTACCTGGTCCAGCTGAACATACCCAAGCGGCAACCAGCACCCATTTACGCACTGCGCTGAGCCTGCTGCTATCTGCTCATACGCTATACAATGCCTTACCGATAGCCTGGCTGATGAAACGCTTTCAGCAATCGCGAGCCAGACCAAGCAATGCCAGGCAATACAATCGGACGACAAGGGCTGCCACCCAACCTGAAGAAAACGGCGCCGGTATTTAGCTGTTTGCCAGCCTAACTTTTCCTACTTGCCGCAAACAGTAATGCGCTGCCCGCCACCAACGCCACTACCCCGGCCCAAACCGGTACATTGACAGTTTGCGTGTCTTTTACCGATAGTTCGAACGGGCCGAAAGTGGCCTGCTGGGTTTCCTTGGTATAGCTGAAACCGCCGTATACCAAACCCAGTACACCGGCAATAATCAACAGCAAGGCCATGATTTTGACTGCACTCATGTGGTTCCCTCGTAAATGGTTTTGGTTAAACTCGGCATGGCCAGCCGTATGCAGATACCACGACCAGCCATTGCAAAATCAGCCCTGGCGCAGCGCCAAACCAGGCTATCGATAGTCGCAGGCGCTTACTTCACGACGCTTACAACGCCCGTCGGCCTTGGATTACGCGTAGCACAATCGCTATCAGCGCAATTACCAATAACAGGTGAATGAATCCGCCAAGCGTGTACGCAGACACCAAGCCCAGCGCCCAAAGAATGATAAATAGTACGGCTACAGTTTCAAGCATGATTGTTCTCCCCTAACTGCCAAAATAAACTCAGGATGGTGCGCAAATACAGCGGCTTATAGCTCGTCTTTAATGTCTTGCTTCAGATCGCCGAAACCTGACTGGGCCTTACCCAAATTTTTCTGGACATTGCCTTTTAGCTCCAACTCTTTGTCGTCCAATATCACCCCGGCAGCTTCTTTGACTTTACCTTTAACTTCTTCAACGCGGCCTTTCACTTGATCTTTATTCATGATGATCTCCAACAGAATTAGCCATGAGCAAAACGTCATGACCAAGCGCGGAGTTTTCTCCCGCTGCTCAAACAAAACAGTATCAATTAGGCCAAGCAAAGTCGGTGCGACAGCGTACATAGATTAGGGAAGAAATACCCACTGACTTAGAGACAATCGGTATTTACGCGCCAGGTTAATACGCATGTTTTTAATGTTCGATAACGTACCGACACCGGCAGCGTATTTGCTTAAACTCAGCTCATAGGTTTATCAAACCGGAACCATGTGCCGATAGGACCCAGATACTTACCGAGACCGACAGCTACTCCATTCAAGTCGCAACCCGAAGCACAGTAATCGTCACCGCTCCACCGCCGTTCCGTTCCAGCCGCAGCCATTGTGTTGACCTTATCGCCAGCACGATCCCAATCAAACATTAGCACCACAATTTTTTAACTACCGAGCCATTAGCGGCAGGTAGCTACCCCCTTGGCGGTCTATTGGATAGCCAAGGAATAGAGACTGTTCGGGCGCAAACCGCTCCGAAACAAACGGTCGAATTAACTCTGTCAAAGCCGGCATTGCCTGGCAAAGGCCGGTTGCGGGGTAAGAGCCATTGGATGGCTATTTGTTAACTTAAACCTATTGAGAAATACCCATGAAAAAGATCCCCTATTTGAAGACTTCGCTTGCCGCTTGCCTGTTGGCAGCTTCCAGTGCTAGTTCCGCTAGCGTTTGGGCGCCAAATGACGGCGACATCAACTTACTATCGTTTAGTGCTTCATCGTTTCCGTTCCCTTCGCTCTCCGATACCTTCGGTATTTTCGAAGACACAGCGGTTATTGGTGCGGCTGAACCTGTCGTCGCTTTTACTGGTGTCGGCGCGGTGTCGTTTGTTGCTAACGGTGGCAATTACAATATCGGCACCGGTACCTCATCCGGCACCTTGTTGGGCTCCAGTAATTTCCAAATTGGAATGCTGTCCGGCGGGGTTTGGAGTGCGGCATTCGGCAATACCGATTTAGGCTCGGACGCTAACCTATTGGCATTCGCGGATGCGTCGGATTTTAACAATCTGCACTTTTTGTACGCGTTTGACGTTAGCCCGTCGCAAGCTACTGATGACGGACCAGCCGCAGTGCCTTTACCGGCTTCGATATGGATGATGACCAGCGCTTTGCTGGGTGTCTTATATGCCGGACGCCGTAAATCCGCTGTTTACGCCTAAGTCCTAGCTTGAATAGCCGGGACGTGCGTTTTGCGCATCCCGGCTATTTTTTTGCCCGCTATCGACATAACTGCGGCCACAAAAAATGGCGGATAAACTCTTCCACCACTTTGTTTTTACCTAAAAATCGGCTTGGCTTTATTGCGCCGCATTCAAATGCAAAACAGCTTCTTCCGCTGATTTTTTCGCTAAATCGGTATGGCCCTGTTTGGCGTGTGCGGCTGCCGCATCCAGACTGGTGACAGCGGCTTTCAAGTGCCCGTCTACGACCTTAATATGACTCTTCGCCGCATCGGCGTGATTCACGATGGTGTTTACATCACCGGCCTTGGCCGCGGTTTGCGCATGCTCAAGTGCCAGCCCTATATGGCTTTCCGCCGCATACACCTCGATGGCGGCAATGCTCAACAGCATAACGGCACCTATACCGATCAGTTGCTTAGGGATACTTTTCATGTGTGTCCTTGGTTGAGATTTAGTCTGGCATTCCACTTTGAGAATGACTGGTTAGTGGAATAGGCGTTATTTAAAGGCCGGCTGGAGTAGCTCAGACCCACGCCCCCGGCCCCGGTTTTTCAGCGCTCAGCGCACACAATAGCGTTGACTGCCGAGCGCAGTCGGTACGGCGGCGCACGGTGAAACGGCTTAACTGCCCAGCAAAACCAGCACTTCATGCTGTTTTCCGTCGTCCAGTAAGCTGATGCCGTCGCCAGGCACTTGCGTTACGCCATCCAGCGCTAGGCTGGCAATCCCTCGCATCGCGCCATTCGGGTTATCAACTTGGATTTGATAAACACTGCTGCCATGCCGATAACTCATGCTGAAGCTCTGCCAGGCTCTGGGGATACACGGCTCGAGCAGCAAACGCTCACCGCGCACCTGTAAGCCCAGAACAGATTCCAGCCCGGCCCGGTAAAACCAACCGGAGGCGCCTGTGTACCAAGTCCAGCCGCCACGGCGGGCGTGCGGTGCTTCGGAATAAATATCCGCCGCCAAGACATAAGGTTCCACCTTATAGGCATAAACCCCGGTGCGGCTGGTAGTGCGCTTGATCGGATTCAGCATGCGCAGTAATTCGCCAGCCTGATCGCCTTCGCCGAGCATGGCATAGGCAATCACCGACCAGATTGCCGCGTGGGTATATTGCCCGCCGTTCTCGCGGATGCCGGGCGGATAACTTTTGATATAGCCGGGATCGCGATCAGTCTTGTCGAACGGCGGCGTGAACAACAACAGCAAATCGTCGCCGTAACGCACCAGATATTCGCGTACCGATTCCATCGCCCGCCGTGCCCGTTCCGAGTCGGCAGCGCCGGAGATGATGCCCCAGCTTTGCGCAATGGAATCGATACGACATTCGGCGTTTGTCGCCGAGCCCAAGGGCGAACCGTCATCGAAATAGGCCCGACGGTACCAGGCACCGTCCCAGCCTTCCGCTTCGACGGCGATGCGCAGTTGTCCGGCATGCTCAAGCCAACGCTCAGCCCGCTCGTTGTCGCCGCGCGTTTCGGCGATGTCGGCAAAATCAGACAAGGTCTTGATCAGGAACCAGGCCAGCCAGATGCTCTCGCCCTGCCCCCGATTGCCGACCCGGTTCATACCGTCATTCCAGTCGCCGCTGCCGATCAAGGGTAAGCCGTGCGCGCCGGTGGCCAGACTCAAATCCAGCGTCCGCGCGCAATGTTCAAACAGACTGGCTTCTCGCAAGGTTTCAGTAGGATGAAAATACGCATCGTCCTGTTCCGCCGCCAACTCCGGTCCTTCCAGAAACGGTAATAATTCCTCCAGTACCGCGTTATCGCCGCTGACTTTTAGATAGTGCGCGACCACAAACGGCAGCCAGACCCGATCGTCGGAAAACCGGGTGCGCACGCCGCGACCGGTGGGCGGATGCCACCAATGTTGCACGTCGCCCGGTTCGAACTGCCGGGCGGCGGCGCGCAGAATATGTTCCCGCGTCAAATCGGGCCTGGTCACCGCCAAGGCCATGCTGTCCTGCAATTGATCGCGAAAACCAAACGCGCCGCCTACTTGATAGAAGGCCGCCCTCGCCCACATTCGGCAGCTCAAGGTTTGGTACAACAGCCAGCTATTCAACAGCACATCCAGCTCGCGGTCCGGGGTTTTGACTTGCACCTTACCCAGTATCGTCTGCCAAGACTGCGTGACCTCGGCAAATGCCGTGGCCACGTCAATCGTGCGATGCTTGCGAATCAATTCGGCAGCATGTAGCTTGTCCTGGCCCTGCCCCAGTAAAAATACAATCTCGATCTTTTCGTCGGGGGCTAACTCTATGCCGGTTTGCAAAGCCGCGCACGGGTCCATGCCGGCACCGACCCGGTTTTTTAACGGTTTACGGTTCAACAAGCCGGCTGGCGCGTCCAAACTGCCGTTACGGCCAAGAAACTCCGCGCGATTGGCCGTCCAGCCAGTCTGCCGTCCACCCAAATCGGCAAAGGCAACGCGTGTCCCAAATTCCTGATCCCAAGGGTTGTAGGCCAGCATGGCCCCGGTTTCCGCATCCAATTCCGTGACAATATGCGGTGCGGTGATGCTGCGCGAGGCACCGAGCACCCATTCCAAATAGGCCGTTACGCTCAAACGCCGGCGGCGGCCGGAGACATTGGTCAAGGTCAATGAGGAGATTTTGATCGGATCGTCCGGGCTGACGAATTGCAATAATTCGCTGTGAATACCATGCGAAACATGCTCGAAGCGGCTATAGCCCTGGCCGTGCCGAATCAAGTAGCTGGCATTGTCTACCCGGATCGGCAGCGCGGTTGGGGTCCACAATTCCGATGTTTCGTCGTCGCGAATATAAAACACTTCGCCCGGCGCATCGCTGACCGGATCGTTAGACCACGGCGTTAATTGGTTTTCGCGGCTATTGCCGCACCAGGTACAGCCACTGCCCAATTCGGACACCGTAAAGCCGAACTCCGGATTGGCGATAACGTTAATCCACGGCGCCGGCGTGCTCTGGCCTTTATCCAGCACGATCACATATTCGCGGCCGCCTTTGGCAAAGCCGCCCAAACCGTTGAAAAACTCCAGCGGCGGCACGGCCAAGGCCGTTGTTTCGCTTGCCGGCAACAACAAGGGAGTTTTAGCGATATAAGGCATGGCCGGGCGCGGATGCCGCAATAATTGTTCGGCCAAGGTACCGCGATTGCCAACCAACATGGCTCTTGCAGATGCTTGCAACAAGCGCCGTTCTTCCTGAGAGAGCAAGCTGGCCTGTAGCACGAAAATAGTGCCTTGCTGGCCGTGTTCTGACGACGCCGAACGCGCCTGATTTTCCCGCACCAAGGTTTCCAGTAAATTCTGCAAGTCCTCGATGTACGAGACTTCTTTTTCATTCAGAATCAACAGGTCTACGGCAAGACCTTTAATCCGCCAATACTCATGCGCGCGCAGCAATTGCTCGACAATGCCGCGATCTTCCGGTTCGGCGACCCGCAGTAATAAAATAGGTCTATCGCCGGAAATACCGTAGCACCACAAACTGGTGACATTCAGCGCATTCAATTGCAGGAACTTACCGGCCGGCCGTAATGACGGATCGGCATAAAGCAAACGATTGGCCAGCATCTGGAACAACTGCGCCTCATCGGGTTTGGTATGCAAATGGTGCAGTTGCACATGAGCATGGGTCCAGGCCAAGGCCGATACCCTTTCCCATGCCATCAGGTTGTGATACTTGTCGGACAAATCCGCAGCGGCTTGCCGTGACGCGGCGACCAGGGTGGTAAAGGTCAAGTGTTCGGTGGCGCCGGCTGCGATTTTAATGCGGGCGCGCAAACTGAATATCGGATCGAGCACAGAGCCGACGGTGTTACTTAACGGCCGGCCATCCATCACTGCCAATGGTGCGCGCAGGGATTGACCGCGGCCGATGAAACGGGCCCGGTCGGTTTCGTATTGCAAACCATCGCCGGTTTGCCGGTCGGCCAGCACATGCGCGGCCCACAATTGCGGGTCTTCGGCGGAACGTTGCCGGCGATGCGCCAGCAATGCTCTGGTCTGCGGCAGGTATTCGGTCTGCACGAATAAATTGGAAAACGCCGGGTGGGCAATATCGGCCTGCATGGTCGTCAAGACGATTTCTGCATAAGAGGTTACTTCAATTTCCCGCTCATGCATGCTGTTATTGGTCAAACTCAGCCGGCGGATTTCCGCATCGTCTTCCGGCGATACCACAATTTCTAAAGTAGTCACTATCGCGCCGTCGGTACGGGTAATCCGCGCCCTATCTTCGACAAACACCACGTCATAGTGTTCGGGGGTAGCTGTAGTCGGCTGATAGCCGGCCGACCAGACCTGGCCGCTGTCGACATCGCGCAAATACAGATAACTACCCCAGGCATCGCGGGTGGTATCTTCGCGCCAACGCGTTACCGCCAGGTTCCGCCACAGGCTGTAACCCGAGCCGGCAGCGGTAATCATCACCGCATAAACCCCATTGGACAGCAGCAGCGTAGACGGCACGGACGACATCGGCGACGGCACTCGGCGCACCGGCGGTTGTACCGTTTCTTTTACATCGGATAGTTCCTGCAACAAGGGCAGCACGCTGGTGTCGGCGCCGTGCGGGACGCGTTCTTGTAATAACAGATCGGCCGACTGAATCAGCGCGGCGCGATGAAAGCGATGCCGCATCGAACCGTCGTGCACCACATTCGCGAACGCTACCAGCGACATGCCTTGATGATGGGCCATATAGCAACGCACCATGGCCAGGCGCTGCCCTTCCGCCAGGCGAACGGGGGTGAAATCCAGCGCTTCATAGAAACCGTAACGCCCCAACGCTCCCTCCCGTTCCAAACGCGCGAAGTTTTCCACTGCGGCATGCGGCAGATACATGGCGGCCAAGGCCGTGGCGTAGGGCGCTATTACCAGCTCTTCGCCAAGTCCGCGCTTCATGCCTAGTCCAGGCACGCCGAACGCGGAATATTGATAGGTAAAATACAAATCCCGGCCGTTGAAGGCCGATTCGGACACGCCCCACGGTACGCCGCGTTCCTTGCCGTAGGCGATCTGCCGCTTTACTACCAGGCGGCAGGTCTGATCCAGCAAACTATAGCGCGGCGTAAAAGTCACCAGCGAGGGCATCAGGTATTCGAACATCGACCCGGACCAGGACAGCAACACCGTGCCGTGGGCAACGCGGGTTACCCGCCGGCCCAAATGGAACCAATGAGTACTGGGCACATCGCGTTTGGCGATGGCGATAATACTGGACAGTCTGGCTTCGGAAGCCAGTAAGTCGTAATAACTGGGATCGATGGCCCCTTCCGCCACCCGATAACCGATGGCAAACATATGCCGATTGGTATCGTACAAAAACCGAAAATCCATGTCCCGGAACAAGCCTTCCAGGTGTTCGGCCATGAATTCAATGCGTTGATGCAAAGCCTTGGCTTGGTCGCCAGCCCGGCGTAACAGCACAATCAGGGCTTTTTGCGCGGATGTCGCGGCTTCCGGTTGCGCATAGTCTTCGTGGTCCGCCCAAAGCGCATAATGATTGGGCAGTTTGCATAGCGGCGTCTCCAGACCGAATGGGTGATTTTGCTCGGCATTCTGCGAACATAGCGAGGGGTATTGATCGGGGAAATGAATCCAGGGAATCAAGGTAGCCACGTCGCGGGCATGCGAACGGATGTCGTCGCATAAAAACCCAGCCCAAGCCAACACTTCGTTATCCTGGCTATCGCCACGTTCGACGGCATGCGCATTTGCCAGATCGAGCAAGGCATTGGCGCAAACCGTCAACTGCTGCCAGAGCACGCTCCACTCCGCCACATCGACCGGGCGCCTTGCCAACAGTTCGCTCAGCATCGCGGTTTTTTGCCTAAGCTCCCGTAAGGTAACCGTCAGCGTGCGCCGGTCGTCGCTGATAGTGGCCAAGGCGTTGAGCAATAAACGATGGGTATCGGCCAGTCCTGTCAACGCATTGTTTAAATCCAGCGGCTTGTTTGCTATTTCCCGGCAGGCTTGCGCCAGTGTCAGCAAATGACCGGCCAGATTGCCGCTATCGACGGTGGACACATAGCGCGGTTCCAGCATCTGCAAATTGCGGGTGTCGTACCAGTTATAAAAATGTCCGTGTAGTTTAGGTAAGTCGGTCAGAGTGGCCAGGGTGGCTTCCAGACGCTCGACGGTGTCGGTCAAACCTAGCCAGCCGAAATCACGGGCGGACACCACCGACAACAAATACAGACCGAAATTGGTCGGCGAACTGCGATGCGCAATAACCGCTTGCGGATCTTCCTGAAAATTATCCGGCGGCA
>FSSH01000566.1_pt1 | contig 52217 bp, 57 predicted proteins | sample 1166101 | NCBI WGS metagenome assembly FSSH01 (sample SAMEA32972668, study PRJEB13176) | freshwater metagenome | biome: Drinking water system; feature: Biomass in drinking water that filtered by 0.45 um membrane; material: drinking water | place: USA | collected 2012-12-20 | depth 0 m | reverse complement strand
CTGGCCGCAATCACCGCAGCAAAGCTGCGGCCGCACGCGCACGCGTAGCGGACCCTTCACGGGTTGATTGAAGGAGGACAGGCTTCGAGCCCAGGGATCAGCGGCTATTGCGAGCGAGTGGTTCTGTGGCAGTTCGAGCTATGCCAATTGCGACCAGCTAATTTCGCGGTTCTTTCCGATGCTGATCTAGGCATCACTTCAAAACTATGATGACCGGTATCGCAGTCGCGAAGCCATTTCATGACCGTCATATCCGGCATTGAGGTTCATATGATCGAGCATCCCAGCACCTATGCCGATGGCGTGCTGCGGCTTTGAGTGGAGGCATGGCGGGCAGACGCAACCTGCCTGAGGTCAGGAAGCGCTCAGCTCTTATTGAGTCGTATCCGCGCTGGGGCCAGAGTGACTTTCCGTCAGCAGCGTCCAGAACCGAAACCGTTGCGGGCGGCGATTGAAAGCCCAGACCGCAATCAAGCGACAGGGTCGCGATGGGATTCAAGAATGGGTGGTAAAGTTTTGATCACGCCGAAACGGCTGTCCAAACCTGCGCTACGGCTATCCGGCCATTCCGTCCCAGCATATTACGCCACTGTTACGCGGGGCCAAATTTGAGGCACGTAATACGAAAATCAATCTCGGCTTGCGCCGTTAAGTATTGATTTTTCTTGGAGAAAACTGGAGCGGGCGAAGGGATTCGAACCCTCGACCCCAACCTTGGCAAGGTTGTGCTCTACCCCTGAGCTACGCCCGCTCTGGCGACTTCGTCCCGGCAAGGCCGTGGACGGGGTGAGGGCGGGCTGTTAGCATCGGCTTGGGGGTACGGCAAGCCCGGATACGACCTATCGACGCTTTGCGCTGTACCCCTGTGCTGCGGCGCGCCAATTCCGCCAGGATCATGGCCCCAAAATAGCCCCGTGAGGATTGCCATGTCGAAAAGGGTTGGCTTCACCCGATAAGCGCCCACATAAGGCGCAGACCATCATTTCGCCGTAAGGCACAGGAGCGACACTTGGCTACTCTGGGCATGTCCCCCGCTGAACGCGTAGCAATTGAGGCGTTTCGCCGTGACGTTGTAGAGCCGTCGATGACCAAATTGGTCATTATCGATTTCTGGGCGGAATGGTGCGGTCCGTGCAAGGCGCTGGCGCCGATGCTCGACAAGATCGCGGCGGCCTATGCCGATAAGGGCGTGGTGCTGGCCAAGATCGATACCGACAAGAACCAGTTTATCGCCGCGCAGTTTCAAATCAAATCCATCCCCACGGTCTATGCAATGTTCGAAGGCCAGCTGGTTGCTGACCTGACCAGCGCGCGCACCGAATCGGCGATGCGGACCATGCTGGACCAGCTTTTGCGCCAGCTTCCCGTTCAGGCCGAAGGGGCGTCGGCAGAAGCCGATATTGAACCGGTGATCGCGATGGCCGAACAGGTTTTGGGCGACGGTGATGGCGAGCGTGCGCTGAGCATTTTTGACCAGCTGTTAGAAATGGCGCCCGATCATCCCGGCGTGTTGTCAGGCCGTATTCGCGCGCTCATCGCCAGTGGAAAGCCGGACGAAGCCGAAGCAGCCATCGCAACATTGCCCGAAGACGTCGCTAAACTGCCCGAAATCAGCCGCGCCCAAGCGGCCCTGGCGCTGGCACGCGAGGCAAGGCCGGTTGATGATCTGGCCGGGCTGGCAGCAGCCGTTGCAGCCAACCCCGCTGATATGCCCGCGCGCTTTGAGCTCGCAGGTGGCCAAATGGCTGCGGGAGACCGTGATTCAGCGGCCGATACACTGCTCGCCATGATCGCCGATGATCGCACCTGGGACGAAGGCGCTGCACGGCAACGCCTGCTGAAGTTATTCGAGGTGGTCGGACTGGAAGATCCATGGGTATCGGCACAGCGTCGGCGCTTGTCGGCGATTTTGTTCGGATGACGCGCGATCGCACCACCACCCGGCTATCGGTTTTCCCGTTGCCCGGCGCACTGCTATTCCCGCGCATGCACTTACCGCTCCATATCTTTGAAGAACGATACAAGGCGCTGATGAGCGATGCGATGGCGCGCGACAGGCGCATCGGCATGGTGCAGCCGCGCGCAGAGGGGAATCCGCCGCCGCTTTTTCAGGTCGGCTGTGTTGGCAAAATTGCGCAGTTCGAGATGCTTGACGACGGGCGCTATAATCTGGTGCTTGAAGGGCTGTCGCTGTTCCGTATCGTCCGCGAGCTCGATGTGGCCACACCGTTCCGCCAGGTTGAGGCCGAGCTGATGCCGACCGCCGGGGAACAGGAGATACTCTCCCTGTCTGGCCGGGCGGCGCTTGAGATGGAATCGCGGCGCTTTGCCGATATTCAGGGCTACGCGGTCGATTGGGAAGCGGTGGCCCGGCTCGACGACGAATCGCTGGTGAACGGCGTGGCGCAGATTGCCCCCTTTGATGTCGCTGCAAAACAGGCCCTGCTCGAGTCGCAGAGTCTGGAGGATCGTGCAGAATTGATCGTGCAGTTGATGCAATTTTTCGGGCGGCACGACGGTGAGGAATCGGTGACGCTGCAGTGAGTGATACCCGGCTGATTGATCCGTGGTTGCTGTCTATACTCGTTTGCCCCGTGACGAGGTCGCCGCTCCGCCTTGATGCAGACGCGCAGGAATTGATTTCGGATGCCGCGGCTTTGGCGTATCCAATCCGCGGCGGCGTGGCGGTGATGTTGGCCGATCAAGCGCGAGATTTGGCGGGAAGTGCCTGATGCGCGGCTAAGACAAGCTCTGCGGATCGATTGGCCTGGGATTGTGGATGATGCTCGCCAACCTGTTCGAACCCCGAAAAGTGGCAGCGATGGAGAAAATCGATACTGTCCGCCGCACGGGCAGCAATGCGGCCCGCACCGCCGCCGACAAACCTGACACAGACTAAACCGTTTCGCCCTGCAACAGCTTGGGCAAGTCGCCGCTTTCACCGCGTGCTTCGGCCATAAACCGGGCCTTTAGCGGCGGGATTGCCTGCACGGCGCTTAGCCCGAACCGGCGTACCGCGCTTGCGGTTTTGCCAGGCACCCCGAACAGGCGGTTTAGCGTGTCGGTTGCCATGGCCACCATCAACGTATCCAGCCCGCGCCACCGCTCATACCGTGCCAGCAAGGCGGGGTCGCCCAGATCAAGCCCAAACCTTTTTCCGTCGACCAACACTTCGGTCAGCGTTGCAACGTCACGGAAACCCAGATTTAGCCCCTGCCCGGCAATCGGGTGAATGCCGTGCGCGGCATCCCCCACCAGCGCCAGCCGCTCTGCTGTGATTCGTGCAGCATGGTGGAACCCAAGCGGATAGGTGGAGCGCGGCGCAAGATTGCTGAGCGGCCCCAGAAAACCGCCCATCTGCCGCTCTGCCTCTGCCAGAAACCCGCGATCGGACAGTTTCAACATGCCCGGCGCGTCGCCCTCACTCACCGTCCACACCAGTGCTGATCGGTTACGGCCCTCAGCCGGCAACAGCGGCAGAATGGCAAATGGCCCGGCGGGATAGAAAATTTCGAAAGCGCAATTTTGATGCGGGCGGGCATGGTCAAATGCCGTGATGATCGCGTTGTGATGATATTGCCAATGCGCAATCGTGATTCCAGCGGCAGTGCGCGTGGGGGAATTGCGCCCTTCAGCGGCGATCATCAACGGAGCGGCGATTTCCGCGCCCGAATCAAGCGTCATCCGCACGCCCGCGCCATCGCGCTTCACTGATGTCGCGCGGGTTCGCATCCGCAAATCGACCAAATCCGCCGCCATCGCTGCCTGATGCAGCGTGGTGCGCAACAAACGATTCTCGTACATGGTGCCCAGTGCGCCGTCGCTGGCATCTGGCACAAAATCGAGCGCGCCGGGGGCCAGCCCGTCGCTGACCCGGATCGATTCGATCGCGCAGCCCTTGCCCGCCAACCGCGCGCCGACGCCAATCGCGTCGAGCATCCGGTGGCTGGCGCTGGCAATTGCCGAAGCCCGGCCATCAAAGTTCGCCGCCAGCGTAACCGCTGGATCAGCGGGATCGACCACAATGGTGGAGATACCGTGCGCTGCGAGCGCCAGAGACAGGCTGCACCCGACAAGGCCCCCGCCCAGAATGATTACGTCTGCTTGATCCATAAACCGGTCCTAGCGGCCGCAATGCGTGCTGCCAATTCCCCCGGCCAAAGCCGGTATTCAACCGCGCCATCTTGACGCGAGACTCGCGCGGGGCGATTGTGGAACATCAAGCGTACATTTGTGAAGGAAACGCACATGGCGAGCCAGGCGCAACCGCCTTTGTGGCGCGAAACCATGCGGCATGGTGCCCGCCGCAGCCGATCCCTGATAGCGGCGATGGTGATTGTCGCGGTCACAATCATGATCGCGGCCTGCCTGATCAGCTATGCCCCCGGCGATCCGTCGCTCAGCACCGCTGCTGCAGGCCCGGCGCGCAATATGGTTGGCAGCCCAGGCGCGATGATTGCCGATGCGCTGCTCGCGTTGCTGGGCTGGCCGGTGGTGCTGATCTTACCCTTTGGGCTGGTGCTGGCCGCGCGACTGTGGCGCGATGTGCCGGTGCAGGGCTGGGGCCGCATGATCCTGAAAGGATTTGGCGGCACGGCGTTGATGGCGACGGCATTTGCCTTTGTGTCATCAACGGCCGTTAATGCGCTGCCGGCGGGCTATGGCGGGGCGATTGGCCTGTCGCTTGCCACGCTGCTGCGCTGGGGCACCGCCCAGATGGGTGATCCGACCGCAATCCTGTGGGTTGATCGCGCGCTTGGCCTGATATTGGGGCTTGGCGGGGTGGCGCTATATGCGTGGAGTTATGACATCGACCTGAGCGAGCGGCAATGGCAGTTTCGCTTACCGGCACCCCGCGCCGATACGCTGCCCGAGCTGCTGGCAGAGGAGCCGCTCGCCGCGCCGCCGCGCAAGCCGATCCCGCGACCCGTCGCCGCGCCCGAGAACCGGCCTGGCCCAGTGATCGCCGAACGCGCACTGGCCCCGTCCACTGCCAAACCGCGCACCAAGCAAACCTCGCTTGATCTGCGCGACAATTACCGGTTGCCCCCGCTCGATCTGCTGAAGCCATCCCCCAAAAGCGGCAATCCGGTGGTGGATAAGGCCGCGCTGGAACGTAATGCGCGGCTGCTCGAATCAGTGCTCGACGATTTCCATGTAAAAGGCGTCATTGTTGAGGTGCGACCTGGCCCGGTCGTCACGATGTACGAACTCGAGCCTGCCAGCGGGATCAAGGCCAGCCGCGTCATCCAGCTCGCCGATGATATCGCCCGCAACATGTCAGCGATTTCGGCGCGTGTTGCGACAATTCCGGGGCGCAGCGTGATCGGCATTGAACTGCCCAATGCGCGCCGCGAATCGGTAAACCTGCACGAACTGGTCGGCAGCCAGAGCTTTGAAGATCAATCGGCGCAGCTGCCGATCATTTTGGGCAAGAACATCGCTGGTGATCCGGTGATCGCCGATCTTGCGCCCATGCCGCATCTGCTGGTTGCGGGCACCACCGGGTCGGGCAAATCGGTTGGGCTGAACTGCATGATCCTATCGTTGCTCTATCGCCTAACGCCCGATCAGTGTCGGATGATCATGATCGATCCAAAAATGCTCGAACTGTCGATGTATGCTGATATTCCGCATTTGCTTGCCCCTGTCGTGACCGAGCCAGCCAAGGCGGTACGCGCGCTGAAATGGGCGGTGGAGCAGATGGAGGATCGTTACCGGATGCTTGCCTCGGTCAATGTCCGCAGCTTGGCCTCGTTCAATGACAAGGTGCGCGCCGCCAAAGCCAAGGGCCAGCCGCTCGGCCGCAAGGTGCAAACCGGCTATGATCAGGCAACCGGCCAGCCGATTTATGAAGAAGAACAGCTTGATTTTCAGCCGCTGCCGCAAATCGTCATCATCGTCGACGAACTCGCCGATCTGATGATGACGGCGGGCAAGGAAGTGGAATTCCTCATCCAGCGTCTCGCGCAAAAGGCGCGCGCAGCGGGCATCCATCTGATCATGGCAACCCAACGCCCGTCGGTCGACGTCATCACCGGCGTGATCAAGGCCAATTTACCGACGCGAATCAGCTTTCACGTAACCTCAAAAATCGATTCGCGGACGATTTTGGGCGAACAGGGGGCTGAACAGCTGCTCGGCAAGGGGGATATGCTCTACATGCCGGGCGGCAAGCAGATTGCACGCGTCCACGGCCCATTCGTGTCAGACGACGAGGTACAGGCGGTGGCCAACCATTGGCGCAGCCAGGGGCAGCCCGATTATATCCAGTCCGTCACCGAAGAACCCGAAGATGGCTTTGCGCTCGACGGCGCGCCCGACGGTGAGGATTCGGCGGAGGATCAGCAATATCGCAATGCCCGCCAGCTGGTGGCCGAAAGCCAAAAGGCGTCGACGTCATGGCTGCAGCGCCAATTGCGCATTGGGTATAACAGCGCGGCCCGGCTCGTCGAACGGATGGAGAAGGACGGGCTTGTATCAAAACCCGATCATGTGGGCCGGCGTGAAGTGCTGATGGATCAGGAAGGCCGTCCGCTCTAACCACCATCGACAATTCGGTGGCGGAACCCGCATGTTCACCACCCGTTCAAGCCAAAGCGCCAATGGCGGTGCAGTTGTTCCTGCCCATGCTGGAGAAAGATCGCGTGACATTTCGGCCCCTGTTTGCGCTGTTGTTTGCACTGCCGTTGATCCTGGCGATGCCGGTGGCGATCGCAGCACCTGCGACCGGTGACCTCGCGCTGGTGCAGGATCATTTGCGCTCGGTTGAAAGCTTGACCGCCAATTTCAGCCAAACCGACCGCAATGGCAAAACGCTGGACGGCACACTCGCGCTGAAAAAGCCCGGCAAGATCCGCTTCCAATATGAGAAGGGCGTGCCCATCCTGATCGTGGGTGATGGCAAGGCCCTGTGGTTTCTGGATTATTCGGTCCGCCAGAAACAACGTTGGCCAATCGGCAACTCACCGCTGGGAGTGTTGCTTGATCCCAACAAGGATATCTCGCGTTTCGCCAAGGTGGTGCGCACAGCAGACCCGCGCGTAATCTCGGTTGAGGCGAGTGATCCGCGGCATCCCGAATATGGGCGAATCACCCTGGTTTTCGCGCGCGACGCCAGCGCGCCGGGTGGGCTGATGATGCAGGGCTGGGTCGCGCTTGACGCCCAGAACAACCGGACGACCATTCGCTTGTCGAACCAATTGTTCAATCGCCCGGTTGCCGACCGCGCGTTTCGCTGGACTGATCCCACGCTTCGTGGGGGCCGAAACTGATCGCTCGATCGTTTCGGTTGATCGCGGTTTTTGTTTCGCCCCGCGACTTCATTCATATTGGCGACAGGTTTAGGGCGCTAAAACAGTGTTGCGAACGGAGCGATGCCGGGTTTTCCCCCTGTTACCCTGCATCATCCGTTCTGCCTGCGTGACGAACGCTAGGTCGGCCCTCGCTCCAAGCCCCCGGAGCGGGGGCCTTTCTGTATCGGTCGCTTTTCTGGTCCACAGCCAACCGGCTGGCTAGCGGTGGGCCCATCACGGGGTTACATCGCGGCATGGCCGAAACAATCAAGATCGCTTCGTGGAACATCAACTCGGTGCGGTTCCGCATCGACATTGTCGAGCGCTTCCTGCGCGAATCGGCGCCCGATATCCTGTGCCTGCAGGAAACCAAAGTAATGGACGGCGATTTTCCGGCGGCGGCTTTTCGCGCGCTTGGCTATCCCCATCTCGCGCTGAACGGCCAACGGATGCACCACGGCGTGGCGATCATCAGCAAGTTGCCACTGCACGCGCACGACCGGTTCGACTGGCAAGCCAATGGCGAAGCCCGGCATTTGGGGGTGCTGCTCGACAACGGCATCCGGATCGAAAATGTCTATGTGCCGGCCGGCGGTGACATCGCCGATCGAGAGCTGAACCCCAAATTCGGCCAAAAGCTCGATTTTCTGGAACGGATGACGCGGTGGTCAGAAGGGGTGACAGGGCCAACGTTACTGCTGGGTGATTTCAACATTGCGCCGCTCGAATCGGACGTATGGAGCCACAAGCAGCTGATCGACGTGGTCAGCCACACACCGTTGGAAGCGGAAACACTGGCGCAACTGCAAGCCGCGGGGAACTGGACGGACCTTGGCCGCCACTTCATCCCGGCCCCCGACCGCCTGTTCACCTGGTGGAGCTACCGCGCAAAGGACTGGGCTGCCTCTGATCGTGGACGGCGGCTAGACCATATGTGGGCAAGCAGCGAACTGGCCGCCACGGCAACGCGGCACCACGTGCTGGAAGAAGCGCGAAGCTGGCTAAAACCGTCTGATCACATCCCGATCACCACCGAGTTCACCTTGTGAGCGCGCGGCTGGTGGCCCAGGCGATTGATTCGCTGCGACGCGGCTGGCCGGTTGCCGTTCGGACGGACCAGGGAATGATTGCGGTACTCGCGATTGAAACGGCTGATCCGGTTCGGCTGACTGCATTCGACCCGCAAGGCGAAGCGACGGTGCTGATCTCCTCTGGCAGGGCAGCGACGTTAAAGCTGACCAACCAGGCCCCCGCCGCCGCCCCCGAATGCCCGGTGATGATAGATCGCGCGCCGTGGCTTGATTTTGCCACTGCCACCGCGCTGGCCGATCCGCAATTTGATCTGCTCACCCCGTTCAAGGGGCCATTCCGCACTGCAGAGATCGCCAATCGGTCAGCGGCTGCGGCCGCGCTGCGCCTTGCTACAATGGCGGGGATGCTGCCGGCGTTCTTTGTTCTGCATGGCGCAGACGCTGGATTGATCCTGTCGCCTGACGACATTGACGAACATCAAGATGCCCAGCGCCTGACGATTGCGGCGCGCGCGCACCTGCCCATTGCCGGTGCCGAATCGGCAGAACTGGTGGCTTTTCGCACCCCGGAAATGCCGGGCGAGCATGTCGCGCTGATGATCGGTGCACCCAATGGACATCCCCCGCTCGTCCGCTTGCACAGCGAATGCCTGACGGGCGATGTGCTCGGCAGCCTGAAATGCGATTGCGGGCCGCAGCTTGATGCCGCCATCGCCGCCATCGCTGCCAGCGGCTGGGGCATTTTGCTGTATCTGCGGCAGGAAGGGCGCGGGATTGGATTGATCAATAAACTACGCGCCTATGCGCTGCAGGATCAGGGGTTCGATACTGTTGATGCCAATACGCGGTTGGGATTTGCGGTCGACTCGCGCGATTTTGGCGTCGCTGCGCGCATGTTGGCCCTGCTTGGTCAACGTTCGGTACGGCTTTTGACCAATAATCCCCAGAAAGTGTCTCAATTGGCAGCAGCCGGAATCGGGGTAATTGAACGCGTGCCGCACAAGCTGCCCGCCAACCCGCATAACGAGCGCTATCTGGCCACCAAGCGTGATCGCACTGGTCACGAATTTTAGGGACCCCGAATTTTAGGCCAGGGCTTTCAACCGACCAGCCGCGCCACGTCGCCAAAGTCGTGCGCAATGGCATTGACGCCAATATCCCGCAGCACCGCCGCATGATCGGCCCCGCAATGCATCCCCGCGCATAACCCGATCACAAATGCGCCCGATGCCACCGCCCCGCGCGCGCCCACAGGTGAATCCTCCAGGATCACGCAAGATTCGATCGGCACGCCAATCGCCGATGCGGCATGCAGGTACAGGTCAGGCGCGGGTTTACCCCGTTCGACATGTTCCTTGCCGCTGAAGATCTGATCACCAAAGGCGGCGCGCAGGCCGATATGATCGAGATGGCGCGTAATCCAGCGCGTCGAGCTTGATGAGGCGATGGCGCGGGGCAGCGTGGGTGGCAGCGATTGAACAAAATCAATCGCGCCGTGAACCGCATCGATCCCCTCTGCCATCACCCGGCTATCCTCGGCGGCGCGCGCTGTGTGAAATTCATCGGGCAAGGGGCCGCCAATCCAGTTTTCCACAGCGGCATGAAAATCGCGGTCGGCAAGACCCATAAACTGGGCCATCGACTGTTCAACCGTCGTGGGGTGCCCCGCACTGCTTAGAAACGCCGCGATCTGGCTGTTGCCGACATATTCGCTGTCGATCAGCACGCCATCAAAATCAAAGATGATCCCTGCAAACCTCATGTCCGTGCCCCAAACAACGCGCTGCCAATGCGGACATGCGTTGCCCCCAGCGTGACCGCCGTTTCATAATCGCCCGACATCCCCATGCTGAGACCAGCCAGCCCATTGTCACGCGCCAATTTGGCGAGCAGCGCAAAATACGGTGCCGGTTCACGCTTTGCAGGGGGCAGGCACATCAACCCCGCGATCGGCAAACCAAGTCGCCGGGCGTCAGTGATCAATTGGGCCAATTCTGCCGTGGGCACACCGCCCTTTTGTGCTTCATCGCCAATATTGACCTGAACAAAGCAGGCAGGACGACGCCCGATTTTGTCCATCGCCCGCGCCAGCGCATCGACCAGCGATGGCCGGTCGACGCTGTGGATGGCATCAAACAACGCCACCGCCGCCTCAACCTTGTTCGACTGGAGCTGGCCAATCAGGTGCAATGCCACGCCCGACGCTTCGTCACGCAGCGCAGGCCATTTCTGTTCGGCTTCCTGCACCCGGTTTTCACCAAAAACCATCTGCCCGGCTTGAATCAGCGGGCGGATCGCCGCCACCGGCTGGGTTTTTGATACCGCGATCAGGGTCACATCCACCGCGGGGCGGCCAGCCAGCGTTGCCGCGGCGGCAATGGCGGCATGCACATCGGCAAGACGTTCGGCAGGATCGCGGTCTATCATCGGCGTGCTATAGCCACGCGCATGCGCGCGCGTCACCCCCGGATTCCCACACAGTGGCTGATGACTGACGAACGCATGGGCCGGGCTTTATGGGATGCGCTTGAGCGCGTACCACGCGGGCAGGGCGTGATCTTTCGCCACTATTCCCTTGAAATTTGCGCGCGACGCAATCTGTATCTGCAGGTGGCAAAGGTGGCACGCAGGCGGCGGCTGATGCTGATCGTGGCCGGGGGCGATGGTCTTGGTCCAGGGAATGCGGGCATCCATGGACGATCAGCAAAACGCGCGCGGGGCATCCAGACTTGGCCGGCACATAATCTGCCAGAGCTGATCGGCGCGAACCGGGCAAAGGCCGATATGGTGCTGATCTCGCCGGTTTTTGCGACCCGGTCGCATCCGGGGACGCGAACGCTGGGGCTTGCCCGCGCGGCGTCGCTTGCGCGGCAAGCGGATATGCCGGCAATCGCCCTAGGCGGGATTCAAAAGCGCCATTCAAGGCACCTGAAATCTGCTGGATTTTACGGTTGGGCTGCGATTGATGCCTGGATTGAACCAGAAATTCGCGATATCAGTGGCCGCAAGTCCTGAGACTAAGCCCCCACCCTAAGCCCTGGGATTAGAACCGCAGCGCAGTACCGATATAGACGGCCTGGCTATCACGCCGGTTATCGGCCAGCCGATCGAGCCGGTTGTTCAGTTCGCGCTTGTAACGAAGCCCGGCTGTCAGATCGATATTGCGCGCCACCGTAAAGGCACCGCCCACGTCAATCGCCATGCTGGGATCGTCCGAGATAAATTTCGGCGCATCGCCCAGCGGCCGATCAGCGGTTGCGCGCAAGCGGGCTGATGCGCGCTTGCCCGAATAGCTAACGCCAACACCCAGTGATTCGCGGCTGCCCGGCGCGCCACCCAGATCAAGCCGGGCAACATCACCCGACAGCGCAAAACGCTTCCAGCCCACCGACACGCCCAGATTATACGCAATCGGCGCAAGCCCGATTGATGCGCCTGGCGCCAATTCGGCTGCACCAGCCGTCTGCGAGTCACGCGATACCGTAATTGAGCGCGCGCGAACGGCCACAGTCACTGCCCGGCTGCCGTTGCGGCGCGTTTCAGAAGGCGTGAAGCGGAAATCGCTGTCGCTGATGCCGCTGCGGGCGAGCAAAGCGGCAAGCTTTGGATCGGCTGACGCAGGTGTAAAGGTTGCAAAGCTGCGGGTAATGGCGCGCTCTGCGGGCACCAAACGGCGGGCCCCCTCTGACGCGCCGAATGCTGGCACGACCAGACCGGCGACGATCAACGTCCCCAATATGGATCCAGCAATGATACGGCGCTTCAACACGGCGAATCCTTCGACTCCAAATATTCTCTATAGGGATTTGCGAACGCCGCACCACCGGGCGATGTCGCTTTGTGGAAAGAGTGTTGCAATCCGCCCACAATCCACGGGCCATCAACCGGCCGTTCAGTCATTGTGCGGCATGCTTGCGGGCTGACGATACGATCTGTAGAGGCCAGAGGATTATTTTTCATTCGTCCAGGGATTAGCCCATGACCCGCCTGTTGCGCACCGCGTTCGTGGCCTCGCTCGCCCTTCCTCTCGTTGCCTGTGGCGGCGGCTCAAAGGATCGGCCTCGCGGCGATTTGGCCGCATCGCAAATCACCACGATTGGCGTGAACAGCTATCTGTGGCGTGCATCGCTCGACACGATCAGCTTCATGCCGTTGCTGCAAACCGATTCAAACGGCGGCGTGATCGTCAGCGACTGGTACATCAACCCAGCGTCCCCTGCCGAGCGGATGAAGGTAACGATTTCCATCCTTGATCGCGATTTGCGTGCCGATGCGCTGCGCGTTGCCGTTCAACGCCAGATCAACCGCAACAGCGAATGGGTTGACGCGCCGGTGCGCGCGGCCACCGCGCAAAAGCTGGAAGACATTATTCTGACCCGGGCCCGCGATTTGCGGCGCACCGCCATCGCCGGCTGATCGGATGACAACGGCGCCGCGCTTCAACGCGCTGAAGGCGGACGCGGCCTGGCAGGCGATCTGGGATGAGCGCCAGACCTTTGCGGTCACATCAGGCGCATCGCCAGCGGGCGGCAACCGACCAAAATCTTATGTGCTTGAGATGTTTCCCTATCCATCGGGGCGCATCCATATGGGCCATGTCCGCAATTACACGATGGGCGATGTGCTGGCGCGCTTTCGGCGGATGACCGGCCATGATGTGTTGCACCCGATGGGGTGGGATTCATTTGGCATGCCCGCCGAAAATGCCGCGATGGAAAAGGGCGTCCACCCGGGCGACTGGACCCGCGCCAACATTGCCAATATGCGCCGCCAGCTCAAACAATTGGGCTTTGCGCTTGATTGGTCGCGGGAGCTTTCTACCTGCGAACCCGAATATTACGGGCATGAACAGGCGCTGTTTCTTGATCTGTTGGCCGCCGGGCTGGTGTATCGGCGCGAATCGGCGGTGAACTGGGATCCGGTCGACATGACCGTGTTGGCCAATGAACAGGTAATTGACGGGCGCGGCTGGCGATCCGGCGCGCTGGTTGAACGCCGCAAGCTGAACCAGTGGTTCCTGAAAATCACCGATTTTGCCGATGATCTGCTCGCCGGGCTCGGCGGGCTGGATGCGTGGCCCGACAAGGTCAAGCTGATGCAGGAAAACTGGATCGGGCGCAGCCAAGGACTGGCATTTCGGTTCGCACTGTCGAACGGCGGTGATGTTGAGGTGTTCACCACCCGACCCGATACGATTTTTGGTGCCAGCTTCGTCGCGGTCGCCGCCGATCACCCGATTGCGCGCGCCGCCGCCGGGACAAGCCCTGATGCCGCCGCCTTTATCGAACGCTGTCGCAAAGGCGGCACAACCGCAGCGGAGATTGAAACGCAAGAAAAGCTGGGCTTTGATACCGGGCTGACCGCGACGCATCCGTTTGATCCGAACTGGCAGTTGCCGGTGTACATCGCCAATTTCGTGCTGATGGAATATGGCAGCGGCGCGGTGTTCGGCGTGCCCGCGCATGACCAGCGCGACCTTGATTTCGCGCGCAAATACGGCCTGCCCGTTACGCGCGTCGTTTCGGACGGAGACGAGGACACGCCGCTGTTCGTCGGCGATACCGCCTATACTGGCCCCGGCACGCTGGTGAATTCGCATTTCCTCGACGGCATGGACATCGAGGATGCCAAGCGCACCGTGATCCGCCGGGCAGAGGATGATGGCTGGGGCACGGGCCGCACGATCTTCCGGCTGCGCGATTGGGGCGTCAGCCGCCAGCGTTACTGGGGCACGCCAATACCGATCATCCACTGCGATGCCTGTGGCGCCGTCCCCGTCCCGCGTGAGCAATTGCCGGTGGTGCTGCCCGATGACGTGACGTTTGACATCCCCGGCAACCCGCTCGATCGACACCCGACATGGAAGCATGTCCCCTGTCCATCATGCGGTGCAGATGCGCGGCGCGAAACGGATACGCTGGATACCTTTGTCAATTCGTCCTGGTATTTCATCCGCTTTGCCAGCCAGCCCACCGACCGGCCATTTGATCAGGCTGAAGCCGAGGCTTGGCTGCCCGTGGGCCAGTATATTGGCGGCGTGGAGCATGCGATTCTCCACTTGCTCTATGCGCGGTTCTGGACGCGCGCGCTGCAGCATATCGGTCGGCTGAACGTCGCCGAACCCTTTGCCGGGCTGTTCACGCAAGGCATGGTGACCCACGAAACCTATAAGTCAGTCGACGGCCAATGGCTGTCGCCTGATGATATCGCTAGCATTGACGGCCTGTTGGTTGAGCGCTCGGGCGGTAAACCCGTCACCGTCGGTCGCATCGAGAAGATGTCGAAATCGAAAAAGAACACCGTCGATCCCGAACCGATCGTCGAGCAATATGGTGCCGACGCTGTGCGCTGGTTCATGCTGTCAGACTCCCCGCCAGAGCGCGATCTGCCGTGGAGCGAATCGGGGATTGAGGGATCGTGGCGCTATATCCAGCGGTTATGGCGGCTGCTCCAGTCTGAAAGCGGCGCCCAAACCGGTGCTGAGGGCCAGGATATCGCGCTTGATCGTAAGCTCCACCAGACGATCGCCGGGGTCAGTGCTGATATTGAGGCACTTGGCTTTAACAAGGCCGTGGCGCGGCTGTACGAGCTGACTAATGCGATTGACCGTGCGCCGCCCTCTGCATCGCGCACCGCCGCCATTCAGGGGCTGTTGAAGCTGGTATCGCCGATGGTGCCCCATGTCGCCGAGGAGGCCTGGGCATCGCTTGGCGGGCAGGGATTGATTGCGGATGCGTCGTGGCCCAAGGTTGATCCGGCGCTGCTGGTGGAGGACGAAGTGACAATCGCGATCCAGATCAACGGCAAGCTTCGCGACAAGCAAGTGGTGGCCAAGGGCATGTCCCGCGACGCGGTGGAGGCAATGGCGCTCGCCAATGCCCATGTCCAGCGCGTGCTGGACGGCGCAGCGCCGAAAAAGATCATTGTCGTCCCTGATCGCCTGGTCAACCTGGTCTTATGAAGCGGCTTGCCCCCCTGTTGCTCCTCACCCTGGCGCTGGCCGGGTGTACGCTGCGGCCGCTTTATGCAGGCGGCAGTGGCGGCAAGGTTGCCTCCGTGCTTGCGCAGGTGGAAATTGCGCCGATTGAGGGGCAGGCGGGGTATCTGGTTGGCAATGCCGTGCGGGATCGACTGGCGGCAACACCGGGGTCAAAGGCGCTTTACCGGCTCGAAGTGCGACTCGATGATCGGATCATCGGACTGGGCGTGCGGCGTGACGATACCATCACCCGCGAACGACGCACGCTGCGCGCGCGCTATCAACTGATCGATCTGGCAAATGGCGCCGTATTGCTTGATGCGACAGCAGGTTCTGATGCGGGCATTGATGTCGTCGGATCGGAATATGCAACAATCGCGGGGGAAAACACTGCATTGGAGCGGCTGTCGGCGATCGTCGCGGACCAAATTGTTGCACGCGTGGCGCTTTATGCCGAACGGACGAGCCCCACCGGACCGTGAAGGTCAACCCCAATCAGATCCGTCAGGCGCTGGATAGCGCAAACGCGACAATCCGGCTGTACCTGCTCCACGGCCCCGACGAATCGGGCGCGCGCGATCTGGCGTTGCGGCTTGGGCGCGCGATGGGGCCTGAAGCGGAACGAATCGATCTGGACGGTGCCGCGCTGAAGGGGGATGTGGGGCGGTTGGCGGCAGAGGCCGCGTCATTGTCGCTATTTGGCGGCGCGCGCTATATTCGCGTAACCAGCCTTGGCGAGGAAAGCCATGATGCGCTTGCCCTGCTGTTGTCAGCGGAGCGCGCCGGCAATCCGGTTGTGGCGATTGCGCCATCGCTAAAGGCATCTGGCAAGGTGGTGAAACTGGCGATTGCCGCCGCCAATGCCATGAGCTTTGGCTGTTATCTGCCCGAAGCCGCTGACGCAGATCGGCTCGCCGCCGCGATTGCCAGCGAACATGGGTTGCGCACAACGGGCGGCACCGCCGGTCGCCTGTTCGCCGCCGCCGGTGGTGACCGCGCCATATTGACCCGGGAGATCGAAAAGCTCGCGCTGTACCTGGATGCGGCACCCGAACGCCCGGCGACACTTGACGACCAGGCCATTGATGCCGTCGGGGCAGATGTGGGCGATGCCGAAATGGGTCGCGCGATCGAAGCCGCGATTGCGGGCGATCCGGCGACGCTTGGCCACGAACTGGCGCGTCTGGCGGAGGCGGGCATATCCCCCATCCCTGTCTTGCGCGGGCTGGTGCGGCGGTTGATGACGCTGGCCGAGCTTCAGGCGGACATCGCAGGCGGCGCATCAATTGCCAGCGTGATTGAAGGGCCACGAGTGTTTTTCAAGGAAAAGGCCAGCACTGGCCGTGCGTTACGCCAATGGAATGCCGTCAAGCTCAGCGGGGCGATTGATCATGTCCGCCAGGCAGAGCGCGCCATCATGTCCGCAGCAACGGCGGGCCCGGTTTTGGCAGAAGCCGCATGCATCGCGGTGGCGCGCGCAGTACAGCGCCAGCGCTGAGACTGGTAGTTGTTAAAGCTGGTCGCCGCTCAGCCGCTGGCAGATCATGTCGAGCTGATCGAGCGTCGAATATCCCAACGTCAGCGTGCCGCCCTTGGCGCTAAACGCAATCCGCACCGACAGGCCGAGCAAATCGGCAAGCTGATTTTCCAATGCGGCAATATCATGATCAGGCCCCTGCCCCGCGGCCCGAGTGCCCCGGCCCGTATCCGGCTTGGCGGCGCGGGCCAATTTTTCGGTTTCGCGGACCGATAATTGCCGGGCAATAACATCACGCGCCAGCGCCTCAACATTGGCAGCGCCAATCATCGCGCGGGCATGGCCCATGCTGATCTGCCCCTCGACAACCAGGGTCTGCACCGGCGCGGGCAATTCCAGCAAGCGCATGAGATTGGCGACATGGCTGCGCGATTTATGGACAATCTTGGCCAAAGCCTCTTGCGTATGGCCGTAATCGCCCACCAGCCGCGAATAAGCCTCTGCTTCTTCAATCGCGTTCAGATCCTGGCGCTGGATGTTTTCTACCAGAGCGACTTCCAGCGTTTCTGCATCATCAAAGTCCCTAATGATAACAGGTACTTCGTGAAGCCGTGCACGTTGCGCTGCGCGCCAGCGGCGTTCGCCGGCGACAATCTGAAACCCCTTGCCAAACGGCCGCACAACGATGGGCTGGATCAAGCCGCGTGCCGCAATCGAATTCGCCAGCTCGTCCAGCGCAGCCTCATCAAAGCGGCGGCGTGGCTGATCCGGATGGGGTGACAGCGAGCCAACCGGCAGCATGCGCAATCCAGGCCCCGGCGCAGCACCGGGGGCGACGGGTTCCTCGCGCTGGATGTCGCCCATCAGCGCGCTCAGTCCCCGGCCCAATCCAGGGCGCGCCTTGCGAATCGCGGCGGTGGGCGCGGGCACAGGGACGTCAGTGGAATCGGTCATGCAGCTTGGGCGTCCCTTGGTGCTGTTTTCGGCAACCGCGCGATCAATTCACGCGCCAGCGCAATATAGGCCTCTGATCCGGGGCAGCGGTGATCATAGATCAGCGCGGGCAGCCCATGGCTTGGTGCCTCAGACAGGCGAACATTACGGGGGATCACGGTATCAAACACAACTTTGCCCAGTACCGCCCGCACATCTTCCGACACCTGCTCGGTCAATCGGTTGCGGCGATCATACATGGTCAGTGCGACACCCAGGATCGACAAGCCCGGGTTAAAGCGGGTGCGAATCCGTTCCACGGTGTTGAGCAGCTGGCTAAGCCCCTCCAGCGCGAAAAATTCACATTGCAACGGCACCAACAGCGAATCCGCCGCAACCATGGCATTCATCGTCAACAGCCCGAGTGACGGCGGGCAATCAATCAGCACCACATCCCACCGGTCACCCGCGCGCGAAAACACCTTGTCGAGACGGTGGGTGCGTTCATCAAATTCGACCAGCTCAATTTCCGCGCCTGACAGGTCGGCAGTGGCCGGCACGATGTCCAAATTCGGCACGCGCGTGGGGATATAGCTATCCTCCAGCGCCGCCTCACCGATCAGCAGATCATAGGAAGACCGATCACGATCAGCGCGGTTTATGCCCAGCCCGGTCGAGCAATTGCCCTGCGGATCAAGATCGATCAACAGAACACGCATCCCGGTGGCGGCAAGCGCCGTGCCCAGATTGATTGCGGTGGTGGTCTTGCCCACACCGCCCTTTTGGTTCGCGATCGCAATGCACTTCATCGTCGGGCAACACCCTTTGCGGTGATGATGAGCGAATGTGGATCAGTAATGCTCTGTTCCACGTGAAACGTCCCATGCCATGTCTGGCGCGCGGCTGCCACTTCTTCCTCTGCGCGAGGGCCCTTTGGCAATATCCACGCCGTCTTTGTTGTGGATAAATGCGCGCCCATCGCCAGCGCTTCCGGCAGTGCCGCCAGTGCACGGGCGGAAATTACCGCAGCGGTGCCCCGATATTGCGCTGCGCGCGCACAAACAACCGCGACCCGCGGGGACAGCCCAAGCGAATCGACAACCGCCTCCAGAAAGGCAGCGCGCTTCCGCCTCGGCTCGATCAGCACCACGGGCCGATCAACGAGAATGCCCACCACGAGACCGGGAAAGCCCGCCCCCGTCCCGATATCAATCCATGGGCCGTCGTGTTTTCCCGCGAACGCGACAAGCTGTGCCGAATCGACAATATGCCGCGCCCAGAGCTGACCGATGCTGGAGGCCGAGACAAGATTCTGGTTCGCTGTCTCCGCCACGACGGCATCGGCAAAGCGCTGCAAAAGCGTTTCACGTGAAACATCATACCGTGCGCTAATCCACGCCCTTGCCTCTTCCTCGGTCATGCGGCCCGCTTGCGCACGTGGAGCAAAATAGCCGACAAGGCCGCAGGGGTTATCCCACGAACCCTACCCGCTGCTGCCAGAGAAACCGGACGCGCTACGCCAAGCCGCTCTACCATCTCATTAGACAGCCCTGGTACCGCGCCGAAATCAAATTCCACCGGAATCGGCAGCGATTCGTCTCGGCGAATCGCCGCAATCTCTGAATCCTGGCGATTGATATAGGGCGCATATCGCGCATCTTCGGCGATTTCATCGATCAACGCTTGATCGTGGACCCCCGCAAGCTGCGGCGCGACATGGCCAATCTGCACGCCCGGGAATCGGAGCCAGTCATAGCCTGACCGGGTTGCCCCATCATCAACAACGGGCGCGCCACCAGCCAAAAGCGTACGCGACGGCAAGGCCACTGCCAGCGCCGCTTCGATCGCATGTCGCGCATCGGCTCGCGCCGAAAGCCGATCCTGCCGAGCATCGCCAAGGCACCCCGCCACCAGAGCAATCGGGGACAATCGTGTCTCGGCGTTGTCAGCCCGCAGGCGGAGACGATATTCTGCCCGCGCCGTCAGCATCCGGTACGGCTCGGTTACCCCCTGTAGCACCAGATCATCAATCATCACGCCGAGATAGCTGCTGGCCCGGTCAAGAATAACCGGCGCCAGGGATAAGGCATGCGCCGCCGCGTTCAGCCCGGCCAGCAACCCCTGCCCCGCTGCCTCTTCATAACCCGTCGTGCCGTTGATCTGCCCGCAGCAGAATAGCCCGGCCATCGCCTGCAGTGCCAATGTCGGTGTCAGCGCGCGCGGGTCAATATGATCATACTCCACCGCATAGCCTGGCGTCACAATCCGCGCCCGCTCCAAACCCTCAATTGATGCAATCAGCGCGGCCTGAATATCAGCGGGCAAGGACGTCGAAATGCCGTTGGGATAGACGAGATGATCGTCGAGACCCTCTGGCTCCAGAAATATCTGGTGCCCGTCACGGTCAGCGAACCGGTGAATCTTGTCCTCAATCGACGGGCAGTAACGCGGGCCCGCTGCCCCGATTGCCCCGGTGAACAACGGGGAACGGTCCAGCCCCGAACGGATAATGGCATGCGTATCTGGGTTGGTTCGCGTGACAGCGCAGAACAGCTGCGGCAGCGCACGACTCTGCGTCAATGGTGACATGGTCCAGGGTTCGGCGTCAGATCGTTGCTCGTCGAGCCGGGCCCAATCAATCGTGCGCCCATCTAGTCTGGGCGGCGTGCCGGTTTTGAGCCGCGCCATCGGCAATCCAAGCGCGCGCAGCTGGTGGCCCAGCACCGTCGCGGCCTGTTCACCCCAGCGTCCGCCGGCGTCGCGCTGATCGCCACAGAACAGCCGCCCGCCCAAAAAGGTACCCGTCGCCAAAACCACGGCGCGCGAAGCCAGCGTACGACCATCGGCCAATAAGACGCCGGTGACCCTGTCACCCGCCACGGTCAGCGATTTGGCCTCTCCCGCAACGATCTCCAACCCCGCCTGCCGCGCCAACATCGATTGGATTGCGCGCGCATAAAGCTTGCGATCAGCCTGCACGCGCGGGCCCTGAACTGCGGTGCCCTTGCTGCGGTTGAGCATCCGGTAATGAATGCCCGCTGCATCGGTGGCGCGGGCAATCAGACCATCAAACGCGTCGACTTCCCGCACGAGATGGCCCTTACCAAGCCCGCCAATCGCCGGATTGCACGACATTGCACCGATGCGCTCGGGGTCAAAGCTGATCAGCGCCGTGCGCGCACCACGCCTGGCAGCCGCTGCCGCCGCCTCGGTCCCCGCATGGCCGCCGCCGATGATGATCACGTCAAAGTCCATCGCCGTCCGCTATGCGCTGTCGTGCCGCAAGTCAAAAGCGTTCGGCGCAAAGCGTTCCACGTGGAACATTACTTCCCGATGCAAAACCGCCCGAACAGCGCATCAAGCATCGCCTCAACATGGGTCGCGCCCGTAATCCGGTCGAGCGCGGCGCGTGCAAGGCGCAATTGTTCCGCGATAATCAGCAGGTCATCTTGCCCGTCAATTTCCGCCAATGCCGCAGCGCAATCGCCGCACAAACCCCGTTGGCGGTGATTGAGCGCCAGTTGGTCATCTCGCGGCAGCAGCGCCCGGGCAGCATCACCAATCTTTGCCCATAATCCATCCAGCCCCAGGCCCGATTGCGCCGAAACCGCGATCCGCCCTTCCGGCACAGTGGCTGACCGCGCCGCCATATCTGCACGCGGCCATAGCCATAGCGCCGAACGCCCAACTTCGGGTGCGTCATCGCCCAGCCACAAGATGATGTCTGCCGTCGCCAGCGATGCCCGCGCGCGTTCAATCCCCATTGCTTCGATCGGATCGTCCGTCGCGCTGGCCAGTCCTGCGGTGTCTGTCAGCAGATAGGCAACGCCGTCGCGCACTATCCCCGCCTCAATCCGGTCACGCGTCGTGCCGGCAATTGGAGAGACGATCGATACATCACGATCAGCCAGCGCGTTCAGCAATGTCGACTTACCGCTATTGGGTGGACCGGCCAGAACCACGCTAATCCCGTGATGCAGCCGTTCAACCGGGGGTGCTGCCACTATCGCTGCCAAATCAGCTGCCAGCAGCGCCACCGACGCGTGGACAGCATTTACCGGCGCTTCGCCAACATCATCTTCATCAGAAAAATCAAGCGCCGCCTCAACCTGCGCCGATATCTCCAATAGCCGTGCAGACCAGCCAGCCACCGCCCGGCCAACCGCACCGTCAACCGATGCGATTGCGGCACGGCGTTGCGACTCGGTCTGCGCAGTCAGCAAATCACCAAGCCCTTCGGCCTCGGCAAGATCGATCCGCCCCGACATCAACGCCCGCCGCGTAAACTCCCCCGCTTCCGCCGGGCGCAGCCCCGGGATGCAACCAAGCGCCGCTGCCACCGCGGCAATTACCGCCCGCCCGCCATGAAGATGAAGTTCAACCACGTCCTCGCCAGTCGCCGTTGCGGGGCCGGGAAAATGGATCACCAACGCACGGTCAAGCAAATCATCTGTTGTGGGCGCCCGCAATGCCCGCAACGATGCGTGGCGCGGTGATGGCAGTGGCCCGGCAATCGCCACCGCCGCTGCGACAGCATCAGGCCCGCTGATCCGCATGATGGCAATCGCCGCTGGTGGCTGCCCGCTGGCTACCGCAAAGATCGTGCAATTGGTGCTTATCATCGCCTAGCCCTTCGGCTTGATCGATCCATCGAACAACTGGCGCCAAAAATTCATGCCGGCCTCGCCCATCGGTGCCCAACTGCGCATCACGGCTTCCAGCATTTCAGGCTTGATCTTGCCCTCCATCGAATCGGTCAGCGTCGCGATGTATTTTTCATGGACTGGCGTAAAATCGGGCAGCCCCATCAGCCGTCGCGCTTCCTCTGGGGTGCATTCCACCTCGACATTGATCTTCATCGACCGGTCCCACTTCGCTTGAGCATTGATTGGCTGCACGCCATAATCCCTGTATGTATGCGCGCGATCAGGCCATTATCGCAACGCCCATCGGCGTGGTGCGGGTTATTGCCACCACAACCCATCTTGTCTCGCTGTCAATCGAGCAGGGCCATGACCTGATCGCGCCTGTTTCACCGCTGTTAAATGCCGCACAAACTCAATTACAGGAATGGTTTAGCGGAACCAGGCGAGATTTTGATCTGCCGTTGCTACCGCTGGAAAGTGATCGTGGAAACGCCCTGCGCCAGGGGATGATCGCCATCAGCTTTGGGGCGACAACCAGCTATGGGGCGCTTGCCCGCATGCTTAATTCAAGCCCCCGCGCGATCGGCCAGGCCTGCGCGCGCAACCCCTTGCCCATCATCGTCCCCTGCCACCGGGTTTTGGCGGCTGGCGGGGTGCTGGGTGCCTATTCCGGGGGCGATGGACCTGTAACCAAAGCGTGGCTGCTGGCGCATGAGCAACGATATGCGCCTGCCCCATCAGGACAGTTGGATTTCGGGTAGCTGGATTTCGGGCGGCTAGATAATCAAGCGACGGCCTGAACCATCGGCTGCAACATTGGCTGAACGTCAAACCAGCCTTCGTAAATCATCCGTCCGGCAACATAGACGATGATGATCAGGCCAAACCACGCAATCCAGCGGTAACGTTCAATATATTTCGCAATTATATTCGCGGCCACACCCATCAACCCGACGGACAGGATCAATCCGATCACCATGATCCCCGGATGCTCGCGCGCCGCCCCGGCGACCGCCAGGACGTTATCAAGGCTCATCGACACATCAGCAGCAGCGACAGCCCAGGCGGCGGCGATAAAGCTTTTTGGTGGTTTTATCCCACCCAGCTCGTCTTCGGCCAAACCGGTTTGCGGCTGAAGCTCGCGGTACATTTTCCACGCGACCCACAACAGCAGCAACCCGCCGCCAAACACCAGGCCATATTGCTTGAAACTCTCCAAGCCATACAGAACCGCAACCGCGAACACGATCCGCAGAATCAGCGCCGCGAATATGCCAATTGCGATAACCTGTTTGCGCTGCGCCGGCGGCAATCCTGCGGCCAAGGCCCCAACGATAATCGCATTGTCCCCCGCCAGCGCCACATCGAGCAGCACCACCGTGGCAAATGCCGTCAGCGCGGACCAGGTACCAATGTTCGCGAAATCAGCAAGAATGTGATTCCACAAATAGTTCATCGACATCGGTTCAGCAGCAAGCAGAGCCCACATTGACGATTCTCCGGCTGGCGACCCTGAGGCCTATTGGTTCATCGAATCGAAGAAGTCTTCGTTCGTTTTGGAATCTTTCATCTTGTCGAGCAGGAATTCCATCGCATCGATTGTGCCCATCTGCATCAGGATGCGGCGAAGGACCCACATTTTCGACAGTTTGCCCTTATCGACCAGCAACTCTTCCTTGCGCGTGCCCGATTTGCCGACATCCATTGCCGGGAAGATGCGCTTGTCGGATACCTTGCGATCCAGCACGATTTCCGAATTGCCGGTGCCCTTGAATTCTTCAAAGATCACTTCGTCCATCCGGCTTCCGGTATCAATCAGCGCGGTCGCGATGATCGACAGCGAACCGCCTTCCTCAATGTTGCGCGCGGCACCAAAAAAGCGCTTTGGGCGCTGGAGCGCATTGGCGTCCACACCGCCGGTCAACACCTTGCCCGAACTTGGCACGACCGTGTTGTAAGCGCGACCGAGCCGGGTGATCGAATCGAGCAGGATCACCACATCCTTTTTGTGCTCCACCAACCGCTTGGCCTTTTCGATCACCATTTCGGCAACCTGGACGTGGCGCTGCGCAGGCTCATCAAAGGTTGAGGAAATCACCTCCCCCTTCACTGATCGCTGCATGTCGGTCACTTCCTCAGGCCGCTCGTCGATCAGCAGCACGATCAGGAACACTTCGGGATGATTATCGGTAATCGCGCGGGCAATATTTTGCAGCAGCATCGTCTTGCCGACGCGGGGTGGCGCCACGATCAGCGCGCGCTGGCCCTTGCCTTGCGGCGCGACGATATCAATCACGCGGGCGGACTTGTCCTTGACCGTGGGGTCAAAGGGATCGAGCGTCAGCTTCTCATCAGGATAAAGCGGCGTCAGATTGTCAAAATTCACGCGGTGGCGAACAACATCGGGGTCATCGAAGTTAACCGAGGTCAGCCGCACCAGCGCGAAATAGCGCTCGCCATCCTTGGGGCCGCGGATCTCACCTTCCACGGTATCGCCTGTTCGCAGGCCAAATTTGCGAACCTGATTGGGCGAGATGTAGATATCATCAGGGCCAGCGAGATAATTCGCTTCGGGGCTGCGCAGGAAACCAAAACCGTCGGGCAGCACTTCAATCGTGCCCAGGCCCATAATCTGTTCGCCATTTTCAGCCTGAATTTTCAGGATGGCGAACATCAAATCCTGTTTGCGGAGCGTGGAGGCGCTCTCGATACCCAGCGATTCCGCCATTTCGACCAATTCGGCCGGCTTTTTCTTTTTCAGGTCTGCAAGATGCATGGGCACGATCCGGTCGTAACAGTTTTTGCGGAAAAAAGCGTCAGTCTGCGAAAGGAAAACGCGACGATGCTGAAGGGAGGGTCTGCGCGCGGCAAATTGCCGCCCGAGAGGAATGATCGCGAATTAAGGCTCGCTCGGGGCGAAGTCAAGCAAGCTTCAAAAGGGTTGGACGATCGCCAGCACAACAATCAGCGCTGCAGAAACCCCCGGCACTTCATTCAACAAGCGCAGCTGACGTCCGGTAAGCGATTGAACACCCTTGGCAAGTTTCTTTGAATAGCCGCTGATATAGCCGTGATACGCCGTCAGCCCCAGCACCAGCAGCAATTTGATATGCAACCAGCCAAGCCCGCTCACACCGCTGAACAGCCCCAGCTGCGCTGCCAGCGCCAGGCCAAGCACCCAGACGATCAGCAACGAAGGCGTCAGGATGATCGAGCGCAGTTTCTGCTCCCGCTCAGCCCAAATCGCTGCTTCAGCGGAACCCGCTACGGCTTCTTGATGGTACACCAAAAACCGGGGCAGCATGAACAGTCCGGCCATCCAGAAAATCACGAAAATCAGATGCGCCGCCTTCACCCATAAATAGGCATTGCCGAGCCATCCCACCATCACACCGCTCCCCGCACCCGTGCCAGCAACCGATCAACATGGCTGATCGGCGTATCCTGCAGAATACCATGCCCCAGATTAAAGACATGCGGACGATCAGGGAATGCCGCAATGATCCGGTCAATCGCCAGATCGAGCGTTTCACCGCCGGTTATCAGTGCCAATGGATCAAGATTACCCTGCACCGGCATATCCTGGGGAATCGTGGCATTGGCCCAGACCGGATCAAGCGTTTCATCCAAACCAAGGGCATCGACGCCGGTTTCGCGGGCATAGGCCGCCAATTTTGCCCCTGCGCCCTTTGGAAAACCGATAATCGGTGTATCGGGGTAGCGTGCATGGAGCGCCGCTGTGATTGCCGCGTTCGGCGCAATCACCCACCGTTCAAACTGCGCCGGTGAAAGGCTGCCAGACCAGCTGTCGAACAGCTGGACGGCTTCGACGCCGGCTTCGATTTGTTTGCCGACATATTCAATCGTCAACGCCGCAATGGCGTCGATAATCTCGGCGAAAGCCTGTGGGTCACGGTAAGCGTAACGCCGGGTCTCGGCCTGGTCCTTGCTGCCATGGCCTGCCACCATATAGGTCGCAACGGTCCAGGGACTGCCTGCAAAGCCCAGAAACGTTGTCTGCGGCGACAACATGGCAGCAACCTTGCGCACGGTGCCGTACACCGGTTCCAACCGCACTGGCACCGCCTCAAGCGCGCTCAGCGCGCTATCCACCAGCGGCGGCGCCAGTGCGGGGCCTTCCCCAACGCCAAAACTCAGCATCTGGCCCATGGCCGATGGGACCATCAATATGTCTGAAAACAAAATGGCACCATCAAAACCAAAGCGACGCAACGGTTGAACAGTCACCTCTGCAGCTGCATCACTGTCATTCACCAGATCAAGAAAGCCGCCTTTTTCCGCCCGCAATGCGCGATATTCCGGCAAATACCGGCCAGCTTGCCGCATCAGCCAAATCGGCGGAATGGTTTGGCGTTCTCCGCGCAGCGTCGCCAGCAATGGCTTATGGTCGGACAGCGTCTCTCTCCTGCTCTATCTATCAAGAAGAATCTTAAAAGGGATGTTGATGTGATGGCACCGTGGATATCGGGGCTTATGCAGCTATCCCGATAATGCCAACAGCCAAGCCTTGCTAGTGGCCCCACTTCCAGCAGTAATCCGGCGATTTTGGCTGAATCATCCCCGTCACCCACAGGCTGTGGATGTTTCACAAGCCTGTCGATGGCTTTGTGGATGAAGCTTGATCAATCCACAGCGCTGACAGCGCTTGGCGGTCCGGCTGGGTTGCGCTAGCCATTGTCCCCATGTTGTCCACAAATCTGTTCCGTTGATGCGGTTGCACCTTCATTTGCTGTCGGATTCCACCGGTGAGACGCTGGAGAACATCGCCAAGGCGGCGCTTGCGCAATATGATGATGTCGAGACGATCCGCCATTTCTGGCCAATGGTCCGCAGCGAAGCCCATCTTGAGCGGATCGTTCAGGAAATCGCCCAAAATCCAGGGCTTGTGCTATTTACCCTGGTCAATTTGCAAACCCGCCGCACGCTGGAGGCGCAGTGTCGCGCGCTTGGCCTGTCAGCCGTTGCGCCGCTCGATTCCGTCACCGATGCGCTATCCGGGCTGCTTGGTCAGCAGGCCAAGGCGCGGCCGGGGCGTCAGCATGTGCTTGATGCGGCCTATTTTGCGCGGGTTGAGGCGATCCATTACACCATTGCCCATGATGACGGGATTGGCTGGGAGGATTGGGAGGATGCCGATATTGTGCTGGCCGGCGTTTCGCGATCATCCAAAACCCCCACCGCCATCTATCTGGCCAATCGTGGGTACAAGACTGCAAACATCCCGATTGTCGTTGAGGTGCCACCGCCACCAGCGCTTTTTTCGTTGAAAAACCCGACGGTCATCGGCCTTACGACCAGCGCGGACCGGCTTATCCAAGTTCGACGCAACCGCTTATTGTCGCTGAACCAAGCCCCCGAAACCGCCTATGTCGATCAAGAAGCCGTAAACTATGAAGTTACCTTCGCCCGGCGGATGTTCGCCGATAATGGCTGGCCAGTGATTGACGTCACCCGGCGCTCGATTGAGGAAACTGCCGCGGCAATCATCGCCCTGGTTAATGAGCGGGTCGATACCAAATGAACGTCATCCTTGCCTCCCAAAGCGCCTCTCGCCGGGCGATGCTTGATGCCGCCGGGGTCGATTATGATGCTGTGCCCGCCCATGTGGATGAGGCTGGTGTCAAGGCAGCACTGCTGGCCGCCGGTCATCCCCCGCGCGACATTGCTGATGCACTGGCTGAGCTGAAGGCCGTCAAAATCTCGCAGGCCCACCCGGCCGCCCTTGTTCTTGGCAGTGATTCCATCGTTGCCCGTGCGGATGGCCGATTGCTGGATAAGCCTGTCGACCTCCAAACCGCGCGATATCACCTCGAATCATTGTCGGGCGGCACGCACCAATTGATCAGCGCCGCCGTAATTGCCGAACAGGGTCGTCCGGTTTGGCGTCATGTCGATCATGCCAGGTTGGTGGTGCGGCCATTATCTGCGACGTTCATTGATGCCTATCTGGATGCTGAATGGCCCGCCATCGCCCAATGCGTCGGGTGTTTTCGCATTGAGGGGCGCGGTGTGACCTTGTTTGACCGTATCGACGGCAATCACTTCACCATCCTGGGCATGCCCCTGCTGTCGGTGCTCGGCTATTTGCGGCAGCGTGGCGCAATGGCGTCATGACGCGCCGTTATGCAGAGGTGATTGGTGATCCGATCGCCCATAGCAAATCGCCAATCATCCATGGTTTCTGGCTCGCTTCACTGACGATTGAAGCTGATTATCGTGCGTTTCATGTTACCGCACCGGCGCTGCCCGGCTATTTTGCTGATCGCATGGCCGATCCGGATTGGTGTGGTTGCAACATTACCATTCCTCACAAGATAACGGCGCTGGATCATGTTGCCGATCCGGGCGGCGTGCGCGCCAGCATCGGCGCGATCAATCTGGTTACCCGGGACGAACACGGCGCCTTTTTCGGAACGAACACGGATGCCGGGGGCTTTTATGCGCCGATTTCGGGCATGGATTTGACCAATGCACCCGTGGTGGTGATTGGTGCTGGCGGAGCCGCCAGGGCAATTCTGTTTGCGTTGTCGCGGTTGGGTGTTGGACGGGTCACCGTGCTGAACCGCAATGTGTTGAAAGCGGCGGCATTATTGGCGTCTTTCGGGCTAAAGGGTGATGCCCTGCCGCTGGGGGCGCCGCTGCCGCCCGCTGCACTGCTCGTTAACGCCAGCGCGCTTGGCATGAAGGGGCAACCGCCGCTGGCGATTGATCTGGGGCCCCTGCCCGATGACGCTGTGGTGTATGACATCGTCTATGCTCCGCTTGAAACGCCGTTGCTCGCGGCGGCGCGCGCGCGTGATCTTGATATTGTTGATGGGCTGGACATGCTGATCGGGCAGGCGGCACTGGCGTTTGAGATATTGTTCGGGGTGGCCCCGCCGCGCGACCGCGACGATGAATTGCGCGCGCTGTTGCTATGATCACCGTCGGGCTGACCGGATCGATCGGGATGGGGAAATCGACCGTCGCTGCAATGTTTGCCGATGAAGGCGTTCCGGTGTTCGATGCTGACGCCGCCGTGCACCGGCTTCAGGGCGCATCGGGCGCGCTGATTCCCGCGATTGAGGCTGCCTTTCCCGGCACAACGGGCCCGCTGGGTGTTGATCGAGCCGCGCTGGGCGCGGCGGTATTTGGTGATGATTCAGCGATGAAGCGGCTTGAGGCGATTGTGCATCCCGCGGTTGGGGCGGAACGGGCGGCTTTTCTGGCAGAAAATCATGCCGCCCCCATCATTGTGTTTGACGTGCCGTTGCTGTTCGAAACCGGTGGTGACCGGGGTGTCGACAAGATTGTGGTCGTGTCCGCTGCAGCCGATGTGCAGCGTGAACGCGTGCTTGCACGGGCAGGCCAAAGCCCGGAACGGCTTGCTGCGATCCTTGCCCGTCAGTACCCCGATGCTGAAAAGCGCGCGCGGGCGGATTTTGTGATCGCTACCGATGTACCATTGCTGGAGACGCGTGCTGCGGTACGCGCGGTCATCGCTTGCCTGTTGGCCGGGACGGGTGAATAGTATCGGCATGCGTGAGATTGTCTTTGATACCGAGACGACCGGCCTTAGTTTTTCAAATGGCGACCGGCTGGTCGAAATCGGCTGTGTAGAATTGGTCAACCGGGTTGAGACCGGGATTACCTTCCACGCCTATTTCCATCCGGAACGGCCAATGGCCCCCGAAGCGCAGGCGATTCACGGGCTGAGCGATGCGTTCCTGGCCGACAAGCCGCTGTTTGGGCATGTTTGCGACGATCTGCTCGACTTTTTGGGCGACAGCCCCTTGGTGGCGCACAATGCCAGTTTCGATTTCGGTTTCCTCAATGGTGAGCTGAAACGTATCGGCCGGAAAATCCTGTCGCTCGATCGGATGATCGATACCGTGGCGATGGCACGCACCCGGCACCCCGGCGCGAAACACTCGCTTGATGCGCTGTGCACGCGGTTTGGCATTGATCGCAGCCACCGGGTTTTGCACGGCGCGCTGCTCGACGCGCAGTTGCTGGCGCAAGTCTATGTCGAGCTTACCGGCGGGCGCCAGATCGGGCTGACGCTCGTCGCTGATCCCGTCGCCGAACCGGTGTTGATGTCGTCTGCGCCGCCCAGTGTCAGCCGCCCGCCCCGCGTTTTCACCGTCAGCGACAGTGATGCCGATCGCCACCGGCTGTTCATGGAAGGCGTGAACAATCCGCTATGGGGTTCGTTACAATAAGGACGCACCAGCTTGCCCGGGCGATCAGCGTTTTGATCGTCCCAATCGAGGAGGAAAGACATGGAAATCCGCGTTTCAGGCCATCAAGTGAATACCGGCGAAGCGTTGCGGGAGCGTGTTCAGGATCGGTTGCAGGGCATTGCCACCAAATATTTCTCCCGCGCCATATCGGCTCAGGCCACGTTCGGCCGTGGCCCGCATGACGCTGGCTTCACCTGCGATATTATTGCGCACGTCATGCACGGCCTGGTGCTGAAGGCACGTGGTGATGCGATGGAAGCGCATTTGGCCTTTGACGGCGCGGCGGACAAGATTGAAAAACAGCTCCGCCGTTACATGCGCCGGTTAAAGGATCGCCACGGCGGCCAGGCGGTAAACGGTGATGACGGCATGGCCGACAACGCAGGATACACGCTGTTCCGCGAAGAGACGATGGAGGCCGAAGTTCAGGACTTTCCTGCAGTCGTTGCCGAAATGCGGGTCGATGTGCCCGATAGCACGGTTTCCGATGCAGTGATGATGCTTGATCTGCGCAACACCAACGCGCTGTTGTTCCGCAATACCGGCACGGGCGCCTATAACATGGTGTACAGACGCGGTGATGGTACGATTGGCTGGGTGGAGCCACAGCGCGGCAACTGACGCTTTCCCTCCACCGCAAACGGCGTTATGCGGCGCCACCGCCCCATCGTGCGCCATTTGCGACGCCGGTGCCGCGATGTGGAACCATGATGACCAACTTCAGTGATTTGCTGCTGCCGCAGACCGTATTTGATGACGTATCGGCCGCCAACAAAAAGGCGGCATTACACCATCTCGCCCAGGCACTGGCGCGGGCGCACGACCTTGATGGCCGCATGGTGGGTACGGTGATTGCTGATCGCGAACGGTTGGGATCCACCGGGTTCGGCGGCGGGGTGGCAATTCCGCACGGTAAGATTGCCGGGATCGGCCAGGTAATTGGCGCGTTCGCGCGGCTCGGCCAGCCGGTTGATTACCAGGCGGTTGATGAGCTGCCCGTCGATATCATTTTCATGCTGTTGTCCCCGCTTGATGCCGGCGCAGACCATCTGAAAGCATTGGCGCGGGTATCGCGGCGGCTTCGTGACCGGGGCTTTGTCGCCAAGCTGCGCGGCGCGGGTTCTTCTGATGCCCTGTTTGCGCTGTGGACTGGCGATGAGGCGACAACCGAGGGCGGGACTGGCGATGCGGCGCGCGATGCCGCCTGAACCAGCTGCACCCGCCGAAGGGGCCGAAGCGCATTTTCGGGCGCTCGAATCATTATACGCAGCGGCGCCCATCAACCGGTTGTTCGATTCGCGGCTGGTTATTCCTGAATCGGGGATTGCCCGCATCCAGTTTGCGCTCGATTCGCGCTATTATCATGCAGGCGGTGCCGCGCATGGCACCAGCTATTTCAAGATGCTCGATGATGCGGCTTTCTATGCCGCCAACAGCCTGGTCACCGATCGTTTCCTGCTCACCACTGCGTTCAACCTGTTGTTTACCCGGCCAATGACGCAGGGGACTGTCACCGCCGAAGGGCGTTGGATCAGCGGGCAACGTCGGGTGCTGATTGCCGATGCCCGCTTGATTGATGCCAGCGGCGAAGAGGTTGCGCGCGGCACCGGTACGTTCATGCGATCCCGCATTCCGCTCGCCAGCCTGCCCGGCTATCAGCCCGCGTGAGTGATCGCCTGCCCAGCACCGTGCTGGTCAACGCCTTGTTGCGCCGGGTAAATGATGCGGGCGGCATGGCTATGGTGCTTGCCAAGGGGGATTTGCAGGCTGGCGCAATCCTGATTGTCACCTGTCAAAAAGGTATTGATTTCAAAGTTTTGGAACGGGGTATCGGCCCGTCCGGCGTCGCTGAACTGGTCGCGGTTGCAGCATTGACGGTTGATGATCCAGCGCAGGTCACCGCCTATTGGCAGCGCCGCCGGGCGCGTGATCCTGATTTGTGGGTGATTGAACTGGATATCCCGGAAGCGGAACGGTTCGCCGCTGAAACGATCGCGATGGGTTGACTATATTGCGCTGCACAACGAGAGGACGGCGCTTCGTAATAGGCGTTGTGCTGTGCTGATGTGTGAAATCGGCCGGTGACGCAGTCGGGGGGTAAGCCCGGCATGGTGCCAATTGTGGCAATCATGACCGCGCGCCAACCGCATATTTAGCAGTTTCAATGCCGTTTTCTTTTCGTGCTACAATCGTCATCGCGGTTTTCTGTGCCGCCAGCCTTGCTGGTTCTGGCACTCCCGGCTTCGCTCTTGAACGCGACCGGGCACTGGTTTTTTCGGCGCAATCAGCGACAGAAGATGCCAATTCTTCGACCATTCCGAACATTTTGCCACCCGAATCGGTATTTTCGCCGCCCGGAACGCCCCAAATTGGCCCGTTATCGGCACCAACAACCGGCCCGGTAATTGCAGATGATCCCCGCAGCGTGGATCGTAATTTTCCCGCAGAGCGTCGCAGCTATGCAACATTGGCAGCCGCGGTTGCCGCTCAGGATCCGCCTGTTTCAGCTGATGCCGATCTGGCGTGCCTGGCAGGCGCGATCTATTTCGAATCAAAAGGCGAGCCGCTTGATGGCCAGTTGGCGGTCGCCAATGTGGTGATCAACCGGATGCAGTCGGGCCGATTCCCGCGCTCCATCTGCGCGGTTGTCACCCAGCCCGGCCAATTCTCGTTCGTCCGTGGCGGTCGAGTGCCCAGCATCTCACCAAAGAACAGTGGTTATCGGACCGCAATGGCCGTGGCGCAGGTCGCGATGGATGGCCATTGGGAAAGCCCGATCGCCAAAGCGATGTTCTTCCACGCGCGCCGCGTGTCGCCAGGCTGGCGCTTGACGCGCGTCGCCGCCATCGGCGGGCACGTGTTCTACCGCTAATCGCTGGTACACGCCGGATCGGGGCTTTATTCTGTTCGCGTAATGTTCTAGATCGGGGAAATGCTTGTTCAGCCTTTCCCCGATCCCCGGCGTGTCATCTGCAATGATGCAGCGTCAGCAACTGCCGCAGATCTTGCCCGCGGGGTTACGCGGATGCTGCTGCGGCATGATCTGATCGCCATGGGCGAGGTGCCGCTCGATGGGGGGCGGCGCGCGGATCTGATGGCAATTGATGCCCGGGGTGGCATCGTGATTGTCGAGATAAAAACGTCACGGGCAGATCTGCTGGGCGACGCAAAATGGACCGATTATCTCGCGCATTGCGATCGATATTTCTGGGCGGTGCCAAGCGGTTTTGATGTGTCACCGCTTAATGGCCCAAGCTTTTTGCCCGATCGAACCGGAATCATCATCGCTGATCGCTACGATGCAGCGATTGCGCGGGAAGCGTTCAGCGCCCCACTCCCGCCCGCTGCGCGCAAACGCGGCACACTTGCCTTTGCGCGTCGCGCCGGTCGGCGCCTGATCCAGGCGATTGATCCAGACGCGCAACTGCCCGGATAACCCGCGGTCGATTTCGGGGTTACAGGGTGGGCCCTGACACCGCCCGACGCTCGCGCTTGGGGGTGTCATTAAATATTTTTGCCAGTCCCGGCGTGCGGCTATCCTCAATGGCATAGGCGCGTGCCGACTTGCCAGCGAGCGAATCGGCCTGATCAGGATCGGCCCCGGCGGCGATTAATTCACGAACCATCGCCAGATCGCGGCGTTGGACAGCCTTGATCAGCGGTGTTTCGCCACTGTCATTTCCCTGATTCACATTCGCCTTGGCGGCCACAAACACCGCGATCAGATCGCCATGCCCTGCGCTGACGGCCAGCAGCAACGGCGTGCTGCCGTTCACATCGCGCAAATCAGGATAAGCACCCTTTTGCAGCAGAAAGCGCGTGTACAAAACATCCCCGCGCTTCGCGACGATATGGAGCGCGGTTTCGCGGCTGGAAAAATCGCGTGTGTTGACGATCGTCGTTCCGCCCTCGTTGATGGCAGCGACCACCTCGCCATTTTTTTCCTCCCGAACCGCGGTCAGAAATTTTGATCCGGGCGACTGGCCGATCTGAGCACCTGCCACACCACCAACAGACAGGGCGACCATGCCAGCCATCACCGCGACCACTGTTTTACGCATCACTGCCATCATGACTGCATCATATCCCTGTTTTGCTTTCCCTGTTCATGGCGGCAGAGTGAGGCCCACCACTTGCACCCTAATCGATAACAGATCATGGCTGGCTACGCCATGAACGAGAAAATGCATCGCGCGCTGGCGCTGGTCTCGGCGGTGTTGCTTGCCAGCTGCTCTGCCCCCAACTCGCCTGATCAACGCGCAACAGCAAGCCAGGCCCCTTTGGTGGGCGCGCGAATTGGCGGCCCTTTTGCGCTGACCGACCAGAATGGACGATCCGTCCGCAGCACCGATTTTGCAGGCAAGTACCAGATCTATTATTTTGGTTACAGCTATTGCCCTGATGTCTGCCCGGTTGATGTGCAGAATATCGCGCTGGCGATGCGTCAGCTCGACAAAAGCGATCCGGCATTGTCCGCGCGGATTGTGCCGATTTTCATCACGGTCGATCCGGTGCGCGATACGCCAGCGGTGCTGAAGCAGTTTGCAGCGGCCTTTTATCCGCGCCTTGTCGCACTCACCGGCACGCCCGCACAAATAGATGCGGTGAAAAGATCCTTCGCGGTTTTTTCGCAGGCAGAACCAAAGCGGCCGGACGGCGGCTATATCGTTGATCACAGCCGCCTCGCTTATCTGTTCGGGCCCGACGGAAAGCCGCTCGCGTTGTTGCCGCAAGATAAATCGCCCGATGAAATCGTCGCTGAAATCAAGCGCTGGGCATCATGACGGGCCGGTTTTGGGAAGATACGCCGCTGCACAAGCTTGATCGTGCGCAGTGGGAAGCGCTTTGTGACGGCTGTGGCAAATGCTGTGTGCACAAGCTTGAGGATGAGGAAACTGGCGAATTGCTGCCGACCAATGTGTCGTGCCGCCTGCTTGATCGAGAGACCGCGCAATGCTCCAACTACAAGCATCGCCATGCTTATGTCGCCGAATGCGTCCGGCTGACACCCGCCAAACTCGCGGAGATTGATTGGCTGCCCAGCAGTTGCGCCTATCGCCTGCGTGAAGATGGTAAGCCGCTGCCTGAATGGCATTATCTTGTGTCGGGTGATCGCCAGTCGATCCACCGCGCGGGGATGTCGATACGTGGCCGGACGATCTCAGAAGATGATGCCGGTGAGCTGGAACATCATTTGATCGATGAGGAATTGTGACTTCGGGGATTGAGGTGGTCCGCCATCCGCGCGCCCGCCGGGCACGGCTCAGCGTTGATCCCACCACTGGTACTGTCCGGCTGACGTTGCCAAAGCGCGCCGCGCTGGCGCCGGCGCTGCACTGGGCAGAGGCACACGGCGAATGGATTGCCGAACAACGCGCCAAGCTGCCGCTTCCCCGGCCATTCGCGCCGGGTGCGATTATACCGCTTGGCGATGGTGCAGTAACAATCGTTTGGGAAGAATCAGCGTCGCGGCGGATTGTGCGCGTCGGCGACTGGCTCCATTGTGGTGGCCCGGCTGACGGCCTGTCGCGCCGCATTACCGCCTGGCTGAAGCGAGAGGCACTCGCGGTGCTTAGCGCGGAGACCGCAGAATTTGCCCGTCGTATCGGTGTTTCGGTTTCCGGTGTCTCAACCGGCGATCCAAAGGGCCGTTGGGGTAGCTGTGCGTCCAGCGGCACGATCCGCTATAGCTGGCGGCTCATCCTGATGCCGGAACGTGTCCGCCGGGCCACCGTGGCGCATGAGGTGGCGCACCGGGTGCATATGAATCACGGGCCAGATTTTCATGCACTGGTGGCGCAGCTCGTTGGCGATGATGCCACCACCGCTCGCATATGGCTGCGTCGCCACGGGGCGGCGCTTCACTGGTTCGGGCGCGATTCCTGAGGGCGATCGCCGGGTGGCGGTGATCGGGAAGGGGGCAGATTGGCGCCAGGCCGGGGTCCATTTTGGCGGTTAAGCACCCGGTCCATCCAGGCTTGGTCTAGCTTTTGTGGCGGCGGCTGATCGCCATTGTCATCAACTGGTGCGTCCCTTTCAATCGCTTCCCCGTCGGGCGTCACCAGACTGCCGTCGTTCGGCTGCGAATCGGCTGGATCGACCGGGTTGCCATTTTCATCAACGAACAGCGCATTATCGGGTTGGCCGAAATAGGATTCTTCGTCGAAGGACAGCCCGTCGGGCAGGGTGACGGCGGTTTCAAACTGCTCCACTGGCCGCCGCGCGACGGCGACCTTCATGAACGCCGCAAATGCGCGCGCGGGAGCCGTGCCGCCCTGCAGCCCCGGCACCGTCTTGGCATCGTCGCGCCCCATCCATACGCCGGTCGTCAGGCCACTGGAAAAGCCCAGAAACCAGCCATCCTTGTTCGATGTTGTTGTGCCCGTCTTGCCCGCAACCGGCCGCCCGATCTGCGCCGCGCGGCCCGTACCGGTGTTGACCGCAGTCTGCAGCAAATCAGTCATCTGCGCGGCAACGCTTGGGGCGACCAGCACCTGTGATCGATCAACCTCATGCGCATAAATCGTCACGCCGTTCGCGGTCACCTTGGTAATGCCGTATGGCGTTACGGCAACGCCCTTGTTGGCAACCGAGGCAAAGGCCCGGGTCATATCAATCAGCCGCACGTCCGAAGAGCCGAGCACCATCGCGGGCTGGGTGCTGACCGGCGTGGTAATGCCAAACCGGCGGGCCATGTCTGCAATCGTTGAAAACCCTATTTCCTGGCCCAGTTTGGCGGCAATCGTGTTGACTGAATAGGCAAACGCGTTGCGCAACGTCATCTCACCGGCATTTCGGCCAGAGTTATTGCGCGGGCTCCAGCCGTTGATCGTCACGGGTTCATCCACCACCTTTTCGTCGGTGCGATGCCCGGCTTCCAGTGCGGCCAAATAGACGAACAGCTTGAATGCCGACCCGGGTTGGCGAACCGCCTGTGTAGACCGGTTGTAGATTGACCCGACATAATCCTTACCGCCAACCATTGATCGCACCGCACCGTCGCGGTCGAGCGCCACCAGTGCGCCTTGGGCGTTATCGGGTGCGGCGCTGCGGATAGCGGCATCGGCGGCGCGCTGCATCGGCAGGTCCAGCGTGGTCCAAACCTCCAGCGGGCGGCTGGTTTCGTCGATCAGCACTTCCAATTGTGGCAGCGCCCAATCGGTAAAATAGCGTACGCTGTTCTGCTTGGGCTCAGGCGCAAGCTTTACGGCGGCAGGGTCTGCGGCGGCGGCTTGTTCAGCGGTAATCGCCCCGGTTTCCTGCATCACGCCGATGACGACGCCCGCCCGGCCAATTGCTGCTTCGGCGTCTGCTGTCGGGGAATAATGCGACGGGGCCTTGACCAGTCCGGCGATCACGGCGGCTTCTGCTAGGCTTAGCTGGTTTGCGCCGTGCCCGAAAAAGCGGCGTGACGCGGCATCAATGCCGTATGCGCCGCCGCCAAAATATACCTTGTTCAGGTAGAGTTCGAGGATCTGATCCTTGCTAAACTGGCGTTCCAGCGCCAGCGCGAGCACCATTTCCCGGATTTTGCGGCCAAAAGTGTAGCGATTGGAGAGAAAAATCGTTCGCGCGACCTGTTGGGTAATGGTCGACGCGCCCTGCAAACGCCGCCCGGTGCCCCGGTTGGCAATGGCAAATTGCATGATGCGGATCAGCGCGATGGGGTCAACGCCGGGATGCGAGCGAAACCGCCGATCCTCCACAGATACCATCGCATCGCGCATCAGCACCGGAATCTGATCATAGCTCAGCCATTCGCCATAGCTTGGGCCGATGGACACGATCACCGTGCCGTCGGCGGCATGAACCCGAATCGTTTGGCCATTGGGCGACGATTTCAGATCGTCAAAACTGGGCAATTGCGCCTTGGCGACATAGACCGCGACGATCAGCGCGACCAACCCGGCCGCCAACAAGCCACCGCTAATCTGAAGGGCGAGCACAATCCGGCGTCGCCACAAGGGGGATAGGGTGAGAAGGGTGAAATTTGCCATGCAGAAGTGGCGGAATACCGGTTAAATCGCGCACTCACAAGCCATCCGGTCCAGGGGGCTCACCCCATTGCCCGAACGGTTCATCAACGCGGCGGCATCAGCCGCGCGGCCGGAAACCAAGCGACAGCGAATTCATGCAATAGCGAAGGCCTGTCGGCGCCGGACCATCTGGAAAAACATGGCCAAGATGCCCGTCGCACCGCGTGCAAACCGCCTCGATCCGGATCATGCCATGGCTCTCATCGCGGTGTTCGGTAACATTTGCTGCCACGATCGGCTGGGTAAAGCTGGGCCAGCCCGACCCCGAATCATATTTGTCTGCGCTATCGAACAAGTCCAACCCGCAGCCGCCGCACTGATAAATGCCATCAGCCTTGTTATCATTATACCGCCCCGTAAAGGCGCGTTCGGTGCCTGCTTCACGCAGGACGTGGTAAGCGTCGGGCGACAGTTTGGCGCGCCATTCGGCGGCGGAAAGCGTGATGTGGTCCATATCTGCCAATCTGTTACGCCGCAGCGCGCACGTCAATCGGGGAATGATCGATTCGGGTCAGTCGGGCCGCCAAATCGATCGTCACGGGAAAGCGCCGGGCAATGGCCACCAGCCACCGTGCCGCAGCCGGATTTTCCGCCGCTGACCGAATCAAGCCCGCCATTGCCAGCGGACGCATCAAGTCACGCGCCAATTGCCGTTGAAAACCAGGTGCTGCGCCGGGGCCACCGCGCGCATAGGCTTGGGCAGCGCGGATGCCGCTGGCGATGGCGATGCCCATCCCTTCACCAGCAAGTGACGGGATAACACCCGCCTGATCCCCCAGCCGAAACATACCGGGCGTGCCCTGCCGCAAACGCCAGCCATAGGGCACGTTTGCCACGGCATCGATCCGATCGCCCGTCCGCCAGGCCAGCCGTTCGGCCAACTGCGGCGATTCGGCAGCAATCGCGTCCAGCAATTGTTCAGGCCCGCCGGCCTCGGTCAGCCGCGAACGATGCACTGCCAGACACAGGTTCCCGCTGCCGTCTTCTTGCAGGTTCAGTCCCGCATAGCCACGATCAAACAGATGCAGCTCAATCGCGTTGCCCAACAACCGGTCTAGCGCGGGTGCGGGCCCCAGGCGGACGCGCAGCCCCAATGACGGGTCTGGCTCTTGCGCATCGGCGGGGCGGGCAGCGCCGCGCAGATCGCGCTTGCCAGTCGCCAGGAAAATCGCGCCCGCTGCCAGATCCGTGCCATCGTGCAGCCGCACGCCCGCTGGCGTCCAGGCACGCGCATCAACGCCGCGCTCCACATTGGCCCCGGTCGCAATCGCGCGCGCCACCATCACGCTATCAAGTCGGTGGCGCGATACGCCGCGTGCGGGACGGGGCAGTGGGGCCGCTGCAACCAACCCGGCCACGAAAAGCCGAGCGGTGGTGAGCTGTGCGGGATTGAGCGCGTCAGGGGCCACCCCCAACGCGTTGAGTGAATCAAGCGTGCGCCAGCTCAAAAATCCACCACATAACGCATCGCCGGTCGTTGGCGTCCGCTCAATCAGCAGGTGGTCGATTCCCGCGCGCGCCAATATGGTCGCGGTTGCCGCCCCAGCCGGCCCGCCGCCAATGATCAGCGCTGGCGTTCGACGCATAATCTGAACGGAAAATAGCGCGTCACGGACGCCGCATTAATTCCTGCTTGCGCGAGCAATGGCCACCACTCAGCGGCGCGGTAGGATCGCGCGACGGACAACGTGCCATCATGCTTCACAATCGGGTGCCATCGCATCAATGTGGCCAGGATCGGAAAGCCCCAATGCGCAAATCCGTGGCGTTCAAGATCATTGATGAACCAGCCGCGTCGCGCCTCGTTTTCCATGAACTTCAGGAACGCCACCAATTGCTCCTGCGTCATGTGGTGCGCGACCAAGCTGCTGATCACCACGTCCCAGCCGGCATCTGCATGATCGGCGTAATCGCCGGTCAGATAGCGGATAGGCAGTCCGGCGGGCGTATGCGCGTGCGCGGCCAGCGCGCTGCGGGGGTTTAGGTCAACGCCCACCAGATCAACCGTCATGCCCCGGCGCGCCGCCCAGCGGGCAATCCGGCGCAGCATATCGCCATCGCCGTACCCGACATCGAGCAGTTTAAGCTGTTTGGTCCCCCGCGCCGCGCGTTCCAGGAACGCCAGCGTGGGGCGCGCCGCCATCGTTACGGCGTTGACGCGCGCCAGATCAGCGACAACCGCTGCATAGATCGCCGGGTCCAGATCATCGGCGTCCATGAGTTCGTCGGCGGTTGCGCGGACAGTGAGCCCACTCACGTCGCGTGCCTGAAGCCAAAACCCTCAGCGGCCAGCCCGGGCCCGAATGCCAGCGCCACGCCGTCATTGATTGGTGGCCCGTCAATTAGGTTGGCGAGCGCAAACATCAATGTCGCTGAGGACATATTGCCATAATCTGCCAGCACCCGGCGCGATGCCAGCAACCGCTCCGGATTAATACCCAACGCGTTTTCCACTGCGTCCAGAATGGATCGGCCCCCGGCATGCACCGCCCAGCCATCAATGTCGTCCGGTGCCCGCCCGCCAGTCGCCGCCCGTGCGAAATCCGCATCGGCCAGGCCTGCCGCGATCCGGCCTGGCACTTCGCCGGACAAATGCATCGCAAAGCCGCTGTCGGTGATGTCCCAACGGATCAGCGCTTCGGAATCGGGCAGGGTGGTCGCAAATGGCTGGCCAAGCGCAAAGCCGCCCGGCGTGCCCGTGACGAGTGCGGCCGCAGCGCCATCGCCAAATTGCAGCATGGCCAGCAAGGGCTCGATCGTGCTGGTTTTCTGCAGATGCAGCGTCGACAGCTCCACACACAGTACCAAAACGCGCGCATCAGGATCAGATCGCACGATGTGGCGGGCGGTGCGGATCGCCGCGACGGCAGCGTAACAGCCCATGAAGCCGATCAGCAACCGCTCGACCGACGGGGCGAAGGCAAGCTGGCGGGCGATAATCTGATCAATGCCTGGTGCAACAAAGCCAGTGCAACTGGCGACGACGAAATGGGTGATGCCGCCGATATCGGTCTGGCTGGCGAGCTGCTCAATCGCTGCGATCCCCAATCGGGGTGCTTCCTGCGCATAGCGCGCCATGCGCGCGCCAGTGCCGGGCACGCCGGGCACGTCATAAAAGCCGCCGGAATCAACGGGCGATCCGCCAGAAGCGGTCGGCGGCAAGACAGACCAGCGGTGGCCAATCGCTGCCCGTTTTGCCATGCGATCAAACAGCGCGCGCTGGCGATCATCGCTGATCTGCGCACGCGCCCATCCGATAAAGGCTTGATGGATGTCATGCCCGGGGACGGCGGTTCCGATGGCGTTGAGATATGCGGTGGCGACCAAGAAAACCCTCAATCAGTGACAGGCAGGCACAATTGCTATGGCCTATACACGCAATCCGATCATAACGCGCGACTGGCCTTTGGGCCGCATTGTTTTGCTTTGCGCCATGTGTCGCGCATCAGGATGGAGACGGCGCCAGTGGCAGAACGATTTGAACGGCACCGGCAGCCCTGGACGCAGGACGAGATTCAAAAACTTCATCTGCTCGCAAAAAAGGGCATGCCGCTGAAAGCAATCGCCAAGGCGATGACACGCAGCGAGGAATCGATCAAAGATCGCGCCAAGGCCGACGGATTGGCAATTACCAAGCTGCGTTAGCGCCGCGCCGCCGCCAGTTCCGCCTCCAGCGCGGCCACTTGCGCACGCAGATCGGCGATCAGCGGTGCAACATCGCTGATCGGCAGTTTGATCGGGATATGCTGGGGGCAGTTCAAATCCCAGACATCGACGGTGAAGATGATCGCCTGCTCGGGCTGTGCGCGATAGCCATCGGGCATCAACTGGCTCATGATCGCGGGATCCTGGGTCGTGATCGCCTGACCCCAAATTTTGACCCGACGTTGGCTTGCATAATCCATCACAAACATCTGCGCGCGATGGTTTTCTGACAGGTTGCCGGTTGAGATATATTGTTTGTTGCCCCGGTAATCGGCGAAGGCGATCCGGCGGTCGTCGAGCACCCGGATAAACCCCGGCGGGCCGCCGCGGTGCTGGATGTACGGCTGGCCATCGGCACTTGCAGTCGCCAGATAGAAACTATCCGCTGCCGCTAGCCGCTCCATCAGGTCATCATTGATTTCGGTACGAAAGGCACCACGCGCCGCCATGCGAGCATAGCTTTCGCGCGATCCCCGCGCCGCTTGCACCGCTTTTACGGCAGGCGAGAAGAAAATGTCGCTGGGTGTCGGGTTTGCATGGTCCATGGTCGGGTTCCCGCCGGGCACCGTGATGGTACCGCTTGGTGATAGTCGACCTAAACCCGCCCGCCGCACGCAAGAAGCCGCGATGAACGCATCAATTTATTTCGCAAAGCGGAACAATTGAGCGTCGCATCATCCGATATCGGGGTTTGCGCGTAAGCGGGCTACCGCTAAGTCGACAAAGCCGCGAACCGTTGCTGATGCGCGCCGCCCTTCGTGATGGACGACATGCACGGGCATCGGCGGCTCCTCATGGTCGGTAAGGATAATTTCCAAATCCCCTGCCGCGACCGCCGGGCCAATCTGGTACGATAGCACCCGGGCCAGCCCCCATCCCGCTGTGGCAGCGGCGATGGCCGAATCAATCGTGTGGCATTGGAGCGGCGAATCGATCGCCACACTCACCCTGCCCGGACCGCCAAAGCGCCACATCACCGGGCTGGAAGACGATCCCAATGCGGCCGCGACGATACGATGCCGGATCAACTCGTCGGATTTGGCGCGTTAAGCGGGGGTTTCCGCTGGGTTTTGCCCGTTTTTGGTTCCGATTTGCGCGGTTTTGGCCGATTTTTGCTCGATTTGGCCGGATTTATCCCATCGGTGCGCGTGTATGGTGAAAAACAGGCGCTTGATGTGGTCGGCCCGCCATTTCCCGCCCGGTCTGCCGTCTGATCTCCGGTTCGCCCCGGTTTGATTCGGGGCGGAGGTGGGGGGTGACCGTTAGCCGGAGTTTCGCAGCGCGGTGGCAATCGCGTTAATGGACAGCAGGATGCCTTCGCCGATCCGTTCGTCCTTTTCGCCTGCCCGCCTGCGTTTGATGAGTTCGATCTGGAGCAGGTTGAGCGGTTCGATATAGGGCAGGCGCAGCCGGATCGAGGCATCGAGCGCAGGATTGTTGGCCAGCAGGTGCGATTGGCCGGTGGCCAGCAACAGCCCATCGCGACTGCGGTGCCAGCCTGCGCTGATCCGCTCAAACAATGTGTCGGCCAGCACGCGATCTTCGACCAGCCGGGCATAGCGCGCGGCGATGCCCATATCGGATTTGGCGATCACCTGTTCCATATTGGCCAGCATCGCGGCGAAGAACGGCCAGCCGCTCGCCATATCGCGCAGCAGCGCCTTGTCCTCAAACGCGGCGATGGCGGTGCCCACGCCGTACCAGCCGGGCAGCATCACCCGCGACTGCGCCCAGCTGAACACCCAGGGAATGGCGCGCAAATCCTCAATCCGGTCAGATTTGGTGCGGCTGGCGGGGCGTGAGCCGATTTTCAGGCCCGAAATCTCGGCAATCGGCGTCATCTGGCGAAAGAAGGTGCGGAAGCCTTCGGTGCCGTACACAAGATCGCGATAGGTGCGGAATGCCGTGTCGGACAGCGCATCCATCGCGGCTGAAAACCGGGCATGATCACGCGGCGACAGCCGTTCCGGTTCCAGGCTGGCAACCAAGGTAGCAGCCGCAATCGCCTCCAAATTGGTCGCGGCGGTTTCGCGCGTGCCATATTTGCCGGCGATTACCTCGCCCTGTTCGGTAATGCGGATGCGGCCCTGCACGGTGCCGGGCGGCTGGGCGAGGATCGCAGCGAAGGAGGAGCCACCACCGCGCCCCACCGCGCCACCCCGCCCGTGGAACAGCTGGATCGCCACGCCGGCCGCTGCAAACACCGGGGCCAGCGCGGTTGATGCGCGGCTAAGGCTCCAGGTGGAGGTAAGATAGCCGCCATCCTTGTTGCTGTCCGAATAGCCAATCATCACTTCCTGATGGCCACGCGCCTGCGCAATCGCCGCGATTTCGGGCAAGGCCAGAAACGCGGTCATCACCCCCGGCGCTGCTTCCAGATCGCCGATCGTCTCAAACAGCGGCACCGCCATGATGGCGGCATGTGGGGGAGTGTGTTGCCCTTGGCCGGGGCGATACAGCCCAGCTTCCTTCAGCAGCAAATGCACCTCAAGCAGATCGGATACCGATTGCGCCATCGACACGACATAATTGGTGATGCAGGCCGGGCCGTAAGCCGCATGCGCCGCCGCCGCTTCATGCAGGATCGCGATTTCGGACATGGTTTCGTCGCTATAGGCGGCATAGGGGCTGATGAGCGGGCGCGGGCTGGCGAGTTCAGCGCGCAGCAGCGCGATCCGCGCCTCTTCATCCAGCGCCCGATAATCATCCGCCACGCCTGCACCCTTGAGCAGATCGGCGACCACGCGTTCGTGCACGGCGCTGTTCTGGCGCATGTCGAGCGTGGCCAGGTGGAACCCGAATGTTTCCACCGCGCGGATCAACCGGCCCAGCGCGCCGCCCGTTGCCAGCACCCCGCCCCCGTTAGAGTTGGCATGGTCATGCGCCAGCCCGCCAGCAATCGCGACCAGATCGTCACGAAAGGCCTGCGGGCTGGGATAGGGCGCGCCGGTCAGTCCGCCGGGGCGCGGCGCGGGCTTGCCCGTCAGCGCCAAATGCGTCGCGGCAAGCCGGGCATAAATGCCCGACAGGGCGCGGCGATACGGCTCATCGGCACGGGAGATGGCGCTGTCGCCGCTCGCCTCTGCCAGCGCCGCCACGGCCGGATCAACGCGCGCCAGTTCGTTGGAGATCGACAGTTCGGCCCCCAGCAGATGAACGCCGTCGAGATAATGGCCCAGCACCGCCTCGCACGCTTTGGTCAGCGCAGTGCGCATTGATTCCGCCACAACAAACGGGTTGCCGTCACGGTCGCCGCCAATCCAGCTGCCGGGGCGCAGAAAACTGGGCACCCGCTGACCCAGCGCGCGATCCCATCGCTGGTACAAGGCAGGCAGCGTGGGCAGGAACACGTCGCGCAAATAACTGAGCGCGGTTTCCACCTCATCTGCCACATATAGCCGTTCGCGCCGCAGCACGCGGGTTTGCCACAACAGCGCGATCTGTCGGGTAATTGCCGCATCCACCTGATCGCCGTCAGGCGTAATCGCCACGCCAGCATCGCGCAGCTTCATCAGTTCGGCGATGCGGTTGCGGTGATCGATCATGCTTTTGCGCCGCACCTCGGTGGGGTGCGCAGTGAGCACCGGGGCAATCAGCGCGCGTTCCAGCAGCGCCAGTGTGGCAGGTGTATCGATGCCGTCGGCGCGCAGCCGGGCAAGTGCGGCGGCAATATCGGCACCCGGTTCAGCCGCGATGCCCTGGCGATCCTCTGCCAGATTGGCGAGCATCGAAAACAGCATGAAGCCGCGCGTGAAATCCAGCGTTTCATCCAGGCTAAGCCGGTCAAGCGCCATATCGGTCGCGCTATGATCCCCCAGCCCCCGGTGCCGCTCCACCGAAGCCTGGCGGATCGTCTCCACCCGTTCAAACAGCGCCGCGCCGCCATAATCGCGGATCACATTGCCCAGCAATTTGCCGAGAAAGCGGATGTCAGGATTATTGGTGATCGCGGGGAGGCTGGCCATGCACCAATGCTGCGCTGCGGCGGGGGCCGGGTCAACTATGGTTCGCGCAAGAATTAACGCCACGTTCTTTGTTTCCCCGCGAAGGCGGGGGCCCAGACTGGGCTCCCGCCTTCGCGGGAGCACAACAAAGTTGTCCTTCGGTATCAGGCACAACGGGCAAACAGGTTCAGGGTGATGCAGCATTGATGAAACTGATGCCCGTTTCATCACACTAGCAGGGCTGGCCCGAACCATTCTAGACTGCGGCAAGAAATGAAGACGGCAGGGGCTGAAGATCGGGAGGGTGATCGATGGGTGAAAAAACATTGCTCGGCATCATTGGGTTGACGACCTGCATCGGCATTTACATGGGCTGGCAGTTCCTGCGCGGGGTGCGCAACCCGCCGATGCTGGTGGCCATTCACCTGCTGCTGGGGCTGGGCAGTCTGGAAGTATTGGCGGTCATCTTGCGCGGCGCGCCCAATGGTGGCCAGCTTGTGGACCGCAACGGCATTTTGCTGGCGGCGGGCCTGCTGGCGGGCGCGTTGCTGACCGGCTTTGCCGTGCCGTTGATCGCAAAGCCCGTGCCCGATGCCCTTGGCATATCAATTGCCACCCATGCCGGCATTGGCACCGTGGCGTTTCTGGCGCTGTGTTACGCGGTGCTGGGGTAATTGGCGCCGAGAGCCAAGGTCAGCAGTGCGGGTGGTCGGGGTGCGACTGGCAATTTTAGCTATTGTCTGTGCAGGAGCCGCTTTTGGTCGCGCTCTTGTCATTTGGGGGGGGAGGGCCGGGCACGCCCCATTGTCCAGTTACCCTGCAGGCGAACCTGCGGATTGGGCACGCACCAAATCTCTCCCGTCTCGTCGATGGCGGTAACCCAGATCAGGGTATGTTCCTGCCCATAATCGATCACGGCAAAGGCAAAACCGGCACCCTTGTCAACGACATGGACGGGAATGGTGGGATCAAGCTGCTGAAATGCCATGGCCCGAAAAGCGCACCACGCGACGATTGGTTCCGGGATCGCTAACGGGATCGATTACGCGCCGATTTACGGTTCCAGCTCGACATCCCAGTACAGCCAGTCATGCCAGGTATCGTGCAGGTAATTGGGCGGGAAGCGGCGGCCATGTTCCTGCAGATGCCAGCTTGTCGGGCGGATCGGCGCGATGTGGAGCGGCATATGCGCTTGTTTGGGAGTGCGGCCGCCCTTTTTCAGGTTGCAGGGCGCGCAGGCGGTGACGACGTTTTCCCAGGTGGTGCGGCCCTTTTGGGCGCGGGGGGTGACGTGATCAAAGGTAAGGTCGCGACCTGAACCGCAATATTGGCAGGTGAATTTGTCGCGCAGGAACAGGTTGAAGCGGGTGAAGGCGGGAAATTGCGAAGGGCGGACGAACTGTTTGAGGGCGATGACTGAAGGCAGCTTCAGCCTCGCGGTGGGACTTCGCACCTCACGCTCATAATTGGCGACAATGTCTACCCGGTCGAGAAACACCGCCTTTACCGCTGTTTGCCAGGGCCACACGCTCAGAGGATAATAGCTGAGCGGCGTATAATCGGCGTTCAGCACCAACGCGGGGCAACTGTCCGGATGACGGACCATATCCGGGTGCCGGATAAGATCGGGATGATACATTTTACCTCCCACGCTTTTCCCCACCGCCTTTCGACGATTAGGATGACGGCATGATGACATCCAGCGCGACTCGCGGTCAAGAGCCGGATTGGCTGCCGGACGCGAATATCATCACCCGCTTTGCGCCCAGCCCGACCGGCGCGCTCCATCTGGGCCATGCCTATTCGGCGATCCGCGCGCATGATCTGGCGCGCCAGCATGCCGGTATTGGCGGTGGCCAGGGCGGGGCTGCGTTTTTGCTGCGGATTGAGGATATCGACGGCGCGCGTAGCCGGGCTGACCATATCGCGGGCATTATCGACGATCTGATGTGGCTGGGGTTAGGCTGGGATGGGCCCGTGACGTACCAATCGGCGCGGCTGCCGCTTTACGCCGATGCGCTGGATCAGCTGCGGGCGATGGATTTGCTTTATCCCTGTTTTTGCACCCGCGCCGATATTGCCGCCAGCCTGGGCGCGCCGCAGGCGGGCGACGCGGTGGCGGTGTATCCGGGCACCTGCCGCGCGCTCCCAAGCCCAGTTCGCGCGGAAAAACAGGCGCTTGCCCCCCATGCCTGGCGGATCGATATGGCGCGCGCGGTGGCGATTGCCGGGCCGCTACACTGGCATGATGCGCTCGCCGGGCAGGTGGTGGCCAATCCGCTGGCGCAGGGCGATGTCGTGCTGGCGCGCAAGGATGCCCCGGCGAGCTATCATCTCGCGGTGACGGTCGATGATGCTGCGCAAAGCATTAGCGATGTGATGCGCGGGGCTGATCTGTTCGTTGCCACCGATATCCACCGGCTGCTGCAGGCGCTGCTCGGCCTGCCGACGCCGCGTTATCATCACCACCCCTTGCTGGCCGACGAAAACGGCAGGCGGCTCGCCAAGCGCGACGGTGCACCCACGCTCGCGCAGCTCCGCGCTTCGGGGCAGGACGGTGCGGAATTGGCCCAAATGCTGCGTGCAGGGGCGCTACCCATTGGCATCGCCGCAATCTCGCATTAGATAACAATGCATGACAGTCTTTCTCGCCATTTTGCTGGTCGCCGCGATGATTGCGACCCTTGTTGCGCTGGTGCGCGGCATCATCAGTTTCCTGCAGGCGACCGAGGCTGATCTGAAAGGCACCGGCCCAAGCGTTGCGAGCGCGAAATCGAACAAGATGATGCAGCAACGCATTTTCTTTCAGGCGCTGGCGATTTTGATCGTGGTCGCCATTTTGTTTGTCACTGGCCGCACCTGATCATGTCGGGCACGTGATCGTGCTGGCGCTATGATCGTGCTGGCGCTGTGATCAAGTTGGGAAATAGCCCGTGGTAAAGCTCAACCGAATCTATACGCGCACCGGCGATGACGGCACGACCGGTCTGGTCGATGGATCACGCGTCGCAAAAGCGGATCCGCGGCTGAACGCCATTGGCGATGTTGATGAAGCAAACAGCGCAATCGGCGTAGCCATCGCCGTGCTGGGTGACCCCGGGGTTGCGGCTGCGCTGACGCGCATTCAACATGATCTGTTCGATCTGGGCGCTGATCTGGCCACGCCGGGGGATGATTTCACGCCGTCGCCGATGGTCCTGCGCATCGTTGCCAGCCAAGTGATGCGGCTGGAGGCGGAGATTGACGCGATGAACGCCGATCTGCTGCCGTTGACCAGCTTCATCCTGCCCGCCGGCACGCCGGGCGCGGCATCGCTGCACCTGGCGCGCGCGATTGTGCGCCGGGCGGAACGGGCAGCCGTTGCAGCGGGGGCCAGCGTGCCGCTTAATCCCCAGGCGATATCCTATCTCAACCGCCTGTCGGATTTCTTGTTCGTCTGCGCGCGGTACGTGAACAATTCCGCCGGTGGCGACGTTCTTTGGATGCCCGGCGCGTCGCGATAGCCGCGGCTGCAATGCCGGAGTGAAGGGGACGACGATGCTCACAGACCGCAACCGCTTTGCCGATCCGCTGGCGCTGTCACAACGATATGCAGCGGTGCGCGCCTTGTCGGTTGCGTTGGTCGCGCCGCTTTCCGATGCCGATGCCAGCGTGCAATCAATGGACGATGCATCGCCCGCCAAATGGCACCTGGCGCATACAAGCTGGTTTTTCGAAACCTTTGTTCTGCGCGATTTTGTCAGCGGATATGCGCTCCACGACCCGCGCTTTCCGTTTCTGTTCAACAGCTATTACGAGGCGGAAGGCGCGCGGCATGCGCGGGCGCGGCGCGGCATGATCACCCGGCCGAGCCTGTCCGAAGTGCTTGATTACCGGGCGGCGGTGGATGCCGCTTTGCTGGCGGCCCTGCCCGATTTGCCGTTGCCTGCGCTGGAACTGGTGACTTTGGGGTGCCATCATGAAGAACAGCACCAGGAATTGCTGATTACTGATATTTTGCACCTGTTTGCGCAAAACCCCACCGAGCCCGCACTCTGGCCAGCGCAGCGCAACCTGCCCGTGGCGATGCCGGGCCCGATCAACTGGATTGAGCGCAATGCAGGCATTGTCGACATTGGCCATGACGGCGCTGGCTTTGCCTTTGATGCAGAGGGGCCGCGCCATCCAGCGTTGCTGACTGCCCATGCGATCGCCGACCGAACCGTGACGAACGGCGAATGGGCCGCGTTCATCGTCGATGGTGGCTATGCCGATCCGCGCCACTGGCTGTCCGACGGCTGGGCATGGGTGCAACGCGAGGGCATTACCGCGCCGCTTTACTGGGAGCAGCAGGAAGGTGGCTGGACGCGGTTTGGGCTGGATGGCAGGCGCGCCGTTGATCCGGCGGCCCCTGTGACGCATGTCAGCTTTTACGAAGCGGACGCCTATGCCAGCTGGGCGGGCGCGCGCTTGCCAACCGAGGCGGAGTGGGAAGCATTTGCACAATCGCAAGATTGCGAAAGCGGTAATCAGCTCGATCAGGCAGGACCGGTGGAACCAAGGCCGTCCACCGTCGGCTATGGTGCGTTTGGCGATGTGTGGGAATGGACCGGCAGCGCCTTTCGCCCCTATCCGGGGTTTCGTGCGGCGGGCGGCGCGGTTGGCGAATATAATGGCAAGTTCATGAGCGGACAGTGCGTGCTTCGCGGTGGATCCTGCGCCACGCCGCGCGGCCATGTGCGCGCCAGCTATCGTAATTTCTTTTACCCGCATCAACGCTGGCAGTTCACCGGCGTGCGGCTCGCCAGGGATGTGCAAGCGTGCTGAAACCTGAATTGGAGGATGGCGACGTAACGCTCGCCGATCCGGCGTTCCGCGCTGATGTGCTGAACGGCTTTGCCGCGCGGCCGCGCGCAATTCCAGCGCGCTGGTTCTATGATCGGCGGGGTTCGGAGCTGTTTGAGGCGATTACCGATCTGCCCGAATATTATCCGACCCGCGTCGAATCGGGCATTCTTCGGCACGCCGGGTCCGCTGTGGCAGCACGGGTGGGTGCTGGCCGCGCGGTGGTGGAATTCGGTTCCGGATCGTCAGCAAAAACCCCGTTGCTGCTCGGTGCGATTGCGCCTGCTGCTTATGTGCCGATTGATATTTCGGGCGATTTTTTGCGCGAATCCTCCGCTGCATTGTCATCGGCATTTCCGGGCCTGCCCGTTCACCCGATTGAGGCGGATTTCATGCACCCGATTGCCCTGCCTGCGGCAGTGGCGGCGCTGCCCAAATTGGGGTTTTTCCCTGGATCAACCATCGGCAACATGATCCCATCGTCGGCGGTTGATCTGTTGCGGGCGATGCGGATGTGGCTGGGCACGGGCGCGATGCTGCTGATCGGGATGGACCGACTGAAGGATGAAGACGTGCTGGTCCGCGCTTATGATGACGCGCAAGGGGTAACGGCGGCGTTTAACGTGAACCTGCTGGAACGCATCAACCGCGAACTGGCGGGCACGATTCCGATTGCCGCGTTTCGCCACCGTGCGATCTGGAACGATATGCGGTCGCGAATCGAAATGCATCTGGAGGCGCTGGCCGAAATCGATTTCACCATTGAGGGGCGCGCATTCTCCATGAAGGCGGGTGAGACGATCCACACCGAGAACAGCCATAAATACGGCCCCCGCGACGCCCGTATCCTGCTGCGTGCGGGCGGCTGGACGCCCGTATCGGAATGGACCGACCCCGAAGACCGCTTCGCGCTCATTCTGGCAGAAGCCCAGGCGGCGCGCACGGCGCCTTAAAGCCTGACTCGAAACTAAGTTGAGTGGTATCAGCAGATTAGAGCATTATGCTTGAAATATGAATCGTCATTGCGAGCGCAGCGAAGCAATCCAGTGGCGTGCTCGCGGATAGGCTGGATTGCTTCGCTGCGCTCGCAATTGTCTGTTTGGT